>Ga0209233_1000070_pt1 | contig 363933 bp, 331 predicted proteins | sample AraplaCL_Cvi_mCL_FD_184269 | JGI IMG/M metagenome (GOLD analysis project Ga0209233, IMG submission 184269) | Arabidopsis root microbial communities from the University of North Carolina, USA - plate scrape CL_Cvi_mCL (SPAdes) (version 2) | ecosystem: Host-associated > Plants > Roots >... | reverse complement strand
ACCACGTCTCGAACTCGACCTGGTGCGCGCGCAAGGCGGCCACGGTGGTGGCCAATACGCAATACATCGTCGGCGTCGAGATGCTGCTGGCGGCGCAGGCCTTGACCATGACGGAAGACTTGCTGCCCGGTTTCGTGCTGGGCACGGGCACGCAGGCGGCGTACCAGGAAATCCGCCGCCAGATTCCCGCCTGCCTGGAAGGCGATCGCTGGTTCCACAACGATATCGCGGTGGCGCAGTCGTTTGTGGTGAGTGGGTCGGTGCGTAATGCGGTGATCGGGAAGATTGGCGCATTTGCCTGATTCAGGCGGCCGTAAATAAAAAAGGAGCCTCGGCGACCCCAGCTACGCGCCCCCGTCTAGGCGACCCCGTCTAGGCGACCCCGTCATTCCCGCGAACGCGGGAATCCAGGTTATTGACTATGGTGGAGAAAATGGATTCCCGCGTTCGCGGGAATGACGCAATGGTGGGAATTCGTGTTCCTAACGGAAGCCGCTCAGTTAAGGGTAATTTCCTCGCATGCCAGCTGTGTCTCGGTGACACCGTCTAGGCGATTCCAGCTCCGCGCCCCGGTCTCGGCGACCCCGTCTAGGCGACCCCGTCATTCCCGCGAACGCGGGAATCCAGGTTATTGACTATGGCGGGGAAAATGGATTCCCGCGTTCGCGGGAATGACGCAGCGGTGGAAATTCGTGCCGCTAACTGAACGGTATTGGAGCCGAGGCTCCTTTTTTTGTTTGCAGAGATACTTTATCCATTCATTCAGACCACAGCTTGCCGGCGGTGGCCCAGTTTTCGCGCTTGACTTCCTGGATGATGATGTCCACCGATTCCGGGCCGCATTCCAGCGTCTGGCAGGTGACTTCGGTGACGGCTTTGACGAAAGCGCGCTTTTGCTCGGCGCTGCGGCCCTCGAACAGTTGTACGTTAAAAGTCGGCATGGCAATCCTTTCTGTAAAAAATGATCAGTGTTGGTAGCTGGGGTCGATGGCGTCCAGCCGGCGCAGCAGGGCGGGCCATTCCAGCAGGCCTTCCGGGCTGCCGTCGCCGAGCAGCTGGTCGCGCGTCTTGCTGCAGATTTCCGGCAGCGGCAAGTTGAGCCTGCCGCCGCCGGCCTGGGCCTTGAGCTGGATTTCGCAAGCTTTGTCCAGCGTATCCATGAGGACGTAGGCTTCGGCCACGGTGCGGCCGCATACCAGGCTGCCGTGATTGCGCAGCAGCATGGCCGGCAGCTGGCCCAGCAGCTCGACCATGCGTTCCTGTTCTACCGGTGTCAGCGCCAAGCCCTCATAGTCGTGATAGGCAATCTGTTCATAAAAGCGCAGCGCATGCTGCGAAAGCGGCAGCAGGCCGTCGGCCAGGGCGCTGACCGCCACGGTGTTGACATTGTGCAGGTGCATGACGCACACGGCGTCCGGCCTGGCCGCATGCACCGCGCCGTGGATGGCGAAACCGCTGGCGTTGACCTGGTAGGGAGAGTTGCCGACGATGCGGCCCCGGCCGTCGATCTTGACCAGGTTCGATGCGCATACTTCGTCGAAACGAAAACCGAACGGATTCAGCAGGAAATGCCCGGGCTCGTCCGGCACCGAAGCGGAAATGTGGGTATAGATCAGGTCATCCCAATGTTTCAAGGCGCACAGGCGGTAACAGGCCGCCAGGTCCTTGCGTACTTGCCATTCGGCGCTGCTGGTGGCGGAGTCTGCCGGCATAGGAATCTCAACGTTAAAATGCGCGCCGATCGGCTCAGCGATCGACGCGCATCGGGTGATGTTGCAGCTACTGTATCAGCTTACCGGGGCATCAGAAACGATGGCGGATGCCGAAGGCAATGCTGTTGCCGACGGTTTGCTCGGTGATCTTGTCGTACATGTAGATCGCATACAGGTCGGTGCGCTTCGACATATTGTAGTCGTAGCCCAGCGACGCCGTATTGCGCTTGAGCGATTCGCCCACCGCGGCGCCGGAACGCTTGGTGTTGGCCCACGAAGCCAGCACCGCGCCCTGGCCCAGCGGGATGCTGGTGCCTAGCTGCAGCGTCTTGTCTTTCAGGTCGATGTCATGCGAGGTTTGGTCGTAGGTCGCAAACAGCTTCGCCACCGTGAAGTCGTAAGTGGCGCCGAGGAACCATGCCGACTGGCGCGCCGCCACCATGCCGCTTGGCAGCGGGATGTTGGTGGACGGCTGTACGTTGCCTGGCGACAGTTCCAGCGGATTGTTGACCTTGACGCGCTGGTAGTAGGCGGTCAGCGCCAGCGGGCCGTGGAAATACAAGACGTTGGCGCCGATGTTGTTCTTGCCGTTGTTGCCTGCCTGCTCGCCGAACTGGTAATGGAAGTTGGCTTTCAGGCCGCCGAAATCCGGCGTGGTGTAGATGACTTCATTGCTCCAGCCGGTATCGCCTGCCAGCGAACTGGTCCAGCCGGAAGCGTTGAACCAGGGCACGTCCAGGTGCAGGATCAGCGGCGACAGCTGGAACGAATCGCCGAACGGGTTGAACAGGATCGACGGCAGGAAGTTCGGCGCCAGGTCGCGGCCGAGGGAGATGGCGCCGAAGCTGCCGATCAGGCCGACGTTGGCGTCGCGCGAAAACATGGTTTCGTTGCCGTCGAAGCGGCCGATCTGGCCTGTGTCGGCGCGGAAGAACGAGGTCAGGTTGAATTTCGCCTTGAGCCCGCCGCCGAGGTCTTCGGTGCCTTTGAAGCCGATCCAGGAAGTCGTCAGGCCGCCGCTGTTGACGACGCTGCTGCGTCCCGTGTCGCCGCTGTATTTCATCGAGCCGACGTAAGTGTCGACCAGGCCGGTGACCTGGACCGACGTTTGCGCCATCGCCGGCAGCGCGACCGCCGCGCCGAGGGCGGCGGCAACTTGCAGTGTTCTCAATCTGTTTTTAGATGGGTGCATCCCTGTCTCCTGATTTTTATAAGATGGCAGATAAGTGGAAAATAGACTTCTGGTTTTATTCATCTGTAACAACACGCGTCCGTGTTCAAGCAAGGTCCGTGGAACCGCCACGGCGGGTTGAAAAAATCGTTACGCAATAAACGGGTGGGTCGCGCGCCAGTGGTCGGCGATGTCGATGCGGCGGGTGATCCATACCTGGCCATGGCTCTGCACATAGTCGAGGAAACGCGCCAGCGCGGCGGCGCGCCCGGGGCGGCCGACCAGGCGGCAATGCAGGCCGATGGACAGCATTTTCGGCTGGTTCAGGCCGTGCGGATCGCCTTCGCGGTACAGCACGTCGAAAGCGTCTTTCAGGTAATCGAAGAACTGGGTGCCGGAATTGAACCCCTGCATGGCGGCGAAGCGCATGTCGTTGGTGTCGAGCGTGTAAGGCACGATCAGCTGCGGCTTGACCAGGGTTTCGCCGCTGCCGCTGCTGACCTTGACCTGTTCCCAGAACGGCAGATCGTCGCCGTAGTGGTCGGCGTCGTAGCTGAAACCGCCGTGTTCCAGCACCAGCCGGCGGGTGTTGGGCGAGTCGCGGCCGGTATACCAGCCGAGCGGAGCGCTGCCGGTCAGCTGCTTGATGACGGCGACGGCTTCGGCGATGTGGGCGCGTTCGGTCGCTTCATCGATATTCTGGTAGCTGATCCAGCGCAAGCCGTGGCAGGCGATTTCGTGGCCGAGTTCCTGGAATGCGGCGGTCGCTTCCGGGTTGCGCTGTAGCGCGCGCGCAACACCGAACACGGTCAAAGGCAGGCGGCGTTCTTCAAACATGCGCAGCAAACGCCAGACGCCGGCGCGCGAACCGTATTCGTACAGCGATTCCATGCTCATGTGGCGGGCCGGAAAACTCTGGGCGCCGATGATTTCGGAGAGGAAGGTTTCCGAGCCGGCGTCGCCGTCCAGCACGCAGTTTTCGCTGCCTTCTTCATAGTTGAGGACGAACTGCAGGGCGATCCGGGCCCGGTTCGGCCATTGCGGGTGCGGCGGCTTGCGGCCGTAGCCGGTCATGTCGCGCGGATAATTAGGGTCGGTGCTGATAGTCATTGCTTGGCCTGGAGTATTGATCTGGTGTTCTGGATTATGTGTGCTGCAGCCATGATTAATATATGCCGGATAGTATATTGACCTGGACCCTGCGGTATATCATTTGATCGATACTCATTTTCAACTAATCGATATAGGGAAATGCCATGGGAAAATTAAGCACACACGTTTTGGACATTACCCAGGGCAAGCCGGGCGTCGGCGTCAAGATTGCACTGTATGCGGTCAGTTCCTCCGGCCGCAACCTGCTCAAGAACGCCGTGACCAACCAGGACGGCCGGGTCGACGCGCCCCTGCTGCAGGGCGAGGAAATGCAGGCCGGCCAATATGAGCTGGTGTTTTCGGCCGGCGACTATTTCGCCGCGCAAGGCATCGACCTGCCAAGCCCGCGTTTTGTCGACCGCGTCACGCTCGCGTTCGGGATTGCCCATCCTGAGCAGAATTATCATGTGCCGTTGGTAGTTTCGCCCTGGTCCTACTCGACCTATCGCGGCAGTTAATCAAGCAGCCAATTAAGCAACTTTCTTGCCAGCCGGCGACATTGCTGGTTCCGGCAGGCTGCCGGCAAGGCCGCCGATTCCCCGCTTGCCGGCTATCGTCAAATAACCACATCCGCAAGATCGGCACGCCTTCCCATCCGCTTTGTGCTAAACTGTCTCTCAACATTTTTGATTGGCAGCAGGATCGGTCGCAGCAGTCATGGCCCCGGTCAGATCAAAACTGAAAGAACGAGCGGCGCAGTTACCCGTCTTATTCAAGTCTTATTGTCCCCGCCCTCATTAATCCTCCTCTAACGGGCGCTGGACGGCAGTATCAACAGCTTTCTCTTTGACCAGGCCCAGCCTGCCGTTGAACATGAGCTCTGCGAATTTTTAATAAAATTTAAATAAACTACGTCGTACATGAATATTATTGAGGCCAAGAAAGTCCTCGAAACTGCATTGCTCTGTGCTCACGAGCCGCTGTCGCTCAACGACTTGAAAAAGCTGTATGCGGCAGGCGGCGAGGAAGACGGCGAAATCAATGCGGATACGATCAAGTCCATGCTGGCGGAGCTGCGCGACGACTGGGCCGACAAAGGCATCGAGGTAGTTGCCCTGTCGACCGGGTGGCGCTTCCAGAGCCGCCCCGAGATGAAGATCTACCTGGAGCGCCTGAACCCCGAGAAACCGCCGAAATACTCGCGGGCGACCATGGAAACCCTGGCGATTATTGCTTACCGGCAGCCGGTGACCCGCGGCGACATCGAGGAAATCCGCGGCGTGACCGTCAATTCGCAGACTGTGAAGATGCTTGAAGAGCGTGGCTGGATAGAGGCCATCGGCCATCGCGACGTGCCGGGACGCCCGGCATTGTTTGCCACCACCAAGCAGTTCCTGGACGATCTCGGCTTGACCTCGCTGGACCAGCTGCCGCCGCTGCAGCAGGTTGCCAGGAATGAAATGCAGGAAGGCAACCTGCTTGAATTGCAGGCGCTGGAAGCCAGCATTGAAGCCAGCGCGGTGCTGGACGCCGCTGCGGCGCTGGAGGCGGAAGAAGCGGCAGCCGAGGAGTTCCAGTCCGAGCAGCTGGGCCAGGATGAGCAGGACCAGATTGCGGCCGATGAGCTGCCGACGGCAGAACCAGCTACAGAAGATGTAGTCGTAGATACAGTCAAGACGGAAAATGCGATGGAAGCGGATGGGGAAGTTGCTCATTCGCAAATAGAACCAGTTGCATCGAATGAAACCCACACCAACGACCATGCGTCCGAATCGGATGATGAAGAAGCCACGCCAGGTCGGCATAACCAACACCTGAATAATGAACCCACCTAGTTCCAATGATGCACCGGTCGTCGACCTGACTGCCACAACTGACCCGAAGCCAGCTAAAAAGCCTAGAGCGCGCAAGGTTGCTGCGGCAGCCGATGCTGCGGCAGCCGATGCGCCGATTGCTTCGGCAGCTGATGCTGCAGCACCGGCCAAGCCGGCTCGCGCGCCGCGCAAGAAAGCGGTTGCGGCGGCCGACGCCAGTGCCGGGACGGCCGAAGCCGTGGCCGAAGCAGCAGCGCCGGCCAAGCCTAAGGCAGCGCCGCGCAAGAAGGTCCAGGTTGTGGTCGAGCCGAGTGCTCCGGTTGAATTCGTGGTGGAAGCGGCGCCGGCGGTTGTGGTTCCGGTTGTTGCAAGTCAGGAAGTGTCGGAAGCGCCGGCCAGGGAACGGCCGGCCAAGCGTGGCGTGCGCGGTCCGCGCGCCCTGCGCAGCAATCGCGCCGCGCAACGTGCGCAAGAATCGGCGGCAGCGGCTGGTTCCGCTGCTGAAGCGGGCAATGCCGCTGCAGTGGAAGGCCAGCCAGGCGCAGCGCAGGCCGGCGACAATCCGGCAAGCGGCGAACCGCGCCAGCAGCGCGGCGACCGCAACAACGGCGCTGGCCGCAACGGCGAACGCAATTCGCGTGAACGGCCGCAAAAGGGCAAGAAGCCGCAGGCGCAGAGCGGCAAGCCAGGGCAAGGGCAGCGCGGCGGCAAGCCGGGCGCCCGCGGCGGCGACGCCGACGAAGTATTCTCGTTTGTCACCTCCGAATCGTTCGACTCCCTGGTCACGGCGGATGATCGCCAGCCGCAGAAAAGTGCGCGGCGCGACCTCACCGCCGAGGACGATGCACCAAAATTGCACAAAGTCCTGGCGGATGTCGGCCTCGGCTCACGCCGCGACATGGAAGAGCTGATCATCGCCGGCCGGGTTTCGGTCAATGGCGAACCGGCCCATATCGGCCAGCGCATCTTGCCAACCGATCAAGTCCGCATCAACGGCAAGCTGCTGCAGCGCAAAGTCAGCAAGCGTCCGCCGCGGGTGCTGGTGTACCACAAGCCGGCCGGCGAAATCGTCAGCCACAACGACCCTGACGGCCGGCCATCGGTGTTCGACCGTTTGCCCAACATGAAGGCGGCCAAATGGCTGGCGGTCGGACGTCTCGATTTCAATACCGAGGGTTTGCTGCTGTTTACTACCTCGGGCGACCTGGCTAACCGCCTGATGCATCCGCGCTACGGCATCGACCGCGAATACGCGGTGCGCACCCTCGGCGAGCTGGAGCAGGGCATGCGCCAGAAGCTGCTGGCCGGCGTCGAGCTGGAAGACGGCGTGGCGCAATTCTCGAAGATCGCCGACGGCGGCGGCGAAGGCATCAACAAATGGTATCGCGTCACCATCGGCGAAGGCCGTAACCGCGAAGTGCGCCGCATGTTCGAGGCAATCGGCCTGACCGTGTCGCGCCTGATCCGCACCCGCTACGGCGCCATGACGCTGCCGCGCGGCCTGAAGCGCGGCCGTTGGGAAGAGCTGGAAGAAAATGCGGTGCGCGACATGCTGGCAGCGCACGGCCTGGAAAAACCGGCCGCCCAGGGCGCCGGCGGCGGCAAGGGTCGTCCTGATTTCAACAAGGACCGCCAGCCTAACGGCAACCGCGCTTACAGCTCGCCGCAAGGACCGGGCGTCTACCGTGATCCTGGTTTCGGCCAGTCGCGCGGCAACCAGGGCCGGCCGCAAGGCGGCGGCCCGGCGCGCAGCCGTCAGCCCGACCCTCTGCAAACGGCGCTGGGTTTCCCTGATGCCGGCCAGCGGCGCAATGGCGGCGGCAACGGTTATGCCCGTCCGGCGCGGCCTAACAAGTCGGGGGCAGGTGGGCATGGCGGCCAAGGCGGCCAAGGCGGCCAGCACGGCGGGCAGGGAATGCCGCGCCGCCGTCCGCGCGGTTGAGGAATTACACCGGATTGTCAGCCACGACGCCTGTAGGCGCAGTGGTTTGCGGCTCGGCCGCAACAGGAATGCAGGAGCTGGAAAGTGTTGCAATATTGATCAATTCGGGGCCTTGAGGCGCCGGATTGTCAATAAATGCAAATTTCCTGCATTGCGGTACATAGCCTAATCGTTTATAATTTACAAGTTAACAGAAGTCATCAATGGGATTCACCCCAAGAATTAATTGCAAAATTAATTCGCAGCCGATCTCGTGAAACTGCTTGAAATGACAAACGATAAGAAGATGGGCAGATGCCCATTTTTTTTTTGCTTTTCGTTTTGAAGCGGTTTTAAATGGCGGGAAATATAGCGAGATGCGGCTGCGGGATGCGCGGACGTGCAGATATTTATTAAGGAGTTGCTTTGCAGTTGCTGGAGCTAATTGAAACAACCGTGGTTGGCATGGGCTACGAGCTGGTCGAATTCGAAAAGGCCGCGCGTGGACTGTTGCGCGTCTACATCGACTTCACGCCTGAAAATGCCGAGCAGGGCCAGATCACGGTAGAAGATTGCGAAAAGGTGACGCATCAGCTGCTGCATGTGCTGACGGTGGAAAATGTCGTGTACGAGCGTCTGGAAGTATCGTCGCCCGGGCTCGACCGGCCGTTGAAGAAACTGGCTGACTATGTGCGTTTTGCCGGCAAGGAAGCAATTGTGAAATTGCGTGTGCCGATGCCAGGCGCTGCGCACCGCAAGTCATTTCAAGGCGTCCTCGGGGAACCCGACGGCGAGAACTTGAAAATCGAATTTGAAACAAAAGATGGGTCGGCGGTGCTGGATTTCACGCTCGCTGACGTAGACAAGGCACACTTGGTGCCGCAAGTGGATTTTAGGAGTCGCAAAGCATGAGTCGCGAAATTTTATTGTTGGTCGATGCGCTCGCGCATGAAAAAAACGTCGATCGTGATGTGGTGTTCGGTGCGCTCGAACATGCACTTGCACAGGCAACCAAGAAACGCTACGAGGGTGACGTCGACATCCGGGTCACGATCGATCGTGAAACCGGCGAGTTCGAATCCTTCCGCCGCTGGCACGTGGTGCCGGACGAAGCGGGCCTGCAACTGCCGGACCAGGAAATCCTGCTGTTCGAAGCCAAGGAGCAGATTGACGACGTCGAAGTCGACGACCACATCGAAGAGCCGATCGAATCGGTGGATTTCGGCCGCCGCTTTGCGCAAGACACCAAGCAAGTCGTGCTGCAACGTATCCGCGACGCCGAACGCGAACAGATCCTGGCGGACTTCCTGGAGCGCGGCGATTCGCTGGTGACCGGCACCATCAAACGGATGGAACGCGGCGACGCCATCGTCGAGTCGGGCAAGATCGAAGCGCGTTTGCCGCGCGACCAGACGATTCCCAAGGAAAACCTGCGTATCGGCGACCGTGTCCGCGCCTTCATCCTGCGTGTCGACCGCAATGCGCGCGGCCCGCAAGTGATACTGTCGCGTACCGCGCCGGAATTCATCATGAAGCTGTTCGAGCTGGAAGTGCCTGAAATCGAACAAGGCTCGCTGGAAATCAAGTCGGCGGCACGCGACCCGGGCGTCCGTGCCAAGATCGCGGTGTTCACCGCCGACAAGCGCATCGATCCTATCGGCACCTGCGTCGGCATGCGCGGTTCGCGCGTGCAGGCCGTGACCGGCGAACTGGGCGGCGAGCGTGTCGATATCGTGCTGTGGTCGGAAGATCCGGCGCAATTCGTCATCGGCGCACTGGCTCCAGCCAACGTTTCTTCGATCATGGTTGACGAAGAAAAGCACGCCATGGATGTGGTGGTCGACGAGGAAAACCTGGCGATCGCAATCGGCCGCGGCGGCCAGAACGTGCGCCTGGCGGCAGAACTGACCGGCTGGCAGATCAACATCATGACAGCGGAAGAGTCGGCCGATAAATCGGCGGTGGAAACCGCTGCGATCCGCGCCCTGTTCATGGAAAAGCTGGACGTCGACCAGGAAGTCGCCGACATCCTGGTGGAAGAAGGTTTTGCCAGCCTGGAAGAAATCGCCTACGTGCCGATTACCGAAATGCTGGAAATCGATTCGTTTGACGAAGACACCGTCAACGAACTGCGCAACCGGGCCCGCGATGCGCTGGTGACAGAAGCGATTGCCTCGGAAGAAGGGCTGGAAGGCATGGAAGATGCCCTGGTCAATTTCGACGGCATGGACCGGGTTACCGCCGGCAAGCTGGGTTTGGCGGGAGTCAAGACATTGACTGCGTTTGCCGGTTTGGCTTATGACGAATTCGGCGCGATCCTGGCTTTGCCTGCAGACCGTGCGCGTCATTTGATTGAAGACGAGTTTAAAGATGTGACCGACGATGAGATGAAACTCATCGATGCCAAGTACGATGATCATGCCAAGGCCCTGCAGGCCAAGGCATGGAATATAGCGGAAGCCAAGTGATCCAGTGATCCGAGAGGTTCCGATATCGTCTGCCGCGCCACATAGAAAAAGAGGACTGAATGGCGAGTAACAATGTAGCCCAATTTGCCACCGAGCTGAAAATGCCAGCGGATCTCCTGCTGACCCAACTTCAATCGGCTGGCGTCCAGAAAAATTCGACTGACGACGCCTTGTCGAAAGAAGACAAGGATCGCCTGCTGGAACACCTGCGCCGTTCGCACGGTGCGGTGCCAGACAGCGAAAAGAAGAAGATCACGCTGACCCGCAAGGAAACCACCGAGATCAAGCAGGCTGACGCCACCGGCAAGTCGCGCACGATCCAGGTTGAGGTGCGCAAGAAGCGTACTTTCGTCAAGCGCGACGAGCCGGTCGCTGAAGCGCCGGCAGCACAGGCTGCGCCTGCGGCGCCGGTCATCGACGAAGCCGAACTGGCGCGCCGGGCTGAAGAAGCGCGCCGCCAGGCCGAGCTGATCGCTCGCCAGGAAGCCGAACTGCTGGAGAAGCAGGAACGCCTGGCTAAGCTGGAAGCTGAAAAGGAAGCGCAAGCCAAGGCTGCGCTGAAAGCGGAAAGCGACGCCCGGAAAGCGGAAATCGAAGCCAAGAAGGCGGCTGCCGAAGCGCCGGCGCCTGTTTCCGCCAATTCTGCCGATGCCGCGGTCAAGAAGCAGGAAGATCCTGCTGCTGAAGAAAAGAAGCGCCTGGCGAACGAAGAAGCCAAACAAAAGGTCGCGCTGGCCGCCAAGGAAGCCGCTGAGAAATCGGCAGCGACTGAACGCGCCCGCAAGGCCGTGCAGGATGAAGTAGCGCAGATCAAGGCGATGATGAATGCGCCGCGCCGCGTGATCAAGGCGCCTGAGCCGGCTGCGCCTGCCGCAGCCCCGGCCAAGACCGCCGAAGGCACTTTGCACAAGCCTGCCGACAAGAAGCCTGGCGAGAAGAAAGACGACAAGAAAGTGGTGGTCGACAAGAAGTCGATCAAGTCCGCCAACGTCTCCTCCACCTGGCAAGACGATGCGGCCAAGAAGCGCGGCCTCGGCATCAAGACCCGCGGCAATACCGGCGGCGGGCGCGATGGCTGGCGCGGCGGTCCGAAGGGCCGTCGCAATGCGCACAACGACGATCACGAAAGCAATTTCCAGGTGCCGACGGAAGCGGTCGTCAAGGACATTTATGTTCCTGAAACCATCACTGTCGCCGAGCTGGCGCACAAGATGTCGGTCAAGGCTTCGGAAGTCATCAAGCATTTGATGAAACTGGGCCAGATGGTCACCATCAACCAGGTGCTGGACCAGGAAACTTCGATGATTCTGGTCGAAGAAATGGGCCACACCGCGCACGCCGCGAAACTGGACGATCCGGAAGCGCTGCTGGTCGACGGCGAAGAACATGCCGACGCCGAACTGCTGCCGCGCGCGCCGGTGGTCACCGTCATGGGTCACGTCGACCACGGCAAGACCTCGCTGCTGGATTACATCCGCCGCGCCAAGGTTGCCTCCGGCGAAGCCGGCGGCATTACCCAGCACATCGGCGCATATCACGTGGAAACGCCGCGCGGCACGATCACCTTCCTCGACACCCCGGGCCACGAAGCGTTTACCGCCATGCGTGCCCGCGGCGCCAAGGCGACCGATATCGTGATCCTGGTGGTTGCTGCCGACGACGGCGTGATGCCGCAAACCAAGGAAGCGATCGCCCATGCGAAAGCCGCCGGCGTGCCGCTGGTGGTGGCGATCAACAAGATCGACAAACCGGGTGGCAACCTGGATCGCGTCAAGCAGGAACTGATCGCGGAACAAGTGGTGCCGGAAGAATACGGCGGCGAATCGCCGTTCGTGCCGGTATCGGCCAAGACCGGCGAAGGCATCGACAACCTGCTGGAGCAAGTCTTGCTGCAGGCCGAAGTGCTGGAGCTGAAAGCGGCGGTTGCCGCGCCGGCCCGCGGCCTGGTGGTGGAAGCGCGTCTCGACAAGGGTCGCGGTCCGGTGGCGACGATCCTGGTGCAGTCCGGCACCTTGAAGCGCGGCGACGTCGTGCTGGCGGGTTCGGCCTACGGCCGCGTCCGTGCGATGCTGGATGAAAACGGCAAGGCGATTTCCGAAGCCGGCCCGTCGATCCCGGTCGAAATCCAGGGCCTGACAGAAGTGCCGGTTGCCGGCGAAGAAGTCATGGTCATGGCAGACGAGCGCAAGGCGCGTGAAATCGGTCAGTTCCGCCAAGGTAAATACCGTGACGTGAAGCTGGCCAAGCAGCAAGCCGCGAAGCTGGAAAACATGTTCGACCAGATGGCCGAAGGCGAAGTCAAGAACCTGCCGATGATCATCAAGACCGACGTCCAGGGTTCGCAAGAAGCCCTGGTCCAGTCCCTGCAGAAGCTGTCCACCAGCGAAGTCCGGGTACAAGTGGTGCACGCCGGCGTCGGCGGCATCAGCGAGTCGGACGTCAACCTGGCGGTAGCCTCGAAGGCCGTGATCATCGGCTTCAACGCCCGCGCCGATGCGTCGGCACGCAAGCTGGCGGAAGCCAACGGCGTCGACATCCGTTACTACAACATCATTTACGATGCGGTGGACGAGATCAAGGCAGCGATGTCCGGCATGCTGTCGCCTGAAAAGCGCGAACAGAACCTGGGCCTGGTCGAGATTCGCCAGGTGCTGCTGGTCAGCAAGGTCGGCGCGATTGCCGGCTGCTACGTGCTCGAAGGCCTGGTCAAGCGCGGCGCTTCGGTCCGCCTGCTGCGCGACAACGTGGTCTTGTGGACCGGCGAGCTGGATTCGCTGAAACGCTTCAAGGATGACGTCAAGGAAGTCCGCGCCGGCTTCGAATGCGGCCTGACCCTGAAGAACTTCAACGATATCAAAGAAGGCGATCACCTCGAAATCTTTGAAGTCGAAGAAGTCGCACGGACTCTGTAACAGCATGAGCAAGCGCACGGCAAGCATGTGCGCAGGCAAGGAAATCGGGCCTGACAGCCCGATTTTCATTTTGTAGTAACCTGTGTAAGGTTGGTTGGCAGTTCATTTGTGAAAGACAAAGCGTGGGAACGCGCTGAATAAAAGCATGGCTAAACATAGTAAATCCATCCCTGGCCGCGGTTTGCGGGTTGCAGACCAGATCCAGAAGGACTTGTCCGAGATCATCGTCTTCGAGCTGAAAGACCCGCGGGTCGGCATGATTACGATTACCGAAGTGCAGGTGACGCCGGATTACGCTCATGCCAAGGTGTTTTTCACGATGCTGAACGACGACCCGGAAGCGATTGCGAATACCGTCAAGGGCCTGACCCAGGCTGCCGGTTTCCTGCGCAACCAGCTGGGCCGCCGCCTGTCCATCCATACCTTGCCTGCCTTGCATTTCATTCATGACAATTCGACCGCCCGCGGCGTCGAGATGTCGCGCCTGATCGACCTGGCGAACGCGACCCGTTCCAAGGACGATGGCCAGGACTGAACGATTGTCTGGCCAAGCTCAGCCACGCTGACGACGGCCACCGTTAAAATTTGATGCGGCCTGCTGGCGACGGCAGGCCGTTTCCGCTTCCTCCTTTTTGCACCCGCTACCCATGGCATCACGCCCACCCAAAAGAATCCGCATCCCGCTCAATGGCGTCTTGCTGCTGGATAAACCCGTCGGCTTTTCCAGCAACGACGCATTGATCAAGGCAAAAGGCTTGCTGAATGCGCAAAAGGCAGGGCACACCGGCACTCTCGACCCGTTCGCCACCGGCGTGCTGCCGCTGTGCTTCGGCGAGGCCACCAAATTTGCCCAGGACCTGCTGGACGCCGACAAGACTTACGAGACCCTGATCCACCTGGGCGTGAGCACCGCCACTGGCGATACCGAAGGCGAGATACTGGAACGCAAGGATGTCAACATCAGCCGCGAGCAGATCGACGCCGCGCTGGCGCGGTTCCGCGGCCCGATCAAGCAGGTGCCGCCGATGTATTCGGCGCTCAAGCGCGACGGCAAGCCGTTGTACGAATACGCGCGCGCCGGCATCACGCTGGAACGCGAAGCCCGCGACGTGACCATCCATGCGCTGGAATTTCTTGACTACCAGGCGCCGTTTTTACGCTTGCGGGTTGCCTGCAGCAAGGGCACCTACATTCGTGTGCTGGGCGAAGACATCGGCGCCGCGCTGGGTTGCGGCGCGCATTTGCAGGAGTTGCGGCGGGTCCAGGTGGGCCACCTGACGCTGGATGGCTGCGTCACCCTGGAGCAGCTTGGCGCTGCCGGCGAGGCCGAACGCAGCGCCTTGCTGGCGCCGGTCGACAGCCTGCTGCTGACTTTTCCTGAAGTGTCGTTGTCCGAGCCGCTTGCCAAGCGCTTCCTGCAAGGCCAGCGCCTGACACTGACGAAAGAGGGAGTGGCCTTGCCGGCCGCGGCCGGGCGGGTGCGGGTATACCTGCAGCCGGCGGATGCCGTATCCAATCGGCAACTGCTGGGCACCGCGCAATTGCACGAGTACGGGGTCCTGGCCCCGGAGCGGCTGATTGCCACCGCACAGCCCGCATAAAATAGGTTTTTAGCAATATCCGTGCTGCGATTGAGGCAGCAACTCTTTGAAATTACAAGGCTTTTCATAAAGTAGTGCAGCGCGTCATGCTATAATGCGCGGCCTCCCAAATTCCGCTACATCTGCCGTACTCCTGTGCAGTGCCTTAGCGAGCATTTTTGGCCGCATTTGTAGCTATATATTTTCTGCGCAATCGTTATCTGCGCACTTACTAAGTTATTCAATCTCCAAACTGACCATGTCAAACACACCTCGCGCCATCCGCAACATTGCCATCATTGCCCACGTTGACCACGGCAAGACCACGCTGGTTGACCAGCTGCTGCGTCAATCCGGCACTTTCCGTGACAACCAGCACGTCGATGCACGCGTGATGGATTCGAACGATATTGAAAAAGAACGCGGCATCACGATCCTGTCGAAGAACTGCGCGGTCGAATACAAGGGCACGCACATCAACATCGTCGATACCCCGGGCCACGCCGACTTCGGCGGCGAAGTCGAGCGCGTATTGTCGATGGTCGACAGCGTCCTGCTGCTGGTCGACGCGCAGGAAGGCCCGATGCCGCAAACGCGTTTCGTGACGCGCAAGGCGCTGGCGCTGGGCTTGAAGCCTATCGTTGTGGTCAACAAGATCGACCGCGAAAACGCCGATCCGCAAAAGGCCGTGAACGCGACTTTCGAACTGTTCGACAAGCTCGGCGCAACCGACGAGCAGCTGGATTTCCCGATCATCTACGCATCGGGCTTCAAAGGCTATGCAGGCCTGGAAGACAGCGTCCGCGAAGGCAACATGGAACCGCTGTTCGACGCGATCCTGAAGCACGTTCCTGCGCGTGAAGACGATCCTAACGGCCCGCTGCAGTTGCAAATCACATCGCTGGAATACTCGTCCTACGTCGGCAAGATCGGCGTTGGCCGTATCCTGCGCGGTAAAATCAAGGCCCTGCAAGACGTGGTCTGGATGAACGGTCCGGAAGACAAGCCGACCAAGGCCCGCATCAACCAGGTGCTGACTTTCCGCGGCCTGGACCGCGTGCTGACCGACGAAGCGCTGGCCGGCGACATCGTGCTGATCAACGGTATCGAAGAAATCAGCATCGGCTCCACCATCTGCGCACCGGATTCGCCGGAAGGCTTGCCGATGCTGAAGGTCGACGAACCGACCCTGACCATGAACTTCATGGTCAACAACTCGCCGCTGGCCGGCCGTGAAGGCAAGTTCGTCACCACCCGCCAGATCAAGGACCGCCTGGACCGCGAACTGAAGGCCAACATGGCGTTGCGCGTAGTGCAGGCTGAAAACGACGATTCGACCTACGAAGTGTCGGGCCGCGGTGAATTGCACCTGACCATCCTGATCGAAAACATGCGTCGCGAAGGCTACGAGCTGGCCGTTTCGCGTCCACGCGTGGTGTTCAAGATGGTCGATGGCGTGCGCCACGAGCCGTACGAAAACCTGACTGTCGACGTCGAAGAAGTCAACCAGGGCGGCGTCATGGAAGAACTGGGCCGCCGCCGCGGCGACCTGCAAAACATGGAACCGGACGGCAAGGGACGCGTGCGTCTCGAGTACCGCATTCCTGCACGCGGCCTGATCGGCTTCCAGGGCGAATTCATGACCCTGACCCGCGGCACCGGCCTGATGAGCCACGTGTTCGACGAATACGCTCCGGTCGACGCCTCCAAGGGCGAACTCGGCGGCCGCCGCAACGGCGTGCTGATCTCGCAGGACGACGGTGCGGCAGTTGCCTACGCGATCTGGAAACTGCAGGATCGCGGCCGCATGTTCGTCAGCCACAACGACCCGGTGTACGAAGGCATGATCATCGGCATCCACTCGCGCGACAACGACCTGGTGGTCAACCCGATCAAGGGCAAGCAGCTGACCAACGTCCGTTCGTCAGGCACCGACGAAGCGGTGCGCCTGGTGCCGCCGATCGAAATGTCGCTGGAATATGCGGTTGAATTCATCGACGACGACGAGCTGGTTGAAGTCACGCCGAAGAGCATCCGCCTGCGTAAGCGTTACCTGAAGGAACATGAGCGTAAAAAGGCTTCGCGCGACGCATAAGCAGTCGAGTGAACCGGGCCTTCGGGCCCCGTCACGAAAAACCCGCCGATGCGCCCTTGTCCAGGGTGCGCATCGGCGGGTTTTTTACTTTCCGGTTTCAGGCAGCGGTTGCCGGGCTCGCCGCGTGCTGCGCCTTCAACGCCTCGCCGATTGCGGTAAACAGCTGGTCGATCTGTCCCGGTTCGATGATCAGCGGCGGCGACAGGGCGATGATGTCGCCGGTGGTGCGGATCAGCACGCCTTTCTCCCAGAAGCACTTCAGGAAGACATCGAAGGCGCGCGCCCCAGGTTTGCCTGCGACCGGTTCCAGTTCGATCCCGCACACCAGTCCCAGGTTGCGCACATCCTTGACGAAAGGCAGGCCTTTCAGGCTGTGCGCCGCCTGCTCGAAATGCGGCGCGGCCGCTGCCGCGCGGTCGAACAGGTTTTCGCTCTTGTAGACCTCGATGGTCGCCACCGCGGCGGCGGCTGCCAGCGGATGGCCGGTGTAGGTGTAGCCGTGGGAGAATTCGATGGCGTTGTCGGCGGCGGCGCTCATGAAGGCGTCGTGGATATCCTGCCGCACGATCACCGCGCCCATCGGCACGCTGGCGTTGGTCAGGCCCTTGGCGCAACAGATCATGTCAGGCATCACGCCGAAATAATCGGCCGCGAACGGTGCGCCAAGGCGGCCGAAGCCAGTGATCACTTCATCGAAAATCAGCAGGATGCCGTATTTGTCGCAGATGAGGCGCAGCTTTTGCAGGTACCCTTTGGGCGGCAGGATCACGCCGGTCGAACCCTGGACCGGCTCGACGATCAGCGCCGCCACGGTGGCCGGGTCATGCAGCGCCAGCAGGCGCTGTTCGAACTCGTCGGCGATTTCGGCGCCATGTTCCGGCAAGCCGTGTGAAAACGCATTGCGCGCGATATCCAGCGGATGGCGCAAATGGTCGACACCGGCCAGCGTCGGGCCGAAATGCTTGCGGTTGCCGGCGATGCCGCCCACCGCAATGCCGCCGAAGCCTACTCCGTGGTAACCGCGCTCGCGGCCTATCAGACGTGTGCGCAAGCCGTCGCCGCGCACGCGGTGATACGCCAGCGCGATCTTCAGCGCGGTATCGACCGACTCCGAACCGTCGTTGCAAAAGAATACCCGGTTCAATCCCTCCGGCGCCATCGACACCAGCGCGCTGGCGGCTTCGAACGCCAGCGGATGGCCCATCTGGAACACCGGCGCAAAATCCATCCTGGCGGCCTGCTGCTGGATCGCTTCGACAATCTTCGGATGGCAGTGGCCGGCGTTGGTGCACCACAGGCCGGCGGTGCCGTCGAGGATCCGGCGGCCGTCGTCGGTCGTGTAGTGCATGCCGGAAGCGGAGACCAGCAGGCGTGGCTTGCTCTTGAACTGGCGGTTGGCGGTAAACGGCATCCAGAAATGGTCGGTGTTCAGGGTGGTCGGCATGGCGTCTCCTTGGCGGCGGTTGGCGGATTTCAGGCTCTTGCCGAAGATGGTAGTACGTTTAGCGCGGCTTCGCATGAAGCCGGTCGGGCCCACGATATGTAAAGGCCGATTCTCCCTATGGCGCCATGGAATCCTGTCAACTTTGACAGGATTCCGCATGGAAATGTGCGTGCTAGCATAAATTTCCCTAGGCCCACAAGGCGAGGGCTCATTTAACTCTACAAGAGGAGTGATCCATGTACAGTTTTCGAAAATGGCTGGCAGGCGTTACATGTGTGGCGGCAATTGTTGTCAGCGGCTCGGCGTATGCAGCGCGGGCCGATATCGAAGTGACCTTGCAGGAAGCCAGCGCGAAAGGTGCGGCCGGCTCCGGCAAGGTGCTCTACACCATCACCAACACCAGCGCTGCCACCTTGCATGTGCTGAACTGGGAAACTCCCTTGAACGGCGTCAGCGGCGATCTGTTCAGCGTCGACCTGGGCGGCCAGCCGGTGCGTTACGTGGGGCGGCTGGTGAAACGCAAACCGGCGACCGACAAGGATTACATCACGCTCAAGCCGAACGAAAGCCGTGCGGTTGAAGTGGACCTCAGCGCCTACTACGAGATGTATCGCGCGGGCCAATACGTGATCAAGTACAAGCGCAGCGCCGGCACCCTGGTGCGCGAAGCCGGCAATGCGGTGGCCGCCAAGACCGGCGGCGTCGCTGCTCCTGCCGTCACGCTGGAAACCAACGCGATCCCGCTGTCGGTCGACGGCGGTCCGGCGCCATCCTCCAAGCAGGCCTCTTCGGACCTGCTGGGCGCAATCAACGGCGCGGCTGCCGCATCCACCACCTTCGCCAGCTGCAGCAACAGCCAGAAAACCGCGCTGACCACAGCCCGCACCGACGCCACGTCGATCGCGACCAATTCCAAGAACTACCTGAACGCGAACAACACCGGCAGCCGCTACACCTGGTGGTTCGGCGCAGTCACCAGCGGCCGTTATACGACCGTCACCAACCACTACGCCAACCTCAGCAGCGCACTCGGCACCCAGGCGTATAAATTCGACTGCAGCTGCACCGAGTCCGGCACTTACGCCTATGTCTATCCAGACCAGCCATACACGGTCTACCTGTGCGGCGCCTATTGGACCGCACCGGCCAATGGCACCGATTCCAAGGCCGGCACGCTGGTCCATGAAACCAGCCACTTCACCGTGGTGGCCGGCACCGGCGACCATGTTTACGGCCAGACCGGCGCGCACAACCTGGCTGTCAGCGATCCGGCCAATGCCGTCGACAACGCTGATAACCACGAGTATTTCGCTGAAAATACACCTGCACGGCAGTAAACATTGAGGCTGGCCAAGCAAGATGCCGTATCCGCATCTTGCGAAACCTGAGCCATGCCCGGCACGGACCGAAAGCTGTGCCGGGCATTTTTACGTACGGCCTGCCATGGTTGCCTGCCGCGCTCTGCCTGGATGGTGCGATGCCGCCGCTTTAGGGCGGGGCCTTTGGCCCACGGGCGACTTACTGATAAACTAGCGCCTTTCGCCGAATTTGCGCGAACCATGACCCCTTCGTTTCGCGGCCATTCCCACGGCGCCCGCGCCAAGTGCACGCGCGGTGAACGGCAAGATATCCGGAAATCAAGCAAAATAGCGCATGAATCGCATGTGCGCGAAATCAGCATAAAACCTAATGAAATCAGCGAATTACAGTAAAAGGCGTGTTTCCGTGGCGCCCATGATGGACTGGACCGACCGCCATTGCCGTGTGTTCCACCGCCAGATCACCCGCCACACCTGGCTCTACACCGAAATGGTGACTACCGGCGCCTTGCTGCACGGCGACGTGCCGCGCCACCTCGATTTCAGCGATGTCGAGCATCCGGTCGCCCTGCAGCTGGGCGGCAGCGAGCCGGCCGACCTGGCCAAGAGCGCCAAACTGGGCCAGGAGTGGGGTTACGATGAGATCAACCTGAACTGCGGCTGTCCGTCCGAACGGGTGCAGAAGGGCGCTTTCGGCGCCTGCCTGATGGCGGAAGCCGAGCTGGTGGCGGATTGCGTCAAGGCGATGCGCGATGCGGTGAGCATCGATGTTACCGTCAAGCACCGGATTGGCATCGACAAGGTCGAATCCTACGAATTTGTCCGCGATTTTGTCGGCACCGTGGCGCAGGCCGGCTGCCAGACCTTCATCGTTCATGCGCGCAACGCCATCCTGAAAGGCCTCAGTCCCAAGGAAAACCGCGAAATCCCGCCGCTCAAGTATGAATACGCTTACCAGCTGGCGCGCGATTTTCCAGGGCTGGAAATCATCATCAACGGCGCTATCAAGACTACCGAAGAAATCGACTTCCACCTGCAATACGTCGACGGCGTGATGCTGGGCCGCGAGGCTTACCACAACCCCTACCTGATGGCCGATTTCGATTCCCGCTATTTCGGCGCCGCCGAGGCAGTGCCGAAGACCCGGACCGAAGTGATCGAAGCCATGCTGCCCTATATCCGCCAGCAGCTGGCGCTGCATGGGCACGACGGCAAGGGCTTGCGCCTCAATAGCATCACCCGCCACATGCTGGGCCTGATGGCCGGCGTGCCGGGCGCCAAATCGTTCCGGCAGGCGTTGTCGGACTCGAAACGGCTGGCCTTGGGCGATCCGCTGCTGCTGGTGGATGCGTTGGCAAACATGCAACCATTGGCGGCCTGAGGGCGGCGATACCGGGTTTTGGCCCGGTCTTGGTGTAAAACAGCGGCAAACTGGTGTCCGTAAAACATTTTCAGTCTGTTAAATCCTTTAAAATAGCGACCTCTGGTTTATGTTTGTTTTGCCAGGGCTGCTCAGCAGCAGCCCTGAGCGCATGAACCGCAACCTTCATAGCAAAGCTGGACCAGGCTACCCATAAGGCGGCTTCCGGGCCGATTATCTCCAAGGCGAAACATGTCAATTGCAACAACTGAGGAAATCATTGCTGAACTCCGTGCTGGACGCATGGTGATTCTGGTCGATGAAGAAGACCGTGAAAACGAGGGCGATCTGGTGCTTGCCGCCGATTTTGTGACGCCCGAGGCGATCAATTTCATGGTGAAGTACGCACGCGGCCTGGTCTGCCTGACCTTGACCGAAGAACGCTGCGACCAGCTCAACCTGGGCATGATGACCAGCCGCAACGGCACCGCTTACGGCACCAATTTCACCGTGTCGATCGAAGCCGCCGAAGGCGTCACCACCGGCATTTCCGCCGCTGACCGCGCCCGCACCATCCAGGTAGCGGTAGCGCCCGGCGCCAAGGCTGGCGATATCGTGCAGCCGGGCCATATCTTCCCGATCAAGGCGCGCAAGGGCGGCGTGCTGATGCGCGCCGGCCATACCGAAGCCGGTTGCGACCTGACCGAGATGGCGGGCCTGACGCCAGCCGCGGTGATCTGCGAAATCCTCAAGGAAGACGGCACCATGGCGCGCCTGCCGGACTTGCTGGAATTCTCCAAGGAACACGGGCTCAAGGTCGGCACCATCGCCGACCTGATCCATTACCGCGGCCAGCACGAAAGCATCGTCGAGCGCCTGGCCGAACGTACTACCCATACCGCCCAAGGCACGTTCAAGACCATCGCCTACCGCGATACGCCAAGCGGCGGCGCCCACCTGGCCCTGCTGCACGGCACGCCGTCGCCGGACGTGGAAACCCTGGTGCGCGTGCACCAGCCGGTATCGATCCTGGACTTGCTGGAAACCGAAGCCACCAACCATTCCTGGAACATGGCGTCGGCGCTGGCGGCGATCTCCGCTTCGCCGTGCGGCGTGGTGGTGCTGCTCAACTGCGAAGAATCGGCCGACCAGATCTTCGCCAAGTTCGCCGCGCTGGAAGCCGCTTGCAGCGGCGTCAAGCCGCCGCCGCCGCGGGTCGACCTGCGGACATACGGCATCGGCGCGCAGATCCTGAAAGACCTCGGCGTCGGCAAGATGAAGCTGCTGGCCAGCCCGCGCAAGATGCCGTCGATGACGGGTTACGACCTGGAAGTCACCGGTTATCAAAACAAGCCGAATGCCTGAAGAATAGAAGAGTAGAGTGCTGTAGCAGTGTCTGTTGTAGCCGATGTTTGCAGTAATTGATGAATAAATAAGCGCCTGGTGCGTATAAGAGGAAAACCATGACAGTCGGAATTTACGAAACCAACCTGGATGGTGCAGATTTGCGCATCGGTATTGTGCAAGCCCGCTTCAACGAAGATGTCTGCCACGGGTTGATCTCGGCCTGCCTGGCGGAGCTGAAGCACCTGGGCGTGGCGGATGAAGACATCCTGCACGTCACCGTGCCCGGCGCGCTGGAAATCCCGCTGGCGCTGCAGAAGATGGCAGAGACCATGCAGTTCGATGCGCTGATCGCGATCGGCGCCGTCATCCGCGGCGAGACTTACCATTTCGAGCTGGTCTCGAATGAATCCGGCGCCGGCATCACGCGCGTCGGCCTGGACTCCGGCATCCCGATCGCGAACGCCGTGCTGACCACCGAAAACGATGAGCAGGCCGAAGCGCGGATGGAAGAGAAGGGCACCGACGCCGCGCGGGTGGCGGTGGAAATGGCCAACCTGGCGATCGCGCTGGAAGAGCTGGCGGAAGCCACCAGCGAAGAATAAGATGTCGTGACAGGCAGGGCGCCGGCGGCGCTTTGCTTTTTTGTGTGTGAACTTTGATGTACCAGCTGGAAAAATTATGACTAATAAAACTTTGCACGCCAATCCGAGCAAGAGCCGCACGCCGCGTCACCGCGCGCGCGAATTCGCGTTGCAGGGCCTGTACCAATGGCTGTTGAACAATGAAGACGTGACCGCGATCAGCGAAAACATCCGCCAGGCGCACGGTTTCGACAAGGCCGACGCCGAGCATTTCAACTCGCTGCTGTACGGTGCGATCAAGGACGCCGGCACATTGCGCGCCGGCCTGGAGCCGCTGGTCGACCGCAAGATCAGCGAGCTGTCGCCGGTGGAGCACGCGGCCCTGCTGATCGGCGCTTTCGAACTGCAGAACCACGTTGAAATACCTTACCGCGTGGTCATCAACGAAGCGGTTGAACTGACCAAGTCGTTCGGCGGCATCGACGGCCACAAATACGTGAACGGCGTACTGGATAAATTTGCCGCCAAGGCGCGCGCCACGGAAATCGGCGCCGGCAAAAAATCCTGATCCAGCAATCAAGGCGGAGCCACGGATGCTGCGTTATCGCTTCCGGTTCCGTGTTTCTGGCGAGGCTGACAGCTGCTGACAGATAGCGCCGCGCCATTCGGAAAAGTATTCATGACATTCTCGCATTTGGCTTCACGCCTCGACAACATCGCACCGTTCCATGTGATGGAGCTGGCAAAAATGGCGGCAGCGCTGGAACGGCAAGGCCGCCACATCATCCACATGGGTATCGGCGAACCTGATTTCACCGCGGCGCCGCTGGTGATCGAAGCCGCCGCCAAGGCCATGGCCGACGGCAAGATGCAATACACCTCCGCCACCGGCCTGCCGGCATTGCGGGAAGCGATCTCGGCTCATTACCGCCGGGTATTCCACCTCGATATCGCACCCGAGCGCATTGTCGTCACTGCCGGCGCTTCAGCCGCCTTGCTGCTGGCATGCGCCGCGCTGGTGGAAAAGGGCAGCGAGGTGCTGATGCCCGATCCTTCCTACCCCTGCAACCGTCACTTCGTCGCCGCCTTCGACGGCCAGGCGAAAATGATCGCCAGCGGTCCGCAGCAGCGCTTCCAGCTGTCCGACCAGATGGTGCGCGAACACTGGAGCGAACAGACCCGCGGCGTGCTGCTGGCGTCGCCGTCCAATCCGACCGGCACCTCGATCCTGCACAGCGAGCTGGAGAAGATCATCGCCACCGTGCGCGGCAAGGGCGGCTTTTCCATCGTCGATGAAATCTACCAAGGCCTGAGCTACGAAGGCGAGCCGTTTTCGGCGCTGTCGCTGGGCGACGACATCATCGTCATCAACAGTTTCTCCAAATATTTCAACATGACCGGCTGGCGTCTCGGCTGGCTGGTGCTGCCGGAACCGCTGGTGGCGCCCATCGAAAAACTCGCCCAGAACCTGTTCATCTGTCCTTCGGCGATCGCCCAGCACGCGGCGCTGGCTTGTTTCGAGCCCGAGTCGCTGGCTTTGTACGAGTCGCGCAAGAGCGAATTCAAGCGCCGCCGCGATTACCTGGTGCCGGCCCTGGTCGAACTGGGTTTCAAGGTGCCGGTGACGCCGGACGGCGCGTTTTATGTGTATGCGGATTGCAGCGCCCTGCTTAAGCAAGGCGACGACGCCGACAAGTTCGTCAAGGAAGTCTTGAACCAGGCCGGCGTCAGCATGGTTTCCGGCCTGGATTTCGGCCCCTTCACCGCGCAGCATTACATTCGCCTGTCGTACGCGACTTCGATGGAAAACCTGCAAGAAGCCGTGCGTCGCCTGGGGCAGTTCCTCGGCAAGGATTAAATTCAGACAATGTTCGCTGCCGGCATTTCGGCGGTATTGAAAAAGGAGCTTCCATGCACTTCGTTTTCCCTCCCAAACCGGCGGCAGCCGTTCCCGTGGCCGGCAGCGACCAATTGTTCCCGGTGCACCGGATCTACTGCGTCGGCCGCAATTACGCCGAACACGCCAAGGAGATGGGCAGCAGCGGCCGCGAAGCGCCGTTCTTCTTCATGAAGCCTGCCGATGCGGTGCTGCCGGTCGCCCACGGCAGCATAGGCGAGATGCCTTACCCGTCCATGACGCAGGACCTGCACCACGAAATCGAACTGGTGGTGGCGCTGGCCAGCGGCGGCAAGAACATCCCGGCGGCGGAAGCCGTCAAGCACATCTGGGGTTACGCAGTCGGGCTCGACATGACCCGCCGCGACCTGCAGGGAGAAGCCAAGAAGCTGGGACGGCCATGGTGCACCGGCAAGGGCTTCGATCATTCGGCGCCGATTTCGCCGATCCATCCGGTCGGCGCCACCGGCGTCATTGAACAAGGCGATATCCACCTGGACGTGAATGGCGCGCTACGCCAGAAGGGCGATATCAACCAGATGATCTGGAACATCGCCGAGACCATCGAGCAGCTGTCCGCGTATTTTGAACTGCAGGCCGGCGACCTGATTTTTACCGGCACGCCGGCCGGGGTTGCCGCCGTAGGCAAGGGCGACCTGCTGGAAGGATCGGTAGCCGGCGTCGGCGATCTGCGCGTGCGCCTGGTCTGAGCAGATACCGATGAAACTGTATAGCTACTTCCGCAGCTCCGCCTCCTACCGGGTGCGGATTGCCTTGAACCTGAAAGGCATGTCCTACGATACCGTTCCCGTGCATCTGTTGAAACACGGCGGCGAGCAGCTCAGCCAGATGTACCGTACCTTGAACAGCGACGGCCTGGTGCCGACCATGGTCGACGACGATGCGGTCGACGGCCAGGCGGTGCTGACGCAGTCGCTGGCGATCCTGGAGTACCTGGAAGAAATCCATCCGGCGCCGGCATTGCTGCCGCCAGCCGCGCTGGACCGGGCTTTCGTGCGCAGCATCGCCTTGTCGATCGCCTGCGACATCCACCCGCTCAACAACCTGCGTGTGCTGCGTTACCTGGTGCATGAACTGAAGGTGGATGAAAACGCCAAGAACGCCTGGTACCGGCACTGGTGCGAAAGCGGCCTGGCGGCGCTGGAAGTGACGCTGGCCAGGGACGGCCGGCCCGGCAAGTTCTGTTTCGGCGATACGCCGACGCTGGCTGACTGCTGCCTGGTGCCGCAGATTTTCAATGCGCAGCGCCTGAAATGTAACCTGTCGGCGATGCCGACCGTGATGGCTATTTACCAGAACTGCCAGCAGCTGGACGCCTTTATCAAGGCGGCGCCGGAAAACCAGCCGGATGCCGAGGCCTGAACCGGTTCAGAAAAAAACAAAAAAGCCAGGGTGTGCAACCACCCTGGCTTTTTTTCAGGCGCCGGCCTGGATCGGCGCGGCAGGATGAAAACTCTCCGCGCGCGAGATAGGCCAGTATTTCTCGAACACCGGATAGCGGTATTTCTGGTTCAGCAAATCTCCGGGCTGCAGGTAATGCAGCAAATCGGACATCAGCTTCACTTCATGGTCCGAGGTGCGGCGCACAATGTGATGCGCGCGTAGCGCAGAGGCATGCGGCAGACCCGCGGCCTGCACCAGCTCTTGCAGCGCGTGCAAGGTGCTCTCGTGGAAGCGGTATACGCGTTCGGCCTTGTCCGGCACCACCAGCGCCTTCTGCCGACCCACGTCCTGGGTCGCGACGCCGGTCGGGCAGCGGTCAGTATGGCAGCTTTGCGACTGGATGCAGCCCAGCGAGAACATGAAGCCGCGCGCCGAGTTGCACCAGTCGGCGCCTATCGCCAGCGTGCGCGCCAGGTCGAAGGCGGTGATCACCTTGCCGCTGGCGCCGATCTTGATGCGGTCGCGCAGGCCGGCGCCGAGCAGGGTGTTGTGCACCAGCAGCAAACCTTCCTGCAGGGGCATGCCGACGTGGTCGACAAACTCCAGCGGCGCCGCGCCGGTGCCGCCTTCGGAACCGTCCACCACGATGAAATCCGGCAGGATGCCGGTCTGCAGCATGGCTTTGACGATGCCAAAAAACTCCCAGGGATGGCCGACGCACAATTTGAAGCCGACCGGCTTGTCGCCCGACAGCGTGCGCAGTTTCTGGATGAATTCAAGCAGGCCGATAGGATTCGAAAACGAAGAGTGGGTGGCGGGCGAGATGCAATCGACGCCCATCGGCACGCCGCGCGTGGCGGAAATCTCCGGCGTGATCTTGGCTGCCGGCAGCACGCCGCCGTGGCCGGGTTTGGCGCCTTGCGAGAGCTTGATCGTGATCATCTTGACTTGCGGCGAAGTCGCCTGCGCCACGAATTTTTCTTCATTGAAGCTGCCGTCGCCGTTGCGGCAGCCGAAATAGCCGGAGGCGATCTGCCACAGCAGGTCGCCGCCGAATTCGCGGTGATAGGGCGAGATCGAACCCTCGCCGGTATCGTGCGCAAAACCGCCTTTCTTGGCGCCGCGGTTGAGCGCGCGGATGGCGTTGGCCGACAGCGCGCCGAAGCTCATCGCCGATACGTTGAAGACCGACATCGAATACGGCTGCGCCCGCTCGGCGCCGACCGTGACGCGGAAATCATGGCTGGCGATGATGGTCGGCGACAGCGAGTGGCCGACCCATTCGTAGCCGCGCAGCTTGACGTCCAGCTCGGTGCCGAACGGCCGGCTGTCGACGTCGCCTTTGGCGCGCTGGTAGACCAGGCTGCGTTCCTTGCGGGTGAACGGCGCGCCGTCGTTGTCGCTCTCGAAAAAATACTGGCGCATCTCGGGGCGGATCATTTCAAACAGGAAGCGGAAATGTCCCATCAGCGGATAGTTGCGCAGGATCGCATGGCTGCGCTGGTTCATGTCCCAGATGCCGAGCACGGTCAGCAAGCCGGGCAGCACCGCCCACCACCATCCCATCTTGCCGGCCGCGGCGCCCGCGGCAAGCAGCAAAGTCAGCAACAGCACTGCCCAGAAACTAAGGTAACGACTGACTCTCATGATTTCTTTCCTTTTAAGATGTCCGCTGAGCCGGCGGTTCGCTCATGGAAAACCGCTTGTAACGGTTGCAGGCTGACAATTTTACACATTGGCGGCGCGTTCCGTGCAATCGGCGCCGCTTCCGTTTGTCCTACAAGGACTTCGGTCCCTGTCCTATAGCGCCTCATGGGGAGGCTGGTTAGCATGGATCCACCGGTGCAAGGGTGGCGATGCGGGCCGGTTGAGCCGGCGCCGTCGCTCTACAGGCCGCACCTGCATGGCAGGCCGGAGGCGTTGCCGATTTAGCGGCGCATCGCTGGCGGGCGCACATCCTGGATGAAGCGCGGGATGAAAGATTGAACAGATGCGGAAAACGGTTATACACTGGATTCACGGCGTCTAGATTGCAGGCAGCCGGGCGCATGCCAAACGTTACACGCTGGAGACAGCGCCGGATAACCGATCTGATTGCGGTTGAACAGATGATAAAAATTTTGGTGGTTGACGACCATGCGGTAGTCCGCGCGGGCGTCCAGTACTTCATTGCTGATATTCCTGAGATGGAAATCGCCGGCGAAGCCGCCAATGCGCAGGAAGCGATCCGGCTGATCCGCTCCCAGGAGTATGACATCGTGCTGCTCGATATCGCGATGCCGGACAAGAGCGGCGTGGAAGTGCTGAAGCAGATCAAGCGCGAGAAACCGCTGTTGCCGGTGCTGATCCTGAGCATGCATCCGGAAAGCCGTTATGCAGTGCAGGTGTTGCGCAGCGGCGCCGACGGTTATGTGCAGAAAGAAGCGCTGGCGACGGAACTGGTGAAGGCGATCGAGACCATACTGCAAGGCCACAAGTACATCAGCTATGCGGTAGCCGAGCTGTTGACCGCGGATCCCGCCAGTAATGAAAATGCGCCGCTGCATGAATCGTTGTCGGCGCGCGAGTATGAGATTTTTTATAAATTGAGCCAGGGGGAAGGCGTCACCAGGATTGCCGAGGAGCTTTGCCTGAGCGTCAAGACCATCAGCACCTACCGTACCCGCGTGCTGCAAAAGATGAGCATGACAAGCAATGCGGATATTATTTATTATGCGATCAAGAACAACCTGATTGATTAGATGAGGCAATCGTGTCATGGCTGAAAACTGCCTGCCGGTTCGCTGGCCTGGCGCAATGCATGAATTGAAGCGAGGGATGTTGAAAGATAGCCGTCAATCAAAATGGACCATACAACAATCTCCGATATAGCAGCATCCAGCGCTAAGCCGCTACGGATCTTTCTGGTGGAAGATTCGGCAGCTGTCAGGGATTTTATGATCGATACCCTGAACGAAATCCCGGGTGTGGCATTTGCCGGATTTGCCGAGGGGGAAGCGGATGCATTGAAAAAAATCGACGCAGAGCCATTCGACGTGCTGATCCTGGATATCGAACTCAAACAGGGCAATGGCATGAGCCTGTTGCGTACGCTGGCGGCGTCGCCCAAGCCGCCCAATTCCACGAAAATCATTTTCAGCAATAACGTCAGCAACGCTTTTCGCCGCGCCGGCGAGAAATATGGCGTGCGTTTTTTCTTCGACAAGAGTTCGGAATTCACCAAGCTGCGCGACCTGCTGGCAGCGCTGGGGACAGGGTTGCCGGATCATTGACCGAGTTGCCATGGCCTGCCGGCTGCCTGCAGCGCTATCAGCCATATCCGCCCGCCGGCATCCGGCGGGTTTGTGCTTTTCATGCTTTCCTTTTGCAATGATGCGGTTATGTTATCGAACCACATGAAAATCCTGGAGACGACTTGACGACAGACGACCATGAGGCGGGCTCAGGCAATCCGCATCACCAGGATCTGCTGAAGACGCGGGCGCTGGAAAGCCTCGCGGCTACACGCATTTATGTATCGCGCACCGCCATCGCCGCCATCGTGGTGAGCCTGGCGCTGATGATCGTGTCGGCGGTGGTGCTGGTTGCCGGTGTTTACCAGGTAACGCTGCCGTTCCCGACATCGCAGCTGCCGCTCATGCGGACCAACACCGCCGCTGGTTTCCTGCTGGCTGCCGGCAGCCTGCTGCTGCAGTGCCTGGTGGGCAGGCCGCGCAAGGCCGCCGGGCTGGCGGCGCAAGCGCTGGCCGTCCTGCTGTTGCTGTTTGCCGTTGCGGCGCTGTGGCATGAAGCGTTCCGCGGCCCAGGCTGGCTTGACGTCGTTCTTGCCGCGCTGGCGCCGCAGCCTGGTTTGCGCAGCCCGAGCGGCTTGCATCCGATGGTGGCCATCGGTTTTGTTTTGTGCGGACTGGCTGTGCTCCTGCTTGACCGTCGCGGAAAAAGAGAGAGCCATCTGGCCGAATACCTGGCGCTTGCCCTGATATTCCTGAGCGCGATCCCGCTGCTGGGTTACCTGTACAACGTCGCGGCAATGACCCAGATGGTGTACGCCACCAGCATCCCCTGGCTGTCGGCGATCGCATTCCTGCTGTTCGGCATGGCGCTGCTGATGTCGCGTCCGCACCAGCGCCTGATGGCGATCATCACCCGCCATGCGCCGGGCGGGCAGATGCTGCGCCGCTCGTTGCCGCAGATGCTGGTCCTGCTGGTGGCCCTGCACTGGCTGGCGGACTGGGGCGCGCGCCAGGGTTTTTACGAACGTACCTCGGTGCCGCCTTTGCTGACCCTGATCGACGGCGTGCTGGTGCTGTTCATTTTCTGGCGCGCCGCAGGCAAGGTCGACAGCGAATATGGAGCGCGCCTGCAAAGCGCCGCGGAACTGGCCGAAGCCACCGCCTTGCTGATTGCGGTGAGCGACAACACCAACGACCCGATTTTCGTGAAAGACAGCCAGGGGCGCCTGATTTTCGCCAATCCGGCCTATTTGCGCCTGCTCGGGCTGAGCTGGCAGGACGCCAAACACCGCCGCAGCCGCGAACTGTTCCCGGACCAGGAAGATGCAATCCGCATCGACCAGGATGACGCCCGCATCATGAGCGGCCGGGTTTCCGAAACGCTGGAACAGACGGTGCAGCTGGCGGGCGGCACGGCCGCCACTTTCCAGACCACCAAGGCGCCATGGTTCGGCCAGCAGGGGCAGGTCATGGGCGTGGTCGGCATCGCTACCGACATCAGCGAGCGCAAGCGCGCAGAGGATTCGCTCAGGCAGCGCGAACTGGAGCTGGAGCGGACCATCGCCCAGCGCACCGCCTTGCTGCGCGAGCTGGCCAACCATATGGAAACCATAAGGGAAGAAGAGAAGCGGGCGATCGCGCGCGAGCTGCACGACAATATGGGCGCATCCCTGACGGCGCTGAGCATGCACCTGGAAGGCGTCTACAAGCTCCTGCCGGAGAATGAGCGCTGGCAGCACCGCCAGGCGCAGATGCAAACCCTGCTCAGTTCTCTGGTGGCGACCACGCGCCGGATCCAGACTGAATTGCGGCCGAACATGCTTGAGCTGTTCGGCTTGAAAGCAGCGATTGTCGAGCAGATGGAAGATTTCGGCCAGCGCACCGAGATTGTTTGCAGCTCTAGCTTGCCGGATGAGGATATCGCGGTCGATCATAAAATCGAAATAGCGGTCTATCGCATGTTGCAGGAAATCCTGAACAACGTCTCCAAGCACGCCCAGGCCACCCAGGTCGACCTGATCCTAGACGTTGACGAAGACCGGCTGGCGCTGACGGTGCGCGATAACGGCGTCGGCATGTCGCAGCAGCGTTTTGAAAACACTACCACCCACGGCTTGCGCGGTTTGCATGAAAGGGCGACCTACCTGGGCGGGCAGGTCCGCTTTGCCGGCGGCGAGGGCAAGGGAACGACAGTAGTGATCGAATTGCCGATGCCGGGGCAGGCGCCGACTGACGCGCCTGAGGCATAGGCTGGCGGCTGCGAGGCGGAAGGCTGGGAGCACCAGCCTGGTGCAGGTTCAGGACGGTGGGCAGGGATCGGTCGCCACCAGCACGCTGCAGGGTACTTTTTCGACCAGGAGGGTATCCACCGAGCCGCGCCACCAGCGTGTCGCCATCGGTTTCTTGCGCGAGTGGCCGACGATCACCAGGTCTACCCCCAGCTTGCTGACCAGGTCGCTGATCACATTCACCGGTTCGCCGCTTTCAAAATGGTCGACGGCCTTGATGCCGGCGTCGCTGAGCAGCTTGTGGCCCTTGATCAGTTCTTGTTCGAGCAGGGTCTTTTCAGCCCTGATGGCGGATTCGGCGACGAATTCGCCGGCCATCAGGTAGGTGGCAAGGTTGATGACCCCCAGCAGGTGGACCTCGATTTCAGGGCCGGGCGCCAGCTGGATGCAGGAATACAGGGCCGAACGGCTTTCGGGCGTGCCATTGTAGGCGACGAGAATTTTCCGGTACATATGCCCTCCTGAAAATTGTATTTGCGATGCTCTGTGCTTTCATCATAGCGCAGTCTGGGGCTGTCAACCAGAGTCGATTCGGGTATTTGCGGCGATGTTTTCCAGCGCCGGTTTTGCATGATGAAAGTCGATTTTCAAATTCTTCCCATGCCGTTTTTTTGCGGGTTGCCGGGCTTTCCCGAATACTGCAAATTGGCGGCGCCTGATCAAAAAGCGCCGAAACTACGGCACTATTGCGCTATGCAGCACTATAAAAGTAGACTTGGCGGGTAGTGCGCCGGTTCGGGCTGCGCAAGCTTCAGCGTTTTGCAGCGTGATGCAACGTGATTGATCAATACAAAATCGAAGGAAAAATGGATGGCGGATGAAATCGTGATTGTCGGCGGCGGCGCCGGCGGCCTGGAGCTGGCTTGCAAGCTCGGCCGCAAGCTGGGAAGCGGTCACGTCACGCTGGTGGACCGGGCGCTGTACCACATCTGGAAACCGTCCTTGCACGAAGTTGCGGCGGGAACGCGCGATATCCACCAGGAAGGCTTGTCTTACCAGATGTTGGCGCATGACAATAAATTCCGCTTCGTCTACGGCGCCATGACGGCGCTCGACAGCGTCAACAACACGATTACGGTGGATGCGGTGCTGGACGAGTCGGCGCAGGAACTGATCCCGCCGCGCCAGATCGGCTTCAGCAAGCTGGTGATCGCGGTCGGCAGCGTGTCCAATTATTTCGGCATCAGCGGCGCCGAGGAAAACACGATTTCGCTGAACACCACCGAAGACGCCGAGCATTTCCGGCTGCGCCTGCTGAAAATGCTGGCGATGGCGGACCTGAAGAAAGAAAAGGATCCGGACGCCGGGGTCGACATCGTGATCGTCGGCGGCGGCGCTACCGGGGTCGAGCTGGCGGCGGAGCTGCGCGACGCCAGCAGCGTCTACACCGATTACGATTTCCCGCACCTGAATCCGAACCGGGATGTCCGCATCACCATCCTGGAAGGCGCGCCGCGCTTGCTGGCGCCGCTGACCGAGCGGGTTTCCAAGGCGGCCACCAAGCTGCTGCAGGAACGCGAAGTGAAGGTGGTCACCGATTGCCGCGTCGCCGCCATCGCGGAAAATTTCGTGACTGACGCCAACGGCAACAACTACGTGTCTGACCTGTGCGTCTGGTCGGCCGGCATCAAGGCTCCCGATTTTCTCAAGACCCTGGGTTTGCCGGTGACGAAGTCAGGCCAGCTGGAAGTCGACGGCCTGCTCAAGGTCGCGGGCAGCGACAATATCTATGCCCTGGGCGACTGCGCGGCTTGCATCGGACCCGACGGCAAAATGGTGCCGCCGCGCGCCCAGGCCGCGCACCAGCAGGCCGACTACCTGCTGGAGATGTTCGTCCGCTCGAACAAGGGACAGGCGGCGCTGGACACTCCTTACGTCTACAAGGACCATGGCTCGCTGGTGTCGTTCGGCAGGAACACTTCGGTCGGCACCTTGATGGGATCGCTGACCAAACTGGGCTGGTTTGTCGACGGCTTCTTCGCCCGCATGATGTACGCCAGCCTGCACCTGATGCACCTGAACGCCTTGCTGGGGCCGGTCCGCACCGGGGTTACCGCTGCCGCCAGCAGTCTGATGAAGCACGCCAAGCCCTCAGTCAAGCTGCACTGAGTTTGTAAGCATGTTGTTCAGATGTAAAAGTATGTATCGCTTGCATGATTTCCAGCGGAGCTGGTCTATAGTTCAAATCAACAGCCGTGGGCATACCGGTCTGTGACTATGCGACCCTTGAAGGAGTCAATCATGCTGTACAAAAAATGGATATGTGTTGCGCTGCTGGCCAGCACGACTGCTGCGGTTTCTACCTCTGCCATGGCGTACGACGACGGCGCCAATACCGCCATCGGCGCGGTGGCGGGCGCTGTCATCGGCGGCGCGGTGGGCGGCCGTAACGGCGCTATCGTCGGCGGCGTGCTGGGCGCCGCGGTAGGCGCGACTTCGGGCGGCTATCGTGACGACCGTGGTTATTACGACCGCGGCCAAGGCTATTATGCGCAGCCGGCGCCGGTGTATTACCGCCCTGAACCGGCTTATTACCAGCCTGCGCCGGTTTATTATCGGCCGGCCCCGGTGTATTACCGTCCGCAGCCTGTGTATTACCGCCCGGCGCCGGTCTACGTGGAAAACCACGATTACTACTATCGCCAGCAATATCGCGGCGATTACTACGAGCGCTGATCCAAGGCTGGATTAAACAACAGGCGCCGGTCCGGATGAAAATCTGGACCGGCGTTTTTTATTGGCGCAGCGGAATCTTTGCTATGCGCCGGGCTGCATACGTCCTATATTGAAAAGACTCAGGTTACCTGGCCATTTCACGGAGGAGACCGCTATGGGCAAAACCAGGCATGCGCCGGCCGACGACAAGCGCGGCAAGCAAAAGAAAATGCAGCCGGTGAATCCGGCCGAGCGCTGGACCGGGCACGCGCTGGACGGCAGCCAGCAGCTCGATATCGTCGAAGAACAGATATATGTGAACGAACCCGGCACCACCATCGACCAGCCGCTGGTGCCGCAGAAACCTCCAAAATGACGCTCCTGGACCGCCTGCGGCCTGAGACAATTTGTCCAGCCCGGACGGCCTTGCGGGCAATCGTCAGCCTTGCTTGCTAGTTTATAATCGTGCAGAGAATGCCTTCCCTAAAAAATGCAGCATTATAAAAAAGTAGGAAATCATGCGGATTCTTTCGGTAAGACCGGCCTGCGGCCGAGCGCCAGCCCGTGTGCGCGGCCTTGGCTCCCTGTTTGTTTTTGCCGCGGCGCTGCTGGCCGGCGCCGCCAGCGCAGCTGAGGTCGACGCCGGCGCCGTTCCCGACACCATCAAGCAGCGCCTCACCGCATGCACCGCCTGCCATGGCGAACAGGGACGCGCCACCAACGACGGCTACTACCCGCGCATCGCCGGCAAACCGGCCGGCTACCTCTACAACCAGCTGCATAATTTTCGTGAAGGACGCCGGCAGTATCCGATGATGACCTACCTGGTCGACCATCTGTCCGACGCCTACCTGCAGGAAATCGCCCACTATTTTGCGGACCAGCATCCGCCTTATCCGCCGCCGCAGCCGCCGGATCCGTCAAACGCGACGCGGGAGCGCGGCGAAGTGCTGGTCAACAAGGGCGATCCGGCCAAGAAGATCCCGGCCTGCATCGCCTGCCACGGCAGCGCCATGACCGGCGTCTTGCCGACCACGCCGGGTTTGCTCGGCTTGCCGCGCGATTACCTTGTAGGCCAGATCGGCGCCTGGAAAAACGGCGCGCGCCATGCGGTAGCGCCCGACTGCATGGCGCAGGTGGCGCAGCGCCTGAGTGCGGAAGACATCGGCGCCGTCGCCTCCTGGCTGGCGGCGCAGCCGGTGCCTGCCGACGCTACGGCGGCCGCCCCCAGCGCGGCCAAATTGCCGCTGGCGTGCGGCAGCATTCCCCTCCCTCCGGCCAACCCTTGATCAGGCAGAGCGCAGAATGAAACGATTATTCAAGTGGGTGCTAGGCGGTTTGCTGCTGCTGATCGCGGTAGCTGCCGGCGTGCTGGCGGTCTTCAACGCCGACGACAACAGTGTGCCGCCGCAGCCGGCGCAAGCCGCGGCGAATCCCGGAGAGCAGATAAGCCGCGGCGCTTACCTGGTGCGCGGCGGCGATTGCATGGCCTGCCATACGGCGCGCGGCGGCAAGGAACTCGCCGGCGGGCGTGCGATACAGACGCCGTTCGGCGCCATCTATGCACCGAATCTCACGCCTGACAACGAAACCGGCATCGGCACATGGTCGGCCGACGATTTCTGGCAAGCCCTGCACAACGGCAAATCGAAAGACGGCAGCCTGCTGTATCCGGCCTTCCCCTACACGAATTACACCAAGGTCACGCGCGCCGACGCCGACGCCATGTTTGCCTACCTGCGCAGCGTGCCGCCGGTGCCGCAAAAGAACCGCCAGCATGAATTGCGCTTCCCTTACAACAACCGGTTCCTGCTCTACGGCTGGCGCGCCCTGTATTTCCGGCCCGGCGTATACCAGGCCGAGACGCAGCAATCGGTGGAATGGAACCGCGGCGCCTACCTGGTGCAGGGACTGGGCCACTGCAGCGCTTGCCACACCACCCGCAACGCCCTCGGCGGCACCGACCTGAAAGCGGACCTGGGCGGCGGTTTCATCCCGGTGGTGAACTGGTACGCGCCGTCGCTGACCTCGGACCAGGAAATCGGCCTCGGCGACTGGGACATCGAACACATCGCGGGCCTGCTGAAAAACGGCGTCTCGCCGCGCGGCACGGTGCTGGGGCCGATGGCGGAAGTGGTCGGCGCCAGCCTGCAGCACCTGAGCGACCAGGACGTGCGCGCCATGGCGGTTTACCTGAAGTCCTTGCCGCGCCAGAAGGAAGCAGCGGCGCCCGACGAACGCGCCAGGCCGGACGAGGTGGCGCGGGTGATGGAGCTGGGCCAGAAGATCTACAAAAACCACTGCATCGATTGCCACCAGGCTTCCGGCAAGGGACAGTGGCCGGCTTACCCGCCGCTGGCAAGCAATCATGCGATCACCATGCCGGCGCCGGTGAATGCGATCCGGGTGGTCCTGAACGGCGGCTTCGCGCCCAGCACCGCCGGCAATCCGCGTCCTTACGGCATGCCGCCTCACGGGCCGATGCTCAACGATGGCGAAGTCGCCGCTGTGGTTTCGTACATCCGCAACAGCTGGGGCAACAAGGCCCCGATCGTGGGCGCGTCCGAGGTCAGCCGCTATCGCGCGGTGCCGCTGGATTAAAGCTGCGGTTTCGTCCGTCCCTAAAAAAGGCAGCCGTGGCTTTAATGCCGTTCGGTTAGGGGTAATTTCCTCACAGGGCGACCCCGTCATTCCCGCGAACGCGGGAATCTATTTTCGCCACCATACTCAGTAACCTGGATTCCCGCGTTCGCGGGAATGACGGGGTCGCCTAGACCGGGGCGCGTAGCTGGGGTCGCCAATGACGCAACGGTGGAAATTCGTGCCCCCTAACTGAACGGCATTAAAGCCACGGCTGCTTTTTTTACCTGGCGCGGTTTAGACGGTGAGCATGATCTTGCCGATATGCGAGCTGCTTTCCATCAGTGCATGCGCTTGCGCCGCCTGCTCCAGCGGAAAGGTCTTGAAGATCACCGGCTTGATCTTGTTTGCCGCCAGCAGCGGCCAGACGCGCTCCTGCAGCTGGGCTGCGATGGCGGCCTTGAATGCGACCGGGCGCGGGCGCAGGGTCGAGCCGGTGATCGTCAGGCGCCGCATCATGATGTGGCGGAAATCGATGTTGGCGCTGCTGCCGCCCAGCGTGGCGATGAACACCAGGCGGCCGTCGTCGGCCAGGCAGCTGATTTCGCGCGGCACGTAATCGCCGGCCACCATGTCCAGGATCACATTCACGCCTTTGCCGTCGGTCGCGGCCTTGATCACGGCGGCGAAGTCTTCGGTGCGGTAATTGATCGCACGTTCGGCGCCCAGCGCTTCGCAGGCGCGGCATTTTTCATCCGAGCCGGCGGTAGCGAACACCCGGTGGCCGAGCGCCGTGGCGATCTGGATCGCTGCGGCGCCGATGCCCGAGCTGCCGCCTTGCACCAGCAAGGTCTCGCCGCTCGCCAGTTTTGCGCGGTCGAAGACATTGCTCCAGACGGTGTAAAAGGTTTCCGGCAGCGACGCCGCCTCGGCCGCGCTCCAGCCGTCGGGCAGCGGCAGGCATTGGGCGGCCGGCGCGCAGCAGTATTCGGCATAACCGCCGCCTTGCACCAGCGCGCATACCAGGTCGCCTTTCTTGAACGGGCTGTTGCTGAAGTCGCCGTCGACGATTTCGCCGGCGATCTCCAGCCCAGGCAGGTCGGAAGCGCCCGGCGGCGGCGAATAATTGCCGGTGCGCTGGAACACGTCGGGCCGGTTGACGCCGGCAGCCTGCACCTTGATCAGCACTTCGCCTGGCTTGAACGAGGGCAGGGGACGTTCGCAGATCTGCAATACTTCCGGGCCGCCGGGATGGGTGATTTCGATAGCGCGCATGGCATGGCTCCAAGGTAAAGCGGCCATTGTATGACAAGTCTTATTTCTCTTTTGAAAGCGGGAGTGATAGCTTTTCTGTATTAGCCCAACGCCGTCATTCAAGTTATTATTTTGGTGCCCAAAGGTAAGATTTCTCAAGGGAAAATCACTCGATCAAGGGTTTCATAAAAAAACAGGCAATGACCGACCGTGCAAGCAATGCAGGCAACAAAGCCATGTCCAAGCCGGCCTGGCACCCCATGAACGCTTCGCCGGCGACGCGGCAAGCGACCAGCCGCCAGCGGCGGCGTGCAGCTTGGGCCTGCATCGGGATTGTCTCGGGAACAATGCTGCTGCTGCCGCTGGCGGCGGTCATGGGGCCGCAGGTGCCGGCTTTCCTCCCTTCCTACCAGACAGCGACGGCGGTCGCCTATGTCATCATCACTTACCTGATTTTTGCCCACTATCGCGCCACCAGGGCGCTCGACCTGCTGTTTGTCGGCGGCGCCTGCTTTTATTGCGCCGGGATCTTTTTGCTGCAGTTCCTGGCGTTGCCCGACATGTTCCTGCCGCACGGATCGCTGCTGGGCGGCGAGCAGACTGCGATCTGGCTGTGGTTTTTATGGCATGCCGGCCTGGCGCTGGGGATCCTGGCCTATGCCGCCAGCAACTGGCGCAATCCGGCCCTGATGTACAGCTACCCTCAGCGCCTGGCGCATTGGCTGATGGCCGCCGTGGCGGCGGCGCTGCTTGCCAGCATGGCCATGGTCACGGTATTCCATGCCCATCTGCCGCGACTCGATGACAACGGCGATTTCCGCCTGGTGGTCAGCAGCGGCGCGGGACCTTTGCTGCAGTGCGTGACCGGCCTTGCCTTCCTCGTTTTGTGGCGGGCCACACGCTTTCGCGCGGTCTTGCACGTCTGGCTGGGGGTCGCCCTGGTTGCGCTGCTGTGCGACAACGCCATCACCATGGCCGGCGGCAGCCAGTTCTCGGTGGGCTGGTACGTCGGCCGCTGCAACGCCCTGGCGTCGGCCACGCTGCTGCTGCTGATCTATCTGCGCGAAATGAACCAGGTCTACCTGAAGACGGTGCACGACGCCCGCCTGCTGGCGCTCAACAACGCCATGCTGGAAGTCCGGATGGACCAGGTGCGGCTGGACGACCTGACCGGGCTGCCCAGCCGTTCGCTGTTCCTGGAACTGGCCGAAACCTTGCGCAGCCGCGATTTGCCGGGCCGCCATGCGGTGGCCTTGCTGTTCATCGACCTGGACGGCTTCAAGCGCATCAACGACGACCTGGGGCACGACCGCGGCGACACGGTGCTGGTCGAGGTGGCCGCCGCCCTCAGGTCGGTGCTGCGCGACAGCGATATCGCCGGCCGCGTCGGCGGCGACGAATTCGTGGTGTGCCTGGTGGCTCCCGCCGCCGCCATCAAGGCTACCGCCACCGCGGTCGCCGGCCGCATCGTCAGCCGCGTCGCCGCCATCGGCGACGGCATCGGCTGCAGCATCGGCATCGCCCTGTGCCAGGCGGAGAACCTGGAGTGGGATGCCGCATTGCGCCAGGCCGACGCCGCGATGTACCAGGCCAAGCGCCAGGGCAAAAGCCGCTTCACGGTATACGGCCATGCGCTGCTGGACGAGATAGCCTGAAGCGCGGCAACTCTTTTGTTGAAAATGCCAATGAATCAATGATCGATAAATTCGATCATTGGACTATAAATTTTCCGTTTTTCTTTTGATTTTCCCTCGACCATACTGCAATCCATTGGCAGTGACCCTATGCCAATCGACAGGAATCGATTCCTGCCTTAATTTCGAATTAATCGCATATAAAAGAGGAAACATCATGCCAATCGCAACCGCAAAACCAGGAAGCACGCTGCTGAACCCTGCCAACCACACCTTGATCATGATCGATCATCAATCGCAAATGGCGTTCGCCACCAAGTCCATCGACCTGGCTTCCTTGCGCAATAACGTCGCGCTGGTGGCCAAGGCCGCCAAAGAGTTCAAGGTATCGACCATCCTGACCACGGTCGCCGAAAAATCGTTCTCGGGCCCGATCTTCGACGAAATCAAAACCGTGTTTCCAGGACAGGAAACGATCGACCGCACCACCATGAATACCTGGGAAGATGCACGCATCGCCGAACGCGTCAACGCAATCGGCAAGGACAAGATCGTGCTGGCCGGCCTCTGGACGTCAGTCTGCATCGTCGGTCCGGCGCTGTCGGCCCTGGACCAGGGCTTCGAAGTGTATGTCATCACCGACGCCAGCGGCGATGTCTCCGACGAGGCGCACCAGCGCGCGGTCGAACGCATGATCCAGCAGGGCGCGCGCCCGATGACCTCGCTGCAGTACCTGCTGGAGCTGCAGCGCGACTGGGCGCGCGGCGAAACCTACAACGAAACCGTGGCCACCTCGATTGCGCACGGCGGCGGCTACGGCCTTGGCCTGATCTATGCCAAGACCATGTTCAATGCCTCCGAAGCCCACTAAAGACCAGGCGGTCCTGCGCAGCCATTGGCGGGGCCGCCCTACACCAGATCCGATAGCGTGAGGAGAAAAGCATGAGTGCAGACATGATTTTGCTGAACGGCCGCTTTCACACGGTCGACAAGGCACAGCCGCTGGCGACGGCGGTAGCGATACAGGATGGCAAATTCGTCGCGGTCGGCGACGCCGAGGAAGCGATGCGCCATCGCGGCGCGGCGACACAGGTGATCGACCTGAACGGCCGCACCGCCGTCCCGGGCCTGAACGACTCCCACCTGCACCTGATCCGCGGCGGCCTCAACTACAACCTGGAATTGCGCTGGGAAGGCGTGCCTTCGCTGGCGGACGCCTTGCGCATGCTGAAAGAACAGGCGCTGCGCACTCCGCATCCGCAGTGGGTGCGCGTGGTCGGCGGCTGGACCGAATTCCAGTTCGCCGAAAAGCGCATGCCGACCCTGGAAGAAATCAACGCCGCCGCGCCTGATACGCCGGTGTTCATCCTCCACCTGTACGACCGCGCCTTGCTCAACCGCGCCGCCTTGCGCGCCGTCGGCTACACCAAGGACACGCCGAACCCGCCCGGCGGCGAAATCCAGCGCGACGCCGCCGGCAACCCGACCGGCATGCTGATCGCCAAGCCGAATGCGATGATCCTGTATGCGACCCTGGCCAAGGGCCCGGCCTTGCCGCACGAACAGCAAGTCAACTCCACCCGCCAGTTCATGCGCGAGCTGAACCGGCTCGGCCTTACCAGCGCCATCGACGCCGGCGGCGGTTTCCAGAATTATCCCGAGGACTACGCCATCATCGACCAGCTGGCGCGTGACCAGCAGCTGACGATACGCATCGCCTACAACCTGTTCACCCAACGCAAGGGACAGGAGCTGGACGATTTCCAGAAATGGACGGGTTTGGTCACGCCCGGCCAGGGCGACGATTTCTACCGTCACAACGGCGCCGGCGAAATGCTGGTGTTTTCGGCGGCGGACTTTGAAGATTTCCTGGAGCCGCGGCCGGAGCTGGCGGCCGGCATGGAAAACGAACTGGAACAAGTGGTGCGGCACCTGGTCTCGCAGCGCTGGCCGTTCCGCCTGCACGCCACTTACAACGAATCGATCAGCCGCATGCTGGATGTGTTTGAAAAAGTGAACCGCGAAATTCCATTCGACGGCTTGCACTGGATCTTCGACCATGCGGAAACCATCACGCCGCAGAATATCGAGCGGGTGCGCGCGCTGGGCGGCGGCATCGCGATCCAGCATCGGATGGCGTTCCAGGGCGAGTATTTTGTCGACCGCTACGGCGCCGACGCCGCGGCCCACACGCCGCCGATAGCGCGCATGCTGGAGATGGGCGTGCCGGTCGGCGCAGGCACCGACGCTACCCGGGTCGCCAGCTACAACCCGTGGACCGCACTGTACTGGCTGGTGTCGGGACGCACCGTCGGCGGCATGAAGCTGTACGACGCCGCGGCCAGGCTGCCGCGCGAAACCGCGCTCGAACTCTGGACCAACGGCAGCGCCTGGTTTTCCAGCGAGCAGGGCAAGAAGGGCCGCATCAAGCAAGGGCAGCTGGCGGACCTGGCGGTATTGTCGGCAGACTTTTTCAGCATCGACGAAGACAGCATCAAGGCGCTGGAATCGGTGCTGACGGTGGTCGGCGGCAAGATTGTCTACGGCGCCGCCGAGTTCGCGCCGCTGGCGCCGCCGCCGATCCCGGTGCTGCCGGACTGGTCGCCGGTGAAAACCGTGCCGGGCCATTACCGTCCTGTGGCACAGCAGCGCCAAGCCCTGCCGCACCAGTGTGCCGGCGCCTGCGGCGTGCACGCCCACGCGCACGACGCGGCCAGGAAATCGACGGTGCCGATCTCGGATTATTCGGGATTCTGGGGCGCGCTCGGCTGCAGCTGTTTCGCTTTTTAAGCTTGTCGCGGACTTCCGGACGGAAGTCCGTCCTTGAAGATGGATTGAGGATTGCCATGCGTTATACAAAGATCATATTGGGTTTGCTGTTGTCGTTCGCGGTCGGCGCCGCCTGCCGCCTGGCGCAGATTCCGGTGCCGTCGCCGCCGGTGCTGAGCGGGGCCGTACTGGTGTTCATGATGAGCAGCGGCTACTGGCTGGTGGGCCGCTACCTGGCGGCACGCGCCGCGGCCGGGAGCAAGTTATGATTGCCCTGCTGCTGGGCATGGCGCTGGGTTTGCTGGTCGGCGCCTTGTGCCGCTGGTTCGACCTGCCGTCGCCGACGCCGCCGACGCCGGTAGGCGCGCTGCTGGTGGTGGCGATGACATTGGGTTACCTGGCCGCCGGCCAGGTTTGACAGAGCAGAGGAGGCAGGATGGAGGCAGGCAAGCGCAGGACCCACCAATCGGTCGTATTGAGTTTCCTGGCCGGTTATGTCGATACCGTAGGTTTCATCGCCTTGTTCGGATTGTTCACCGCGCACGTCACCGGCAACTTCGTGCTGATCGGCAGCGAACTGGCCAATCATTCGCACGGCGTGCTGATCAAGCTGCTGGCGTTTCCGGCTTTCATTCTGGCGGTGGCGCTGACCCGCGTCACGCTCATCTGGCTCGAGCGCAGCGCCCGCCAGCCCATGCCGTACCTGCTGGCGCTGCAACTGGTTTTTTTGCTGGGTTTCATGATCGCCGGCTGCCTGGCGCAGCCGCTCGGCGATACCGAAGCGCCGCTGGCCCTGCTGGCCGGCATCTGCGGCGCCGCCAGCATGGGGGTGCAGAATGCCAGCAGCCGCCTGGTGCTGCAGCACCTGACGCCAACCACGGTCATGACCGGCAATGTCACCCAACTGGTGATCGACCTGGTCGACATACTGCGCGGCGCGGCGGACGAAGCGGTTCGCCAGCGCTGCGTCAAGTTCTTCTGGCCGGTGGTGATGTTCGGCGCCGGCGCCATCGCCGGCGCCTTTGCCTACAAGTACCTGCGCTTCCTGTCCCTGTTGCTGCCGTCGGCGCTGCTGGCCTGGCTGGCGGTGACGGAATATCTTTCGGAAAAGAACCAAGCCGGATCGCCATCAACTTTATAATAGCCAAGGAATTGAACGCAGCATCCTGACATTGCCGACCTGGCAATCCTGGCAATTATCGACATGGCAACGAGGCGACGAAAGCGATGACCTACCTGTTTCACCTGATTGAGCAATATGGGCTGGTCATCGTATTTTTCAATGTGCTGGCGGAACAGCTGGGGGCGCCGGTGCCGGCCTATCCGACCCTGGTGATCACCGGCGCCCTGATGCACCGCGGCGATTACTCGGCGCCGGTGCTGTTGCTGACTGCGGTGGCGGCGGCGCTGATCGCCGATTTCCTCTGGTACCTGGCGGGCCGGCGCTACGGCAGGAGGGTGCTGTCCACGTTATGCCGGATTTCGCTGTCGCCCGATTCCTGCGTACGGCAGACCGAATCCATCTATTCGCGCTGGGGCGCACGTTCGCTGCTGGTCGCCAAATTCATCCCGGGTTTTGCTTCCATCGCCAGCGCGCTGGCCGGCACCATCGGCACCAGCCGCGCCACCTTCATCCTCTACGACAGCATAGGCGCGGCCTTGTGGGCCGGCCTGGCGATTTTCCTCGGTTCCCTGTTCAGCACCACCATCGACGACCTGTTGAACGTGCTGACCGAGCTCGGCCAGTACGGCATGATGCTGGTGGCTGCCGGTTTTGCGATATTCGTCGCCAGCAAATGGTGGCAGCGCCGGCGTTTCCGCATGTCCTTGCGCATGGCGCGCATCTCGGTGGAGGAACTGGACCAGCTGTTCAAGCAGGGCGTCACGCCTGCCATCGTCGATGTCCGTTCGCCGGCTTCGCAGCAGGCCGGCCGGATTCCCGGCGCGCGCACCATCTCGCACCAGGAAATCAACAGCTTCGTGTTCGATGCGCCGGTGGACCAGGAAGTGATCGTCTACTGCGCCTGTCCCAATGAAGCTTCGGCGGCGCTGGTCGCCAAGCAGCTGATGCTGAGGGGCTACAAGAAAGTGCGGCCGCTGTCGGGCGGCATAGACGCCTGGATCGCGGCCGGCTACGCGATCGATTCCTAATTCTTTTCTCTCTATCGGGAGTTCCATGTTCAGAATCAGTCTCGATGCGCTGTTGATTCTCGACGCCATCGACCGCCGCGGCTCGTTCTCCGCGGCCGGCAGCGAATTGCACCGCGTTCCTTCGACCATCTCTTACACCGTCTCGAAACTTGAGCAGGACCTGGGCGTGCAAGTCTACGAACGCCAGGGGCCGAAGGTGGCGCTGACGCGCGCCGGCGCCGAGCTGCTCAAGGAAGGGCGCTATCTGCTGAAGGCGGCGGAAGACCTGGAGCACCGTGTGCGGCGCGTGGCGTCCGGCTGGGAGACCGAACTGACGATCTGCATAGACTCGCTGTTTTCGGTAACGGCGCTGGAACCCGATATCGCCGCTTTCTGTGCGGTAGCCGACAAGACCCGCTTGCGCATCGCCAGGGAATCGCTGGCCGGCAATTGGGAAGCGCTGCTGGAGCGCCGTGTCGATTTGCTGATCGCGGCGCCTGGGCAGGGGCCGGCGGGCGGCGGTTATATCGCCGAACAGATGGGAACGATTTCTTTCGTGTTCGTGGTGGCGCCAAACCATCCGCTGGCCAAGGTGAAGCGTGTGCTGGGCAAGGCCGAGCTGTTGCCGCATCGCGCCATCAGCGTGGCGGATTCGGCGCGCAGGATGGCCTCGCGCACGGTCGGCCTGCTGTTCGGGCAAGACACGTTGACAGTGCCCGACATGCGCAGCAAATACGATTTGCAGCTGGCCGGCATCGGCTTCGGTTTTTTGCCGGAACCGTGCGCGCGCGCGGCGATTGCTGCCGGCGCCCTGATCGTGAAAGAAGTGGAAGAGCCGAAACCGGACGAAACCTTTTCACTGGCGTGGCGCACCGGCGACGACGGCGCCGCCTTGAGCTGGTGGATGGAACGCATGCGCGGCAGCGACGCCATGGCGCGCCTGGTGCGCCATGTGCCGGGAGCGCCGCTCTAAAAAAACAGGCCGGGCAGCTTGGCGCTATCCCGGCCTGGTTCACTTCCGCTGCGCCTGCAAAATCAATAAGGCAGGTCGAACAGCAATACTTCCGCGGCTTCCGCCTTGGCCAGCGTGACCGCGGTTTCCGCCGTCACCTTCACCGCATCGCCGCCGTTCAGCTCGAGGCCGTTGACGCTGACGCGGCCGCGTATCACGTGCACATAGGCGTTGCGTCCGGCTGCCAGCGTGTGCTGCAGCGGTTCGCCGCCGTTCAGGATCGCTGCATAGATCGACGCATCCTGATGTATCAGCACCGAGTTGCCGCGGCCGTCGGCCGATGCGATCAGGCGCAGCTGGCCTTGTTTTTCGGCGACGGTGAAATGTTTTTCTTCATAGCTGGGCGGGATGCCGGCGACATTCGGCTTGATCCAGATCTGCAGGAAATGCACAGGCGCCGTCGCCGAGTGGTTGAACTCGCTGTGGCGCACGCCGCTGCCCGCGCTCATCCTTTGCACATCGCCGTAATGCAGGACCGAACCGGTGCCCATGCTGTCCTTGTGCTCCAGCGCGCCGTCCAGCACATAGGAAATGATTTCCATGTCGCTGTGGCCGTGCGTGCCGAACCCCTGGCCGGCTTTTACGCGGTCTTCGTTGATCACCAGCAGCGGCCCGAAGCCGGTGTGTTCGGCGTCGAAATAATGACCGAAGGAAAATGTATGGTGCGAATTCAGCCAGCCGTGATCGGCGACGCCGCGTTCTGTGCCTTTGCGAATCTGAAGCATGGTTTTTCTCCGTTGGTTGCCGCAATTGCCGCCTTGGCCGGGTATCGGCCTGGCTTGGCGGGTGCGATGTTGAATGAACTGGAATGCAGTATGCGCGCTGCCAAATCAAAAGAAAAACGGAAAAAATGCCGGGATATGTTCGAAATTATCGATTATTAAAAACGGGCCTCTTCCAATAGAGAGAATAACGATGTGGAAAGCGGGATTCCTGTTTTTTTGTGAAAGAGGAAGCGATAAGGAAGCATGAAATTCGAAAATGACCCGACGCCAGGTAAAGATCAACAAACCTGCCCAGGATCAGGTAGTTCAACAAATGATTTTTATTCTTATCTGAGAAGTAGTAATAGTACCCATATCGAATAAAGGGATTGCATCAAGTGCTCCGCCACGAAATTTTGCCTATATCTGAGCTATTGGCGCAATGGGGAGCAGTGATGAAAATTAAAATACCGCCATGCTTTATTCTGCTGTGCTGGGCGGGGGCGGCAATCGCCCCCGGCAACGCGCACGCCCAGATCTATAGCGGCACGAGTGCGGCGGGGACCGTCGTTCTTTCCAATTTCAGTAGCCCTGAGGCAAGAGTGCTGTTGATTGCGCCATCGCGCGAAGACCACGAGGCGCCAGGTCCTGCGGCTGCAGCCTCAAAAAGCATTTCCGCGATTCCCAGCGCGTTCAAAGACATGATCGATGACGCCGCCCGCCAGCATGACCTCGATCCCAATTTGCTGCATGCGATGATTAAAGTCGAGTCCGGTTATAACGCGCAGGCCTTATCCGCCAAGGGCGCGCGCGGATTGATGCAGCTGATGCCGGACACCGCCCGCCGGTTTGGCGTTTCGGATGCCTTTAATCCGAAAGAAAACATTCGCGCCGGCGCCGAATACATCCAGTGGCTGCTCAAATTGTTTCAAGGCGACGTAGAGCTCGCGCTGGCCGGTTATAACGCCGGCGAGCAGGCCGTGATCCGGGCCGGCTACCGGATTCCCAACTATGGCGAGACACAGAAATATGTGCCGAAAGTGCTGGCGCATTACAAATAAGGATGACGCCTGGAAACCAAGGGCAGGGTAGAACGCATTCATTTTGGGTTTTAGCGGAGCTTGCGGATACAGGGTGCTGCTGCAGAAATGAATATATTTTTCATAAGTTCATATCGAGCAGACGATTGTTCGCCTAAACTAAATTTTAGGCGGGCATACCCTACCGGATTCTGGGGGTGTTCATCCACTGACGGATGACACCGGATGAAGCAAAGTGGTAGGTATGAGCGAATGCCATAAAAAGTCCAAACGGAAAAGGCATTCCACAGGGAGAGCTGGCATGCTGAGCTATCGTCGCGTAAATGCATCTTGGTTGCCTTTGGCCGAATTGCGCCGCAACCGTCCGTGCGCCGACGCCCCCGCCGGAATCATCGCCATTCCGGGCAACGCTGCCTCGCCGGCGGCCATCCGGGCCGCCGCTTCCCTGCGCATTCTTCATCACATGCTTCACCGCAGTCATAAATCAGCTCCCCTTCCACGTTTCCTGGCGCCGCGGCTTCGATGGTAGACGCCCGGTCATCGACAGGCGGAGCAATCAGATAAGAAAAGCCTACAGGGAGTACGGCTATGTTGAAATTGCAGCAGGTGCTGGGTGTCATGCGAAAAATGCGCAGCGAGATCGAATTATCGGAGCCGCAGTTCGGCGAGCTGACCGACCTGTTCGGCATATCGTCTCTCGTTATCGATAACGAAGGCGCCATTTCGAGCATCAACGACACCGCCGCCGACATGCTCGGCTTTAAGGTGCAGGAGTTGCTGGGCACTTTGCTGATGCGCCTGGTTGTGGATGGCGACAATGCCGCTCTCAATCGCCTGCTCCATCACGGCCTCAAGACCAACAATTTTGAGCCGTTCGACCTGATTCTGCATGGCCGCAGCGGCCGCAAGAGCGCCGTGTTCGTGGTGCCGGTTCCTATCGACCAGGTCGACGGCGCCGCCAGTTCGATCATGCTGATGCTGACGGAAAAGGCCAAGCGCCAGGCGTCGTCGCACACGCTGCAGCACTCCGAACTGGAACTTCAGCAGTTTGCCAACCGCCTGATTGTCGCGCACGAGGTTGAGCTCAAGCGTGTTTCGTCGGAGCTGCACGATGGCATCGGGCAGGTGCTGGCGATGATCAAGTTCATGGTCGAAGACGCCTCGCGCAGGCTGAAGCAGGGCAAGGTGCAAGAAGGCGCGCACATTCTCGACGAGACCGTACAGCGCCTGCGCGATGCGATGGATGATGTAAGGCGCCTTTCCAGCGAACTGCGGCCCAGCACGCTCGATGACCTGGGTTTGCTGCCGACCGTGGAAGGGCACTGCCGCAAATACGAGGATGCGTACGACAACATAAAACTGGAGCGCCACCTGAATGTCGAGGAAGCGGAGATTCCCGCACATCTCAAATCGGAGATATTCCGCATCATCCAGGAAGCCATGAACAATGCCGCCAAACATGCTTGCGCATCGAGCGTAGCGGTCTCCATGTTGAGCGACCACGGCAACCTGATCCTCGGCATCCATGATAACGGCGTCGGCTTCGATACCAAGAAGTTCACCGGAAGTCACGTCAGCCAGCAGGGCATCGGCCTGCGCAGCATGCGCGAACGGGCGGAGTCCACCGGCGGTTTTTTTGCGATCAAATCCTCTCCCGGCAGCGGTACGACGGTAGAGGTGCGCTGGAAGCTCCACTCGGTAGTGATGCGTGGAGCGGCCAACGGCATGCAGTCGAATTGATGAGGTCATGACGCGGGTTGGCCGGAGCAATGGCAAACCGCGGCCAAGTGACAGATGAAGTAGACGGCGGCGCTCCGCGCGCATCGCGTTGGCGGAGCATGATGGAGGTCATATGTTCAGCACACAGTTATTTAGCCGCGGCTTGCTTGCGCTGCTATTGCTTGCTTTCGCAGCGCCTGTATTTGCCCAGTCGTTCCGGGTGCAATGTCCGACCAGCACGGTGCTCCATCCTGCCGTTGTTACGGCGGGTGTCAGCGGAGCCATAAAATGCCAGCAAATTTCGGGCGGCGACGGCTACTCGACAATGGGCGACGGCAATCAGACCTATATGTTCTCGTTCGGACCCTTGTCCGGCCTGGCCGATATCAAGGCCGGCCTGCCGGGAACGGAGCCGGCGGCCGTGTTCAACACGGTCGGCGATCCGGTCGGCGATCCGACCTTCAATGGCGCGGTCGGCCTCGCCCCCGATCCGGATTCCGTACCAGCGGGCCAGATCACGGGGCACGTCGATCCGCGGCCGATCATGGATATCGGCGTCATGAACGGCAACATTCCGGCGCCGACCATGGCGATCGACGAGGATGACGAATTTTTCCTGACCCTGACCAACGTCGGCATGATCATGCGTCCCGACCTGTTCGAGAAGCACACCGTGCACTTCCACGGCTATCCGAATGCTTCCTCGTTCTATGACGGCGTGCCGGATGCGTCGGTCGCCATCAATATCGGCGCCAGCTTTACCTATTACTACCTGGCGCCCGATGCCGGGACCTATTTCTGGCACTGCCATATCACGCCGCCGGAACACCTGCAGATGGGCATGGTCGGCCAGATCTTCGTGCGGCCGCGCCAGAACCGCGTCGCCAGCGGCACGCTGTATGCCGGCCTGGTGGGGCAGCAAGCCGATCTGCGCACCAAGTGCGGCAGCGATATCCTGTGCTCCTCGCCGCTGCCGCCGGTCAATGCCACCACACACCTCAACAACAAGTCCGGTACGCCTACGCTGTACGCCTATAACGACGGCGATGGATCGACCGCCTATGACGTCGAGTATCCGGTGCAGATCCACGGCTTCGACCCCAACTTCCACTTCGTCGGCATGACCTTCAATCCTGAGGCGTTTACCGACATGAAGGACAAGCACTTCCTGCTCAACGGACGCAGCTATCCCGACACCGTGACCCCGGGCCCGATGTCGACGGAAGTGTCGGACGGCACCCAGCATTTCTCGCAGCCGCTGCCGACCATCATCAATATCCCGGTCGGCGGCAAGGCCTTGCTCAGGATCTCGGACCTTGACGTTACCGAGTTCCAGACGCTGGCCTCGCTTGGCATCCCGATGCATGTGATCGGCATCAATGCGCGCCTGCTGCGCGACCTGTCCGGCAACGACCTGACCTACACCACCAACTCGATCACGGTGGGCGGCGGCGAATCGATCGACGTCATCCTGGACGCCAGCGACACCGTCAACCACCCGGCGGGCGCGGTGTACTACCTGTACACGCCGAACCTTGATCACCTGTCGAACGATGCCGAAAACTTTGGCGGCTTGATGACCGAGGTCCACATCTGCAATTCCGTGAACCCGACCAGCAAGTCCTGCGTCTAGGAGAAGAGCCGTGAGCCCTATAACCAACAACAATCGGAGCGCGAAGCCTGCGCGGCTCGCCACGCCATTTGCGCTGCTCTTGCTGCTGTCGCTGTGTACGCTGCTCTGCCCGTTGCCGGCGCATGCCGCCGCCCCGGGCATCACCGGGACGACATTCAATCTGAATGCGGCCGACAGCACCATCAGCCAGCCCGACGGCATGAACGTCTATTCCTGGGGTTACGGATGCAGCACGGCGCCCTCCGGCTTTTCGCCGGCAGGGATGGCGGGAGCGGCCTGTTCGACCATGCAGGTGCCAGGGCCGACGCTGATCGTTCACCAGGGCGACAAGGTGACGGTAACGCTCACCAACAACCTGCCGGCGGCAGCCGGCAATACCTCGATCCTGTTCCCCGGATTCAATGTCTGCACGGCCGTCATGAACCCGGACGGCAGCTGCCCCGCCGTGCCGACCGGCGTGCCTGGCCTGCTGACGCGGGAAGCCGCGCACGGCGGTTCGGTCACCTACAGTTTCGTCGCCAGCACCGCCGGCACCCATAGCTACTACAGCGGCACCCAGGGCGACCTGCAGATCGAAATGGGACTGTATGGCGCAATCATCGTGCTGCCGACCGCGGTGCCGGCCGGCTGCCGCGCCGTGGCGTCGACGCTGCCGGATGGCCAGCCCGACTATCGCAACGCAGCGGCGGCCTACAACCACAGCGCCAGCTGCTACGACCGCGAGTACCTGTTCCAGTTCGCCGAGATGGATCCGCGTATCCACAACCAGGCGCAACAGCAAGCCGCGGTGGCGTGCACCCAGCCCACCGGCTGCATGGTGGTCGAGACCGAACCCTACCACCCAGCCTATTTCCTGATCAACGGCCGCTCCATGCCCGACGACATGGATCCGAACTATGCGGTGCAATATCCGCACCAGCCTTATAACGGCAATCCGCACATGCATCCCGGCGAACTGGTGCTGCTGCGCGTGATCGGCAACGGCCGCTGGCAACATCCTTTCCATGAACACGGCAACCACGTCCGCGTGCTCGCCCGCGACGGCAACCTGCTGCTCAGCCAGACCGATGCCACCAAGCTGGCCGGGCCGCTGCTGTTCACAACCACCACTACGCCGGGACTGGCGATGGACGGCATCTTCTACTGGACCGGCAGAGGGCTGAACTGGGACGTCTACGGCCATACCGCCGGCGCTGTGTACACCGACCAGGCTTTCCCTGCCTACCTCGGCAAGCCGGTGGTCTGCATTCCTGACGCCAACGGCTACTACACGGCGGATCCGCTCGCGCCCAACTATTACGAGTGGTGCCAGGACCACGACAAGCCGCTGGAAGCGCACGCATTCGGCGCCGTCGGCAGCGGCGGCCCGGTGACGCTGCCGGATTCGAACATCCTGACTAACGGCCAGTGGTATGGCGGCAGCGCCTATCTGGGGCCGGATGCGACCGCCCGCGCTGTCGGCCCTACAGGGAGCACTCCGCCTTCAGGCACGCTGGCCAACCCGCCGTCGACCGAAGCAGGCTTCGCCTTCATGTGGCACTCGCACAATGAACGCGAGATCACCACCAGCAATATTTTCCCGGGCGGCATGATGATGATGATGCTCGTGGATCCGCAAGCCTTCTCGATAAACGAAGCCAATTAAAAAAAGCAGGAGAAATGCGATGAGAACCAATCAGGTCAAAGCCATGCTCGCAGGCTTGGTCAAGGGAGGGCTGGTGGCGTCGCTGCTGGTCATGGCCAGCAGCGCAGCTTTGGCGCAGAGCGTCAATCTGACGGCCCAGGCCGCCAGCACCACGCTGCCGGACGGGCAGCTGGTGCCGATGTGGGGTTACAGCTGCAGCGCGGTAGCGGTGGCGCCGGCCACTTGCGCCGCCAGCAATCCGAATGCAGGCACAGGCTGGTCGCCGGTGGTGATCAGCGTGCCGCCGGGAGCCCTGACCATCAATCTCACCAATAGTCTGCCGGCTAGCGTGCCGACCTCGCTGGTGATTGTCGGCCAGCTCGGAGGCGGGCTGGGAAATACGGCGACCAAGACGCCAAGTCCTACGCATGCGCCGCATAGCGTGACCTGGCCGATCGCCGGCAGTTCAACCGGATCGCAGTTTACGCCGCCGGCCCAGGCCGCGCGGGTGCAGTCGTTCGCCACCGAAGTGGTGCATGGCCAGACCAAGTCGATGACCTGGAATAACCTCAAGCCCGGCACCTACCTGATCGAATCGGGCACCCATCCGTCGATCCAGGGACCGATGGGCTTGTACGGCGTGCTGGTGGTGAGAACGGCGGCCAGCGGCGCAACCCAGGCCCAGGCTTATTCCGGCGTCGGCTACGATGCCGACGTGCCGCTGCTGCTGAGCGAAATCGATCCTGTGCAAAACACCTCTGTGGCCGCGGCAGTGGCGAAAGCCGGCTTCAGCGAGACAGCGGTATGGTCGGGCCAGCCCGGCGGCTGCGGCAATCCGGCCTCGCCGACTTTCCAGACCTGCTATCCGCCGGCAGTAAACTACGATCCGCGCTATTACCTGATCAATGGCGTCAGTTTTGACCGCGGCAACGAAACCAGGTCGCAGCTTTCCATTACCGCTCCTGCCGCCACCGGGCAGGTCCTGCTGCGTTTCGTCAACGCCGGCCTGCGCATGCATGTGCCGACCGTGGTCGGCGCCCAGACCGGCAGCCCCTCTGCTTCAGGCTTTTCACTCATCGCTGAGGACGGCAACCTGTTGCCCGGCAGCCGCCGCGTGCAGAACGAAGTATTCATGGCTGCCGGCAAGACCTACGACGTGATGATGAATGCACCGGCCGCCGGCGCCCTGGCGCTGCCGGTATTCGATCGCCAGCTCAGCCTGTCCACCAACAATCAGCGCGACGGCGGCATGCTGGCCTATGTCAGCGTCAACGGCGGTGCGCTGCCGGTAGCGGCCGGCACCCAGAATGCGGTCGCCAATCCCGACAACTATTACCTGGTGCCGGGTAATACCCTGGCTGTCACCGACCCGGCCAAGGGTGTGATCGCCAACGATATCCGGGTGTATGGAGTGAAGCTGGCGACGCCGCCGGCCGGCGGCACGGTGACCTTGAATCCTGACGGCACTTTCACGTATGTGCCGTTCGCGGGCACCACTTCCGACAGCTTTACGTATATGGCGAACGGCAATCCGGCGATCACGGCCAAGGTCACCCTGGCCGCCTGCACCTCTGTCTCCGGCTGCCTGAGCGGCGCGCCGGTCGCCAACAACGACACTTACACCAGCAACATCGCGTCGCGGCTGCAGATCAGCCCTCCCGGGGTGCTGGCCAACGACAAGGATCCCGGCGGCCATCCGCTGCACGCCTCGGCAGCCACCAATGTCGTCGGCGGCACAGTGACATTGAATCCGGACGGTTCGTTCAACGCGGTGCCGGCAACTGTCCCCACCGGCGCCTCGACCGCCACGATGTCATTCAAATACACAGCGATCAATTCACAGAACACCAGTTCGGCGCCGGCTACCGTCACCGTGACATTCAAAGGCGGCAGCGGTTTGGTCGTCAAGGTATTTGATGCGCCGAGCATAAAGACGGCGACCCCGGTCCAGCTCAACGACTACCGCTGGATCATCGAGGAAGACCGCACCTTCCAGATCGACCCTGCGTGCCAGGTCAACTCGACTACCCGGCCGGCCACTTGCCCGCCCATGCCGGTGCCTAGCCTGGGCGCCAGTTTCCATGTCAGCTACATGCCGGTAGTGGCTGCCGGCTGCGTCGGCAAGGTTGCTTGCGAAGCGGGGCAGACCGTGTTCGACCCGGCCAGCAATGCCCATATGCCAGCCGTATGCGACATCGGCAACGGCACCTGCCGCACCACGGCTACGCAGCAGGTAGCAGTCGACCCCAGCCAGGTTGCCCTGGACCCGGCCAAGCACTACTACATCTCGATCCTGCCGGGCGATGCCGGCAACTCGTTCTCCAGCGGTTCGGGCGCTCCCAAGCCGGTCAATGCCAGCAACCCGAGCGGACCGCAGCGGCCCTTCAGCATTGCCCTGGATTGCCCTTCAGGGCCGGGCGGCGCGGATTTTGCACCCGGCACCGGAACCTGCGGCCATAGCATGAGCGGCGCCCCGATCGCACCGGCAATGACGGCAGTCAACGTGCTGGTGCCGCAGACGCCGATGGCGACCGCCAAGATCTCGGTATATGTGTTCGAGGATGACGCCCCGCTGAATGGCGAAATCGACGTCAGCGGCGGCCTGGACGCCTTTGGCACAGCCCGCGAACCGGGGCTGGGCGGATTCGAGATCAAACTCTGGGACGATGCCGGCGGCAGCGGCGACCCGACCGGCCAAATGAGCTACGACATGTTCAACATGCCGCTCTCCAATTCCTTGCAGGGCATGATCGATCCCTCCACCGGACTCAATGCCTGCCCGATTTCAAAGGCGACCGACGGCCTGGTGGGCATGATTCCCACCTGCCCGACATTTGAATCGGATGGCGTGACCAAGTCGCCCTTGGTCGGCCAAGCCATCATTGCTAACCTGATGCCTGGCAAATACGGCGTGATCGCCACACCGGCGGCCGATCGCATCGGCAGGGGAGAGGAGTGGATACAGACCAACACGCTGGATGGCCAAAAAGCCCATGACGCTTTCATCAAGGTAGGCGGCCCGGCCTACTTCCAGGAATTCGGCCCGGCCGGCTTCCACGTCACCGTCGGCTTTGCCAATCCGAAAATCATCAATGACCGCCGCACCAATGCGCAAGCCACCGGCCTGTGCGACGCTGCCCCAGGCGGCTCTGGCGTCTCATGCACCAATTCGGTCAAAGGCAGGATCACCAACCTGCATTACAGCCGTCCGCCCAACGAAAACCTGTACGGCAGCGGCTCGCGCACCTCCCTGAGCTTCACCCAGTGCTACGTCAGCCTGGGCGATCCGGATGGCGAAGATATCGCCTTTACCAAATGCGACGCCGACGGCAGGTTCAGCTTCACCGGCATCCCGAACGGCACCTTCCGCTTGACCGTGCTCGACCAATGGAACGACCAGATCGTCGACGGCCTGGCGACGGCGGTGCAGCTGACCGGTAACCAGGTCAAGGATGTCGGCGACCTGCCGGTGCTGCAATGGCACACCAATCTCTACACCCGCTCTTTCATCGACCTCAACGGCGACGGTGTGTCCCAAGGCAACGAGCCGGGATTGACGCTGGTGCCGACCATCGTCCGCTTCCGCGACGGCAGCATCTCCAATTTCAACAACACCGACCTCAACGGCTATGCGCCGTTCAACGAAGTGTTCCCCCTGTTTAACTGGTATGTGGTGGAAGCAGACACCACGCGCTTCAAACAGACCGGGGTGCACCTGGTGTATGACGCCGGCGGTCCGCCGGACGGCACGCCTGGCGGCGGCGCCTCGACCATTGCCGCGAACTTTGCCAATACGCTGGAGTCGTCCACAGCGCATCTCCCCGTCGCCCAGCGGATACCGGGTGCGGTGTATTGCGACAACGCCGATTGCACCGGCTTTTCGATCCAGAACGGCCCCGGCAGCAGCAGCGCCAATCCGTCCACCGGCAGCATCGTGCCGCCGTCGGCGACCACCATCGGCTGGCAAGGCTTCTCCGGCCAGAGCGCCTTCATCGAATTCGGCAAGACGCCGTTCGCCCCGACCGAAAACGGCGGCATCAAGGGCGAGGTGATCTACGCCTCGACCCGGCCATTCGACGATCCGTCGCTGCTGCTCCATACCAAGTGGACACCGAACGTGCCGAACGTGACCGTCAACCTGTATCAAGAGAATACAGCCCCGGACGGCAGCACCACGCTGACGCTGGTCGATACGACCCAGACCGCCAGCTGGGACGATTGGGCCCAGGGTTTCCGCTCCGACGGCGTTCCTAACATGAACTGCCCGGGGCAGGAAACCACCGATCCCTTCTTCTTCACCTTGAAGGGCACCACCCAGTGGCTCGATCCCTCGCACCGCGCCCTGCCTGCAAATGCACAGTTCAAGTGCTACGACGGCATGCATGCCTTCAACCAGCTGCAGCCTGCGCCTTTCGACGGCATGTATAAATTCCCTAGCGTGACGGCCACCAGCCCGACCACCGGCAAGCCGACCGCCAGCAACTGCTCGATCTGCGTGGCCAATCCTAGCGGCGACGGCACTGTCATGCTGCCGGCCGGCAAGTACGTGGTCGAAATGATCGTGCCGCCCGGCTATGAACTGGTAAAAGAGGAAGACAAGAACATCCTCATCGGCGATAACTACATTGCACCGGTGACACAGCAGTTCGGCGGCATCGGCAATATCTTCATCGTGCCCGATCAGGCTGCGGTAAATGCCTCTTATAACCAGAACAATGCACAGAATCCGACCCAGGACCTGGGATCGGTCACCTACCCGCGGCATGAAGGCGACACCGGCAGTATCGAAGCCTTCTGGCCCTGCGTCGGCGCACTGCGCATCGTGCCTGACTTTATAAGCCTGTTCCCCGGTTCGCAGGAAGTGGCGCCGTTCGCGGGCGCCTCGCGGCACCTGTGCGACCGCAAGGAAGTGCAGCTGGATAACCAGAGCACGGTGCTGGCCAAATTCTGGGTATTCAGTTCAACCCACGTCGCGGCGCACTACACCGGCTTCATGCTGGACGATTTCTCTTCCGAATTCGACCCGTATTCGCCGCAGTTCGGCGAGAAGTTCGCCGTTCCCAACGTGCCGATTTCCTTCAAGGACTTCGCCGGCAACGAGATTTCCCGCGTGTATTCCGACCAGTGGGGCATCTACAACGGCTTGAACTATTCGACCTGGCAAGTCAACCCGCCGAATCCGACCGGTTATGCGCCGACCATGATGGTCGCCTGCATGAACGATCCCGGTCCGATCCCCGATCCGGCGCACCCTGGCCAGACCATGACCGACCCCTTGTTCAATCCGGCCTACAGCCAGTTCTGTTACGAGATTCCGTTCATGCCGGGACAGACCCAGTACATGGATACGCCGGTGGTGCCGGTCTCGGCCTTCGCCGAGGGCTACAATCCGCCTGACTGCGCCTATCCGGACGCCACTCCTGCCATCGCCAAGGTCACCGGCGACACCATCAGCGGCGGCGCCGGCCCCTGGGTCAAGGTAGCGGGCAGCGCCCTCACCATCACCGCCATCAACAATACGGGCGATGCGACGGTGCTGAACCATGCCTACTCCGGACCGGCCGCCACCACGGCGCCGTACAACCAGAAGTTCATCACGCGCCATTACGGCTTCGGCGCCAGCCAGGGCAGCGGCACGGTAACCATAGGCGGCGTCAATGCGGTGGTGACCTCCTGGAGCGATACCCAGATCAAGGTGCTGGCGCCGTTGCTGAGCGCATCGCAGTCGAGCTGCCCGGTGCAGCAACGCGGTACGCTGTTGCCGGCCATGTGCGGTGAACTGGTGATCACGACCAACGCCGGCAAGAAATCGATCGATACGGTGACTGTCACCATCGGCGGCAACACGCCGAAGTACATCAATGGCGAGAATGCCGCCGGCAACGCTATCCAGAGCGCGATCGACAGCGCCACCCCGGGCGACATGCTGATCGTCGGTCCCGGCATGTATAGCGAAATGCTGATCATGTGGAAGCCGATCCGGCTGCAAGGCGTCGGCGCTTCCTCGGTGACGGTCAACGCCAATACGCATCCCTCCGGCAAGATGGATCCGTGGCGGCGCCAGATCGACTGCCTGTTCGGCGTGGCGATCAACGGCGGCTTGCTGTCGTCGACCAACCCGTTCGACCCGACCGGCACCTACTCTTGCCCGACGGCGATGCAGCGCAAGGTCGATCCGATTCCGTTCGAACCTACCATCGGCTGGGACAACAACCTCAACGGCAACCTGGGCGAGCTCCTGATAGAGCCTTCGATCATGGGAGCGTATGAAGGCGCCGGCATCACTGTCCTGGCAAAAGGAGTACGCGACGTGCTGGTGGGCGGCACCCTGCAGGCTGACCCCAACTTCACCGCGAACGGCATCTTCACGCCGCTCACGGCCAGCAGTGCGGATTGCACTACTTACCCCAGCAATTTCCTGTGCAATCCGTCACGCATCGACGGCATCAGCTTCACCAACAGTTCGCAAGGCGGCGGCGGCATCTTCCTGCACGGCTGGAACCACAACATGGAACTCGCCAACAACCGCGTCTACGGCAATGCCGGCACCCTTACCGGCGGCATTACCGTCGGCCAGGTCGAGGTTCCGGACGGCACCATAGCCGCGGATGGCGTGACCGAGCTGCCGTTCGGCTACAACAATGCTGTCAATGTGCACCACAACGCGGTCACCTTGAACGCTTCCTACGGCGATGAAATCAACTCCACCACGCCGTCGTCGGCCGGTGGCGTCACTTTCTGCTCGGGAGCGGACAACTACCACTTCAACTACAACTGGGTGTGCGGCAACATGAGCAGCGGCGACGGCGGCGGCATGGCGCACTTCGGCTTCAGCTATAACGGCGACATCTCGCACAACTGGGTGCTCTTCAACCAGAGCAACAACCCGACTCTGCCGACTTACGGCGGCGGCGTCATCGTCCAGGGCGTGGCCCCGGACGGCACCTTCTGCGAGAATACCGCGGTCGACCAGGATTGCGCGCCTGAACTTACCGAGGGCGCCGGTCCCGGCATCACGGTTGACAGCAACCTGATCATCGGCAATACCGCCGAGAGCGGCAAAGGCGGCGGCCTGCGGCTGCAGAACATCAACGGCACGGAGGTGCAGCGCAGCCCCAATAATGCCAATGCCTGGTATCAGGTCGCCGTCACCAACAACATCATTGCAAACAACGTCGCCGGCTGGGCCGGAGGCGGCGTCTCGCTGCAGGATGCTGTGCGTGTCAACTTCGTCAACAACACCATCGTCTCCAACGACAGCACTGCATCGGCCGGTGTGCTGTTCAACACGGCCGCGGCCGGCCAGGCCAATGTCGGCCCGCCGAACTGCACCACGGTCGGCTCGGAGACCACCTGCAGCCCGACCACCACCTCGCAGTACGAGCCGGCCGGCCTGGAGACAGCACGCCACACCACCAACCTGATCACGGCGTTCACCGTGCCAACCGTGGCTTGCCCTGCCGGTTTGCCGAATTGCACGACGTTCTCCAATCCGGTGATGACTAACAATCTGTTCTGGCAGAACCGCTCGTTCTATATCACGGTGGGCGGCCTCAATCCGGCCATAGCTGGCTTGCAGAATGTGGTGACGCTGAATCCGACCCTGAACCAGCTTGGCCACAGCACGGGTTATTGCGATCCGAATGCGGTCTACTGGGATATCGGCGCCTTTGGCGATACCGGCCCGGCCAACCATGGCTCGGGATTGACGCTCAGTCCGCAGTACTCGATCCTGACCGACGCTGCCGACTATCCGGGAGCCAACAACCTGGGCAGCAATCCGGCCGTGATCAGCCAGTACTGCAATGGCGCACGGGTGCCGCCGGAAGGTGGCGGCAACGGCTTCGCCATGCCTCCCGGCATCGCCGACGCGGTCATACCCAATCCGCTGTTCACCCTGATGCCTGCGGCCACGCCGGATGAGGGCAACCAGTGGATCAACATGTTCTACGGACCGCTGTCCTTGTCCAATGCAACCGTGGTTTCCGGCAGCGCCGGCTACGGCCTGCCGCTGGGCAACTACGCCATTACCGCGAGCTCGCCGGCGATCAACAACGCCACTGCGACAGGTGCGCCTAACCATGACTACTACGGCACCACCAGGCCGCAAGGCGGCAAGTTCGATATCGGCGCGGTTGAATTCGTGTCGGCGCCGGCTGCCGCCGCGAATGTCACACCGGCTTCGCTGACCTTCAGCGGTACGCCGACCGGAACCACCAGCGCCGCGCAAGCCCTGACGCTGCATAACTCCGGCAATGCGTCATTGACGGGCATCGCGCTGACATTCACCGGTCCGTTCTCCCGCGGCGCCGGCGATACCTGCACCACGACCCTGCTTGCCGGTGCCAGCTGCACCATCAACGTGGTGTTTTCGCCGACGGCGGTGGCTACCGCCAGCGGAACGGTAGCGATTGCCGCCAACGTCCCGGTCACCGGCTCGCCGGTGCCGCTCACCGGCACCGGCGTGGCACGGGTGGTCAGCGCAACCCTGGTGCCGACTGCGTGGACGGCGCCGCCTACTGTGAGGCTTTTGAGCAACGTACTCGGACCGGTCCAGAACTTTACGCTGACCAATACCGGCAACGTAGCGCTCACCGGCATCACGCAAGGAACGCTGTCAGGCGTCAGTCCGGCTGACTACGCTGTGGTGGCATTGACGTCGACCTGCGGTCCGGCCGTCGGCGGCCAGCTGACGGCGACGACAAGCTTGAATCCGGGCCTCACTTGCGTGGTCTCTGTCCGGTTCCAGCCGCGCACCAGCGTTCCGATCAACAGCGTCAGGAATGCAAGCGTATCGGTCACCGATGCGGCAGGCACGCAGACCTCGACGATGACAGGAACGGCTAAATGAAGTCTGGCGAAAGGCAGGGCTGCCCGCGGCAAGCAAGCGCGGGCAGCCAGGGAATCTACCGGCTGCAACGTAATGGGAGACAGGAATAACATGAAAATCTATCTGCTTGTATCTTTGTCTGCATTGGCCAGTTTCTCTCTGGCGCTTGCGGCCGAGTCGTCGCTGGATGGTGCAAGGCTGGGACAAATGGAAGCCGTGGTTGCCCATTGCGGCAAGCTCAGTCCGGCGGACAACGCCAGGTACCGCGAATTGCTGACGCCGGTAATCGCCGATGCGTCGGCGGAAGATCTGGCGGCTGCGCGCAAGACGGAGGTATACCGGCGCGCGTATGAGGAGGTTTCCGGACAACTGTCCGAAGCTGGGAAAGAGGAAGCGATTGCGGCATGCGCCGGCGCTGTAGCAGCAAATAACTAAAACTACAACGGCCACGGCGGCCGACAGGGAAAATCATGAACTTGTCCGGAGAGACAGTGAAATCGGCGACGCTGGCGGCGCTGCTGGCTGGCAGCCTGCTGGCGGCTTTGCCTCAGTCCGTCCTGGCGCAGCAGGCTGCTTCAGCCGGGCCCGGCGCCGGGCGTCCGGCGGCCAAAAAATCCTCTCCCTATCAGCCGGTGAAGATACCGAAACCGGCCAAGACTTTCTACCAGGCTTATGGCGGCGTCGACAACCTGAGCGTGCGCCAGACTGCATCGGGCAACCTGATCCGCTTCAGCTACCGGGTGGTCGACCCCGCCAGAGCCAAGGCTTTGGGCGAAAAGACCGCGACGCCTTACCTGATCGGACAAAGAAGCCATGCCATGCTGCAAATCCCGGTCATGGACAAGATCGGCCAGCTGCGGCAGAGCGGCATGCCGGAAGCCGGCCAGGAGTATTGGATGGTGTTTTCGAACAAGGGCAATCTGATTAAGACCGGGGACCGTGTCAACGTGCTGATCGGTTCCTTTCATTTTGACGGGCTGGTGGTTGAATGATTGCCTGCCGGCGATCCATGGCGATTGAAGCGAGATAAACAAGCTGAGGAGGATTTATTCATGAACCGATTTCTTTTGCTGGGCTTGGGCCTGGCGTCGCTGATGGCGACACCCGCCATGGCCGTTGCGGCAACCGCAGCCGCCAAGGCAGCGGCAAGCGAGAGCGCTCCGGTTGGCCGTTTAAGCGCAGCGCAGGTGGTCGACAGGAATGTGGCGGCGCGCGGCGGGCTGCAAGCCTGGCGCGCGGTAAGCAGCATGAGCATGTCGGGAAAAATCGATGTCGGCGGCAAGCAGGAGACCTTGCTGCCGTTCGTGATGACCATGAAGCGGCCGCACAAGAGTCGCTTCGAGCTGCGTTTCCAGGAACAGACGGCAGTCCAGGTCTACGACGGCGCGCAAGGCTGGAAGGTCAGGCCCTTCCTGGGACGCAATGAGGTCGAGCCTTATACGCCGGCCGAAGCCAAGGCGGCCGCCGCATGGACCGAACTGGATGGGGCGCTGATCGACTACGCCGCCAAAGGCACGATAGTCGAGCTGCAGGGCATGGAGGCGGTGGAGGGACATAACGCCTACAAGCTGAAGCTGACCTTGAAAGACCATGTCGAGCGGCATCTGTGGATCGACGCCAAGACCTTCCTGGAGCTGAAAATCGACGGTGAGCCGCGCAAGCTCGACGGCAGGATGCATAACGTCGCCATCTATTACCGTGACTACCGGACTGAAAACGGCCTGACCCTGCCGTACGTCCTGGAGACGGTCGTCACCGGCGCCAAGGCCAGCCACAAGATAAGCATCCAGCATGTGACGGTGAATCCGCCGACGACTGACGCCATGTTTGCCAAGCCGCAGCTGGCGTTAGCCAAGACGCCCAGCCAATAAGGGATGGCCGACCATGAACCAGCCTTCAAATCGGATCTCGCGGTGGGTGTTTCTTGCATGTGTTTCTGCCTGCATTTCCACCGGCATTTCGGGAGGTTTTGCAACCTTTGCCCTGGCCGAGGAGCCGGCGGCGGTGCAAGGCGGCGAGCACGGTTTGAGCGCGGCCCAGATCGTCGAGAAAAACGTTGCCGCGAGAGGCGGCGCGGATGCCTGGCGCAAGATCCAGACCATGGCCTGGATCGGCCATGTAGAGAGCGCCAACGCGGCGGTGCCGACGCTGCCGTTTGTGCTCGAAATGAAACGCCCGAACAAGACGCGTTTTGAAATAAGCGCGCTCGGCCAGGTAGCGGTGCGCGTATATGACGGCACCAACGGCTGGAAGCTGCGTCCGACCCGCAACGGCAAGCCGGATTTGCAACCCTATACGCCGGACGAGCAGAAATTTTCGCGCGAGGAACAGGTCATCGATGGCCCGCTTATCGACGCCCAGGCCAAGGGGATCGCCATCGGCCTGGACGGGATGGATGAAATCGAGGGGCGCAAGGCCTATCGGCTGAGCGTCAGGTTGCCGTCCGGCGCCAGTCATCACGTGTGGGTCGACGCCGAGACTTTCCTGGACATCAAATACGACCGGGAGACGCGCGGCGCCATCGGCCAGCCAGCGACGATATCGGTGTTTTACCGCAACTACCGGAGTGTCGAAGGCTTGCAGATCCCGACCGTCATTGAAACAGGTTTGGGCACGGCGCAAGCCAGCAACAAGCTGGTGATTGAAAAGATCGCACTCAATCCGCCGTTGGAGGACAGGCGATTTGCCAAACCAGGAACGCAGGGACGCAACAACTCGGTTTCGATAGGCCCTGAAACTGCACAGGCGGTCCGGGATGCCGGCCGGCCGGCGCGCTAGCCATGGCTGCGCACTTGTCCCGGCCGAGCGCGGAATCTATCAGGCCGACTGCGCGGACGCTAGACAAAGAGAGAGGCTTTGCAAGGATAAAAATATTCCTCCGTGGAGTTGTTTTTGCACAAGTGCAGTGGCCCGCACCGCTTGCACTTGTGCTTTTTTTTGCGTTGGCGCTTGATGCCGGTTTCCTGTCCGCGGCGCCGGCGACACTGGCAAGCGCCGGCGTGAGCAGCGGCTCCGATCCGGCGGCAGACGTCGGCGAGGCGATTTTCCGGCGCGGCATACAAGGCTCCGGCCAGGCGCTGGTAGCCACCCGCGACGCCGGCGCGCAACTGCAGGGCGCCGCTGCAGCCTGCATCAATTGCCACCGTCCCAGCGGCCTTGGCGCCAAGGCCGGGCGCGACACCATACCGCCGATCACCGGTCGCTATCTGTTCCATCCGCGGGCTAAAGACATGGAAGATCTTGACCTGCCCTACGTTGACGGCATCCGCGCCGACCGCGATCCGTATACCGACGAAACCATCGCCAGGGCGATCCGCAGCGGCCTCAACTCGGAAGGCAAGCCGCTCAGCTACCTGATGCCGCAGTTCGCGCTGAACGATGCCGACATGGCGGCCCTGATCGCCTACCTGAAGAATCTTGATAAACGCCGGCCGCGCGGGGTCACGGATACGGTGTTGCACTTCGCCACCATCATCACGCCGGATGCCGACCCGGTGAAACGGCGCGGCATGCTGGATGTGCTGCAGCAGTATTTCACTGACAAGAACGTCTTCCCGCTCGGCGCCACGCCGCCGTTGCGCACCTCGCGCAGGATGATGTTCATGGTGAATCGCCGCTGGCAGCTGCATGTCTGGGAACTGACCGGCCCGGCGGCCGGCTGGGAACAGCAGCTGAAACAGCATCTGGCGGCAGAGCCGGTGTTTGCCGTGCTGTCGGGACTGGGCGGCAAGACCTGGGCGCCGATCCATGCATTCTGCGAGGACGAGGCCATACCCTGCCTGTTTCCCAACGTGGAGACGCCAGTGGGCGGCGACAGCGACTTTTATTCCCTGTACCTGTCCAAGGGCGTATTGCTGGAAGCGGAGCTGATCGCAAAGAAGATTCTCAATGCGGATGGCGCCGGTCGCGGCAGGGCGGTGCAGAGCGTGCGCCAGATCTATCGCGCCGGCGACAGCGGCGAGGCGGCGGCCCGGGCGCTCGCGGCGACGCTGAAACAGCACGGCGTTGCGGTGTCGAACCAGGTCATCCGGCCTGAGGAAAGTGTCGCCAAGGCCTTGAAGGGGGTTGCGCGCACGGATGCGCTGGTCATGTGGCTGCGCCCGGCCGATGTCGCCGCGCTCGCCGCCGCGCCGGCACCGAAGGCGTCGACCGCTGTGTTCATGTCGGGCCTGATGAGCGGGCTCGAGCATGCGCCGTTGCCGTCGAACTGGCGCAGCAGCACCAGCCTGGCCTATCCGGTCGACCTGCCGGAACGCCGGCGGTACCGGGTCGACTATGCATTCGGCTGGTTCGCGATCCGGCATATTCCGGTGGTGGCGGAGCAGGTCCAGGCCGACACCTATCTTGCCTGCGGCCTGCTGGCGGAGACGTTGAGCCATATGGTCGATACCTTTGTCGGCGACTATCTGGTCGAGCGTATCGAGGACATGCTGGAACGCCGCATCCTCACCGGTTATTATCCGCGCCTGACGCTGGCCTCGGGCCAGAGGTTCGCCTCCAAGGGCGGGTATATCGTGCGTTTCGCCGAACCTGACGGCGTGCGGCTGGTCGCCGAGGGCGACTGGATTGTGCCGTAGCGGGATCAGGTACTTCAGATGGAATTTGTCAAATCCTGGGAGCAACTATCATGAAAACAATCATAAAATCCCTTGGCGCTGCCGTGGCGTTGACAGCTGCCGCGGTGGTTGCGCAGCCGGCATTTGCCGCCAGCGGCACCGCGGCCAATGCGCCGGATCCGCATGCCCATCACCACCATATGATGTCGGACATCATGCGTTCGACGGTGGATTACACGCCGCCGGCTGTTTCGCTGGTGCGGGCGGACGGCAAGGCGGTGTCGCTGATCAATGAACTAAACGATGGGCGGCCGGTTATCCTGACCTTCATCTACACCACCTGCACATCGATCTGTCCGATGATCAGCCAGACGCTGTCGCAGCTGCAGAGCGATCTTGGGAGCGACCGGGACAAGGTGCACATGATGTCGATCTCTATCGATCCGGAACAGGATACGCCGGCGCGCCTGACGGCGTATGCGAGGAAATACGGAGCTGGGCCGGAGTGGCAGCACTATACGGGGACCGTGGCGGCGAGCATTGAAACGCAGAGGGCTTTCGATGTTTATCGGGGGGACAAGATGAACCATAATCCGGTGATGTTTTTGCGGGCGGCGCCTGGCCGGCCTTGGTTGCGGATCGATGGTTTTGCCACGGTGGCTGAGTTGCTGGGCGCCTACCATGAGCTGGTGGCCTCGAAATGACCTGAATTGATTCACCCGCGCTCGATCACATCGAGCAGAGCAGTTAAATGGGGTCAGAGTTTTTTTACGACAGTTTCACCGTCGTAAATTACTCTGACCCCATTTAACGGCCCACGGAGTGAGTGCGGTGGCATGCAACGGCCTTCATTCGGTGCTACCTAAAACGTTAGCTACTCCGTTGCGTTTTTGTGCCGGCTGGCGATAGGCTTCGCGGTATATTTCGACTACGCCCAGAAGCGTTCGCTGCTGCACCCACCACGGCAGTAACGCAGTTAAATGGGGTCAGAGTTTTTTTACGACAGTTTCACCGTCGTAAATTACTCTGACCCCATTTAACGGCCCACGGAGTACGTGCGGTGGCATGCGATGGACGTTTGTCGTTACTTAAAACGGTGGCTACTCCGTGGATACAAGCCGGGAGCGGCCCGGCAGCCGCTCACTTTCTTTTGCTTCGCCAAAAGAAAGTAAGCAAAGAAAAGGCGACCGCAAAGCCGTTGCCCTCCCTTCGGTCGGGTCCCCAAATGAGCCAGCGGCCAGCCGGGTGGGAAGACAAACTCGCTTCGCTCAAACATGTCTTCCCACAATTCCCGGCTGACCGCTGTCTCATTTGGCAACGTCCCAATGCGGAATTCAAAAGCAACCCCAACGGCAACGTCAAAAGCAACTTCCACCCCAACTTCAAAAGCAACGTCAACTTCAAAAGCAACGTCAACTTCAAAAGCAACGTCAACTTCAAAAGCAGCATCAACTTCAAAAGCAGCATCAACTTCAAAAGCAGCATCAACTTCAACACCAATCATCCATCGATCTTTATTGCTTGCTCGAAGAGAATATTCCGCGATTGCGTTTGGCTGTTCTTCAGCTACTTGATTGTCCTACCCTGCAAAGCGCGGCGAGGGTAAACGCGAAGCGTTTCCAGGTGTTGTTTCGGGGGGCGCTTCATTGCGGGAAGCGGGGCCGTTTGGCGGGCTGAGGATAACTACCCATACGCCCCCTAAATGGAGGGAATATACCCAGTAGCTTTTAAGACAAGTCGTAGTAATCTACAGAGCATAGGGGTCGGCCTCGCAGGGTCTTCTAAAAAATCAAGCACAGAAGAACCGTCGAAAAAATACCACACGCCGGCCTAGGGAGAATAATAATGACGCGTCTCGCTGCCGCCAGTTTGGAGCATCCTGCGCCGGCCCCTAACCAACGGCGAGCAGGTTTCACGCTGCTTGAATTGCTCGTCGTCATCGTGATCATCGGCCTTCTCGCCGGTATGGTCGCTCCCCGTTATTTCGACCAGATCGGTAAATCCAATACCAAAATCGCGCGCGCCCAGATTGTGTCTCTGGAGAAAGCGCTCGACCAATACCGGCTCGATGTGGGGCATTACCCCACTACCGACGAAGGCCTCGACAGTCTTTTCGTGAAGCCCAACAATGAAGAGAAATGGCAGGGGCCGTACCTGAAGAAGGCTGTGCCCATGGATCCATGGGGCCGTCCCTATATTTACAAATCGCCTGGCGATCACGGCGAACTTGACCTCAGTACGCTGGGCGCGGACGGACAGCCTGGCGGCACCGGCGAGAACGCCGACGTCGGCAACTGGATGTCGAACTAGGTGGCCGCCATGAACAACGCGCCCGTCACCCACGCTATCGAATTCGACATTGTGGCTAAAGCCCAGGCTGGAGCGATGCGCTCGCTGCGGCTGGCCGCCATCGATGCGGCGGCAGCAATCCGGCTTGCCGAAAGAGAGGGCTTGCGCGTCCTGTCCTGCACGCCGCATCGCAGCAGTTTTTCCTGGGGCGTCCGAGGCGCCGTCGGCGCCGCCCGCACGCGCCTGGATATCGCATTGTTCGCGCATGAACTGGCTTCGCTGCTGGACGCGGGGCTGGGAATCATCGACGCCCTCGAAACCCTGGCGGAAAAAGAACGCCTGGCGGAAACCCGGCGCGTATTCGAAAAAATGGTGCAGGCGCTGAAGGAAGGCCGCAATTTCTCCGCGGTGATGAGCGAACGGCGCGATGTCTTTCCGCAACTTCTGGTCGCCAGCATCTCCGCCAGCGAGCAGACCGGCGACATGGCGGCTGCGCTGCGCCGTTATTCCGCCAATTTCGAAACCCTGCGCACGATCCGCTCCAAGGCGCTGGGGGCGGCAGTCTACCCATTGATGCTGCTGGGGGTAGGGTCGCTGGTGGTGCTGTTCCTGCTGGCGGTGGTGGTGCCGAAGTTCTCCACCTTGATTGAATCTACCCGGGGCGAGATTCCGTTTGCTTCGCAGGTCCTGATACAGCTCGGTAAAACCATCCATGCCCACCCGCAACTGGTCGCGGCGCTGTTTATCGGCGCTTTCCTGTCGCTGGCCTGGGCCATACGCCACGCTTCGCGTGCCGGCTGGAACCTGCCGGTGTTGCAGCGCCTGCCCATCGTCGGGCCGCTGATCCGGATTTTCCGCCACGCGCAGTTTTACCGCACCAGCGGCATGCTGATCGAAGGCGGCATTCCGGCGGTCCGCGCGTTCGACATGTGCGCTTCGCTGCTGACGCCGGAAGACAACCGCAAGCTGGTCAGCGCTGTAGCGTCGATCCGGGAGGGGGCTGCCATCGGCCCGGCCTTGCAGGCTGTCGGCCTGGCCGATCCGGTGGCCTTGCGCATGCTGATGGTGGCGCAGCGCACCGGCAAGCTGGCCGAGATCCTGGCGCGCATCGCTGCCTTTCAGGAGGCGACCCTGAGCCGCGCCATCGATGTGGCGACACGTTTGTTCGAACCGATATTGATGCTGTGCATCGGCCTCGTTATCGGCGCCATCGTGGTGCTCATGTATTTGCCGATTTTCGACCTAGCATCCAGCATTCAGTGACTGCCATGGACAACGTCTACACTCACGTTTTCAGCCCCGCCAGAAAGGCTCTGAATCCAGAGTCTCTCCGCGAGATGCAGGAACAGTCCGGTTCTACCCTGCAGGCCATCGAACGGATAGCGGAGGAATTTGGCGACGATGCCGCCGCCTATCTTCAGGCGGCCGCGGCTTACTTCAAGATGCGGCCGGTGACGATGGTGATGATGCGGCAGCTCAAGCCGGATTTTGAACTGCTGTCGTTCATCGAGGCCGGCAAGCGCATGTGCATCGCATTCATCGAACCCGCGGGCGAATTGCTGCTGGTGACGGCGGATCCTTTGGATGTGCGCACCCGCACCTGGATCAATGCGCGGCTGCGCAGCCGCGCCGAACAGCCGGTCAGCTGGGGCATCGCCACTGCCGGCGATGTGCGCTCCTACCTGGCAGTCATCGAAAAGACGGTGAAGGCAATGGATTCGGTAGGCATTGCCGATACCGTCAACGCGATCGACCGCAGCGCGCTGTCGATCTCGATCGAAGACATCAGCAGCACCGAGAGCGCCATCGTGCGCCTGGTCAACTCGACCATCTACGACGCATTGCGCGCCGGCGCCAGCGACATCCACCTGGAAACCCAGCCGCAAGGCCTGAACATCAAATACCGGCTGGACGGCGTGCTCAGCATGATCAAGCGCCTGGACGGCTGCGACCTGGCAAACCAGGTGCTGTCGCGCATCAAGGTGATTTCCGAACTCGACATCGCGGAACGCAGGATCCCTCAGGATGGCCGCTTCAAAGTGTTGGCCGAAGGCCGTGAAATTGATCTGCGCGTCTCCATCATGCCCAATCTGTTCGGCGAGGATGCCGTGCTGCGGGTGCTCGACCGCTATCATCTGTCGGGCGAGCTGCAAACCTTGAGCCTGGAAACCCTGGGCTTCGCCGAGCCGGCCAAGGAGTTCGTGCGCCGGCTGTCGCAGCTTCCCTATGGCTTGCTGCTGGTCACCGGGCCTACCGGCAGCGGCAAGACTACCACCATCTATGCGGCAATTACGGAAATCAACACCGGCCTCGACAAGATCGTGACGATCGAGGATCCGGTCGAATACCAGTTGTCCGGCGTGCTGCAAATCCCTGTCAACGAGAAAAAGGGACTGACCTTTGCGCGCGGATTGCGTTCGATACTGCGCCACGATCCCGACAAGATCATGGTGGGCGAAATACGCGATCCGGAAACCGCGCAAATCGCGGTGCAGGCGGCGCTTACCGGCCACCAGGTGTTCACCACCGTGCACGCCAACAACGTATTCGACGTCATCGGGCGCTTCACCAACATGGGGGTCGATTCCTACAGTTTCGTTTCCGCCCTCAACGGCATCCTGGCGCAACGGCTGGTGCGCATCAATTGTCCGATGTGCGTCACCGGCGACAACCCTGACAAGGAACTGATGCTGCGCTCGGGCCTGGGTACTTCCCCGCTGGCCTTGTCCAGTTTCAATTTCAAGCATGGAGTAGGGTGCGCGCATTGCCGCGGCAGCGGCTTCAAGGGCCGGCGGGCGATCGCAGAGACGCTGTCGCTGAACGACACTTTGCGCGATCTGATGGTGGAGCGCGCCGCCATTTCCAAGATCAAGCACGCAGCCCGCCAGAACGGCCTGAAAACGCTGCGCGAAGCGGCGGTTGCCCTGGTTGCGGCCGGCATGACCACTCTCGAGGAGATCAATCGTGTTACGCCTGTGGAATAAGCCGCTGCAAATCGTGGTCGAGCCGCATCAAGTGACGGCGTCGATGCCGGCAGCCGGCCTGCGGCAGGACAACGTCGCCGTGCCGGTCGCCAAGCCTGAAGGCGCGCCGGGCGCATACGACGGCATCGGCAAGGCGGTCCGCGACATCTTGCCGCAGATGATCGCCAGGTCGCAGCGCGCCATGTATGGAGCCAGGCTGAATGTCGAAGTGGCCGATACCCTGGTTCACTACGATGTCCTGGATATCGATGCACGCCGCCTGCCGTCGGTCGAACTGGATCGCGTGGCTGCGCTTGGAATGGCGGATACCTTGGGCCTCGATCCCGGCTCGCTGGTGATGCGTTGCTCGGTCCAGCGCGATGGCCTCAGTGCGGTCGTGTGCGGCATGCCGGCGGCCTTGCCGGATGCGATCAGGCTGGCCTGCGACGATGCCGGCTGCCGCCTGAACCGGCTGGAGCCGGGATTCGCGGCATTCTGGAACGGCTATTTTGCGCACAACAAGAATGACAGCGCATTGCTGGCGCGTTTGCGCGGCAGCGCCTTGATGCTCGGCTGGCTGCGGGACGGCAAGTGGCAGGCGCTGGCCGCCGAACGCTTGTCGGAAAACGGCTGGGCCGCCCTGAGCGACAGCTGCGAGGCATTTTGCCGCCGCCTCTGCGTGCCGGACTACGCCGGATTGCCGATATATTTCGACGCCGACATCGGCGACGTTCCGGTCGCGGCGCGCAGCCGCTGGCAGCGCTTGTCGCCGCGGCCGGAGATGCCGGCCGCTGCCGATACCGCGCCCGATTTGACCTCGAATTTTGCCTAGGAGCCAGATATCATGGCCTCCCTTCAAAAACTGGACCTGGATTTTTCCACCGAGCGCCGAAAATTGCCGGCGATCGGCGTAGCGCTCCTGATGGCGGGCGCCGTGGCAAGCATCTGCGCGGGCCTGCAGCTGTCGTCGGCTTATAACGCGCGCAAGACCCAGCAGACGGTTTATGACGCGATGATGCAGCGCCTGCATTCGATAAAGAATACCGACCAGGCCGGCGCCAAGGCCACGCCTGCCGAACTGCAGAGTTTTAAGAATGCAGCCCAGATTGCCGGCCAGCTGAACACACCCTGGGACCGCCTGCTCAAAGTACTCGAATCGGCGCCGATGGAACATGTGGCCTTGCTGTCGGTGGAGCCGGTCGCTTCACGCCGGCAATTGCACCTGGTCGGCGAAGCGAAGGATCTGGCCACGATGCTGGATTACCTGTCCTACCTCCAAGGCCAGCCAGGCTTGCAGCGCGTCATCCTGACTTCGCATCAGATACAGACGCAGCCGGGCTCGCCGGTCCGCTTTCAAATCCAGGCGCATTGGGAGGAGCAATGAACCGCATGAGCTCAATGGCGCTGATGCTGCGTTACACGCTTGCGCGCCGCATCGGCTGGCCAGGCGCGGTGGGCATCTTGATGCTGCTCTTCACTTTGGTCATTGCGCTCGCGGTTGCGCCGCGCTGGGAAAAAAATGCCGGCGAGATCAAGCTGCAGAACGGCGCCGCGCTGGTTGATCTCAATCGAGCCCGGCTTGAACACCGGGTCCAGCCGAAAACCAGCGAACAGCTGCGGCGCTTTACCGCCTGGTTTCCGACGATCGACCGCAACGCAAGCGACCTGCGGCGCCTGATGGAGCAAGCGCAGCTGGCCAAGCTCGACCTGGTCAAGGGCGAATATCACATCTCGGATGCGCAGGGTGCGTCCTTCGTGAGTTATGAGGTGGTGCTGCCGGTGAAAGCCAGCTACGACACCTTGCGCGGTTTTATTGCCGGCGTGCTCAATGCCATACCCAATGCGTCGCTGGCCGAATTGCATATCGAGCGCGCCGCGGTGAACAGCACGGTCCAGGACGCGCGCATCCATTTCACGTTCGTCTACCGCGGAGCCTGACATGCGCAACCGATTCTCACGGCGGCAAACAGGACTGGTGCTGGTAGCCGGCGCACTGGTTTCCTATGGCGCCATGGTGTTTTCGGGCGGTTCTGCCGAATCGGATCTGATTGAACCCGTGACACGACCCGCAGGCAGCCACCAGGCCGGGAACGGCAAGCTGGCCGCTGCCGCCGTGCCTGCTCTGCCAAAAACGATAGTCCCGCCGGCACGGGCCAGCCTGGAGCAGGCCGCCGCCAATAATTTATTCGCAGCCAACAGCTGGCTGCCGCCGCCGCCACCGCCGCCGAAGGAGTTGCCGCCGCCACCGCCGCCGCCGCCGACCGCGCCGCCCATGCCTTTCAATTTTGTCGGACTGCTGCAGGACCAGGCCAAGCCTACCGCGTTTCTGGCAAAGGACGACCAGTTACTGCTGGTGACCACGGGCGACACCGTGGAAGGCACCTATCGCATCGACTCCGTCAGCGCCAAGGAAATTGTCCTGACCTATCTTCCGCTCAACCAGCGGCAATCCATTTTGATTTCTGGGGGGCTGTAATGCGCCTTATCCAAACCATGTCAAAAAGCTGGCGTCGTCCGGCTACGGTGCTGCTGATCATCGGTGCGCTAGCCGGTTGCGCGGCACAGCAGCTGCACTCGGACGGCCAGCGCCAGATCAAGGAAGGCCATGTCGCCGAGGGACTTGCCAACATGCGCGAAGCGATGCGGCAGGATCCCGGCAACCTGCCGTATAAACTTGACTACATCAACCGCCTCGACGAAGAAACCAAAAAATTGATACGCCAGGGCGACGAGCTGCGTTCGGCCGGAGACACCAAGGGAGCGCGCAACGCCTATCTGGACGCGTTGCAGCTTGACGGCTCCAACGAGCGCGCCCGCCGCGGGGTATCCGACATCGACATGGACATGCGCCATGGGGACATACTGGCCGAAGCGGAGAAGATGTACGCCGCCGGCAAACTGGATATGGCGCGCGAACGCACCATGGTGGTGATACTGGAAAATCCGGCCAATCCCAATGCGCAGCTGTTGCTGCGCAAGGTGAATACCGAGATCGACGCCCAGCATCGCGCCAAGGAAGCCTTGACCGCCTCGCAGTCGGTGATGAAAAAGCCGGTCACGCTGCAGTTCCGCGACGCCAACCTGCGCATGGTGTTCGAGGCTTTGTCCCGCACCACCGGCCTCAACGTGATCTTCGACCGCGATGTGCGCCCCGATCTGAAAACCACCATCTTTGTGCATGAGGGCTCGGTCGAGGACACAGTCAACCTGATCCTGTTGCAGAACCAGCTCGAAAAGAAAGTACTCAACGTCAATACGATGTTCATTTATCCGGCGACCGCGGCCAAGCAAAAAGAATATCAGGAACTGAAAGTGCGTACTTTCCATATTTCCAACGGCGATGCGAAATACATCCTGACGGTGCTCAAGTCCGTGCTGAAGATCAAGGACGCGCTGGTCGACGAGCGCACCAACACGCTGGTCTTGCGCGATACGCCGGAGGCGCTGGATGTCGCCGCCAAGGTCATCTCCGCGCACGACCTGGCGGACGCCGAGGTGATGCTGGAAGTCGAGGTGCTGGAAATTTCCCGCGACCGCCTGACCGACCTCGGCATCACCTGGCCCAACAGCGCCACCATATCGACCCCGACCGGCGCCGCCGGCACGCTGACGCTCGGTGCGCTCGGCGACCTGACGCGCGGCCAGCTGCAGGTCACGCCGTTCTCGCTGGGCATAGGCTTCAAGCTGCAGGATACCGATGCCAATCTGCTGGCCAGCCCGCGCATCCGCGTGCGCGATCACGAAAAAGCAAAAATCCTGATCGGCGACAAGGTGCCTATCATCACCAATACCGTGACGCCGGTGCAGACCGGCGCTTCGGTGGTCACCGGTTCGATCCAGTATATCGATGTCGGCATCAAGCTTGAAGCTGAGCCGCATGTCTATCCGGAAGGGGAGGTCGGCATCAAGCTGAACCTGGAGGTCAGCAATATCGTCAAGGAAATCTCCGGACCTTCTGGCTCGCTTGCGTATCAGATCGGCACCCGCAGCGCCACCACCAGCCTGCGCCTGCGCGACGGCGAAACCCAGGTGCTCGGCGGCCTGATCAGCGATTCCGACCGCAATGCCGCCGCCAAGGTGCCTGGGCTCGGCCAGCTGCCCATCATCGGACGCCTGTTCTCCGAGCATAACGGCGACCATACCAAGACCGAGATCGTGTTGTCGATCACGCCCCGCATCTTGCGCGCGCAAGGTATTGCCGAAGATACGATGCGCGATGTCTGGTCCGGCACCGAAACCACGATTCATTCGGGCCAGTTCCGCCTCGATCCGATCTCCAGCGTGTCAGGCACCAGCACCGGCGCAGGCAGCAGCATGCCGCGCGCCGATGCCGCACCGGCGCCTGCGCCGGCAGCCGCGGTAATGCCGCCGGCGCCGCCTGCCGCCATAGCCGCACCAACGGTTCCGCCGGTTGCCCCAACCATCCTGAACGGCGTGGCGCCCAGCGCGCCGACACCGTCGGCGACGCAGCCGCAAGGAGTCGAGAAGGCCAACAACCCGGCCCCGCTCGATGGCGCCTACCCGTCAGCCGCGCCTGTGCCGGCGCCGCCGGCATCCGCACCCGCGCCTATGCCTGCGATGATGCCGGAGTCCGTCACGCCGGCGCCGACGGACCAGTCAGCGGCCCTGCCGTCGGATAGTGCGCCGGCGGCTGCCGTGCCGGCCGCCGCATCCGCCGCCATGCCGGCCAGCGCGGCCGCTGCGGAAATCCCCGCAGCCACGGCTGCCGCCGCGCCTGCCGGCACCGCGCCGGTCATCGCAGCTGCCAGCATGCCCGCAGCTGCGGTGGTGGCTGCGGCTGCAGCTGACAAAAGCGCCCAATCGGCAGGTTCGGCGGCAGGTCCGGCGGCAGGCAGCGTCAGCAATGGCGTCGACGGTAGCGCTAACAATGCCGGCGGCAGGCCGCAGATCACCTGGGGCAAGCTTGAAAGCGTCAAGGCGGGAGATCAGTTCAATGTCACTCTGAACGCGTCGAGTTTCAATGGTATTCATTCGCTGCCATTCTTCATCCTCTACGATCCGCGCGTGTTGTCCTTCGTCGGCGCCAGCCCCGGAGCGGTCAGCAGCCGGGTCGGCGTCAATAATATCGATCCAACCGTCAACGACGCCGCCGGCCGCGTCAACATGACGCTGGACGCCGAGGCCGGTAAATTCTTCGCCGGCTCGGGGGCGCTGATGAACCTGACCTTCGCCGCCAAGATATCGAGCCGGCAGACACAGGTGGAGATGCAGCTGGCGCAGCTTGGCATGAGCGGCGGCGCCTTGCGCAATATCTCCCGGCCACAACCGCTGAAGCTGAAGATCGAGCCATGAAAACGCACGGATTTACGCTCATAGAGCTGGTCATCACGCTGGCCCTGGTTGGCCTGGTGGCGATGGTCGCCTTGCCGCTCTATGAGATTTCGGCCACGCGCCTGAAGGAAACCGAGCTGAAACTGGCCTTGCGTCAGATTCGCATCGCCCTGGACAACTATAAGGCCGCGGCCGATACCGGCCAGATTACAAAGGAGTCGGGCGATTCCGGCTATCCTCCTTCGCTGGAAATATTGGTCAACGGCGTTGAAAACGCCAAGGATGTGAACCATTCACGGCTGGTGTTCCTGCGCCATGTTCCGCGCGACCCGTTCTATCCGGATCCTTCCCAGCCGGCAGAGCAGACCTGGGCCTTGCGCAGCTATGGCAGTCCGCCTGACGACCCGATGCCGGGCAACGATGTGTATGACGTAGCATCGCTGTCGACCGGCAAGGGCTTGAACGGCATCGCCTACAAGGAGTGGTAGCCATGTCGCGTCCGTCGCCACTCTCTCGCAGCAAGCGTCTCGACCGGCATGGCTTCACGCTGATCGAAATGGTGATCGTCATGGCGCTGATCGGCCTGTTGCTGACGCTCGCCGTGCCGCGTTATTTCGTCGCACTTGAAAGCGGCAAGCTCAAGGTGCAGCAGCAAGACCTGGCGACCATGCGCGACGCGCTCGATAAATTCTTCGGCGATCAGGGCCGCTATCCGGAAACGCTCGACGAACTGGTGCAGAAGCACTATTTGCGCAGCGTCCCGGTAGACCCGGTTACAGAGAGTCCTAACTGGATCGCCATTGCTCCCGTCGATCCCGCCTTGAGCGGGGTTTACGACGTGCGGAGCGCGGCAAAGGCTGCGGAGGCCGAGAATGTTAGCGCAACCACAAATTAGGCGCCGCCTGCGCGGCGTGGTGTTGCTGGCGCTGCTGCTGACCCTGGCGCTGATGGCCGTGGCGCTGATGGGGGCGGCTGAAGTCTGGTCGTTCGAACGGCAACGCGAAACCGAGGCGGAATTGCTGTATGTCGGCGACCAGTACCGGCTGGCGATCGAACATTACTATTACGCCACGCCCGGGGCCGGCAAGACGCTGCCGGCGAGTATTGACGACCTGGTCGAGGACCAGCGTTTTCCGGTGCCTGTGCGGCATTTGCGGCGCGCCTATGCGGATCCGGTCACCGGCCAGGCATTTGAATTGCTGCGTAACGGCGAGCAGATCAGCGGCGTAGTCAGCAGTTCGGCCAAGCAGACCATCAAACGTAGTGGTTTTTCGCGCGCCGATAGTGCATTTGAGGGATTTGAGACCTACAATCAATGGAGATTCCTGTTTAGTCCACCTGTATCGGGGAAAACCAGCCGTAAACCGCCGTCGCCATTGTCGCATCCACCCGTAGCCATCGGAGGAAAGTCATGACCTACCGAATTCTGATAGTCGAGGACCACAATCTGCTACGGCACGGGCTGCGCTCAATGATCACGGCCTTGCCCAGTTATGAGGTGGTGGGCGAAGCGCGCGAAGGAAAAGAGGCTATCCGCGAGGCGCTGTCATTGCACCCCGATATGATCCTCATGGACCTGTCCCTGCCGGGCATGAACGGCATCGAGGCCACGGCGCAGATAAAACGGCGCCTGCCGGATATCCGCGTGCTTGTGCTGACCGTCTACAAGACCGACGAATATGTGACGGAGGCGCTGCGGGTGGGAGCGGACGGTTATGTCTTGAAAGACGCTTCGTACGATGAGTTCGTGATTGCGATCCACACGGTCATCAGCGGCAAGAAATATATCTGCCCCGACGTCTCCATGCACCTGATCAACGATTTCCTGCATCGATGCGATGCGCCCAAGGCGGTGACGCCCTGGAACAAGCTCACCGCGCGCGAGCGCAGCATCCTCAAGCTGGTCGCGGAGGGGCGCACTAACCGCATGACCGGCGAATTCCTCAATATCAGCGCCAAGACCGTCGAAAAGCATCGCGCCAACCTGATGCACAAGCTTGGCCTGCACAATTCGGCGGAACTGATCCTGATGGCGCTGGACATGGGCTTGATCGAGCATGTCAGCCATGCGTCGCACGGTATCAACGGCGCCGCCGGCAGCCCGGCTTTATCGCCAGACATCTCTTCTAAAAAACCGCCTGAGAACCCGGCGGTTTCGCCAGAGTGAAGGACCTTGGCCACGGCGGCGCAGGGTTTGCGCATGCCGCGGCGCTGAATCGGAGCGCTCCGTTGTTGCCGGCTGTTTGACGACGGATTGCCTCGATTCTTCAGCGGTGCGAGTATGCCATGCACCAGCCTTGAGGATTGACGGGCCCCTCCACGATTTTACAGGTGCCGGTGCCGGTGTCCGGCGACGCAGCTGGAGTGTACGCAGCACAGTCGGCGCACATCTTTCCATCCTTGGGGCTATCCTGGTAATGGAGCATGCCTTTTTTTGTGGAGCCTGCCTGGGCCGGCGGCGAATGCGTCGCGAGAGGCGTAAGTATGATCGCTCCCAACACAGCGCCGCTGCGGCACAGCATGTTCCGGCGCGATGTTTTTTTTTCCTGGTTCATGGCGTTTCCTCTTCGAATAAAATGGGCCAGCCTGGATTGCCCGCATCTATCCGTTACGCCCGCACTACGGTTTGAAAAATGCGCCTGGCGGCTGTCAGAACATGAGCCAGGCGTATAGGTAAAGCGTGTTGTTGTCCTTGGCATCTCTCATGGTGCCGTCGTAGTTCGTTTTGCTGCCGTTGAATTTCGTATAGCCGGTGTATTGCAAACCGAAGCGGATGTTCGCCTGCGGATCCCAGTTGAAAACATAGTGCGGCCAATAATTCAGTTCGACGATGTAGCCGGAGGTGTCCGGTTTGCCGTTGTTGGTGCCGAATCGCGCGAAGTCGGCATCGCCGGTAAGCTTGAACACGGCGCCCGTGATGCCGTAGGTGCGGTCATAAAGATAGCTGAGCTTGGCGCGGGTCGAGCGCAGGTTCGAGCTCGGATTATCGTTGTTCCCGTTCGGGAAACCGGCCCGCCAATCGGCTTTCTCGTGGATGGTGGAAGCCATGGCTGTGACAATATGGTGGTCGTCTTTGCTGAAGAACTGATACGTGGCGTCGAATCCCAGGTCGGTGAAGCGGTCTCCCTTGGGAGTCGTGTCCGACGCCGCCATGGCAACCCTGGCGGCGGTGGCGCCGATGGTGAAATTCTGATGGTCGCTGCCGAAGGTGTAGGTCGCGCGCAGGTAGGGATTGGAGCCCGACAGCGTCACTCTTTGAGCGTCGGGCGTACCCGAGCGTAAAACCGACAGCGGACCTTTTGCGGTCTGGTAGGAAGCCGCTTCCAGATAGAGCGAATCAAACAGGTAGGTGTAGGCGCCGATGCCGGCCACCCGCGCGCCGGACTCAAGGAAGGTCGGCACGCCGCGGCCGGGGCCGGCGATGGTCGGGCTGTAGTACGGAAAGCTCCAGGCCGGCGTCGTATTCCAGATGTCTTGGACGGTAGGGTTGTTGTGCAAAGTCAGGCCGAAAAACGTCGGCTTGTCTTCCGAGCCGGCCATTTTCACCAGCCGCAGATCGGTGTTGTCCAGCGCGCCGTGGCCGAAATATCTCTGGTTGTCGGTCGTGCTGATATTGTTGTAGGTCCATTGGACAAAGCCGCCGGCGTAATCGGTGAATTTCCCGCCGGTGAACAGGCTGGCTGCTTCGACCACCAGCTCGCGGTTCTTCGCGAAAAGCATGTCGCCGGAGGATTTGTCCGTATTGTTGTTGATCGAGTTGCGCGAGACGATTGCCATGAAGGCCAGCGGGATCTTTTCGCGTTCCCCCAGGGTATATCCCCCCAGCTTGAATTTCCGGCCGAACGGCGTCAGCTCCGGATAGATGGTGTGGCAGGACGAGCACTTCAGGCTGGTTTGCCTCGCAAAAAGAGGATTGGCGTCGGCATTGGACAGGAATCCCAGCGGAATAATCAGCCACAAGGCGGCTGACACGCGTTTTAGCGACGTGCAAATATTATTCATTATTAATCTCCCCAGATGATTGGATTGCCGGCGCAGCACAATGCACAATCGTATGAGTAGAAATTAGGCCTTCCGAGGCAGCATGTCAGTGGGGGGATTTACTACGATTGCTTCATCGCGCTCCCCCATAACGACGCGCAAGGTCCGCGCCTCGTTCGGCTAGAGATGCGTTTTCAGCAGCCAGGAGGAGAGGCGATGCATGATCGTCGTAGGCTGGGTTGCATTGTCGCAACATGGGAATAAGGTAGGCAGTTCGCCGTGCCGGCGACATGTGGGCGAACTGTGACGAACCGCGGCCGGCGCCGCCGTAGGCAGGCAGCCTTGGGATTCGGCGGAAATAAAAAAGGGTCATGATTGCTCATGACCCTTTGATATTGCTGCTTGCATTCGTGGTAGGCCGTGCGGGATTCGAACCTGCGACCAACGGATTAAAAGTCCGCTGCTCTACCAGCTGAGCTAACGACCCGAAAGACCGCTATTATATGTAAAGTGCATATGAGCTGTCAAACCCATATGCACTTTTATTTGCACAATCCGCAAAATTAGATTCTGCCGCTCACTTCAGCGTGGCCAGCCGTTCCTTTGCAGTCTGGGCTGCCGGCGTGTTCGGATACTGCGACAGCAGCTGTTCCAGCGCGCGCTTCGACTGTGGTTTGTTCTTCAGCTCGGTATAGCTGCTGGAGATATTCAGCAGCGCGTCGGCGGCCTTGGGATTGTCGGGATATTTGCTGACAACCACCTGCTGTGCCGCAATCGCATTCTTGTAGTCGCGCAGGGCGTAATACGCGTTGCCCAGCCAGTATTGCGCTGACGGCGCCAGGCCCGAATCGGGGCTGGACCGTACGAAATTCGAAAACGCCGTGGCCGCGGTTTTGTAGTCGCCGGCCTTGAAGGTCGCCAGCGCTGCATCGTAGGCTTTCTGGTCGTTGGCGCCGATGCTCACTTCCTGGCCGTCGACGCTGACCTTCTGCGGCTCCAGCTTGCGCAAGCGGGTATCGAGGTCGACGTAGAAGTCTTTCTGGCGCTGCTGGGTGTTGGCCAGCTCGTTGGTCAGGACTTCGATCTGTCCGCGCAGCTTGGCGATCTCCTGGTTCAGGCGGTCATTCTGGTCGGACAGGCTCAAGGAACTGGTCTTGTCTGCCTTGGTGTCGACCCTGGCATTCACCGCATCGATCTTGCTGCGTATATCGAGAATCGCCCGACGTGCTTCATCGTCGTCAAACAGCCCGGCGCGGGCGGTCGGAGCGGAAAAAACCGCGGCCAGCATGGCCGCGGTCATCGTGGCTTTGAAGAACGTCCGCATCATTATTGATAAACGATGTCGGAACGGCGGTTTTCAGCGTAGGACGCTTCGTCGCTGCCGAGAGCCTTAGGCTTTTCCTTGCCCAGCGAAACTGCTTCGACCTGGGTGTCGGACACGCCCAGCAATACCAATGCCTTGCGCACTGCCTCGGCGCGTTTTTGTCCCAGCGCCAGGTTGTATTCGCGGCCGCCGCGGTCATCGGTGTTGCCTTGGATGATGATCTTGCGGCTCTTGTGGCTGTTCAGGTACTGGGCGTGCGCTTCGACCACGGACTTGAATTCATCCTTGACGATGTAGCTGTCGAAGTCGAAGTAAATGCTGCGTTTCGAGAGGATGCCGCCTGGCTGGTTCAGCGGATCGCTGGAGCCGGCGTCAACCGTATTGACGGAACGGGTGTCAGCGCCGGCGGCGCCGCTGTCGACGACCGGGACTGCCTTGTCGTCCAGCTTGACTGGGGATGAGCAAGCGGCCAGCAGGATGGCGCTGGCGAGGACGAGGGCAAAGTTTCTGATATTTAGCATTTTTAATTCTCCAGAGTGGGAAACGAACGTCGATTCAAAGTAACTACGTGATTATTTCATGAAAGGACCCCAAGTAGGCTCCCGTATGTCGCCTGCCTGCATAGTTAAGCGCTGTTTTACGCGGCCGTCAACTGAGACTACCGCCAGCGAGCCGCGGCGGCCCGATTCGGTGGCGTACATGATGTATTTGCCGTTCGGCGAAAAACTCGGCGATTCGTCCTTGACCGTATCCGACAAACGCTGTTCCTGGCCGTTGGTCAGGTCCAGCGCATACAGCTGGAAGCGGCCGCCGCGCTGCGAAATATACGCCAGCGTCTTGCCGTCGGGCGAAATGCGCGGGCTGATGTTGTAGGTGCCGCCGAAGGTCACGCGCTGGGCATCGCCGCCGCTGGCGCTCATCTTGTAGATTTGCGGGCCGCCGCTGCGGTCGCTGGTGAAGTAGATGTTCTGGCCGTCGGCCGAGAACTGCGGCTCGGTGTCGATGCCGTTGGTCTGGGTCAGGCGCCGCAAGCCGCCGCCGTCGGAGTTCACCACGTAGACCTGGGTCAGGCCGTCGCGCGCCAGCGCAATCGCCAGCTTGCTGCCGTCCGGCGACCACGACGGCGCCGAATTGCTGCCCTTGTAGTTGGCCACCACGATGCGCTGCTTGGTGATCAGGTTCTGCACGTAGACCACCGGTTTCTTGGCTTCGAACGAGACATAGGCGACCTTGGTGCCGTCCGGCGACCAGGCTGGCGAAATGATAGGTTCGTTGGAGCGCAGCGCGACCTGGGTGCCTTCGCCGTCGGAGTCGGCAACTTCCAGGCGGTATTCCTTGCCGGCCTTGATGATGTAGGCGATGCGGGTCGCGAAGGCGCCGCGCGCGCCGATCAGTTTTTCATAGATGTCGTCGGCGATCTTGTGGGCGGTAACCCGCGTGTACTGTGGCGCGGCGGCCATCGCCAGGGCTGACAGCTGGGCCGATTTGACGGTGTCCATCAGGCGGTAGCGGACGTCGAAACGGCCATCGGCCAGGCGCTGCACGCTGCCGACCACCAGCGCATCGGCGCCGCGTGCTTTCCAGTCGCCCAGGTTGACCTGGGTCGCTTCCGAGATGACGTCGCCGGTATCGATGATCTTGAAAAATCCGCTGCGCGCCAGATCGGCCTTGATGATGGCGGTCACCTGTTGAGGCGCCAGGTCTTCGTTGCTGAAGCCGGCAATCGCGATCGGGATCTGGGTAGCGCCGACGCCGGAGGTCTCGATACGCAATTGGGCGTTGGCCGGGGCGCTGAATACCAGCGCGGTAAGCGCTAGCCCGATCACCGCGAATATCTGGTGCAATTTGTTTTTCATGGCTTACTGATCTTTCGGTTTATGGGTTCCGATGAAGCTGGACGGTACAGAACCCGTTTTGTCTTTTGGATAAGGCGCCGATTTCTCAATCGCTCGTTTGACCGCCTCGTCGAAACCGGACACCCCCGACGATTTCCTGAGGCGTACGCTCGCTACCGAACCGTCCGGCAGCAGTTGGACATCAAATTCCGCCGCCGGGTTTCCAGCCAGCCCTTCGGGCACGTTAAAGATGATGTTCGACTTGATCTTGCTGGCGACCTTTTGCGCATAGCCCGGATCGCCGCGCGGCCCTTGCGACTGGGCTGCGGTGCCGGTGCTGTTGGCCGGGCCGTTGCCCACGGCCTGGCCCAGCATGCGCTTCATTTCATCGCTGCGGCGCTTGGTTTCGGCGGCGGCTTCCGTTGCCGCCTGTTTCTTCTTGGCATCGGCTTCAGCCTTTTTGGCCGCATCCTGCTTCTGCTTTTCCTGCGCCGCGGCTTTGTCTTTGGCGGCTTTTTGCTCGGCTTCGGCTTTCAGCTTGTCCTTGAGCTCGTCCTCGGCTTGCTGTTTTTGCAATTTCTTTTGCTTTTCCAGCTCTTCCTGGCGCTGCAGTTCCTTGCGTTCCTGTTCTTTGCGTTTCTTTTCCTGTTCCAGCGCGATTTCCGGATCCGGCAACGGCGGCGCCACCACCTTCGGCGGCGTGGTTTCCTGGATCACTGGTTCCGGCTTCGGCTCTGGCGTCGGCTGCGGCACGGGTTCCGGCGGCGTCGGCGCGGCGTCCTTGATCTGCGGATCCCAGATTTCAGCCTCGACCGCTATCGGCTGCGTGCTTTGCCAGTGGATGCCGAACCAGAGGAAGGCAAACAGGGCGGCGTGCACCGCCGCTGCAAGCATGATGGCGCGTATGCTGCCGGGTTCTTTTGGTACGGAATACGGGGAGTTGCCTGTCATAACCAGATCGTCACTTTGTCGCCAGCCCGACACGGTTAATGCCAAGCATCTTGGCTTCCGAAATGACCTTGATCACTTCGTCGTATTTGATATCCTTGTCGGCCGAAATCATCACCGGCATGTCGGGTTTGTCGGCGTGCAGCAGCTGCAGCTTTTGCTTCAAGCCGTTCCTGGGCACGCTCTCGGCCTTGCTGGTGCCGCTTTTCTGGCCGTTGATGCGGACGCTGGTCAGGTCGCCGGGCTTCAGTGTGATTTCGATGTACTCGGTCGGCGGCGTCGCCGATTTCGCCGCGTTCGGCAGATTGATCACGCTCGGGTTGGTCAGCGGCGCCGACACCATGAAAATCACCAGCAATACCATCATCACGTCGATGTACGGAACGACGTTGATGTCCGCCTTGAATTTGCGGGTGCGGCCGCCGCGCATGGATGAGGAGCCGGACATTAGCGCGCCTGACGTTGCAAGATGTTGGAGAATTCCTCGATGAAGCTCTCGAAGCGGATGGCCAGGCGATCGACGTCATGCGAGAAACGGTTATAGGCAACCACCGCGGGAATCGCGGCGAACAGGCCGATCGCGGTGGCGATCAAGGCTTCGGCGATGCCGGGCGCGACCGCCGCCAGCGTTGCCTGTTGCACGTTTGCCAAGCCGCGGAACGCATTCATGATGCCCCACACGGTGCCGAACAGGCCGACATAGGGCGATACCGAACCGACCGAGGCGAGGAAGGCCAGGTGCGATTCCAGCGCATCCATTTCGCGCTGGTAAGCCGCACGCATGGCGCGCCGGGCGCCGTCCAGCATGGCGGCGGAGTCGCCCGCGCTCTTGTGGCCGAGCGATGCCTTGACCTTATTGAACTCATCCATGCCGGCTTCGAAAATGCGTTCCAGCGCTCCGGTCTGCCCCGCGCCTTTGCGGCGGTTCGAGGTGGCGTCCTGGTACAGGGTGGCGAGGTTGCCGCCGGACCAGAATGCGCGCTCGAATTCTTCCGTCTGCGAACGGGCGCTGCGGATCGCGAACATCTTGCGGAAAATGTAAGTCCAGCTCATCAAGGAAACCGCCAGCAGCAGCGCCATGACTAGCTGTACTAATACTGAGGCATTGGTGATGAGGGTAATAAACGAAAGATCTTGGGTGACATTCATGGATAGCGGTCTTGAGGAATGGTCTTAGGTTTAAGTAAAAGACTTAAACGGTGAATTGTAATCGTAAAGTGCTTACCGCAAAATTAGCAATTGATGAAGAAATTGTTACCGGACGTTATCGCTGGACCCCGGTTTATTGCAATGTTGCTCAGACCATGCCCGGGTCTGGAAGGTTCAAGGCTTGCTGTTGCGCACTATTTTGCCTGACTGCGTGAAAGCAAGCTTTATGCCGCTGCCGCCACGGAATCGGCGGCGCCGGGCTTGATCTTGTGCAGCACCTGCTTGGGAATGGCTTGCGGCCGGAAGCTGCCGGCGTTCACGCAGGCCACGCTGATGCGGCCGGTCGCCAGCAAGACCGGTCCATCTTCGCCGAGGCGCCAGGCTTGCTGGATGAAATCGACCACCACCCGGCCGATGCGCTCGACCACCACGGTCAGCTGCAGCTCGTCGTCCAGCTTGGCCGGCGCATGATAGTCGACGCTGGTGCTTTTGACGACGAACATGACGCCGTCAGCCTGTTCCAGCGCGCGCTGGCCGACGCCGGCCGCGCGCAGCCATTCGGTGCGGGCGCGCTCGAAAAATTTCAAGTAGTTGGCATAAAACACCACGCCGCCGGTATCGGTGTCTTCGTAATAGACACGGATGCGCCAGCTGAAGCCTGGATGCGGGGCGGGGGTTTGTTTGCTCATCGTCTGGTTTGCTTCTGTCTTGGAGGGAGAGTCCGGAGGGCGGGCCGCAGGCGGGAACCGCGCTGCAGCCGTTTCAGTTCGGCCTGCGGCTCAGTTGCGCTTGATGCTCATGCCGGCGAAACCCTGGCAGGTCGGCATCATTTCGATGCGGTTGATGTTGATGTGGGGCGGCAGCGTCGCGACCCAGTAAGCAGTGTCGGCGATATCGCCAGGCGTCAGCGGCTGGGTGCCCTCATACACCTTGGCGGCCGCTTCGTCGTTGCCGCGGTAGCGCACATTGGAGAACTCGGTGCCGCCGCACAAGCCCGGCGCGATGTCGGTGGCGCGCACGCCGGTGCCCACCAGGTCGGCGCGCAGGTTCAGCGTGAACTGCTTGACGAACGCCTTGGTGGCGCCATACACATTGCCGCCCGGGTAGGGATATGCGCCGGCAATGGAGCCGAGGTTGATGATGGTGCCGCGCCCGCGTTCCACCATGCCGGGCAATACCAGGCGGGTCATGGTCACCAGGCCCTTGCAATTGGTTTCGATCATGGTTTCCCATTCTTCCAGCGAGGCTTGCTGCGCCGATTCCACGCCCAGCGCCAGGCCGGCGTTGTTGACCAGCACGTCGATTTCCTGCCATTCCGGCGGCAGCGCCGCCAGTGCGCTGCTGATCGAAGCCTTGTCGGTGACATCCATGACGATCGGCAGGACCGCCGCGCCCAGTTCGGCGGCCAGCTGGTCGAGCCGGTCCTTGCGGCGGCCGGTAGCGATGACCCGATGGCCGTTCTTGGTGAATTTACGTGCCATTTCGGCGCCGAAGCCAGCGGTTGCGCCGGTAATCAAGACAATCATGGTCAATGCTCCTGTTGGTGCGTATTGCGTTGCGGTGTTGGTCCAGCCGGAAATTGTAGCCCAATTTGCCGGGCCGCCATTGCTTATCGCAGAACGGCGGCTCCGTATTTGCCTTGGTGCGGACCGCACCAGAACGTGGCACGGAAACCGGCTCCGGTTTTGACCAGGCAAGATCGCTGCCCGTATCGATGCCTGGTTTGCAGGAAAGCATAGCGTGGCATAAATATTGCTGATCAGCATTTTTCACCGCTGCCTACATAAGGGTTATAAAACAATGAGACCTGCTTCCTCGAATCTGACCTGTGCGATCGCTGCGGCCGCAGCAAGCTCCACCTTGCTGCTGGCGGCAGCGACGGCCGCGGCGCAACAGCCGCCTGCCGGCGCCGATCCGGCTGCCGCGCCCGAGGTGAAGAAAACGGCAAAACAGAGCGACCAGATTGAAGCAGTGGTGGTGACGGCGCAAAAGCGCAAGGAAGACGCCAGCAAGGTGCCGCTCAGCATTTCGGTGATCAGCGGCGAGGAACTGCAGGCCGCCCACATCAACAACTTTGCCGACGTCACGCGGGCCATGCCGAATATCTCGTTCTCGGGCGCCAGCGGCGCCGGCGCCGGCCTCAGCAACATCGAAATCCGCGGCATCAGTTCGGCCGCCGGTTCGGCTACCGTCGGCGTCTATCTCGACGATGTCTCGATGACCACCCGCAACCTCTACAGCATGGGCAGTTCCGAACCGAAGTTCTTCGACATCGACCGCATCGAAGTGCTGCGCGGGCCGCAGGGCACGCTGTACGGCGCCAGTTCGATGGGCGGCACCATCAAATTCATCAGCAACCAGCCCAACCTGAAGGAGCGCGAAGCCAGCGTCTATTCCGAAGTGTCGGGGACCAAGGGCGGCGGCACCAACTACACCGTCAACGGCGTCGTCAACCAGCCCCTGATCCCGGGCGAGCTGGCGCTGCGCATCGGCATCCAGACCGGCCATGAAAGCGGCTATATCGACCAGGTATCGCCAACCACCGGCAACGTGATTGCTTCCGGCATCAATTCCCAGGATTCAAGCGTGGTGAAGCTGGCCATGAAATGGCAGCCGACCCGCAACCTGAGCATCACGCCCTCAGTGTTCTACCAGGAAGTCAATTCCAAGGATATCGATGCTTCCTACCTGGCCCTGCCCAAGAACCAGACCAGCAAGCTGGTGCGCGAACCAGGCAACGACCGCCTGCTGGTGCCCAGCCTGACCGTCAACTACGACATGGGCAAGGCTGACCTGGTGTCGGTTTCCAGTTTTTACCAGCGCACCTTCAACCGCACCCAGGACGGCACCACCGTCAACAACCTCGGCTCCGCGGTGCCGGACACGCCGCCCGGCCTGGCGGCCGCGATCGGCGCCTTGCCGTCGGCGGTCTACCTGCAGAACCAGGTGCGGCAGTTCTCGCAGGAGTTCCGGGTCGCGTCCAAGCCGTATGACCAGAAAGTGTCGCCTTTCACCTGGCTGGGCGGCGTCTATTACGCCAACCTGCACACCAATGTCACCGACAACGAACCTATCTTCGGCCTGAATGCGACTTACGCCGCGTTCGGCGCCAATCCGGCCGATCCGGGCCAGCTCGGGATCGCTTTCCCGAACGACAACTCCTACTTCAGCGAACGCCACTACCGCACCGAGCAGAAAGCGGTGTTCGGCGAACTCAATTATTATTTCGTGCCGACCCTGCACGGCACCGTCGGCCTGCGCTACCTGCAGGCCACCGACAGCCTGAGCCGCAACGGCGACTTTTACTGGAACGGCGGCCCGACCAGCTCATCGGTCAGCAGCAGTTCTTCCAAACTCACGCCAAAGTTTTCGCTGATCTGGGAAGTCGATCCCAACAACACCGTCTACACCTCGGCTACCGAAGGATTCCGGCTGGGCGGCAATACCCGCCCGATCCCGGCCTCGCTGTGCGCGTCCGACTTCGCCAACCTCGGCATCACCGAAGCGCCGACTTCGTTCAAGTCCGACAAGCTGTGGAGCTATGAACTGGGCAACAAGTCGCGCCTGCTGGGCAACCGCCTGTCGGTCAATGCATCGGTGTTCTATATCCAGTGGGACGGCCTGCAGCAGGACATCCAGTTGCCGGGCTGCGGTTTCGATTACGAAACCAATGTCGGCAAGGCCAAGAGTTATGGCGCCGAGTTCGAGATCAAGGGCAAGCCGACTTCCAACATCCTGCTCGGCCTCTCCGGCGGCTACACCAAGGCCACCCTGTCGTCCGACGTGCCGTCGCTGAAAGCGCACGCCGGCGATCCGATCCAGGGCGTGCCCAAATACAACGTGAGCCTGACCGGCCAGTACTCTTTCAACCTGCCCGGCGACTATTACGGCTTCGCCCGCGCCGCCGCGCACTGGACCGGCAGCAGCCACGGCACCCTGGTGGCCACCGACCCGGATTACCAGCGTCCGGCCTACAGCACCGTCGACGCCAGCGTCGGCGCTACCTTCGACCGCTGGGAGCTGACCCTGTTTGTCAAGAATCTCACCAACAGCGACAAGGTGATCCAGCGTCCGAACGTGCAATCGGTGTCGGAAGGCTACCGGATCGCGCCGCGCACCATAGGCGTCAGCCTGGCGGGCAAGATATAAGCATCCGCAATCGTTGTCTTTTTGGTAAATCAGCGCAAGAGCCGTCCCCCGGGACGGCTTTTTTATTCCGCCTCAAGGCCCACGCCCAATCTTGCCCAAACCAGGTGCTTCGCTTACAATAGCCGCACCATTTCGTCTCACGTGACTGGCGAAAAAACCGGACCGCGCGGATTCATAAGATCGCGGCGGCTTCGGCAAAAGGTGGGCATCCACCGGGAAGCGTGAGATTTCATCCGCCGTGCGCCTGGGCAGCCCTAATGGAAAGTACGACTGAGGCTGCCGCATTCCAACAAAACCCTGGCCCTCATTCGATTTAGGCACACCCTTATCGATTGGAGTATCACATGTTCGAAAAAAACCATACCATCGCCAATGTCGATCCGGAATTGTGGAGCGCCATCCAGAAAGAAAACCACCGCCAGCAAGAACACATCGAGCTGATCGCGTCGGAAAACTACACTTCGCCAGCCGTCATGGAAGCGCAAGGCACGCAGCTGACCAACAAGTACGCTGAAGGTTATCCAGGCAAGCGCTACTACGGCGGCTGCGAATTCGTCGACATCGCCGAGCAGCTGGCGATCGACCGCGTCAAGGAACTGTTCGGCGCCGAAGCCGCCAACGTCCAGCCTAACTCCGGCTCGCAAGCCAACCAGGGCGTATTCTTCGCCATGCTGAAGCCAGGCGACACCATCATGGGCATGTCGCTGGCGGAAGGCGGCCACCTGACCCACGGCATGGCCTTGAACATGTCCGGCAAGTGGTTCAACGTGGTGTCCTACGGCCTGAACGAAAAAGAAGAAATCGACTACGAAGCATTCGAGCGCCTGGCGCACGAAAAGAAACCGAAGCTGATCATCGCCGGCGCCTCGGCCTACGCCCTGCGCATCGATTTCGAGCGCATGTCCAAGGTTGCCAAGGCGGTCGGCGCTTACTTCATGGTCGACATGGCGCACTATGCCGGCCTGATCGCCGCCGGCGAATATCCGAACCCGGTGCCGCATGCCGACTTCGTGACCTCGACTACCCATAAATCCCTGCGCGGCCCGCGCGGCGGCATCATCCTGATGAAGGCCGAGTTCGAAAAAGCCATCAATTCGGCGATTTTCCCAGGCATCCAGGGCGGTCCGCTGATGCACGTCATCGCCGGCAAGGCGGTAGCGTTCAAGGAAGCGCTGACACCGGAATTCAAGGCTTACCAGCAGCAAGTGGTGAAGAATGCCGACGCCTTGGCGAAAGCACTGATCGCGCGCGGCCTGCGCATCGTTTCCGGCCGTACCGAATCGCACGTGATGCTGGTCGACCTGCGCGCCAAGAAGATCACCGGCAAGGAAGCCGAAGCGATCCTGGGCGCGGCGCACATGACTTGCAACAAGAACGCCATTCCTAACGATCCGGAAAAGCCGTTCGTCACTTCCGGCATCCGTGTCGGCAGCCCGGCGTTCACTACCCGCGGTTTCAAGGAAGCGGAAGCGACCAAGGTCGGCAACCTGATCGCCGACGTGCTCGACAATCCGCACGACGCGGCGACCATCGAACGGGTCAAGGCCGAAGTCAAGAAACTGACCGACGCATTCCCGGTGTATGCAGCTTGATGCTTGACACACCGGTTGCCGATGCGCTGCAGAGCCTGTCGGTAAGCGGCTAGAGCCATGGGCCCGGCGCAGCTTGAACTCTGCACGGGCCCATGCGCCATGTAACGCCGCTTTGTCCTGGGCGGCGCATGGCCGCAAAAAGGAATAATGTAGAGATGGAACTGCCGACACAGCCCGTTGCAATCACTTTCGGATTACCGCCATCATGAAATGTCCATTCTGCCAGCATGAAGAAACCCAGGTGCTCGACACCCGCGTGTCGGAAGAGGGCGATTCGATTCGCCGCCGGCGCCGTTGCATGCAATGCGATAAACGCTTCACCACTTTCGAGCGGATCGAACTGGCGATGCCGGTGATCGTCAAGAAAAACGGCAGCCGCACCGATTTCGATCCGCTCAAGCTGCGCGCCAGCCTGATGCTGGCCCTGCGCAAGCGGCCGGTGTCGGTCGAGGCGCTGGACGAGGCCCTGCAGCGCATCAAGGAAAAACTGCTGTCGAGCGGCGAGCGCGAGGTCCTGTCCGGCCATGTCGGCGAACTGGTGATGCGCGAGCTCAAGCGCCTGGACAAGATCGCGTACATCCGTTTCGCCTCGGTCTACAAGAGTTTTGAAGACGTGGCGGAATTCCAGAACATGATCGAAGAATTTTCCGGGCCGCCGAGCCGCAGGAAATAAATCCTGCAGGAAGTAATTTCTTAAATACGTTAGCGCCGGTCTGTCCGGCGCTATTTTTTTGTCAAAATGATTGATAAAAATGAAATAAATACTATCTAGCCAGGAGCGCCTTATGCCTTTGCTGCCAATGCCCACGCGGGTGATTGCCCCCGATGCGGGCCTGACCCTGATCGAAGCCATGATTACGCTGGCAATCGCCGGCATCCTGCTGGGACTGGCGACGCCGTCCATGCGGACGTTCCTGGTCCAGAACCGGCTGGCTGCTGGCACCAGCCAGCTGGTCGCCGCGCTGACGCTGGCGCGCAGCGAAGCGATCCAGCGCGGCCGCGCGGTGCAAGTGTGCCGCAGCATAGACGCCGGATCAGCCGCTGCTACCTGTGGTGCGGCGGCTACCGACAAGCGCGCCGCCGACGACTGGGGCGCCGGCTGGCTGGTGCTGGTGGCCGGCAGCGGCCAGGTCCTGGCGCGGCAGGAGGCGCTGGACGACAACATCCAGGTTGCCGCCACCAGGAAAACGATCACCTATAACAGCGGCGGCAACGCCAGCAACAGTTTCGCCAGGCTGGCCGTCAGCCACAACGGCGAGTTCGCGCGCACGGTATGCATCTCCAGCACCGGGCGCATCAGCGTAAAGCCCGACACCGCCGAATGCTGAACCCTGCATCCACCGGCAACAGGCAAGCGGGGCTTTCGATGGTGGAATTGCTGGTGGCGCTGGCGATTGCTTCCGGCTTGCTGCTGCTGTGCACGACGCTTTATCTCGGCAGCAAAGCCAGCTTCCGTTTGAACGAGGATAAACGGCGGCTGTACCAGGACGGCAATTACGCCATGGGCCTGATGGAAAGGGATCTGCGGCAGGCCGGGTTTGGCAACCTGGCCAGCGCCGCGCCCGGGGTTGCGCCCATCACCGATTTCATCCAGGCCGACGGCGCGCCGGCCCAAGGCTTGCGCGGCTGTGAACATGGTTTTGCCAGGCCGCTGGGGCCGGGAGGCAAGGATTTTTCCTGCGGCACGGCGCCAGGGATGGCCGCTTTTGAAGTCAGCTACCGGACGGATGACTACCCGGATCCGGCCAGCGGCGCCGGCGTCGATTGCCAAGGCGCGGGAGTGGAGGCCAGCACAGTGCCGCCAGGCCATCCGGCCTACATGCTGGCGCCGCAGGTGCTTATCGTACGCAATCTTTATTTTGCCGCCGCGCGCGTCGGCGGCGGCGCCAGCGCGCTTTATTGCCAGGGCAACGGCAGCAACAGCGCGCAACCGATCGTCAATAATGTCGAGGACATGCGGCTGACGTACGGCGTAGCGGCCGCCGGCGACACGACGCCGAGCCAATTCCTGGACGCAGCGCAGGTAGCGGCCTTGCCCGGCGACCAGCTGCAGAACTGGGAGCGGGTCGTCAGCGTCAGTCTGTGCCTGCAGTTGCACGGAGAAATCCGGCTGGCCGCCGAACCCCAGCGTTACGTCGATTGCAGCGGTACAGCCAGGCAGGCCGGCGACCGCCGCTTGCGGGCAGTATTCAAACGGGTGGTCACCTTGCGCAATCGCGCCGCGGCCAGCCTGGCGCCGCCTTGACGCCGGCAATACCCGGCATCGCATTTTAATTAACGGCGGCGGCGGCATATTTTGTACAATCAATACATCTATCCTTTCTCACGGCTTTCCCATGATTTCCAGGTTTTTTCCATGAGCGCGGCTGAACAGTGGATGTCGCAAGCCTTGCGGCTCGCCGAAAACGGCCTGCTGTCGAGTGCGCCGAATCCCGCCGTCGGCTGCGTGATCGTCAAGGACGGCCAGGTTATCGGCAGCGGATTCACCCAGCCGCCGGGCGGCAACCATGCCGAGATCCAGGCGCTGCAGGACGCCGCCGCCAAGGGCCACGACGTGCGCGGCGCCACCGTCTACGTCACGCTTGAGCCATGCAGCCACTTCGGCCGCACGCCGCCTTGCGCCGACGCCCTGGTGCGGGCCGGCGTGGCCAAGGTGGTGGCGGCGATAGGCGATCCCAATCCGCTGGTGGCGGGGCAGGGCATGGCGCGCCTGCAGGCGGCAGGGATCGCGGTCGAATCCGGCGTCCTGGCGGCGCAGGCGCGCGAGCTGAATATCGGATTCTTTACGCGCATGCAAACCGGCAAACCCTGGGTCAGGCTGAAAGTGGCCGCCAGCCTGGACGGCAAGACTGCGCTGCACAACGGCCTGAGCCAGTGGATCACCTCGCAGGCGGCGCGCGACGACGGCCACATGTGGCGCGCCCGCGCCGGCGCCATCCTGACCGGCATCGGCACCGTCAAAGAAGATAATCCGCAGCTGACGGTGCGCACCGTGCCGCCGGTGTCGCGGCAGCCGCTGCGGGTGATTGTCGACAGCAAGCTGAGCATCAGCCCGGACGCAAAGATCCTGGCGGGCGGCGGCAACCTGGTGTTCAGCGCCGCCGCCAATCCGGAAAAACAGGCTTTGCTGGAACAGCAGGGCGCCGAAGTGGTGGTGCTGCCGAACGCCGCCGGCAAGGTCGACCTGCCGCAAGTCATGCTTGAGCTGGGCAAGCGCCAGATCAATGAATTGCATGTCGAAGCCGGCTCCAAGCTGAACGCCTCGCTGATCGGCGAGCATTGCGTCGACGAATTGCTGGTCTACCTGGCGCCCTCGATCCTGGGCGACGGCCGCGGCATGTTCAGCCTGCCGGCGCTGGAAAACCTGGACCACAGGCTGAGCCTGGAATTTCATGAAATCAAGCAGGTAGGCGAGGATTTGCGTATCCTTGCACGATTCCGTTAATTTTTTATATTGCCATCATGTTCACTGGTATCGTCGCCGCCGTCGGCAAAATCACTTCCGTCAAACCGCTGGGCTCCAGCACCGATGATGGGGTCCGGCTCAAGATCGACGCTGGCGCCCTGTCGCTGGCCGATGTCGCGCTGGGCGATTCGATTTCTCTCAACGGCGCTTGCATGACCGTGGTCGAGAAGGGCGCCGGCAACTTTGAAGTCGACGTCTCGCGCGAAAGCCTGAACCGCACCGTCGGCCTCGACGCCACCGGCGAAGTCAACCTGGAAAAGGCCCTGACCCTGGCCGACCGCTTGGGCGGGCACCTGGTGTCGGGCCATGTCGACGGCCTCGGGCTGGTGCAGAAATTCGAGCCGGTGGGCGAATCCTGGGAGCTGGTGATCAAGGCTGCGCGCGATCTCGCCAAATACTTTGCCTACAAGGGCTCGGTGGTGGTCAACGGCGTCTCGCTGACGGTCAACCGGGTCGAGGATGTCGCCGATGGCTGCCTGTTTTCGATCAACCTGATTCCGCACACGATTGAAGTGACATCGCTGAAACATCTGCAGGCCGGCAAGCAGGTCAACCTGGAAGTGGACCTGATCGCACGCTATGTGGAACGCATGCTGAGCGTCGACCAGGGCGCTGCTTCTTAAAATATCCCGGAATGCGTCCATGAAAAAAGCTATCGCACCGCAGCTGTTGCTGCTGCTGATTGCGCTGATTGCATGGTTCTCCATCGCTGCGCAATTCTCCATATCGATCCCGATCCTGCTGGCCAAGGGCATGACCTACGGCGAGGCGGTCTGGCGCATGTTCGGCTACCTGACCATCCTGACCAATATCCTGCTGGCGGTGTGCTGCACGCTGCTGCTGCTTCAGCCGGATTCTGCGCCCGGCCGGTTTTTCTCGCGGCCCGGCGTGCTCACCGCGATGGCCCTGTACATCATCATTGTCGGCCTCGGCTACAACCTGCTGCTGCGCAACCACGCGCCGTTTACCGGCCTGCACAGGCTGTCGGACGAGGGTTTGCACACCGTGGTGCCCTTGCTGTTCGTGCTGTACTGGCTGCTGTTCGCGGTCAAGAGCGGCCTGCAGGCAAAAGACAGCCTGCTGTGGCTGATCTACCCTTTGGCTTATTTCGTGATGGCGATGGTGCGCGGCGGCTTGTCGGGGTTTTATCCCTATCCGTTCCTGAATGTCATCCAGCTTGGTTATCCGCGGGTGATGGCCAATGCCGCCATGCTGCTGATGGGATTTTTCCTGATCGCGATGGCCCTGGTGGCGATTGCCCGCTACAAGCGCCAGGACTTGGCGATCGATTAAGCCTGCGTGTGCGAAAAAAGCCACAATTCATATACAGAGATACATGTTGTTACAGGCCTTACGACTTGTGCGTGGCGCCGTGTCTGAAAATTAGGTTAAATGTAGTCATGTTTAACTCAAAGCCATCGAGAATTGCCATGAAAAACCCCATGCGCGTTGCCCTGTTCGGAATGCTTGCTGTCAGCATGTTCGCGGCGGCCCCGGCGTTTGCCGGAGCACATTGGTCGGTGAATATCGGTGTGCCTGGACCTGGTTATTACGCGCCGCCGCCGGTCTATTACGCCCCGCCGCCAGTCTATTACGCCCCGCCGCCGCCCGTGTATGTGCGGCCGCCTCCGGTGGTGGTGTACGGCGCCCCTGGCTACTATCCGCCGGCGTATTACGGTCGTCCGGGTTATTATTGGCGTGAGCGCGGCTGGCATGACCATTACTGGCATGACCGCGGCTGGCGCCGTTGATTGGAGCCAGTCCACGCTGCAGGCTTCCGGCCTGCAGCGTGACTAAAAACAGACACACTGCAATTTACTGTATGCATATACAGTAGTTATGGTACAGTGCACTTCCCTTCAACGAGATTGGAATTGCTGCCATGACGAACTTGGACATTACCTCCGGCTCCCGCTTTGGTATGGAGTCTACCCCTTCCTCAATCCTGATGCGCTTCGGCAAGCGCGAGCTGTTCATCTGCCGCGATTTCTACAAGCGCCTCTATCGCAGCAATCCCGTGGTTGAATGCAACGCCGGCATCCAGGCTGGCCATCTCGAAATATTGCTGTTCCGTAAATGGCTGGTAGTCATGTCGAAAGCTCACTGAGGCGATTGCAGCATTTTCCAGATTGTTTCCGATTGCATATTTTGCATAATTGAAACAAATGCTCTAGCCCGCCACGTGGCGTGATTCTCCCGCAGCTGTTAAATTTGTTGCCGTTGGCTTGTCCAGGCGCATAAATATAACCAGAGCGGGAGACGCACAGTGAGCGATGAGTTCGACTTCGTGGTGATAGGCGGCGGTTCGGCCGGCAGTGTCATGGCGGGCCGCCTGACGGAAGATCCTGAAATATCGGTATGCCTGCTGGAAGCCGGCGGCAGCGGCGACAGCTGGGTGGTGAAGATGCCGGTCGGCGCGGTCGCCATGGTGCCGACCCGGATCAACAACTGGGCCTTCGAAACCGTGCCGCAGCCCGGCCTCAACGGCCGCCGCGGTTACCAGCCGCGCGGCAAGGCGCTGGGCGGATCGTCGGCCATCAACGCCATGGTCTATATCCGTGGCCATCGTTCCGATTACGATCATTGGGCCCAGCTCGGCAATAGCGGCTGGTCGTTCGACGATGTGCTGCCCTATTTCAAGAAATCAGAGCATAACGAGCAGTTTGCCAATGCCTGGCACGGCCAGGACGGACCCTTGTGGGTCAGCGACCTGCGCAGCGACAACCCGATCCAGCAGCACTACCTGGAAGCCGCGCGCCAGGCCGGTTATCCGCTGAGCGCGGATTTCAACGCCGAGCAGCAAGAAGGGCTGGGCGTTTACCAGGTCACGCAGAAAAACGGCGAGCGCTGGAGCGCCGCACGCGCTTACCTGATGCCGCACCTGGGACAGCGCAGCAACCTGCGGGTGGAAACCGGCGCCTATGCCGAACGGCTGGTCATCGAGCAGGGGCGGGCGGTCGGCGTTGAAGTCCGGCAGGGCGGCACATTGCGTGTGCTGCGCGCCCGGCGTGAGGTGATCCTGGCCGCCGGCGCTTTCCAGTCGCCCCAGCTGCTGATGCTGTCAGGCATCGGCGACGGCGCCGAACTGCGCAAGCTGGGCATCCATGTGCAGCACCACTTGCCGGGCGTCGGCAAGAACCTGCAGGACCATCCCGATTTTGTGTTTTGCCATCAGTCCGACAGCCTCGACACCTTCGGCATTTCCGCCGGCGGCGCGCTGCGCATGGTCAAGGAGCTGCAGCGCTACCGCAAGGAGAGGCGCGGCATGTTGAGCAGCAATGTCGCCGAATGCGGCGGTTTCTTGAAGACCCGGCCGGAGCTGCCGGCGCCGGACCTGCAATTGCATTTTGTCGTCGGCTGCCTGGAAAACCACGCCCGCAAACTGCGCTGGGGGCACGGCTTCTCCTGCCACGTCTGCCTGCTGCGGCCGAAAAGCGTAGGGCAGGTCAGCCTGCGCAACACCAATCCGCAGGATGCGCCGCTGATCGATCCCAAGTTCCTGGACCATCCGCAAGACCTGGAAGACATGGTGGCCGGCTTCAAGGCCACCCGCAAACTGCTTGAAGCGCCGGCGCTGGCCGCCTACAGCACGCGCGACATACGCACCGCGGATGCGCAGTCGGACGAACAGATACGCGCCATCCTCAGGCAGCACGTCGATACGGTCTACCATCCCGTGGGCACCTGCAAGATGGGCATCGACCAGGCCGCCGTGGTGGATCCGACCTTGCGGGTGCGCGGCATCCAGGGCCTGCGAGTGGTCGACGCCTCCATCATGCCGACCCTGATCGGCGGCAATACCAATGCCCCGACCATCATGATCGCCGAGAAAGCTGTGGATTTCATACGGCAAGGACGATGACGCCAGACGAACAGGCAGGCCCGCCAATGTGGGGCATTGTTACCCGGCGCCGATTATTCAAAAGATGCCGGCAACGGTGAATAACGCTGCCGCTACGCGAAAACAGGCAGGCAAGGCAAGCAGCATATGCGCCTGTTGGTGCAAAACAACGCTATGTTGCGGCGCATGATGACTGTTAAAGTTTTTTGGCTCAGTATCGCTTCACGCAAAAAAGAGTCCATCTCTCTAGAGGTGAGGAGACAGGGAAAGCCCGCATCGTTAAAGATAGCGGGCTTTTTATATGGTCGAGCCGATTCGGCGCCTGGCGTGATATTCATGAACCTTATATAAGGAATCAGAAATAAGAATTGGCAATAAGTGCCCCGTTTTTATATGCTGCGATGCATCAACACAGTCTATCTAACCGGAGCCCTGCCATGACTTTCGTTCAAGCCCTGCCTTTAATCGCCGTTGTCGCCGCTTTTGCCCTGCGTTTCTTCCTGTCGAAGAAAATCGGCAACAACCAGAAGTAATTCCCGGCCGGCGATCCGGCTGCCCTGATCCAGAGCAACCATCCGCAGTCCGGCCAGCAAGACGCGCTTATCCCGGCACCACTGCCGTCCGCATTACCGGATACAGGTTAAAGCGCTCATCCCAGGAAGAATGACGGCGTGCGAAAAACTCCAGCCGCGCCGCCGGATCCTTGGCAAATGCCGGATCGTCAGCCAGTTTCTGCTTGAACTCGGCCGCCAGCGCCGGATCCGCCGCCAGCTGTTCGCGCGCGACATCTTCCGCCACATACGCTTCCATATATTCCTTCTTCTCGAAGGCATTGTTGAAACGGCCCCAAGCTGCCAGCGAGTCCGGCGCCTGCGGTTCCAGCAATGCCATCACTAGCCGCGCCTTGGCCTGGGCGATCGGCACGAACAAGGCGCCGGCGCCGAGATCGCGCGTTTCGCTGTGCCATGCGCCTTGCAGCTTGAGCAACTGGTGGCTTTCCAGCGATTGCGCATCGAAGGTGGTTTTGGTGGCGCGGAAGGTTTCCAGCGTCACCCGGTTCAGCGCCGCCGGCAGCACGCGGAAAGCAATGCCGTGCTGCTGCAGTTTTTGCCCGACCCAGGCAGCGTGCGCCGCCGGCACCAGGTACCCGGCCTGCGGCGCGTTGACAGTCAGGTCCGGCTGCAGGTCGTCGCGCACCGTCACGTTCCAGATCTGCGGTTTGCTCTCGTCGTAGCGCGTCATCAGCGCGCCCGAAATATCCGACTGGGTGCGCGTATATTCATAACCGCGGAACGCCACCGGGCGCGTCTTTTCGCTTGCCTCGTAGCTCAGCGCAACCGGCTGGCCGCCCAGCCTGGCGGCGCGCAGGTCGGCCTGCTGCGCATTCTTCAGCCAGGCGTCGCCGTGCGCGGCGATCTGCGCCATGATCGAGACAATGGTGTTGTGCGTGATGCGCACCCGGGTCGGATAATCTTTCCAGGAGTGGGTTTCCACCAGCATCCCGAAGCGGTTGCGCAGATGGAAATAGCCGGTCGAAAAGCGCGGCGGCGAGACGCCGTCGACAAAACCGGAACTGGGATCGTCGTCGACCTTGAACGACATGTAGAACGGCAGCGGCAACGATCCCTGTTTGCTCAAATCGCCGATGACAGCGTCGCGCAAAGCCTCGCCATCCTTGCGCTGGGCGAGGTCGCTGGCGTGCACCGGCTCGACCTGGATCGAAATGTCATGCTCGAACTTGGCGCCGTCGGTGACATGCAGGTCGATATACGCTAGCGGATCCCAGCGGTTGACCAGCTGCAGCATGGCCTGCATTTCCGGCGCGTCGGCTTTCGCGTAGTCGCGGTTCAGGTTGAAGTTCTGGCCGGTGGTGCGCCAGCCCATTTCTTCCGGGCCGCGCTGGTTCGGACGGTTCCAGCGGCCAAAGCGCTCATGGCCGTCGATGTTGAACACCGGCACGAAGACCAGCACCTGCTTGTCCAGCACGCTGTTGGCGGAGGTGTCCTGCAACGCTTCACGCAGGGCCAGGAAACCGGCATCCTTGCCGTCGATCTCGCCGGCATGGATGCCGCCCTGGATCAGCAGCACCGGCAGGTTGCGCTTGTGCGCAGCTTCCGCGCTCAGCGCGCCGCTGCGCGAGGCGATCAGCGCCAGCATCGGCCGCCCTTCCGGCGTACGGCCGAACTCGGTGCAGCGCACCTGCTTCGGATAGGCTTTCTGGAAAGCGGCGCAGAGCGCGACGACTTCGTCGTAGCGGCCGGTCTTCTGGAAACCGGAACGCTCGGCGACCGTGCTCAGCGCAGGGTCGGCGGCGTGGGAGAAGGGGGTGGCGGAGAGGGTAAGCAGGGCGGACAGCACGGCAGAACGCAGCATGAATCAAGCTCCAACGGTTGGGTGGCGGACAACAAAATGAAGGAGGGATTCTAGCGCGCCTGCCGGAATATTGCTTGATGGCATCTGATTGCCTGCCTGGCATCGCCCCCGGCTGCAATCGGGAGCGATGCCGTGCAGCGCGTCTTAGCCGGCCGCATGCCGCCAATGCGCGCGCAGTTCCTCGTTGAACGCCTGCCAGCGCTCTTCAGGGAAGAACAGGCGGGCGCCGTCCAGCTGCACCCGGCGGCGCGTGCCGGGAATGGTCCGTTCCAGCCAGTGCGACCATTTCACGTCAAAAAATATGTCATCGCTGCCCCAAGCGACCAGCGTCGGCGCCTGCAGTTTTTTCAGCTGCGCTTCGACCGACACCGTATCGTTGCAATCGAAGGCCGCCAGGAACCGTTCCAGGTCGCGTGTGCGCTGGGCGCTGGCTAGGTGAGGCCGCAGATAGGCCTCGATCGCCTCGTCGCTGACGCTGGCCGGATCCTCGTAGGCCGGGCCAAGCGCATTGGCGGACCGGTAGAATTCCTTGTCTGACAGCATGGTGTGCAGCGCCCCGCCAAGGCCGCCGCCGGCGGACAAGGCGAGGAACGGCTTGAATGCCTCCGGCGGCCAGTTGTCGTGGGTGTCGCAGTCGGTCAATGTCAGGCTGCGCACGCGCTGCGGATTGGACGCCGCAAAAATCTGCGCCATGCCGCCGCCGCTGTCGTTGCCGACCAGGTCGACGCGGTCGATCTGCAGCGCATCCAGGAACTGCCGCAGCATCAGCGCATTCGCCGCCGACGATACGTCCTGCTCGGGCTTGATCTCGGTGGCGCCGTGGGCCAGCAAGTCGATGGCGATGCAGCGCCGCACCGTGCTCAGTGCGGACAACTGATGGCGCCACAGATAACCGTTTACCAGTACGCCATGCACGAACAAGGCAACCGGTCCGGCGCCTTGTTCGACATAAGCGATGCGGCCCGACGGGGTGTCGATGAACTGGCGTCCTGCTTCAAAATCATTCTTATCCATGGTCGTGTGCTTTCAGTAGTAGTGGAGTTACAGGGAAAAAAGAGCGTTGATTTCGCCGCCGGCCAGCATGCCCTCGCCCATGGCGCCGAAGCTGCCCGGGCCGAGCGCCTCCGCGGCGATCCGGTGCAGCAAGCCGAGCGCGGACTGCAAGGGGCCGCAGCCGACGCTGATGCGCCGCACGCCGGCCTGCATGAACACATCGATGGCGGGCGCACCGGCGTAACCGGCGTAGATGTTCACCGGCAGAGGGATTGTTTGCGTGAAGCGGGCGATCTCTTCGATGCGCGCCAGGCCCGGCACGAAGATGCCGTCGGCGCCGGCCGCGGCATACATCTGCGCGCGCCGCACAGTGTCTGCATAGCGCGCAACAGGATCATCGTTGGCGACAAAATAAGTGTCGCTGCGGGCATTGATGAACAGCCGCGCATCCATCTGCGCCAGCATCTTGCGCAGCGCGCCTATGCGCTCGCACAGGATTCCCGGCGGCGCCAGCCGGCGCGTCCCGGGCAGCACGCCGTCTTCGATGTTGATGCCGGCCACGCCCATCCCCACCAAGGCCCGCACCACATCGCACACTTCCTCGGTGCTGCGGCCGAAACCGCGCTCGATATCTACGCTCACCGGCACGCTGGCGACCCGCAAGATGCGGGCGCTGGCAGCAAGCAGTTCGGCCGCCGGCATCTGCTCGCCGTCGGCGTAACCGGCGGCCCACGCCATGCCGGCGCTGGTGGTGCCGATAGCCGGGGCGCCGGCGCGTTCGAGGATGCGGGCGCTGACCGCGTCCCAGGCATTCAGTAAAGTCAACGGCGCAGGGCCGTGGTGCAGCTGGTGAAAGGCGTTGGCATGCTTCTGGGCGGCGCTGGATTGCATGGTTTTCTCCATTTGATTACGTTGTAGAATGAAATCGAGTTTAGGAGCGGCGCCGCGCCAAAACTTGGAAAAAACTGCTGTTCCCGGTCCGCGGCGCAAAATCAACCATCCAGATTGCAAATCCAGCAATGAAAACTTTGTTTTTACCTTCAGGCGTCGCTATTCCTGTATTGGGGCAGGGAACCTGGTACATGGGAGAAGACCCGGCTCGGAAAAAGCGCGAAATCGACGCGCTGCGGCTAGGCATGGAGCTGGGCATGACGCTGGTCGATACTGCCGAGATGTATGCCGACGGCGGCGCAGAGAAAGTCGTGGGCGAGGCCATTGCCGGACGCCGCGACCAGGTCTTCCTGGTCAGCAAGGTCTATCCGCACAACGCCGGCAGGCGCAGCATGCAGGCCGCCTGCGAACGCAGCCTGAAGCGGCTCGGCAGCGACCATATCGATCTCTACCTGCTGCACTGGCCCGGCTCGGTGCCGCTGGCGGAAACGCTGGAAGCGTTCGAGTCGCTCAAGAAGGCCGGGAAAATACGCGATTTCGGCGTCAGCAATTTCGACCGGGACGGCATGCAGCAAGCAAGCGAACTGCCCGGCGGTGCACAGATCGCGGTCAACCAGGTACTGTACAACCTGAAGCGGCGCGGCGTCGAATGGGACTTGCTGCCGTGGTGCCGCGAACGCGCGATACCGGTGATGGCATACTCGCCGCTGGAGTCTGCCGCCAACGAGCAGCGGCGTTTGCTCGGCAACCCGCACCTGCAGGCGGTCGCGGCAAGGCATGCGGCCAGCCCGGCGCAGATCGCGCTGGCATGGCTGCTGCGGCAAGAGCAGGTGATCGTCATTCCCAAGGCAGTCGCCCCGGCGCACGTGCGCGAGAACCGCGCGGCGCTCGATATCGCGCTCACGGCGCAAGACCTGGCGGAGCTTGACCAGGCGTTCCCGCCGCCGCGGCATGGCAGTGCGCTGGACATGAGGTAGGTACGGCCGGTTCCGGTAAATGAAAAACGGGCCGTCCAATCATCATGATTGAACGGCCCGCCGGATCCATCCTGGATGTGCTTAAGGAAGGTTCAGTGAGCTCTTGAGGGATGCTGCTGCCTCTTGATTCATGTACTGTATCGGATCTTTCATTTGCAGCCCTTCCGGAACGACATAACCATAACTCCAGTTTTTGTTTCCTGTCGTCCGCTGGACGATGGCGAACTTTACCCCAGCATTAAGAGCGGCTGTGCTTATCATGGGCGGATACCTGTCGATGTATGCGTTCATGTCAAAGCCGATCGGAAATGTAATTTCCAGATAGTTATGGGAACCATAGGATTTCTGGATAAAGTTTGTGACAGCAATCGGCAACAAACTCGGATTTGGCTTGCATTTGTCGTTCGTGGTCAGAGAGGAGGTGTCGTAGAGATTAACGGTGCCATTGCTTTGGTATTGCATCATTAACGATGTGCCGCCGTTGTAAAAACAAGTTGATGTATCGACCAAGCCATTCATGTCGGTAACTTGCTTGAACTTGCTGTCCCGTAATTCCTTTCCGGGATAACTGGCGATAAAGGTGGCTGCAGCCGTATAGGTGAGTGACAAGAGCTTGGCATTAGCGCCAAATACCCCGACCGCTGTCGGTGGTTTGAAGATAGGCAGCGATTGCAAATACTTGTCAATCGATGTGCCGCTGACATCTTTTTCCGCAATCGACAAATTCCATTGTGCGTTCGGTATGGCCGCATCCGGAGTCGACAACAGCGGTATGGCGGCCGCGTCGTTAGCGCCATAAAGAATCGCCGGCGGTGGACTGGCGTCTCGCCAACTCTGACTCCCTACTTCCCATGGCACATAGGTAATCAAGGCGGGGGTCATGCCGTCTGATCGCAAGCCGGCATAACCCGTCAGCATCACAAAATTTCCGCTTCGGGCTGGAGTGGTTCCATTGCTGTGTTTTGTTATAAATGGAACAAAATGGTCGAAGCCGTCTCCTCTGACGCCGAAAGAAAATATGCCGGAATCGAGTTGCCTCTGTATCGCATTGCTTGCCGCGGGTGGCGGCGGAAGCGGGGCGGGAGATGATCCGCCGCCGTCGCTGCCGCCACCGCCACCGCCACCGCCACCGCCACCGCCACCGCCACCGCCACCGCCGCATGCAGCGAGTATCAGGGCCGAGATGCTGGCCAAAATTGCCGATGATTTCATTGACTCCCCTGTCAAAAAGATACAACGTGTTATTGGATTTTTTTAAATCGCCTGGCCAGGAATTTCTTTGTTGCCAGATAATTCATTGTAACGTAATGTATCAATATTCCTGCGGGAAATTATTTGCGGCCGAGGGAGTTTCTGCGTCGGCTATTGGTATCAGGTCTTGTTCCAGCGTGATTAAAATAGTGTTTTCTGCAAAATCCTGAGAGGCGATCCTCATGTCATTCCAGAATTACTGGCTTTTCCTGCCCGCCTGTTTCGCGCTGAACATGGCGTTCGGTCCGAACAACGTGCTGTCGCTGTCGAACGGCGCGCGCGACGGCATGCGTTATTCGATCCTTGCCGCGTTTGGCAGGCTGCTGGCGTTTGCGGCCATGATCGCCATCTCCGGCCTGGGGCTGGGAGCGCTGCTGCTGGCGTCGGAAACGCTGTTCACGCTGCTGAAATTCGGCGGCGCGGCTTACCTGGTCTGGCTCGGCGTCAAGCTGTTCCGTGCCGCACCGGTCGCGCTGGCAAGCGCTGCCGATAAGATCCAGGCTAGCCAGGAAACGCCGGCCGACAAGCTGCGCCGGCTCGCCAGGCAAGAATTCCTGGTGGCGGCGGGCAACCCGAAAGCGATCCTCATCTTCACCGCATTCTTCCCGCAATTTGTCGACCGCTCGGCTTACGCCGCCAGCTTCGTCGTGCTCGGCGCAACGTTCCTGCTGCTCGAACTGATCGCGATCGCCATCTACGCCGCCATCGGCGCCAGGCTTGGAACCTTTACCAATGCCGCCGGGCGGTTCCGCTGGTTCAACCGCGCCAGCGGCACGCTGATGATCGGCTTCGGCTTGCTGCTGGCGTTCCTGCGGCGTCCTGCAAGCTGAGGCTGGCAGATCTGCCTTGTTCTTCCGTTCTTATTGAGAGTTTCATGATTCATGGCGTCGCCACGGCAAGAGTCATCTGGGGTCAGAGTCAACTTTCGCGGCGTTTTATCGCGAAACTTGACTCTGACCCCACATGACGGATTCGGAGAAAGACAGAGCGCACTGAGCGGGTTTGTTTTTTTCAACGATGAGGTTGCTGCTCCGTGGCCCGCTAATTGGGGTCAGAGTGAAGTTTCTGCAAAAGGCGCGCAGAAAGTTCACTCTGACCCCAGTTAGCTGCATTTGCTGATCGCACAGGAAAACGGGGCAACAGCATTGTCATGTTTCATGAAACTCTCAATGGGTTCTTTTGTTCCATAGCGCTGTCCTTGAAGGAAGTACTACATGGATAAAACGAAGGCTGTTCCCGCAACATTCGACATGACGGCCAATGCGCCGAGGATCATCCGGCAGCTGTTCGAGCATGCCGGCATCCGCCTCAACGGCGACCAGCCATGGGACATGCAGATCCACGACCCGGTGTTCTTCCGGAAGATGTTCACCAAATGGGAGCTCGGCATCGGCGAGTCCTACATGGACGGCGACTGGGATTGCGACAGGCTGGACGAGTTTTTCTTCCGGGTCACCAGCCACGACCTGGAACAGACGGTGGTCGGCCCCGCGAAGATCGGATTTTTCCTGGAAATCCTGCGCCAGAATTTTTTCAACCTGCAGACCAAGGGCCGCGCTTTCCAGGTCGGCGAGCAGCACTACGATATCGGCAACGACCTGTTCGAGAGCATGCTCGATCCGTACATGATGTATTCCTGCGCCTATTGGCCGCACGCCGCCAACCTTGACGAAGCGCAGCAGCACAAGCTGGAACTGATCTGCCGCAAGCTTGAGCTCAAGCCCGGCGAGCGCCTGCTGGATATCGGCTGCGGCTGGGGCGGGCTGGCGCGTTATGCGGCCGAACACTACCAGGCGGAAGTGACCGGCATCACGATTTCCAAGGAGCAGCAAAAACTCGCGCAAGCGCGCTGCGCCGGACTTCCCGTCACGATTGAATTGACCGATTACCGGCAGCTCAGCGGGCAATACGACAAGATCGTTTCAGTCGGCATGTTTGAGCATGTCGGCGCCAAGAATTATGCCGAGTACTTCGATGTCGCCGGAAAACTGCTGGCGCCCGAAGGCTTGTTCCTGCTGCACACCATCGGCAACTACGTCACCGAAAAGAAGCGCGACGTCTGGCTCGACAAGTACATTTTCCCGAACGGCCACCTGCCTTCGGCGAAGGAGATCACGCAGGTGCTGGAAGGACGTTTCCTGATCGAAGACTGGCATAACTTCGGCCGCGACTACGACCTGACCCTGATGGCCTGGTGGGACAATTTCGAGCGCGCATGGCCGCGCCTGTCGGAAAAATACGACCAGCGCTTTTACCGCATGTGGAAATACTTCATCCTCTCTTCGGCAGGTTTTTTCCGCTCGGGCCAGGGCCAGCTGTGGCAGCTGGTATTGAGCAAGCGTGGGCGCAGCGCTCCCTATCGTTCGATACGATAAGGAGCGAGAGTAGGGTGGGCAAGGATTCTTGCCCACGCGGTACTGAGCTCGATTCATGTGGGCGCAACTGCCCACGCTGCTCAGAACTTGTAATTCACGCCCGCCGATATGCCTTGCAGCCGTCCTCCCGCATAACAGTTCGGCGCCCCCGCCGCAATCGTCTGGCCGTCGTGGCAGTCGGCCGTCACGCCGCGTCCGCCCGCCCCCAGGTCATAGTGGGCCAGGGCATGGTTGGCGGTCACCGCATAGTTCGCGTACCAGGTGGTCTGCTTGTCGATCTTGTGTTTATACGCCACGGTGTACATATTGGCGGCATTGTCCGGGCTGATGGTGCCGATGCCGTCGGCCGCGCTGGTGTTGTGCTGGCCTGGATCGCCGGGCGTGGCGTTGGCGTGGGCCCAACCGACCGAGAGGCTGTCGTCCGGCGTCAGCTCCTGCGTCAGCGCTAGCCAGTAGCCGTTGCGCGAGCGCTCGTTCTGCTCGTTCAGGTAGGCCGGGATATTCCTGCGCATCACCTCGTAGATGGCGCTCAGCGTGGTCTTTGTCGGGAAGGCGTACTGGGCGCCGATCTTGTATGCGTACTCGTTGCCGACATCGTTCGGATCCAGTCCTATCGGGCTGGCCAGCGCCTGCGGCGTACCGGCCACATCGCCGGTGCGGTTGACCCTGGAATGCAGCTCATAGGCGCCGGTCACGTACAGCGGTCCGTTTTCATACGCGACATTGGCGCTGTAGGCGGTGCCGTAGCTGCCGTCGACGCAAGCGATCGCGCCGCCGCCGCTGCCCGGGATATTGCCGCCGGTGCAGCTCGATTCGCCGCTGGCCTGGATCGAGTTTTCATAACCGCGGTTCTGGCCCGGCGAGATCAGCGCATTGAAACTCCAGCCATGCCACTTGGGCGATTCGTACCACAGCGCATGGTCAAGGCGGGTGCCGAATTCGACCCGGTTGTCGCCACCGGTGTTGCCCATGATGACCGAGTAGTCGCCCCACATGCCGGAGAAAGGATTCATGCGCGCGGTGGAGGTTTTATACGGAGCGTCGGTCTTGCCGATCTTGACCGCGCCCCAGCGGGCGTCGGCCAGGCCGACGTAGCTGTTGCGCGTGGTCAGCGCGCCTTTGACGGTGGTGTCCTGGGCGCTGGTGGAATTGGCGGAACCGGCGGTGGCGGTGATGTCGATCTGCGTTTCCAGCTGGTAGACCAGCGACAGGGTGTCGCCGATCGGATGTTTGCCGCGTATGCCGACGTAGGACAGGTTGGTGGAAAGATCGGACTGCCAGCCGTTTTGCCCGACCGGCGACACCACCCGGTTGCCGCCGACATCGTTATAGGAATTCTTCAAGCCCTTGGTGCTGCCGTCGACCGATACGTCGAGGTTGCCGTAGAACTCGACATCCTTGATCGCTTCGAAGAACTTGCGCGCCCGCTCGCCCAGCGCCGGCGAGGCGGCAGGCGCGGCGGAGGCGGTTTGCGCGACGGCGGGTGCTTCTTGTCTGGTCGACACCTGCTCCAGTTTTGTCGTCAGCAGTTTTATCTGCTGCTCCAGTGCTTCGATGCGGGCGTCGGTTGCGGGATGTGCCTTGGCCGTGGTGGACAGTGTCAGTGAGGGAAGGGAAAATGCAACAATAAATGCCGCTTGCAGCGGCTTCAGTCGGAACGTCATGTTGTCTCCATCGTTATAGGAAAATTTTTGTACGACGGTTCAGAGTGCTGCCATCGGCGGCTGCATTGCGTTGACTTGGCTCAAGTTTTTTAAAAATAATCGCGGTGCGGGGCGTGTGCCGAAAAGTCGTTGTGGTAATTTTGCCGCGCCTGTGCGCAGGCCAGGATCGGCTGTCGGTGATATCCTCCTGAATTCCGTCCAAGGCCGTTAAATCCTCTTTTTTTGATCATGAGCTTCCATACCTGGTTTACCTTTTTCGCCGCCTGCTGGCTGATCGCCATTTCTCCCGGTTCCGGCGCGGTGTTGTCGATGTCGCACGGCTTGTCTTACGGCGTCAAGAAAACCTCGGCCACCATCGCCGGCCTGCAGCTGGGTCTGCTGCTGATCTTGTTTGTGGCCGGCGCCGGCGTCGGCTCGATACTGCTGGCGTCCGAGACCATGTTCACGGCGGTCAAGACGGTCGGCGCGCTGTACCTGATCTACCTCGGCCTTAGCCAATGGCGCGCCAAGGTCGACGCCGCCGCGCTGCAGCAGCCTGAGCCGGCCCTGCAATCGACGCCGCCGACCATGCGCAAGCGCATGCTGCTGGGATTCATGACCAACGCCACCAATCCCAAGGGAATCATTTTCATGGTGGCGGTGCTGCCGCAATTCATCAGCGCCGGCAGCGCCTTGTTGCCGCAGTTGCTGCTGCTGGCCGTGACCATGTGCACGGTCGACCTGGTGGTGATGCACAGCTACGCCTTTGCCGCATCGACCATGCAAGGTTATTTCCGCGATGCGCGCGCGGTCAGGAAGCAGAACCGGTTCTTCGGCGGCGTGCTGATGGGGGTAGGGACGGCTTTGTTTTTCGTCAAGCGCAGCGCCTGACTGCGTCTGATATATCAACGCTGTAAAGCGCACCCCGCATCTCGTAGGGCGTAATAGCGAAGCGTATTACGCCGCATGCGATGTGTTACTGACGGAAGTGATGTCAAATGCATTGCGGTAAATAGCAATGAGAGAATGCCGCACGATGCCAATCAAACATACGGCGTAATACGCTTCGCTATTACGCCCTACGCTTTACCACGCCGTCTTGTTCTTCCCAGCCTTTGCAACGCCGTAAGACGCACCCCGCATTCGTAGGGCGTAATAGCGAAGCGTATTACGCCGCATGCGATGTGTTACTGACGGAAGTGATGTCGAATGCATTGCGGTGAATAGCAATGAGAGGATGCCGCACGATGCCAATCAAACATACGGCGTAATACGCTTCGCTATTACGCCCTACGCTATACCACGCCGTCTTGTTCTTCCCAACCTCTGCAGCCGGCGTCATGCCGGATTTTCTTGTTTCCTCTGAGCATGTTCCCTGCAGGAATTTAGGAATTACCTTAATAAAAATTAGGAAATGCCTTAAGTAAGATTTTTCTTACATATAAAAAAGACGTGGTTTTGCATAGTTGCGAGTTGCTTATTCCAAGCATGCCTTTCAACTGCAAAGAACCATGAGAAAACAGACTTCACCACCACGATTCCGAAAGCACACCCTTGCGCTTGCCATCAGCAGCCTGCTATGCGGGTCGCTTGCGTCTGCGCACGCAGCCAATCCGCCATTGAAGGCGGACGGCCAGGACCTTGTCGCGTCGGGGGATTACCAGGTACTCAGTTACTCAAACTCTACTAACCTGCTGCATGCCGTCAACGGCGGCACGATCACCACCAGTGGCCTGGTCAATTTGTTTAGCGCAGGCTATGGGTTTGGTCTGTTTGCGGAGGGTGTCGGCAGCCGGATTGATTTTCTTGGAGGCACTATCGACGTTGGCACTGTCGGTGCAGCGGCGTCCAATGGAGGTCGTGTCAATATCAGTAATGCCTCTATTACGACAGGACACGACCGAAGTTCCCAGCGTGGCGGCGTCCGGGTTATGTCTAGCGGTTATATTTCCGTGACGAACAGTAATATCACAGCATCGTCTGCGATCAACAACGTCGATTTTTCAGGCGCCAGTATCGACGATTACTCTGACGACAGTAGCCGTATCGACCTGACTGACACCGTGATCCGTGTTGTCGGAACAGGGAGTCGCAACCGTGCTTTCGGCATCAATGCCGAAAGGGGAAGCATCGTCATGAACGGCGGCAGCATCACTGTGAGCAATACCGGCTCAGGCGGCAGTGCCGCCACGGCATCAGGAATCAACTACAACAGCTATATCGAACTGAACAATGTCGATATCACTACGGAGGGTAAGGCGTTGCGTGGTGTTTCGGTCGTTTCGTCCACTGCCTCCGCTTCTGCCAAGCTCAATAGTGTCCGGATTCTTACCTCGGGCGATCAGGCCTCAGGCCTGGATGTTGAGGCCAGAGCTCAATTGGTGGCGAGTGATACGCATGTTGTTACCATCGGTTCGTTCAGTGCCGGCGCCGTTGTCACCGGCTCGAACAGCAGCATCACCCAAGCCGAAATGCAGCTGTCCAACAGCACGATCTCCACGGCCGGCGAGGGTAGCAACGGCATTCGAGCGGGGCACAACACGCGGACAGCGCTGTTCGACACGGATATCGTGACCACGGGCGATCAAGCCGACGGCATATTCGCATATAAGGGCGCCACACTGCAGATGAGCGGCGGCGGCATCCAGACGCAAGGCGCGAATAGCCATGGCCTGCTGCTGGACGGTCGTTCCACGGCGTTGCTGCAGGGCAGTCATGTGAGCGCCAGCGGCGCGGCTGCTGCGGGCGTGCAGGTCAATGCGATCGCCAAGCTCACTTTGCTGGACAGCACCGTGCAGGCCAGCGGTGCGGGCGGCAACGCCTTGTCGATGGGCGGTGGGACAGGACGCGGCGTGGCTACGGCGCAGGTCAGCAACAGCATTTTAAGCAGCGCCAACGGCGCCGCCATCCAGGTCGCCGGACCCAACGGCCAGCAGGTCGTCATCGATCTGCTCAACGGCACCCGGGCCGGCAGTGACACAGGGGTCCTGCTCGACGCCGCCGCCGATACGCAGACCAGCCTGGCCATGAATGGCGATGTACTTGCCGATGGCGATATCGTCATCCACGGCAATGCCGTCGTCAATGTGTCGCTGGCCAACCGGTCGCGCTGGGCCGGTGCCACATCCAACCTGAACCGCCTCACGCTGGACACCGGCGGCCAATGGCAGATCACCGGTTCGTCGGACCTGCATGACCTGAGCAATGCAGGAGCAGTGGGTTTCGTAGCGCCTGCCGCCGGAGATTACAAGAGCCTCACCGTGCGCGGCAACTACAGCGGCAGCAACGGCGTGCTGACGGTGAACACCGTGCTCAACGAAGGCGGCGCGCTGGCGAACCAGCACACCGACCGCCTGCTGGTCGAAGGTAATGCCACCGGCACCACACTGATCGAAGTCAAACCTACCGGCCAGGGCGGCGCGACCGATGCCAACGAGAACGGCGTGGTCGACGCCAACGAGGGCATTTCGGTGGTGCAAGTAGGCGGCGATTCCCACGCCGGCGCGTTCGCGCTCAAAGGCGGTTATGTCGCTGCCGGTCCGTGGCAGTACACCTTGCACGCCTTCGGCCCGGGCGAGGCCGATCCGTCGCAAAGCGTGCTGCCTGGCGGCAAGCTGAACTGGGATTACCGCTTGGGCAGTAACTATGTTTGCGAAGACGACTGCGATCCCGAAAAACCTGGGGAGCCCGGTAAGCCTGAAAAACCAGAGGAACCAGGCAACCCGGAGAAACCGGAGAAACCGGAGCTGCCCCATCCAGGCCGGATCGCGGTGGTGCCGCAAATACCTTCGTACCTGGTTGCGCCAACAGCCCTGTTCAACTACGGCTTGCGCACGCTCGATACGCTGCACCAGCAACTGGGTGGGCTGCGTAGTACAGAGGGCGCGGAGAGCGCAGCGGGCAGCGAAGTGTTCGCCCGCATGCAAGGCGGCCAGTCGAAGTACCGCTCGGACCTGAGCTTCAACGACTACGGCTATGGCTTTGAGCAGCAGATGAGCACGCTGCAGGCGGGCGGCAGCCTGGTCAAATGGCCCAGCGGCGACGCCGCCTTGCGCGCCGGCTGGGCGATCGATCTCGGCACCACCCGCGTCACGCCCCAGGCGGCCGACGGCGAGAGCCATGCGAACTACACCGCCTATGGCGTATCCGGCTGGCTGACCTGGCAGCAGGCGAGCGGTTTTTACGTGGATGCGGTACTGGGCGTCCAGCGCTTTTCCGGCGACGTCAGCACAACCCTGCGCGGCAGCAACGTGGCGAAGATACATGCCGACATGTGGACAGCGTCGCTGGAGGTCGGTTATCCGTTTGCCGTAGGCAAGGGCTGGTCCGTTGAACCGCAAGCGCAGGTAAGCAGGCAGTCGCTGACCTTCAAGGACTTCAACGATGTGGACGGGCTGACCACGCACATCGCACCGGCAGCGCAGACCACAGGCCGTGTGGGCGTGCGGGTGGCAAAGACCGACGAGCCGAAGTTTGCTCCCTATCTGCGCGCCGACCTGATCCGCAGTTTCGGCGCCCGGCCGCAGGCTACGGTCGGCAGCGAAGCGTGGAATGTCAGCGAAACCTTCAGCGGCGGCCGCCTCGGCGCCAGCTATCGCGTTGGCGCAGGCGCTTCCAGCCAGTTCGCCAAAAACGTATCGCTCTACGGCGAAGCCACTTATCAGCACGGCACAGGCAGTTCCGGCTTGCGCGGATGGGCTGCGAATGGCGGGGTGCGCTGGAATTTCTAAGGCAATGGTCATCGTTTGCCTCGATGGCCGATGTCGGCGCGATAAGGCGCATCCCGTAGGGCGTAATAGCGAAGCGTATTACGCCGCACGTGATGTGTTACGGAAGAATGAGACGTCAAATGCATTGTGGTGAATAGCAACAAGAGAATGCTGCATGATGTCAACCGAACATACGGCGTAATACGCTTCGCTATTACGCCCTACGCTTTATCGCGTCGCATTATTTCGGCGCCTCGCCCAACAATTTCACTGTCCCCAACCCAACCAAAGACCGCATCTGCGTCATCGCAATCGCATTCAACTGCACCACGCGCTCGGACGCTGCCAGCCCTTGATGAATCAGGACAGCATTGATGCTTTCCATATTCGACAGCACGACCAATTGCTCCAGTGTCGCCAGATCCCGCATATTGCCTGGCTCCTTGGGATTCGCTTGCCGCCACTGAACCGCTGTCATGCCGAACAGCGCCACGTTCAGCAAATCAGCTTCGCTGGCGTAGACGGTGTTGGTTTGCGCCTGGGTGAGTTTCTGCGGAATGAGGTGTTCTTTGATGGCGTCGGTGTGAATGCGGTAGTTGACCTTGGCCAAGGTGCGCTGGAAGTTCCATTCCAGCGATGTGGCGCGGGCTTCTTCGTCTTTGAGGCGTTGGAATTCTTTGATGAGGTAGAGCTTAAATTCCGGACTGAGCCAAGAGCCGAATTCAAAAGCGATGTCGCGGTGAGCATAGGTACCACCACCTCGACCTGCCTTGGCGTAGATGCCGATGGCGTTTGTGGCTTCTATCCATTTCTTTGGTGACAGAGAGAAACTGTTCGAACCTGCCTGATTTTTAAACCTATCGAATTCGATAGGTTTAAACGTGGGATTGTAGATTTGCTCCCATATTCCCAGGAACTCAATGGTGCTCCGGTTCCGAAGCCATCCATACAGAATGATTTCATCGCCGAATCGCTTCACCATATCAGTTAGCGAGATGTAATCCTGATCATGGCGTGTCGTGATGCTCACGTCCGCACCGTGTACGGTGATGCTGCGGTTTTTCATGTGGATTGACTCAAAGCATGTCGGAAATGGAAGTTTGCGTTGATTTTTTGTCATCGTCAAATAATCCTGTTTTAAACAATTCATCGCGCATATTCATCAATTCGCAATAGCTACCAACGCCGTAAGGCGCATCCCGTAGGGCGTAATAGCGAAGCGTATTACGCCGCACGTGATGTGTTACAGACGAAAGTGAGGCCAGAGAACGGCAATAAGAGAATGCCGCATGATGCCAATCAAACATACGGCGTAATACGCTTCGCTATTACGCCCTACCGCGTTGCCCATCGTTTGCCTCAGCAACCGATGCCGGGGCGCCGGCAAGCGCGGCCTGGCTCGCCAGGAATCGGTTTCCTCCAGGGCACATTTCCCGTTCTGATTTAGGAATTTCCTTAATTTAAGACTTTTCTTATTTGTCTCAAAGCCGCTGTTCCGCATAGTTGCGGGTTGAATACAACAATCGTTGATCATCGATCGCAAACCATCATGAAAACATCGACTTCCGCACCGGCGCTCAAAAAGCGCACCCTTGCGCTTGCCATCAGCAGCCTGCTCTGCGCGCCAATTGCGTCCGTCCATGCGGCGAACCCGCCGCTGGAAGCTGGGCCAGGGCAGCACCTGACCGCCTCGGGGGATTTTTACTCCTTGCGGGCTTTCGGCGGCGGCAGCATCACTACCAGCGGCCCTGCAAATATAGACAACACAGGGGCGGTTGGCGGCACAGCGCTGCTCGTTAATGCCGGCAGCCTGATCGATTTCCAGGGGGGCAGCATCCTCACCACCGGTTCCGGTGCGCAAGTCGATGGTGCGGCCAGCTTGATCCTCAATAACACGTCCATCATGGTGACTAGTCACGCGAGCTTCCCCAATTACGGGGTTTTGGTCCAGGGCGGAGGTCAAGCCGCCTTGACCAACAGCGACATCACGGTAGCCGCTAACGGCGGCGGTGATGTCGCATTACGCGTAGCGGGCGGCACGTTGACTGCCAACGCAGTCAACGTGCTGGTCGCTGGCGGCGTCGGGACAGGCTTGGCAGTGAGTGGCGCCGGCAGCCTGCTGGATTTTGAGAGTGGCACGGTGACTTCCACCGCTGTGGGCGTCCAGGCTTCCAATTCCGCCTCCCTCAATATCCGCAACACATCCTTGACTACTACGGGTTTCTTTGGCAGTACTGGCGTGGCTGCGTCAAGCCGTGCGCAGGTATCCGTGGCGGATAGTACGCTCCATGTGTCAAACAATCCTGGAGGCCAGACTACCGGTGTCAGTGCATCCGGCGGTGCTCAGGTTGCTGTGACTAGCAGTAATATCGCTGTGGAGAGTAGTGGTGCAAGTAACAACGGGCGTGATCCCTTCGTCGGCGTTGCTGCTTTCAACAGTGGCACCCGCGTTGATCTGACCGATACCAGCATCCACGTAACAGCCAGCCTGAACAACGCCGGCGGCTTCACGAATGCTTACGGCCTCAATGCCGGTTCGGGTTCCATCATCGCGATGAACGGCGGCGTCCTCTCCGTGGATACCCTGTCGGCGAGCAATACCGCACTCGGTATCGGCGTTTTGGCGGCGGGCAACGGAAGCCTGATTGGTCTTACCGACGTTGCACTCGACAGCACCGGAGATGGCGCACAGGGCCTGGTCGTCAACCAGGGCGGCGGCGCGGTGGTTCGGGGTGGACACATCAACAGTACCGGCGCCGCCATCACCGTAGGCAATGGCGGCGGCAGCGCAACCTTGCTGAATACCCAGGTCAACACCACGGGCGACAACGCCGTCGGTTTGCACGTGCTAGACACAACCGGCGCCAGCGCCGTGCTGGCGGTGGATGGCGCGCGCATCGGCACCGCCGGCGCGGCCAGTGCCGGCGCACGTGCGGAAGGGGCGGCCGCCGAACTGCTGGTCTCCAACAGTGCGGTCACGACCGCCGGCGACGGCAGCATCGGCGCGCAGGTTGTCGGCGGCGGGCTGGGGCAATTCCTCAACACGCAGGTAACTGCGCAGGGCGCGAATAGCCACGGCTTGCAAGTGGGCGCCGCCGGCGATGCCGCGGCCAGCACCTTGGCGTTCCAAGGCGGCAGCGTGCAGGTCAGCGGCGCGGCAGCAGCCGGCGCCTTGATCGCTGCCGGCGGCGACGCCACCTTTATCGATACCTCGATCCAGGCAAGCGGCGCAGGCGGTTCGGCGCTGCAGCTGCAAAACGGGGCGCTGGCTGCTACGGCTCGCGTCAGCAACGGCGTGTTGAACAGCACCAACGGCGCAGCGATCGAAGTGATTGCCGATCCCGCCATCCGCGCGCCAGGCGGGCCGGTGCAGATCAGCCTGCTCAACGGAACGCAGGTCAGCAGCGGCACTGGCGTGCTGCTCGATGCCGGCGCTGGCACCCAAGCGATGCTCAACCTCAACGGCCAGGTACATGCTATTGGCGACATCGTCGCCAACGGCAACGCCATCGTCGATGTGTCGCTGGAGAACCGATCGCTATGGAACGGCGCCACCAGCACCGTGCGCAACCTGTCACTGGACGCCGGCAGCCAGTGGCAGATGGCCGGCAGTTCGACGGTGCAGAACCTGAACCATGCCGGCCTGGTCGCGTTTGCCGCCCCGGCGGCGGGCAACTACCATACGCTGACTGTGCAGGGCGACATCGCCGGCCAGAATGGCGTCGTGGCGTTGAATACCGTGCTCAACGAAGGCGGCGCGCTGGCGAACCAGCACACCGACCGCCTGCTGGTCGAGGGCAACGCCACCGGCACTACCCTGATCGAGGTCAAGCCGACCGGCAGCGGGGCGCTGACCGATCTGCGCCAAAACGGGCAAGTCAATGCCGATGAAGGAATTTCCATTGTGCAGGTGGGCGGGGATTCCCACGCCGACGCGTTCGCGCTCAAGGGCGGTTATGTCGCTGCCGGCCCGTGGCAGTACACCTTGCACGCCTTCGGCCCGGGCGAGGCCGATCCGTCGCAAAGCTTGCTGCCGGGCGGTAAGCTCAACTGGGATTACCGCTTGGGCAATACCTTTGTCTGCGAAGGTGGATGTGGGCCCGAAGAACCCGAAAAGCCTGGTGAACCGGAAGAACCGGAACTGCCGCATCCGGGCAGGATCGTGGTCGTGCCGCAAATACCTTCGTACCTGGTCGCGCCGACGGCCCTGTTCAACTACGGTTCGCGCACGCTCGACACGCTGCACCAGCGGCTGGGCGAGCTGCGCAACACCGCAGGAAAATCCGATGAGCAGCTGGGCGGCGAAGTGTTCGCCCGCGTATTGGGCGGCCAGCTGAAGTACCGCACGGACCTGAGTTTCAACGACTACGGTTACGACTTCGAGCAGCAGATGAGCACGCTGCAGGCGGGCGGCAGCCTGGTCAAATGGAATGGCAAAGACTCTACTTTGCGCGCCGGCTGGGCGGTCGATCTCGGCACCACCCGCGTCACTCCCCAGGCCGCCGATGGCGACAGCCATGCGAACTACACCGCCTACGGCGTATCGGGCTGGCTGACCTGGCAGCAGGCGAGCGGCATGTACGTGGATGCGGTACTGGGCGCGCAGCGCTTCTCGGGCGATGTGAGCACGACGCTGCGCGGCAGCAATGTGGCGAAGATCCACGCCGACATGTGGACGGCATCGCTGGAAGTCGGTTATCCGTTTGCCGTGAGCAAAGGCTGGTCGGTCGAGCCGCAAGCGCAGGTAACCCGGCAATGGCTGAACTTCAAGGACTTTAACGACGCGGACGGGCTGGCCACGCACATCGCACCGGTAGCGCAGACCACAGGCCGTGCAGGTGTGCGCGTGGCAAAGACCGACGAGCCGAAATTCGCTCCCTACCTGCGTGCCGACCTGATCCGCAGTTTCGGCGCCCGGCCGCAGGTCACTGTCGCCAGCGAAACGTGGAATGTCAGCGAAACCTTCAGCGGCGGCCGTATCGGCGCCAGCTACCGCATTGGCGCTGGTGCGTCCAGCCAATTCGCCAATAACGTATCGCTCTACGGCGAAACCACTTATCAGCACGGCACGGGCAGTGCTGGTTTGCGGGGCTGGGGTGCGAATGCTGGCGTGCGATGGAATTTCTAAGGTGGCGAATCATGTGTATTTTTCGAATGACGAAAATAAAGCGTTCTTGTGTAGTTAGTTATATGTCGGGAAAGATAATGAGCTGGATGCAAGGCTGGTTGCTGGTTTGCGGCTTGTTGGCAAGCCAGTCCGTCTTCGCGGAGCATCTCGATGCCCAGCTGACAATGCGTTATGACGGTGGCAATTACAATTACAGGAACGGCATTTACTTCTTGATACCGGGTCCCTTGGACAGCACCAAGACGATGATCGAGAAGAGTATCGATGGCGAGGGTCTCAAAGGTTTTCAATGGCAAGACCGATCCGCAGCGTTGAGCACGATGGAATACTACTGGCCCACCATCAGCCAGGTCAATCAGCCGGCTTTGCAGAAAGCGCTCAACCAGAAGGCGTCCCAAGAGGCGTCGCTGGTGCTGGATAAGGCCTTGGCGGAGGGGGCCATCACGCCGGGCGAGAGGACGCAGTTTCAACATGCCATCCTGCAGCAGCGGGAATATAAAAAGAGCGACCTGAAAGACGTTCCTTTTTTCAAGCAGCACATCAACCGCTGGACATTCGCCCGTAAAACGGAAAGTTCCAAGGTGGGAAGTTCCAAAATTGTCGATGATTTTGGCGTCATCATGGATGTTTCGCCGATTCTCAGTCGCGGCCCCATGACCCTGGTCTGGTTTGGTGGGACGGAAACGATCACCACTAAAACACTTCGCCTCTGGACCTGCATGATCGGTGTGACTTGCGTTCCCTTTCCTCATATAAAGCATGACAAACAGGTCAAAGACAAAATAAGTCCGGCGCTTGAACACGCCATAAATGAACTGGGGGCGAACCTGCATGCACTGCCGCTGGCCGAAGCCGCAAGCATCATGCGGACACCGGACGAGGAATCGATCAACCAGGCACCTAACGAGGAATCGATCAACCAGGCACCTATGATGGCGATCAGTACTGCGGCGGTCCAGGATCCACTCATTTTCGACTTGCCCGAGGATGAATCTTATTCTCGCCGCCGCGGCGATCAAAAATGGCGCCTGGTGACATTGCCCGATGGCAGCGCCCTGATCTCTGGCTACCCACAGACGCATCGGCTGGTGCTCAAGGCGGGTAAGTTGGAGAGTCAAAGTACCGCCCCTTACTTTCCCGGTGCTGATGACCTGAAACTAGATCCTGACGGAAAGCTGTGGGGCATGGCCTTTGACGGGGCCACCCGCACCTCAGCACTTTTGTCGTGGCGCCTGGACAAAACCAAAGCCATCATGCATCCGCTACACAAAATCATAGGCTGTGTGCATTCGCGGCACGGTTTGGTGAACCGTAGTATCGACGATTGGGTGGTCCAGCCTGGACGCGGCGTTGCGCTCCGCGCGGACGGCGAGCTCTTTAGCTTTTCGGCAAAAGACAATACGTTCACCCAGCGTCCGTGGAACAGCAGTCTGCGCCGCGAGGCCGTCGATACCCTGCAGCATGTCATGCCCGGGGTAGGCAGCAGGCAGATTCAATTCAATGACGGCCTGTTCTGGCTTGCTGACTACAACGGCTACGCCATTTCCCCGGATACGGGGCGTGTTGTCAAGACCGTCAAGACAGGTACTGGGGGTTTGCTCTTCGGCAGCTTGGCGGCGAATTGGGGGGTGGCTCACACGTCAGAGGGACGCTACCGCGTTGTCGATCTCAAAAACGGCCTGCCGCGATGGGATCTGGACGTGCCCATGACGAAATTCTCAGGTGGTCTCGCCCGCACGGCCCACGGCCGCCTGCTGGCCACGACCAGAGGATCTGCCAATGTCGCCGTCTTCGATATGCGCAGCGGAATCAATGTAGCCAACATCCACCTACCCAAGGACGTTAGCGATGCAGTGATCGCCTTTTCCTGGAAGGGTGACGCACTTTGGATGGTGGTTGGCGGAGATGCCCGGAAAGTCATGATATGGAATGTTCCAGAGGCTCTGCGCGACCCTGCCTCGGGCACGGCCATACCAGATCAACGGCGATGCACGTACAGTCATGACTGCAGGGGGTAGAGAGTCTCACTCGGCAACGTCGCGACCTGGTCCCGTTTTAGCCAACAATTGAGGATGTTTCATGACAACGCTGCCTAGCCAAAATGCATCTGGCATCGCTTCGTTCAAACGCGTGTGCCAGTTGATACTGGCAAGTTGCCTATTATTTGTGCTGGCAGGTTGCACCGACGAGAAGAGACTGGGACTGATCCATGACGGACGTTTTATTTTCGAGCGCATTCAGATTACGCGACACTACCCGGACAGCACCTCATTTTCGGAATACACCAGGATTCGACATGGCTTCTTTCGTACTCTCATCCACTTTCCAAACGACAGTTGGGACCTGATCGATGACGTCATGCGCCTGCCCGGACCCAAGTCGGCATGGCTTATTAGCGTGGGCGAGCAGATCGGTGTATTAACCGAAACCAATGGGCGCGCCGTTATCAAGCGAATATGGACGAACGACATGGGCGCCGGCAGCAATAGCTCGATACAAAGGATCGATCAGTCACGTTGGTACATCCCAGATCAACGGCGTCTTGGCGAATATCCGAATTTCCAGTATCGCGGTGGGCAAATCTTTGATGCCGAAACATTGTCCCTGCGCTGGTTGCCGCTGATGCCCGTAACCGAAGGACCGTTTGACATTATGAGTAGCGGGTACGACGTCAGTTTTCTTGCCGTTTCACCTGATGAGACTACTGTCGCGTGGCTTGTCAATAAAAGGACCAGGGCTGAGGGCCAATTGCAGGTGCTTGTCTCGGATGGGCAGCAACCGCAGGTGTCTCATTTAGCCATTGAGAATTCTTTATGGAGCAGTAATCCACTTCCTCGCATCCCTTGGCCAGGTGGAGGCCTAGGCGGTGGTTTGAATGTTCAGCCGGTGGTTCAGCAATGGTTTGACTCGTTGTTTCGCTGGGATAGAAATGAGGATGGCCGATGGCGGCTTGAGCGGCGCTAGAGAATGTCTGGATAGCTCCGCTGTTGCAGGCGAGTTCTGGCTGAGGTCTGGACGCGTGACCAGAGTCGGCGTGCCGGTCCTGGTCACGCTTGCCTCAGCAACTGGTGTTAGAGCGCCAGCAAGCTTGGTCAAACTCACTTGCTATCCGTTTCCTCTGTACACATTTTCCATTCTCATTTAAGACTTTTCCTATTTTCCACAAGGACCCGGTTCGGGATAATCGCCGATTGCCCGCAACAACCGTCGGCTATCAACCGTGAAGCATCATGAGAGCCATGCGAATTACATCGCCTATGGCGTTCTGGCCGTCTGCCAATGGACATCTGTCGCTGCAAAAAAAAAGATATCAGTGACAGCTGCCTGGCTAAGAATATTAGGTAAACAAGATGACATCTTCCATTTTAACGGTCCGCATTCCATTGATATTTATATTTGTTGGATTGCTCGCTGGTCGCCAGAGTAATTGCTCTTTTCTCTCGCGTAGCAGCAGTGTCGGTTGCGATTCAGTGATGTGTTACTGAAGAAAGAGATGCCAAATGAATTGTGGAAAATAGCAATAAGAGAATGTTGCATGATACCGATCAAACATACGGCGTAATACGCTTCGCTATTACGTCCTACGCCTTGCCACGTTGAGAAGACGGCGTTTGATCCTTCGTATCGAAACACAACCAGGTGAACGTACGTTGTTTCGTGGGCCAAGTCGGTTGGGAGGAAAAGTCCATGGCGCTGCCCCATGATTCGTTCAACTCTTAGACTTTTCTCGCCCAATTTTCAGATTTTTCTTATATTTTCGGTCCGCCGCCCCGGCGTACGATGACGCCGTCAAATTCAATTTATCGCAACGGTCTATCCGCCTCGTCAACCGGGGTTGATGACCCGTAACAAATATCCCGGATCAAGGAGCCTGGCCATGGTTATCTATTTGAAGAGCATCGCGCTTGTTTTGAGCATGCTCGTTGCAATGCCTGCCTTGGCAGAACAGGCGCGGCAGCCGGTCGCGGATAAGGTGACAGCTTACAGCGGCACGCAGGGTGTAAAAGTGTGGACGCTTCGCATTGGAGAGCGTTCCGCCAATCAGGCGTTGGTGCAGGTTGATGGCATCGATCACGATTGGCGGTTGAAGATTCAGAAAATGGATGTCGAGAAGACCAGCAGGGACATGCGTTATTCCACTCTGGTAAACGGGGAGAAATTTGTCGCGCTCATCGTGCGCGGCAACTCGGGGGAGTTGTATCTGCCGGGCGAATTGCAGGAGATCAGCGTGAAATATGACGATGTACTGTCCGGGAAGGGGAACGCTGAAGCCTTTCTCACGGATTATCTGAAATAGCCCGGTGCTCATTTCGACTTTCGCAATCCCGGGGCATATGAAGCAAGCCCAGCAAGTGGAAATGCGACTCGTCGATCTCGATGCCGTGCCAATGATTGAGCTTGATTTTGAGGGATGATTTCAGCCCAGCCTTGCTTCATTATTGAAACCTTAAATTCCTATGAAGTAGCGATAAAAAAGTATCCCAGCGATGGGTATCCGATACACGTAGTTCCCATTCCATTTATGAGGTATCCAATGAATGTCTGTTTTAAATTCACTGTAAAAGAAGAGCCTGTATCCGTGGAAGTGGGCTATGAAAGACTGACTCAGCTGCTCGCCGCCATGCGTCCATTTCTGCCGGTTCCAGAATGGTATGTCACTCCAGGATCAGAAGAAGAATCTAAAGGTCGCCTAATCGCCGTGTCTGACTCTGCTCGATTTCTGGCGCGGGCCAGGCATGATCTGGAAGAAAATCACAGGGACTGGTCTGAAATCGAAGTATTGCCTGAATATCCCTTTGGGTTTGAAGTATGGCTGACCAGTGCAATGGATGGAAATGCCTTCCAAATTAAGGAAGGTCGTTGCGCTCTGAAATTCGAACCGGGTGGAGGGAGAATTCAGCTGGAAATCTGCAGGCCCGATTTCGCCTGGCCAGGCAAGCTCACCGAGCGGATGAAAGGGGTTCTCAACGCTGTGTTGCATCTGGATCCCGCATCCATTGAATTTGCGTCGCTTGATGTTGAACAGTTTCCTAGAAAAGACGGCGAACGTGGCGCCGACCATTACAGCTTCGATTTCAGCCCCTTCCCTTATCCTCGGTTCCTCGGCTGGATGGGTTTTGTTCCCAAAATTTTACAACCGCAAGATGTCCCCGAAGCCGCCGAAGTTATCCCATTGCCTGATCGTCACGGCTCCATCGTCGTTGCCGTAGGCGAAACCTTCGACCTCCGCAATCCCCAGCACATCAAGCAAGCCCGGCAAGTGGAAATGCGACTCGTTGATCTTGATGCCATGCCGATGATGGATCCGATTTTTTGAAGACGGGAGGCATCGCCTTGGCGGCGGTTGTTGTTAAAGCCTGCATACGAACAAGCGATGCCGGTAACGACATTAAAAAATGGCTTAATTCTAACCACGGAGAAAAATCGACATGCATCCGGTAATCGCAAAAACCTTCGGAGGGCTGTCGCCTCAATATTACTTTCGCCAATTTGTTTTCGGGTTGATTTTTCCGGCGCTGTATTTTTTCGTGTCGAGCAAAGGAAATCATGCCATGCAGGCGGCAATGATTGTTTTTCTTGTAGTCAACACCTTGCTTTACCCTTATTCCCGGTTTGTTTATGAAAGCATCATGAATTTCATCATGGGCCGGAATGTGTTCCTGACCAGTGCTTTGCTGATGCTTTTTGTGAAGCTGGTGACCATGGCGATTTGCTGGAGCATGGCGATATTCATCGCACCTGTAGGCTTGGCGTATCTCTACTGGCGTCACAGCAAAGAGGAATCATAAAACGCGATAAGGCGTAGGGCGTAATAGCGAAGCGTATTACGCCGCGCGCGTAAATGAGGAAATCGATGTCAAATTATCGACGTGCGTGGCATCCAGGCGGCACGTATTTTTTTACGATCAATTTATTGCAACGAACCGATAACGATTTATTGACGCGCAACATCTCGATATTGCGCGATGCGGTGCGGGGTGTGCGCCGTGCCCATCCGTTCGTTATCCATGGATGGGTAGTTCTACCTGAACACATGCACTGTGTGATTTCCTTGCCTGCTGGCGATGCTGATTTTGCGCTGCGTTGGCGGTTGATAAAAATGCGTTTTTCTAAAAGCATTCTCAACGAGGAGTGGCGTTCTGCGGTGCGAGAGAGGCGTGGTGAACGGGGTATATGGCAAAGGAGATATTGGGAGCATCTCATTCGAGATGAGAAAGATTTCGCGGCGCACATGGATTATGTCCACATTAATCCGGTTAAACATGGTTTGGTGACGCGAGTCGCTGATTGGCCTTACTCCACTTTTCATTGGCTGGTGAAAAATGATGTTTATCCACCCGACTGGGCAGGTGGGGATGAGGGAATGCTGCGTTATGTCGACTAAACGTCCGGCGTAATACGCTTCGCTATTACGCCCTACGCTTTACCGCGTTCCTCGGTCGCATCACCATGATCAAACACGGTAGGACGCATCCTGTAGGGCGTAATAGCGAAGCGCATTACGCCGCATGTGATGCTTCACTAAGGCAAGCGATGTCAAATGAATTGGGCGCAAATAACAATATGATAGTGCCGCATGATATCGATCAAACATACGGCGTAATACGCTTCGCTATTACGCCCTACGTCTTGCCGAGTTACTGATAGTCAGGGATGAATCGCTGCAGGGTGGTGCGGGAGGGGCTCGCTTCCGTTTGCAGGCGGTAGAAATATGACTTGTCGGCCTTGAGGTCCTGGGCGGTTGTGTTTAGGGAATATGTGGCGAAGGAATCCGTAGGAGTTGCGCCAAAAACATGCTGGCCGGGTGGCAGCATGAATTCCACTTTTTCACCTGGATTCAGCGATGCTGCTTTTTTCCCATCGATGTACAGATACTGATACCCGCCGCCGGATAATCCGCCATCCCTTACGAATACCGCGCGAGCATTGTTTGCCAGCGGCAGTGCGTCGGGGCGGAATACGCGTTCCATTGCTACTGACTTGACATCGTTGATCGAAACAGGGGAGGTTGCACACCCGGTGATCGAGAGCGCTAAAGCGATTGGGAGTAAGCCGAATTTCATTTGGAGCCTTTCTGTGTAGTTGGCAGGTTGGTCTCAAATGCGCATGCTAATGATGTTCGCCCTGAATGGACTGTCCGGTGCGTCTAATGTTCTATTTTTATTTTCCGCCGAGACAGATTTTGTCAATTAAACCGGACAAACGCAAAAAAGCCCACCGAATGGATGGGCTTTGTTGTTAAATCGTGAATTTTGTTGCCAATTTCACGATGATTAAAATCAAGCAATCGTATAACTGTTTGATTTTATTGAATTCTTTGGGGTGGCTGACGGGACTCGAACCCGCGACAACAGGAATCACAATCCTGGACTCTACCAACTGAGCTACAGCCACCATTGCGGTACTACCAAACTGCCATGCTTGTTCAGCACTAGGACAGCTCGCTATTATACAAAGTAACCTGCCGCCTGGCAAATCAAATAACGGTTAATTATGAAATTCCCGCCGGCTGGGCGATTGCGGCTACGGTCGACACCGGCGGGCGCAGCTGCAGCAGCCTGGCGAACGGGACGCTGATGGCCGACTCGCTGCCGCTGGTGAAGGCGCTGACCCGGCCGCTGTGCGGCGCGGCCTGCAGCAGTCCGTTTTCCGCCAGGACCTTGGCCAGCTGGCGGCTGACCGCGGCGCCGGTGTCGATGATGTTTACCGGTTCAGAGGCCAATTCGGCCGCGATTTCCTCGATCAGCGGACGCACGAAAGGGTAGTGGGTGCAGCCCAGCACCAGGGTGTCCGCGCCTTGTGCGAGCAGCGGCGCGATATAACGGCGCAGCAGCAGCGCGGTCTGCGCTGAGCGTAATTCGCCTTTTTCAATCTGGTCGACCAGGCCGACGCAAGCCTGCAGTTCGAAATGCACGCCGCTGGCGGCGCTGATCTGTTCCTGCAGCGCCAGCAGCCGCGCGCTTTGCAGGGTGGCTTTGGTGGCCAGCACGCCGACGGTCTTGCTGCGGCTTTGCGCGGCGGCCGGCTTCAGCCCGGGTTCGATGCCGATCACCGGCAACGCCGGATAGGCGCTGCGGATCGCCTTGATGGCGGCGGTGGTGGCGGTATTGCAAGCCACTACCAGCGCCTTCACGCCTTGCCGCAGCAGGAACTGGGTCACCGCCAGCGAGCGCGCGGAAATCTCTGCTTCCGACCTGTCGCCATACGGCGCATACGCGGAATCGGCGAAATACAGCAGGTCTTCCAGCGGCAGGTCCTGGTGGATATGGCGCAGCACCGACAAGCCGCCGATGCCGGAATCGAAAATGCCGATGGGCGCGTGGTGCGCCATCGGCATTGTTTGCGTGTCGCCGCTCATCTATTGGAATCGGACGGTCAGATGGTGGTGACGGGGATTTTCGAGAGCGCTGCGTGGGCGATCTTTTCCTGCCATTCCTTGGGGCCGGTGTTGTGCACCGAGACGCCGTTGGAGTCGACCGCCACCGTGACCGGCATGTCCTTGACGTCGAACTCGTAGATCGCTTCCATGCCCAGGTCGGCAAAACCCAGCACCTGCGCTGACTTGATCGCCTTCGACACCAGGTAGGCGGCGCCGCCGACAGCCATCAGGTAAGCCGACTTGTGTTTCTTGATCGATTCGATCGCGACCGGGCCGCGCTCCGATTTGCCGATCATCGAAATCAGGCCGGTCTGTTCCAGCATCATGTCGGTGAACTTGTCCATACGGGTCGCGGTGGTCGGGCCGGCCGGGCCCACCACTTCATCGCGCACCGGATCGACCGGGCCGACGTAATAGATGACGCGGTTGGTGAAATCGACCGGCAGCTGTTCGCCCTTGGCCAGCATTTCCTGGATGCGCTTGTGGGCGGCGTCGCGGCCGGTCAGCATCTTGCCGTTCAACAGCAGGGTCTGGCCCGGTTTCCACGAAGCGACTTCTTCCTTGGTCAGGGTATTCAGGTCGACCCGTTTCGATTTCTCGGTGTCCGGCACCCAGTGCACTTCCGGCCATTCCGACAGCGACGGCGGTTCCATGTAGGCCGGGCCGGAGCCGTCCAGCACGAAGTGGCCGTGGCGGGTGGCTGCGCAGTTCGGAATCATCGCCACCGGCTTCGACGCCGCGTGGGTCGGATGCATCATGATCTTGACGTCGAGCACGGTAGTCAGGCCGCCCAGTCCTTGCGCACCGATGCCGAGCGAGTTCACTTTCTGGAACAGTTCGATGCGCAGTTCTTCGGTCTTGTTTTGCGGGCCGCGCTTGAGCAGGTCGTACATGTCGATGTCTTCCATCAGCACCTGCTTCGCCATCAGCATCGCCCGTTCCGCGGTGCCGCCGATGCCGATGCCGAGCATGCCTGGCGGGCACCAGCCGGCGCCCATGGTCGGCACGGTCTTCATCACCCAGTCGACCAGCGAATCGGATGGATTGAGCATGACGAACTTGGTCTTGTTTTCCGAACCGCCGCCCTTGGCCGCGATCTGCACGTCCACCGTGTTGCCTGGCACCAGTTCCATGTGCACCACGGCTGGCGTGTTGTCCTTGGTGTTCTTGCGCTCGAACTGCGGATCGGCCACGATCGAGGCGCGCAGCATGTTGTCCGGGTTCAGGTAGCCGCGCCGCACGCCTTCGTTGACGGCGTCGGTGATCGAACCCTTGAAGCCTTCGAAGCGCACGTCCATGCCGATCTTCAGGAACACGTTGACGATACCGGTGTCCTGGCAGATCGGCCGCTTGCCTTCGGCGCACATGCGCGAGTTGGTCAGGATCTGGGCGATGGCGTCTTTCGCCGCCGGGTTCTGTTCCTGCTCATAGGCGCGCGCCAGGTGCTGGATATAGTCGACGGGATGGTAATAGCTGATGTACTGGAGCGCAGCGGCTACCGACTCGATGAGATCTTCTTGCTTGATCGTGGTCAGGGTGGCTAGGGTGGTCATGGCGTATCTCTTTAAGATGCTCGGTCAAAGGTCAGGAAACGGGTGGTGCGGATATAGCGGGAATCAATGATCAATGGCCCTGGCTGGCCTGGTTCTGGGTCGCCGTCATGATGCGGTCGCACCAGGCGATGGCCAGCGCCGACAGCAGGAAGGTGATGTGGATGCCGGTCTGCGCCAGCAGCGTCTTGACATCGTAGGCATTGGCGTTGATGAAGGTCTTCAGCAGGTGGATCGACGAAATGCCGATGATCGCCATCGCCAGCTTCACCTTCAGCACCGAAGCGTTCACATGCGACAGCCACTCCGGCTGGTCCGGATGGCTTTCCAGATTCATGCGCGAGACAAAGGTTTCATAACCGCCGACGATCACCATGATCAGCAGGTTGGAAATCATGACGACGTCGATCAGGCCCAGCACCACCAGCATGATGGTGGCTTCGGTCAGCTTGGTCGGGCGCACCGCGCCGTCGATCGTGACGACGTCGAGGATGTGGTCGAGCGAGGCGGCATTGCCGAACACGGCGCCGATCAGGTCGGTCAGCTCGACCCAGAAATGGAATACGTAGACGCATTGCGCCAAGATCAGGCCCAAGTACAGCGGCAGTTGCAGCCAGCGGCTCATGAAAATCAGGTTCGGCAGGACGCCTATGGCTTTTGGGGGCGCAGATGGTTGCATGTTGCTCATTGGAATTATCGGGAAGGGGAAAGCGTCGCTATTTTACACTTCTTGGACGGTTTTCATGGGCTGCGGCCAGCTGGCCACGGCAATCCCGGCCAGCACCAGCGCCAATGCGGCAAAGTGGCCCCAGCTCAGGCTTTCATGCAGGAACACCACGCCGATGAAGGCCGCCGCCAGCGGCATCAGGGCGGTGAAGATGCCGGCGACGTTGGCTTGCACGTGCTTGGTGCCGGTCAGCCACAGCCAGAATGCGATCACGCTGGCCGCCAGCGCGTACCAGAAAACCAGCAGCCACATGCCGGGCGTGACCTGGCTGAAATCGTAGGAGAGGGCGGCGGTCAGCCCGAACGGCAGCATCAGCAGCAGGCCGAACAGATGGCTGTAAGCGGTGATGCGCATCGGCGACAGGGTTTGCGTCAGGCGCTTGGAGAGCACCACGTAGGTGGCTTCGCAGGCGACCGCGGCCAGCACGAACAGGTTGCCCACCAGCGCAGCGTGGCTGCCGTCGCCGCTGTCGCTCTTGCTCAGGTTGAGCACCGCGATGCCGGCGATCGCCAGCAGGATGGAAGCCAGCGTGCGCGGCTGCAGCCGTTCCTTGAGGATCAGGCGCGACAGGATCGCCACCGCCGCCGGCAGGGTGCTGGTGATGACGCCGGCGGCGGTCGCGGTGGTGTGCTGGACGCCGTACAGCATGCACAGCGTAAACAGGAAAGTGCCGAAGAACGCCTGGCCGAACAGGGTCAGCCATTCATGGCGTTGCAGGCGCGGCGCGGCCTTGAAGAATTGCGGCGCCATCACGGCCACGGCAATCACGAAGCGCAGCAAGCCGAATACCAGCACCGGCATGACGGCGATGATGGCCTTGCCGAAGCCGATATTGGCGCCCACCAGCATCATGGCCAGCGCCAGGTAGGCGTAAGATTTTGTGTGTTGCATGGACTGTAGGAGGCTGTAGGAATGAGCTGAATGTGCGATGATAACCGACTGTGACACTCTGGTAGCGTTAGCATCTTGCAACGTAAGGCTTGAGTAAGTGTGAAAGTTTATGTTTAGCGTCAACTATTAAAAGCAGGAGACAGCATGGCGAACATCGAAACCTTTGGCCAGGAAACCCGCATTTTTCCAGCCCCCGCAGAATTTTCCAAGACCGCGGCAATTGCCGGCATGGATGCCTACCGCGCTCTGGTCGCCGAAGCCGAACAGGATTACGAGGGATTCTGGGGCCGCCTGGCGCGCGAGAACCTGCAATGGCACAAGCCCTTCACCAAGGTGCTGGACGAATCCAACGCGCCGTTCTACAAATGGTTCGACGACGGCAAGCTGAACGTCTCCTACAACTGCCTCGACGTGCATTTGCAGAATGGCAACGCCGACAAGGTCGCGGTCATTTTTGAAACCGACAGCGGCGATGTCAGCAAGATCACCTACCGCGAGCTGCACAAGAAAGTCTGCCAGTTCGCCAACGGCTTGAAATCGCTCGGCATCAAGAAGGGCGACCGCGTCGTCATCTACATGCCGATGTCGGTCGAAGGCGTGGTCGCGATGCAGGCTTGCGCTCGCATCGGCGCTACCCATTCGGTGGTGTTCGGCGGTTTCTCCGCCAAGTCGCTGCAGGAACGCATCATCGACGCCGGCGCGGTCGCCGTGCTGACCGCCGACGAGCAAGCGCGCGGCGGCAAGCGCCTGCCGCTCAAGTCCATCGTCGACGAAGCGCTGGCGCTGGGCGGCTGCGACAGCATCAAGAACGTGGTGGTCTACAAGCGCACCGGCGGCGACATCAACTTTGTCGCCGGCCGCGACCTCTGGCTGCACGAACTGGTGGCGGCGCAAGCCGAAACCTGCGAGCCGGAATGGGTCGACGCCGAGCATCCGCTGTTCATCCTCTACACCTCGGGCTCCACCGGCACGCCGAAGGGCGTGCAGCATTCGTCAGGCGGCTACCTGCTGTGGGCGGCGCTGACCATGAAATGGGTGTTCGACATCAAGCCCGACGATGTCTACTGGTGCACCGCCGACATCGGCTGGATCACCGGCCACACCTACATCGCCTACGGCCCGACCGCGGTCGGCGCCACCCAGATCATTTTCGAAGGCGTACCGACCTTCCCCAATGCCGGCCGTTTCTGGGACATGGTGCAAAAGCACAAGGCCACCATTTTCTACACCGCGCCGACCGCGATCCGTTCCCTGATCAAGGCTGCCGACGCCGACCAGAACATCCATCCTTCCAAATACGATCTGTCGTCGCTGCGCCTGCTGGGCACGGTCGGCGAGCCGATCAATCCGGAAGCCTGGATGTGGTACCACAAGAACATCGGGCGCGAGCGCTGCCCGATCGTCGACACCTTCTGGCAAACCGAAACCGGCGGCCACATGATCTCGCCGCTGCCGGGCGCCACGCCACTGGTGCCGGGCTCCTGCACCTTGCCGCTGCCGGGCATCCAGGCGGTGATCGTCGATGAAGCCGGGCATGAACTGCCTGACGGCAACGGCGGCATCCTGGTGGTCAAGCGTCCGTGGCCGTCGATGATCCGCGCCATCTGGAACAATCCCGAGCGTTTCAAGAGCGCCTATTTCCCGCCCGAGTTCGGCGGCAAGCTCTACCTCGCCGGCGACGGCGCGATCCGCAACAAGGACACCGGTTATTTCACCATCACCGGCCGCATCGACGACGTGCTGAACGTCTCCGGCCACCGCATGGGCACCATGGAAATCGAATCGGCGCTGGTCGCTAATCCGATGGTGGCCGAAGCTGCCGTGGTCGGCAAGCCGGATGAAACCACCGGCGAAGCGATCTGCGCTTTTGTGGTCCTCAAGCGCAGCCGTCCCACCGGAGAGGAAGCCAAGCAGATCGCCAAGGAACTGCGCGACTGGGTCGCCAAGGAAATCGGCCCGATCGCCAAGCCGCGCGAAATCCGCTTCGGCGACAACCTGCCGAAAACCCGTTCCGGCAAGATCATGCGGCGTTTGCTGCGGGTGCTGGCAAAAGGCGAGGAAATCACCCAGGATGTTTCCACTTTGGAAAATCCGGCGATCCTGGAACAGCTCAAGGAAGCGCAATAAGTCCTTGGGGCAGGGCGCACAAGCTTATAAACAGGGCTTGGGCGGGGCCTTGAAGAGAAATTTCTGTTTCTGCCGGATTTGTTGCTATAATACGCGGCTTCGCGAAAATCAAATCTCGCGAAACGCTGTTGTAGCTGCAGGAGAGATGGATGAGTGGTTGAAGTCGCACGCCTGGAAAGCGTGTATAGGTTCATAGCCTATCCGGGGTTCGAATCCCCGTCTCTCCGCCAAGATTTACTAAGCCCTTGAAATCAAGGGCTTTTTTACGTCTATACCCTTATTTTTCTATGCGCATGAGGCTCTTTTTTACGCTTCAGGGTTAGTTCTGGCTGATTTTCGTCCAGAAAGACCTCAAGCAACTTGTTCATGATCAATGCCGATTTGATCGCTTCAAAAAATATTTCGCCAAGAAGCCGATCACCACGCAGGCCGGGCCGCAATCGAATCGATCGAACCAGTCGCGAGCGCCAGCGTGGCCGCCGCCGATAATGCGCCGCTGTAGCTGTCGGCATAGACATTCTTCGCCGCCAGCAATTGATTCTGCGCAAGCAGGGAATCCGTGACCGAGCCGACGCCGTGCCGATACGCATCGAACGCCGCATCGTACGTCACTTGCGCCGCGGCCAGCAGTTCCTTGGCGGCGGCGTGCGTTGCAAGGCTCGACTGCAGCGTGTTCTGTGCGCTGACTACCTGCCGGACAGCTTCTTCGCGGCTGCGGGCCAGGCGGGTGGATGCGCTGTCGGCATCATTGCGCGCCTGGGCAAGCACGGCCGAACGCAAGCCGGCGTCATACAGCGGAATCGTCACGCCGAGGATCACGCTCCCGCCGTAACGGCCGCCGTTTACGTTGACCGTCGGCAGTTGCTGTCCGATGGATGGCACCGCGGAAATCGACGAACTGCTGGTGTTGTACGCACCGGTGGCAGACAAGAACACCTTCGGCTTGAATTCTGCTTCGGCCGCCTTTACTTTCGCGAAATTGGCCCGTTCGGCCGCGTAGGCGCTCAACACATCGGGGCGCCGGGCGATCGCGGACGAGACGATCTGGTCGACCGATTCGCTGATTGCCGGCGACAATGGATGCACGGGCATTTCGGCGATCGTCGGTTTCGACAACGGCGAAATGCCCATCGCCGAGATCAGCGCCAGGTAGCTGTCGCTTTCCGTGCCCTGCGCCTGGACCAGCCCGAGCTTCGCCTGCGCCAGGTTCCGTTTGGCCTGCGCCACTTCAATCACGGTGCCGATGCCGCGTTTGTAGCGCGACTGGGCTGCGGTGAGGATCTCCTCGGAATTATCGAGTCCCTGCTGCGCCGTGGCGATGCGTGAGCGCACAGCCTGGTAGGCATAGAACGCGACAGTGACGTTGTAGATGACCTGTTGATGAGTGGCGGTAAAACCGATGTTCGCAATCACCGATCCCTGCGACGCAGCCTCGACCCGCGCAGCGCGTCCGCCGAAATCGAACAGCAGCCATTGCAGCGACAGCACCGATGTCGCGCCATGCGTCGAACCGCTGACCGACGAATCGCCGAGTGCCGAGGAACTATCGCTGTGGCCGTTCGCGTATTTCCCCATGGCGGCCACGGACAGTTGCGGCAAGTACGCGCTTTTCGCGATGCCGGCCGCCAGCGCAGCGTTGCGCGCGTCGTTCCACGCGATGCGCGTCAGCGGGTTCGCCGATTCGGCGATGTCGATCAGTTCCGGCAAGCCGTATGCGTGAGCCTGTTCCAGCGCGGGCGGCGGCGGCACGGCGGCAAGCGCCGGATTGGCGGGCAACTGATAGCTTCTCGGCGGCGCAGCCAATGCCGATGTCGCCGCCGCCGGGCCCGGCACGATGGCGCCCGCTGCGTTGGTTTGCGGTTGCCACGGGCGGTCGGGACTTTCGGGCGCCATGTCGAGCGACGATGTGGCGCATCCGGCCAGGCCGGCCGCGGCCAGGATCGCCAGTGCGAAAGGCTGGTTAAATCGGCTCATGAGTATTTGGCTCCTTTGTCGCACCGTCCGAGGAGCCGTGCTTGAGTTGGATGAGGCGGGTGTCGCCCAGGTTTAACAGCGCAGCGCGTACCGCCTCGGTTGCAGCGGCCGCGCCGGTCGTCGCGTCGTCCTGATCCGGACCGGGCCTGATCGGCTGCCCGGCTTCGGTCGGGCCTTGCGGTGCCGAGCCCGTCAGCCGCCGGAGCCAGCCGCTTATCGCCGCGTCGCCGGCGGACCGCTCGGCAAGCAGGAACATCGGCCCTTCCAGCGCCCCGAGTTCGGCCAGCGCGCGCTGGCGGTCGGTAATCCATTGCGGCGCGGGACGCACCCATGACGGCTCGTAATGCACCAACGCGAGATCCTGGGCCAGTGCGCCATGCTGCGCCATCGCGCTCGCCGCTTGCGCGCGGCGAGCTGTTGTTTGTCCGAGCATCGCTAGCTTCTCCCATTGCTGTTGCAGCGCGGCGAGGGCAGTGTCGATCCTTGCCGCGATGCTGACAGGCCACACGCGCGTGAAAACCAGGTAGACGACCACATTGCCGAGCAATATGCCGATCGTGCGGTCGCGCGCGAGCGTCAAGTCGAACGCCGGCGCGGCGCCCTGGATCACGCACAGGAAGAATGCGAACGCGATCTGGAATCCGGCGTACGAGATGCGCGGCGAGCCGAACGCCACCCATGCCGAGAGCCACGCGCCGGCCAGCACGACGCCCATCAGCTGGCCGACCGACGTCAGCCCAGGCATCACATACACGATCGCGGCGGTGCCGAGCAGTGCGCCTGCGAGGCAACCCGCAATGCGTAGCGTCAGTTTTTCGACGGTTTCGGCGGTCGTGCCGAGCGAAACCATGTAGACCGTGATGAAACAGGTGTGAATGCCGGGCCAGTCGAGTTGCGAATAGAGCAGGTAGCAGAACATGGCCGCTACCGTGGTTTTGAGCGCATAGCGGATATGATCGGGATTCGTGAATGCATCCGCCAGGAAGAAGCCGCCGCGTTTGGGCGGAGGCGGCGCCGGCGCGGCCTCGGGTTCGACCGCGGCGAAGCGGACGATGGCGTCGCGCAGGCTTGTGACGGCGATGCGCATCAGCGGCGCTAGGTTGTTGTCTGCCGGCAGCTCCAGCTCGATGTCGACCGGATAGCCGCCGGCATCGAGCATGTCTGCCATTTCTTCAAGCGTCTTGGCGATTGGCGCGCTGAACGCGGCAGGCAGCCTTCCCGGCGGTTCCTGAGCGACCAGGTCGGCGGCGACCAGGATCGCCAGCGTCGACGATACCGCTTGTTTCAATGCGCCCGCGTCGGCGCGCACCGACGATCCTTCGACAACGGACAGTTTCAGCCAGCTGCCGATCTGCGCGTCGCCCTGGCGCAGGCAGGCGGCAAGACCATCGCGCGCTGCATCGGGATGGTCCAGGCTGCGGGCGGCGAGCCGCAGGCGTTTCGCCAGTTCGCGGCACGCCAGCCGGCGCGGCGACGGCGCCAGGACCAGGTTCACGCAAATCGCGATGCCGATCGGGATCGCAACCATCAGCCACACATAGAGCAGCGCGCGCGTCGCCACTTCGCCAAACGGGACGCTGCCGAGCTTGTCGAGACCAAAGCCGACAATCATCGCGACGATCGCTCCCACCGGGCGCAGTTTGCTTGCCGAGGTAATGAACAACAATCCCATCGACAGCAGCGCAATGCTGGCGACGCGCCAGACCGGATCGTCGAGCACGAATATCGCCACTGCCAGCACAAGCCCCAGGATGATGGTGACGAGCAGCAGCATCGCGACGCTCAGCAGCGCGCTGGTCACTCTATCGGGCCGGTTCAGGAAGAACACCACATATGCGGAGATCGCTGCTTCCGGCGTGCCGTAGGCGCTCGTCACAAGCACCGTCAGCGCGCAGATCAGCGCAACGCGCCAGGTCATCGCCGCACGCCCAGGATACGGCGCGAGCAGCTTCAGCAGATCGGCTGCACGGGGCCGGCCGAAGTCAGCGGCAGGCTGCGCCATGCCTGACCTCGACAATCGCGCTCGCACCGATTCGAACCAGGCGGGCCGCCGGTTCGTCGAGATGCACCCGCACCGGGAAGCGCTGGGCTACGCGCACCCAGTTCACCGACTGCTGGACGATCGGCAGGGTGCGCGGCAAATTGATCCGATCGGAATCAGACACGCCGGCGCCGATGCCGACAACTTTGCCGCGGATCGCCTGGCTGCGGTCGATCATCGAATACACGGTTGCGCAGTCGCCTACCTGGATCCGCGCAAGCGATGCTTCGCGGAAGTTGGCGACGGCGAACCATTCGTCCGCATGCACCAACGTAAAGATCGACTGGTTCGGCCCGACCGTTTCGCCCGCCAGCACCGAGAGCCCGGTGACGAAGCCATTGTGCGGCGCGCGCACCACGGTCTCGTCGAGGTTGTGCTGCGCGAGCGCGAGTGCAGCCTCGCGCGCATGGACGGTGGCGATCGCATCCGCATCATCGCCGATCGACTGTGCAGTCGCCCGCTTTTGTTCCTGCGCCTGCTTGAGAGAGAGTTCGGTTTCGCGCTGCGTGACCTGCGCCTGGTCCAGTTGCTGGGCGGGCACGTAGCCCTTTGCGGCGAGCGGGGCGATACGCTGCAGATTGCGTGTCGCCAGGTCGTGGTTGTGAGCGGCCTTGCTGGTCTGGTCTTCGGCGATGACAGCGTTCGCACGCTCGCTGGTGATCGTTTTACGGCGCGTGTCGAGCGATGCGCGCGCCAGCTCAAGATCGGCCTTGGCCTGCGCCAGCACCAGGCGATACGGCAAGGGATCGATCTCGAACAGCACGTCGCCCTTCGCGACCCGCTGGTTGTCTTCCACCAGCAGCTTGACCATCCGTCCGCCGACCGGCGTGGCGACATGCACCACGTCGGCGTCGATGGTCGCATCGTCGGTGGATGGAAAACGGGATGTCTGGTAATACGCGTAATACGCTGCAATCAGGCCCAGCGCGATGATCGCGGCCGCGATCACGCGGCCTTTGATAGAGGTTTTGCTCACGCCGGCCATTTTCATATCAAGTGTCCTGTTCCAGAGAGCCAGACAAGTACGGCGACGGTCAGGCCGATCGCCACGCAGACGGAAAGCTGGAACGGCACGACCTGCGCCCATCCGGTAGAGACGAAGATTCTGTGAGCGATCAGCGCGCCGATAAGTCCGAGCACCCCGGCTAACAGCCAGAGCGGGAAATAGGCTCCGAAAATTTCATAAGAGGGTGCGCCGCGCAGCGTGCATCCTTGCAGGGACAGGCTCAGGATGGCGGTGGCCAGCGGCTGCCGTGTGTTGCCTGTGCGTTGTGTGGTTAGCGTGAGCGGCATGGTGATGAGAATAGTTGTTCTGAAGTCGGGAAATGATCTGTACTTTACAGGTGCGGCCGTTTTATCTCGATAATTTTCATGACGTCTTGCATGGCGATCCCTTCGAATTCAGGCCGGCAGGCAGCTTCACCGCCATTGGGCCGGACTTCAGCGCTAGGCCCAGGCCGGGTAAGAATCGATGGCTTTTTAATTTCATCCCATTATTAAGCTCAAACCATAAATTGGATGGAAGAATATTTTCCCCTTCTTTCTTATCAGTCTTGTTCCAATACGAAGGATTTATCCCTTCATATATATATTTATCTATTGCATCAGGGAAAATAAATATTCATTAACATTGATCTGATTGGCCAGATAATACCAGAACCAGATTTGTTCCTGTACAGGAAATGTGCACGAGGCATTAGCCATTTACCGGATTCTGATGATAATGCATTCAATGTATTGTGAATAATAAATTGAATCGCATCAATAAATAAACGATTATTTTAACCATGTCCCTGCTGCCGTTAGTTTCGTCAATCATTGTTGCTTATGCGTATCTGGAATTGTACAAAATATTGTTCTAGTGCAATTCGCGTAGGGAGTGTCAGCCGTGGAGCCGGGAAAGATCACAGGCTATCGCGAAATGGCTACGCTCCCATTTCTAGAGAGGGTAAAGCCAGATTGCGGCGGCTTTCGAGGCATTGAAATGGTGGCTTACTGGATGTCGCCATGGCTATGAACGTGTTTAACAATCTTTGACAAATTGTCACACACAGTTGTTTTGTTGAGTCATATAATCCAATCGAAAATTGGGCCAATCAACAGATCGGTCAAGTTTCTGCATATTCATGAAAGATAATGGACATATTATATTGGAGATAAAATCCAAATATAATATGCCAGGTCCTGCACGATTTTCTTTTTATTTGATTTTTTATAAATTCGCTGAATAAGAAATATTAAATATATCCGCTATATTTAATATCGCCTTTATTTGCGCGATTACTTCATGTTTCGATAGTCGCGGCACGATTTTCCTTCCCTGGGATATTGATGTCGAGAAGAGCGACTGAACGGCTGTGCGGCGTCGATCCAAGCCTGGCCATCCGGGCCGTACCGATGGATGGCGGTACGTTTACCAAGATCTATCAATGTTACGGTCCCGCCACCGGCCTGTTTTTTTTGCCGGCGAGTGAATGATTTTCCGAGGCTGGCGCCGAACCGCTTATAGGCCGCCGCAACCAACTGCTACAGGAGGCACAATGCCGCATGCGTTGATGGTAGGCGAGTTCACTTTCGTTTCTGATGTCGATGGAGCTGTAATTCATGGACGGCGCTGGCTGCCGCCTGCCGGGACAGTACCGCGTGCCCTGGTTCAAATCACCCATGGCATTTCCGAGCATGGCGGGCGCTATGATCGATTCGCGCGCGCCATTGCCGGTACCGGCTACGCCGTCTATGCGCTCGATCTGCGGGCGCATGGACGCACGGCGCCTGAAGGGCAGCTTGGCATTGCGGGAATCGATGCATGGACATGCATGAAGGCGGATATCCGCCAGCTCGGCGAAATCGCCAAGGAAGCCTATCCCGGTCTCCCATTGGTTGCCTTCGGCCACAGCATGGGTTCAGCCTTGACGCAAGCATACGCCCAGGAACATGGCGCGGCACTGGCCGGCGTTATCTTGTGCGGAACGATGGGCAGTTTCCCGGGCAAGGACCCGGAAGCAATCGACGCCATGCTGCCTGAGTTGAAGGCGATCGCGGATAGCGATCGAGCAAGCGAGATATCTGGCTTCATGTTCGAAATGCTGACTTCATTTAACGCCCCGTTCGTTGGGGCCGGCCTGGCGACCGGAGGAGAATGGATGACCGAGGATCTTGCCGAGCAAACCAAGTTTTTCTCCGACCCCCTCTGTGGCCAGCTATTCTGCAATAGCCTCCTCTATGCAGTGGTTGCGGGATTCCAGTCGCTGTGGAGCAATGCGGCCGAGACGCGCATCCCGCGGGCTTTACCCATCCTGATTATCTGTGGCGCGGAAGATCCGATCGGCGGGCAGACAAAAACGGTGCAGCAACTGATCACGCGTTATATGAAGCAGGGACATCTTCACCTGTCTTATATCTTCTATCCCGGTGCGCGCCACGAAATTCTCAACGACGCTTGCAAGAAAACGGTGCACAAGGATGTCGTCGGCTGGCTCGCGGCCATCTTGAAATAGTTTGGCAGGCGCCGCGACGTCGGCAGTGCGTTGCTGGTAAACGACCGGTTTGGCACACGCGTTCGGCGCCTGACGCCTCCAGCATTTGCAAGGTCTGCGGCGGCCTGCCGCGATTTGTCATGGTGGAGGCGGGGCGCAGCGAACCCGCCTCCGACAAGCTACATGCCATGCACTATTTCATGCAGCCAGAAATCACTTCTTGCTCGACTGGGCGGTACCCTTGGCAGCGGCTTGCGACAGTTGATCGACGGCGTTGTTGACATTGCTTTCGATGGTTTCAACCGCTTGCTTGGTGTTCTTGGCCAACTGTTCGTAACTGGCGTTGGCGCTGCCGATTGCCGATTTGAAGAAAGCAACTGCGCCTTCTGCGCCTGGCGGCACGTTTTTTGTTGCCTGGTCGACGAACTCGACGACTTTACGCCTGGTTTCAGCAGCCTGCGCTTCGGCAACCTTGGTCAGCTCGGCTTGCGTGCTGGAAGTGATGCTGGCGAAATGCCGGCCGTAAGCGACCGCCTTTTCCGTGTTCGGCTGGGCCAGCGCTGCGCTCAGCGAGAAAAATTCTTGCGGGTCCTTGGCGGCAAAGAGTTTCTGGGTAGTAGCGGCCGACTCTTGCAGTGAAGCTTTGCCAGCGCTCAGGTTGAGCTCGATCAGCTTTTCTATGCCAGCCAATGTTTTGGTCGTGAGATCGGTATACAAAGCCAGGCTGGTTTCAAAATTAGCTTTGGCGGCGGCTGAAAATTGTTCTGCAGTAGTAGACATGGTTTCTCCAAGAATCGGGTGTCGTGAAAACAGGCGACATCAGTGGGACGATGAAAGGTGGCTAGAGACTAGCCGCTGGTTGCAGAGCGCCATTGATTGAAATGACGTATTGTGCGGCGCACAAACGAGATTTTAGATTTTTGTCGCCGGATGTCTAGCTGGTAATTTTGACAGTGCCAACGATATCCTTGATGGAATGGCAATGTGCCCGGGAGCTGCAGCGCGGTGCCGGCCACGAACCGATAATCCGGCCTGCTTGCCCAAAGAACATGGCCTGCGGCTGATTTTCGTCAGGCCAGGTTTTGAGGATTTTTTGCGGCGAATATTTTAAACAGCGCCGTCCATGCCTGATTGATGGCAATGGCGAACGCTATCAATGCTATTGCTCCTACCGGTATATGAGCACCGGTATTTTGCTATGGGTTAAAACCTTCTGTGCTTCGCTGCCGAGAAGGAGGCCTTTCATTCCTTTCCGGCCATGTGAAGCCATGGTGATCAAGTCGCACCCGTTGGCATTGGCCGCTTTGATGATTTCTTCATAAGGATGATCGCCGATGGCATAGGCAGTGTCGCAAGATACGCCGGCTGCGCCGGCGGCCGTTTCAATTGCGGCAAGCAATTGTTCAGCGTAAGCCCGACCATGCTTGACGAAATCATCCTCGGAATCCGCCAGCATTTCCATCTGAAAAGATAGCGCATGATATGGCGGGCTCACGTAAAAGCCGGTTACCTTGGCGTTGATGCTTTTGGCAAACTGCATGGTGTTTTGGATCGCGACTTCGGACAATGGCGAACCATCGGTTGGCAGTAGAAGATGCTTGTACATAGCTTCTCCCCCAGTGAATAGGTAATTTCAGTTTATGACGCGATTGCGCCTTTCGCAACATGCGATAGGCAATTCGATCTGGACGGAAGTGCGAGGCGAGCTGTGTATAATGATAATCAAATTATCATTCATCATGTCCATCCCATGGAATCAAAAACTGCGCGCCTCACCATCCTGATTGATCCGGTCAAGAAGAAGGCGTTCGACGAACTATGTCTTGCGCAAGACTTGACGCCATCCCAGGTGATCCGTCAAATGATCCGGGAATACCTGGAGCGGCACGACGTCGATTACGCGACCAAAGCCGTTGTCAAGTCGCCCAAGCCAGGCAAAAAATAAGGTCCCGCAACAAGCCGGAGGAGCTTTCCTGCCAGCTCAGTCCTTGCCGCCCCAAAAATAGTCCTTGCTGGTCTTGATCAGGTTTTCCGCATAGGCGCTTATCCGGGCTGATTTCCTGGTGTGCGGCGTGTGAGCATCGTGTGCCGTCAATTCCTGGCCGCGGTTTAACGCCGAAGCAAAATCCTCGCGATAGTCGTCGGCGCCGATCAATTCCAGCAGCCCGGCCCGCGCCAGTTTTGTTTTCACCTTGTGGTTGGCCTCGCACAATATCATCCGGACACCGTGCTTGCGCATGTTCAGCACCACTTCTTCCAAGGTCAGTAGCCCTGTCATGTCCACGAATGGCACCCAGCGCAGGCGCAATATCAGTATCCGAGGCTCCGTGTGGGTGTAGGTCAGCGCTCTTTCAAAGTTCTCGACGGCGCCGAAGAAAACCGGTCCTTCGATTGCATAGACCAGCACGCCGGGCGGCAGTGTGGTCCAGCCGTGCTGGGCCAGTTCGGCTTTCAGTTCAAGCTCGGTAAAATGCTGCACTTCGACCGCCGACGCCATCCTGCGCATGAACTGCATGATGGCCAGGATGACGCCGATGTTGACCGCCACCACCAGGTCCGTCAGCACCGTCAATAAAAAGGTCACCACCAGAATGACGACATCGGCGCGCGGCGCCCGGCGCAGCATTTTGGCGAAATGCCGCCATTCGCTCATGTTGTAGGCAACCACGAACAGGATCGCCGCAAACGCCGCCAAGGGGACATTTGTCGCCAGCGGCGCCAGCAGCACAATCACCAGGACCAGCATGCCGGCGTGGACGATACCGGCCAGCGGGCTGCTGCCGCCGTTGCGGATGCTGGTTGCGGTCCGCGCGATGGCCCCGGTTGCGGCAAAGCCGCCGAACAGCGGCGTCACCATGTTGGCCAGCCCCTGGCCGATCAGTTCCTGGTTCGAATCGTGTTTGCCGCCGGCCATGCCGTCGGCGACTACCGCTGACAGCAGCGATTCGATCGCGCCCAACATGGCGATGGTAAACGCCGGACCTGTCAGCTCGACTACTTGCGACATGGTCACGGCCGGGATCGAGAGCGACGGCAAGTGCTGCGGGATCTCGCCGAAAGCGCTGCCGATGGTGGCGACGCCGTTGAACTGGAAAATCGACTGCAGCACGGTGGCCCCCACCAGCGCCAGCAGCGGTCCCGGGATGCGCTTGAAGCGGCCAAGCCGGGAAGAGCAGGTCGCCAGCCCCAGGCTGGCCAGCGCAATGGCGGTCGTTGCCGGGTGCAGATGCGGCAGGGCTTCAACCAGATGCCAGAGTTTTTCATGGAAGTGCCCGCCGGGAATGGCCGGCAAGCCGAAAAAATCCTTCCATTGCCCGACCCAGATGATGACGGCGATGCCGGTGGTAAAACCGACGATGACGGGCGCCGGAATAAATTTGATCACGCTGCCCATTTTGGCGATGCCCATGAACAGCAGCATCGCGCCGGCCATCAAGGTCGCTATCTGCAAGCCCGAGATGCCGTATTTGGCCGTGATGCCGGCCAGGATGACGATAAACGCCCCGGTGGGCCCGGCGATCTGGGCGCGGCTGCCGCCGAACATCGACACCAGGAAGCCGGCGACGATGGCCGTGTACAGGCCCTGTTCGGGCCGTGCTCCCGATGCGATGGCGAAAGCCATCGACAGCGGCAACGCCACCACGCCGACGATCGCGCCGGCAATCAGGTTGGGCAACAGCTTGCCTCGCGCAAAGAGTCCCGCCTTGCGGGCTTCCAGGATATTAATCACATATCACCGTCGGTTATGCCGGAAAACGCATCGTTATTCGGAATGAAGCCGCGCAATCCGCCGCTGCCTGGATTGCCAGGCCTTAATTTACACCATATGCGTATGCTATGATCATACACAATCATAAAATGATAATTGTATTATCATGATATGCAACACATGAAATCATGCGGGCGCGAGCAGTTAATGGACAAACACAGCCAGACAATCAAATTTCTCAGGGAACGCATTCCTGCATTTACCTGCATTCCGGGATGTCACGATTGCTGCGGCCCGGTGCTGGCGTCCAGTGTGGAAATGGCGCGGCTGCCGCGCAAGAGCGAACAGGAGCAGGATGCCGCCCTTGCCGCATTGAGCTGCCCGCATCTGGGAGCCGGCGGCTGCCAGGTCTACGAGGAACGCCCGCTGGTTTGCCGGCTGTTCGGGACGACGCCCAGGCTGGCCTGTCCGAACGGCAAGCGGCCTGCGGCAATGGTCGCCCCGGCGGTCGAAGAGCGTGTCTACCGCTATTTCAAGCAGGTACGCCATGTATTGGTGTGACCCCCGGTAGTATCCGATGACGTTGAAGACACAACCATGCTTTTAGATAATATCCGCGAACTTTCGATGTTTTCCAGTGACGGAAAACCGTTCATCTATAGAAACGCGCACTCTGTTTCCCTGCAGTTTGACAATACCGCGGTGCAAAGCGAAATGTACGTGGCAGCGCCCGATGCGCTCTTGCTGGGCTACACGGTGACAATGATGGGGTTCCTGCTGTTCAAGCACAGCCCCGGCACGATTGCCATGATCGGGCTGGGCGGCGGTTCGCTGGCCAAATATTGCTATCGCAACCTGCCGCATTCAACTATTGTCGTCGCCGAAAATAACCCTGAAGTCATTGCATTAAAGGATCACTTCCACATTCCTGACGATGACCGCCGGTTGCAGATCCGCTGCCAGGATGGATGCGACCTGGTGCGGGATGCCGACGGCGAATACGAGGCTCTTCTGGTAGATGGATTCGACCACGCGGGACAGCCGCCCCAGCTGTGCAGCCAGGCCTTCTACGACGACTGTTATCATGCCTTGGCGCCGGAAGGCATCATGGTCGTCAATTTGCTGGGCAGCAGGGTCAACATGGAGCACTACCTCGAGCGCATACAACGCAGCTTTGACGGTGCGGTGATCGCTGTCGAGGCGCTGGAATCGAGCAACATGATTGTGTTCGCATGTAAAGGGCAATCATTGGAAATGTCGGATCAAGCCATCATGAGAGGGCTAAAAGATCTGGAACCCCATCATGCGCTATTGCTTCGCATGACCGCACAAAACATATTGCGACAGCGCAGAACCGATAGATTGATTGCAGCACTTCATCTCTCCGCTGAACAACTGCGCGCAGGATAGGGATTCGGGTAACCAGAGATGCCTCTTCATTACTTGCGCCGGCTGAGCGGCAACAAACGCGATGATCGGGCTGATCGCCATCTCGGTTATGTATTGGCGTTTGTCGCAGGCGCAGTCAATGCCGGGGGATTTCTTGCCATCGGGCAGTACACCTCGCATATGAGCGGCATTGTATCGAGCATGGCGGACGATCTTGCTCTGGGAAATGCGCCGTTAGCACTGGCTGCATTCGCTGCGTGGCTGGCTTTTCTGCTGGGCGCGGCAACCAGCGCACTATTGATCAATTGGGCCAGGCGCAGGAAATTGCACAGCCAGTATGCGCTGAGCCTCTTGCTGGAATCCGCATTGTTGCTGCTGTTCGGCCTGGTCGGCGCGAATCTGGCTGGCATGCGAGAATTCCTGGCGCCTGTCACTGTCTTGTTACTGTGCTTTATCATGGGACTGCAGAATGCAATCATCACCAAGGTATCCGGTGCCGTCATCCGCACGACACATGTCACAGGCATGTCTACCGACATGGGAATCGAGCTTGGCAAGCTGTTTTACTACAATCGCAGCCGTTTTCCCGATATGGCGGTGCGTGCCAACCGCGCCAAACTGACATTGCATGCGCTATTGATTTCCTGTTTTTTCATCGGCGGGATTTTGGGCGCGCTTGGATTCAAGCATATCGGATATTCCGCAACAATCATCCTGGCGGCCGCACTGGCATTGCTCGCCATGGGTCCCATCCTGGATGATCTGCGGCTACGCTACATTCCTGCATCACATGAAAAATCCTAATCCCTTCGAATTGCTGCTCCAACAAAGTGGAGGGAAGCCCTTTGTTTTCGATGACGACGACATGCGCACGCTGCACTTCGATCATCAATACATACAAAGCGCGATGTCGATTTCCGCGCCAGACAAGCTGCTGCTGAGCTACACACGGGCCATGATGGGTTTCCTGCTGTTCCAGGCAGCGCCAAGACACATCTTGATGGTCGGCCTGGGAGGCGGATCGCTGGTCAAGTATTGCTACCGGAACTTTCCGTCGACCCGCATCACGGTCCTGGAGCTGCATGCGGAAGTCATCGCGTTGCGCGATCGATTCATGATCCCGGCGGACGACCAGCGCCTCCAGGTCATCCATGCGGACGCCGCGGCTTATATGCAAGCCCTGCAGGAAAGCAGCGCCGATGTTGTCATGCTGGACGGTTTTTCCGCCGACGGACCAGTATCCGAACTCAATACCAGCGACTTCTATCAAGCCTGCCTGCGCAGCCTTACGCCGCAAGGCGTGCTGGTATCCAATTTATGGGATCACCCGACTTCCGTGGTTCCGGCCATCGCCCAGGCGCTGCGGGAAACCGATTGGCGCATATGGTGGTGCAGGACCGAGGACAGCCACAACTACATCGCTTTTTTCGTCAAGGGAAACGATGCCGGCGCATTCCGGCCTGTGGTGCTCAATCGCGCCCAGAAACTGGATCGGCGCTTTGACCTGAAGCTGTCTGAACTGGCGCCTTCTTTCCAGCTCGTCAAACAATTTCCGGAAGAAGCGTGACCGGCAGGAGTTCACGGCCGGGCATCCAAAAGGCGCTCAACGCTTCTTTGAATGTGCTGCAAGCAGCTGCAGATGGCGTGCCTCGGTTGCCTCGTCGGCAGGGAACATGCATTCCAGGCGCAGCTCTTGCGCGGCGACGTTTTGCGGCGTTCCAACGCTCGTCACCATCGAAAAATAACGAAGAACCACACCTTCGCTGATGAATCCAAGCGGGATCACCGGCATCGCCGCCGCGGACGGCGCATGATGCGTCCTCCAGTCGCCAGGCACGCCGGGATAGGCAAGCAGGTCGTCGAGCAGGCCTCTGGTGCCGCTGTCAATCACATGGCCGACCGATTCGCGATGCACCCGTTGCAGCAGGCTTCGCGAGACAGTGTCCCAATCGGCCACGAACGGGCGCATGCCTTGCGGATCGAAGATCAGATGCAGCATGTTGCGCGGTCCTGAGCGTGAATCCATGTCGATGAAGCAGTTGAAAAAGCGCGGCGCGGCATCGTTGGTCATCAGCACGTTCCAGTTGCGGTCCATCACGATCGCGGGAAACGGTTCGTGCTGGCGCATGACCCGTTCGAGCGCGCGGACCACGCTGTGCATCTCCTGCGCATTCCATGGCGCTTCTGAATACACGGGGGCGTAGCCGGCCGCGAGCAGCAGCGCATTGCGTTCGCGCAGCGGCACGTCGAGCGTTTGCGCGAGAGTCAGGACTGTGTGCCGGCCCGGTACGCTGCGCCCGCTTTCAATGAAGCTGATCTGGCGCTGCGAGACGCCGGCCTCGTGCGACAGGTCGAGCTGGCTGACGCCGCGCACGTCGCGCCAATAGCGCAGCAGATCGCCAAATTCGCTGGCCTGCGCTTTCGGATCGGAGCTGGTGACGGACATCGGTTTTCCTAATCAAGGCGGACGAATGCAGCCGGTTCAGGATGCGGGGCATGCCAGGCGAATTCCTCGAATGGCGTTTCGAGCGGCGGCCGGACAACGCTGCCAGTGTAGTTCGTGATAGCGGAGGCGGCAACCACTGCAATGACCTCGAGTATCTGCTCAGGGCTGAATCCCGCTTCGAGGAAGTGGCCCTGGTCCGATTCGGCGAGGCGGCCGCGTTTTTCGATCAGCGTGCGCGCCAGCGTCGACAGCGCGGCCAGCCTGGCGTCGCCCGGCACGCCGCCGTGCCGGATTGCATCGACATCCGAGGGATGCACGCCCTGCTTCAACGCCAGCGCGGTGTGAAACGCGACCGGCCACTCGCTGGCGTTCGTGACGGCGTTAGTCAATAGCAAAGTCTGGATCTGCGGCTCGCTCAGGCTGCTCGCATGCACGCGTTCGAACAGGCCGATGAAGCCGTTGATCAATACCGGCGAAGCGGCCATGGTGGCCGCGATATTCGGGATCAGGCCGAACGCCTGTTGCAGTTGCTGGAGCACGGGTTTCGATTGCGCGGGGGCGGATTCGATCGTGTGAACGGGATAGCTGGACATGGTGTCTCCTTGACGGTGAGCGCCACCGGATTGGCGGCGCGACAGCCAAAGAGTAGGGGCAGCCGGGCGGCGCGGCAATTACATCGGATGTAATCGCCGCGCGGCCCGGCGGGGGGGCAGCTGGAGCGACGAGACTTGGTCCGCTACAGGCCTCATGCCAGACAAACTCAGCCAGCCTTCAGCGAAGCATCTCCGTTCAATGCCAGCGGCAACGCCCTGGCCCATCGGTTGGCCGACAGCGAAAAAGTCAGCGAGCGGACCTGGTGGTACCACCCCGCCGGCACGTACAAGAGCTCGCCAGGCTGCATGATGCATTCGATCATTGCCGCCTGGCGGGCCAGCGGGAATTTCTCGAAATCCGGCGCTTCGGGATCAAACGGCGAGCCGAACAAGATGGCGTTCGCCTCGCGCGGGTAGAGGAATTCGTCGTGGTGAGGCGGCGCCAGGAAAATGCGCTTGCTGCCCCAGATTTGCGCAAAAATATTATCGTCATAGTCGCAATGCAGCGGCGTCACCGTTCCCGACGGGCCAAGCCAGAAGCGCGGCGGACCCATCTTGTTGAAATAGGCGGGCCAGTGGCACAGCGCATTCAGTTCACGCAATTCGAGATTGCCCAGGTACGGCGGCAGGTCTTGCGTGTCATTGGCGACGAGCTCAAGGTACGCCAGCAGGGACATGTCCTGCATCGCCCGGTCGGGCGCGAAAGCGGTATTGATGTAGTCGCCGACCCGCGCACGCACGGGCAGTCCGCCAAAGCGGTCGCGCAGCGTTTGCGGCGTAAGCGCGGACAACGGCCACTTGCCGACGAGCCCGGTGACGACGAATGGCAGGCCTTGTGCCGCCCGCAGGCGGAATGCGGCAGCGTCGAGCATGCCGATGCGCGGTATTGCGGAAATGGCAGGCAGGCCGCGGCTTGCGCGCTTGATCGCCGCGCGCATTTCCTGTATCGAAGCGACGCCGCGGACCAGCGCGTCCTTCTGCTCCCGCGCCTGTTTTTTTGCTATCGCGTCTTCAGGCGAACTGGCCGCCAATGACGGCCGGGGCGGCAGCAATCGCGACGACCGACGTGTCTCCTGCTGTTCTTGGTTACCGGCTGCCGGTTTTTTCATATTTCATTTTTCTATTGCTGTGCGGATCATGTGTGCTGAGCGGCCCTAGGCCAGGGCGGCCGGCAATTCGCTCTTCAGGAAATCGACGAATGCCCTGACCGCCGGCGCCAGGCCGCGGCGCGATGGAAATAGCACCACAAGGGTGCCAGCCTTGGGCCGCCATTCCGGCAACACTATCTGCAGCCTGCCGGCAGCCAATTCAGCGCTGCACGCATAACGCGGCAGGGTGGCGACGCCCATGCCGGCCAACGCCGCCTGCATCAGGATGGATAAATTGTCGCTCTGCAGCCGGAGTTTGCCGATCGCCGCCTGGTGCTGCGCGTCGCCCGGTCCCAGCAATCGCCAGCCGATGTCGGCGTCGCTCAACGGTGCGTAGTATAAGGCGTCGGCGGCAGCCAGTGCGGGCAGCTCGTCGATCGGGCCGTGGTGCGCGAGATATTGCGGGCTCGCTGCCAGCACCCAGTGCACCGAGCAAAGGCTGCTCTGCACCAGGCTCGACGATTCCAGCTGGGCGCCGATGCCCCGCACCACCACGTCGATGTTTTCTTCGATCAGGTCGATCTGGCGATTGCTGGCCTGGACCATCAGGCGCACCTTGGGGAATTGCTGCATGAAACGCGGCAGCAGGCGCGGCAAGACCATGTCCGCGATCGCCATGGGCAGGCTGGCGCGCACGGTGCCGACGGGTTCGTCCAGGCGCTTGCGGACCGCATCTTCCCCGGCGTGGGCCTCGGCGATCATGGCGGCGCAATGGCGGTAGAGCTCCTGGCCGGCCTCGGTCAGGCTCATGCGGCGCGAAGTGCGTTGCAGCAGGCGCGCGCCCAGGCGCGTTTCCAGTTGCGAAATGCGGCGCGAAATGCGCGATTTCGGGATCCCCAGCGCATCGCCGGCCGCGGTAAAGCCGCGCCGCTCCACTACCTGGGCAAACAGGTAAAGGTCATTCAGGTCGATCGCCAGAGGATTCATGGAAGTAGGCACCTTGCTGTCTTATCGTTCCGCCAGTGAAACGATAGGTTGTTATTTTGCACCTTTCAGAACTATCGTTGCAAGCGCATTATTGATTCCAGGCGAGAGAGATAAGCCGCTGCTCACCGAAACCGTTTCCATCCACAGGAGAATTCACATGAACCAGAAAGCATCTGTCTCGCCGGCCGTGGCCGGACATGAAATGCGCATCGGCCAGGGTTTCAACGCCAGGCATTTTGCGGAGAGCGATTTCCAGGGGAGGATCGATCCGGTCGTCATGCTGGATCACTTCCATATGACCGCGCCTACCTTCGAACCGCATCCGCACGCCGGCATCTCGGCGGTGACTTATGTGTTTGAAGATTCCGCCAGCCCGCACCACAACTACGATTCGCTCGGCAACCGGGGACCGATCCATGCCGGCGACCTGCACTGGTTCGTCGCCGGGCGCGGCGCGGTGCATACCGAGCAGCCGGAAGGCGAAAACCCGCATGTGCATGCCTTGCAGATTTTCGTGAACCTGCCTGCGGCCCAGAAAATGATCGATCCGCATGCAGTGCATGTGGATGCGGCCGACGTGCCCGTGTTCCAGGCTCCGGGCGCGCGGGTGAGGGTAGTAACCGGGGAGTCGCAGGGCTTGCGTTCGCCGGCGCGGTTGCCGCAGCCGTTCACGCTGCTGGATGGTTTCCTGGAAGCCGGCGGAACCTTTGAACATGCCATACCAGCTGGCTGGAACGCCATGGTCTATGCGGTGCAGGGAACGCTCAGCCTGAGCATGGACGCTTTTGCCTGCACCCAGCAGCTGGCGGAGGGCCATGCATCAGGGGCAAGCGAGGCAAGCGCAGTCAGGCTGACAGCGGCAGATCCTGCCCACTTCGTGATCCTGTCGGGACCGGCGCTGCGAGAGCCCATGGTCAAGCATGGGCCGCTGGTGATGAACAGCATTGAGCAGATGGATGACCGCTTGTCAGCATATCGGCGCGGCGAGTTCGGCCAGTTGGAAATGCCCGCCGGCCATCCTTTTGCGGCAGACGGCGTACTGTGAGATGTACTGCAAAAAGATCGGCCAAGACGCGGATCTTGAGCAACCGCTTGAGGCGCTCCGGGTAAAACACGTAAATGCAGCCCGGGCGCCTGCCAGCCTTGAATTGCCTGACGCGGCTCGTCAGTCGCTTTCCCAGATTCTGTCGAATTTCCTGTCCCGTTCATTCCAGTAAAAAACCGAGCTTGCGCTTTCAGACTTGAAATAAGAAATTGCCGGAAAGCGGAAATCGAACGGTTTTTTTCCGTCGGGACCACATGGTTTTTCAGATTCGGCGCACATCATTTCGTAAGTTCCTGGCGCATACAACTGCACCCCCATGACCGCAAGAGATGCCGGATCCTTGATTTCGTCGAGTACGAACCACTGCACTTTGCCAGGCGCGGTATGGACGAATGCCAGCAGTCCCATGACTTTCCGCTTTTCATGGATTGCCAGGAAAGCTCCTTCCGCAAGACCTTTCCCGTCAAGATCGGCGGTGATCTGTGCGCAGCGGTCAGGGCAAGCGCTTCTCCAGCTATCTTGAAGTTCTTCCGCAGTCAGGCTGCGCCAGCCGTCGGGGAGAGCGTATCCGCCCGCAAATGCCGGCAGGGCCAGAAAGAGAAGAATTAGAAGTGAGGTGCGCATAGGGTTTGGACGACTGATTCGTCGAATGTGGAAAATTCAAAATTAGCATGAATTCTGGTGCAAATGTTGCCAGAAGAAAATATTTGTGACCGTTCTCTGGCGGACCGCATCGTTTGGAGCGGGCATCGGCATGAGACGGCAGGAACATGCAAGACCGGATGATATGGCAAGGCAATCATGCGATAGCCGGTAAGATATGAGCTGTTACTCATTTTCGCCAGGTGGCATCGTGACGATTAAAAAACGCCAATCATTAAAGCCGCGAAAGATTCCACAGCAATCGCGCGCAGAACAAACCGTTGCCGCGATCCTGGAGGCGGTGGCCCGCATCCTCGAAACCAAGGGGCTGGAAGGGCTCAATACCAATCTGGTCGCGCAGCGCGCGGGTTTCAGCATCGGCTCCCTGTACCAATACTTTCCCGGCAAAGACGCGCTGATCGTCGCCCTGTCCCAGCGCGAACGCGCCGTGTTCTTCGCAGAGGCGGAAGGCGCGCTCAGCGAAGCAACCGGCGAGGGCGCATTGAGGCGCCTGGTTACCGCCTCCGTCCATCAGCAACTGCGGCGGCCGACGCTTGCGCGGCTGCTCGATTTCGAGGAAAGCCGCCCGGCCATTGCCAAGGAACTGGCGCCATTCATCGTCGCCATGAATGGACTGATCCGGCAGATCCTGGCGCGCGAGGATATCCCGCCGCAGCCGAACGACGAGATAGCGGCCGACGACATCATCGTCATCGTGCGCGCCATGGTGGATGCCGCAGGATACCGCGGCGAAGTCGACCGCACGGACCTGGAGAATCGTGTCTGCCGCGCCATATTCGGATACCTGGGGATAGCTGGTCGCCAGCCTGCAAAGCCGCGCATCAAGAGATAGGCGGCTTCCAGGACCATCAGCCGTCCATCCGCCGCCGGGCCCGGTCCCAGGATGGCAGGGCGTCGGCTGAAATGCGAGTAATCGTCAAACCGTTGCCGCGTTTCGCGCGGAAACCGTCCGCCAAGCGCCGCAGGCAAGGGCCGGGCCCAATGTGAGTTTCAAAATCGAGTAATTGCTCGCAGAATTGACACTGTGGAGAGGCGCTCGATCAGCACAGCTGTACAGGACCTGAGCGGTGACGCCTCCTTCCACGGCGCATTCCAACATTTCTACGAGACCGATCATGAACATTCATAAAGACGCAAAACTGAACCACCTGAGTTTTCCTACTACCAACGTGGCCGAGACGGCTGCATTTTTCGAGAAATACCTCGGCTGCGAGATCGTCGCCGCCGGAGAGAGCTGTCTGCTCAAACGGAATGGTTTTGACATCGTCCTGGACCACGCCACGGAAGAAGTGCCGGTCTGGCCAAAAAATTTCCACTTCGGCCTGGAGCTTGACAGCCTGGATGATGTCCATTCCCTCTACCAGGAATTCCTGGCAGGCGGCGTTCACATGGAGACGGAGGTTTTCAACAACTCGCGCGGATCGCGTTTCTTTTGCCGCTCGCCCGGCGGCGTCCTGATCGAGATCAATACGCGTGCCGACATGCAGAAGCAGGAGCAATGGCAACAGTTGTTTTGACATGCCCGCCAGGGCGCTGAGTTCAATATCTGACGCCGTTCTTCGCAGGGGGCGGAAGGCGCGCTCGGCGAGGCAACCGGCTGAGAGGTATTGAAGCGCCTGGTTGCAAGTAACGATTGGCGGCGAAAGCGGATGACACATGATTTAACAAATAGGCAATATCCTTTGGGACAAGTCCTATTCTTATAAGCACTCGCAAGAACAATACTTCGACCTCACCGAATGTCAGATTTTTCTGACGCACTCAATCAAGAACAAGTGCGCACAGAAGTCATTCGGCGTTGCGGTTCATCATCCGGACCGCTTTTCAAAGTTATTTTTTAATCGAGTGGAATCTTATTATCATGAAAAAATTAGTTGCTGCCAGCGCCGTTGTTGCTCTGTTTTCTTCTTTCGCTCACGCTGCGCCGGCGACCGGCAATCCAGGCACCATCCGCTTTATCGGCGAAATCGTTTCCGGCGCCTGCGGCATCGATCCTAACTCGCTGGACCAGACTGTCGCGCTGGGCCAGGTGCCGTCGAACAGGTTCAAAGCGGTGGGCGACCGCTCGGATCCGACCAAGTTCGACATCATCCTCACCGATTGCGATACGTCGACACAAAAGAACGCACGTTTCACTTTCACCGGTACGCAAGATCCGGTTGTTCCGGGCTTGTTCGCAACCACCGGCCTGGCAAAAAATGTCGGCATCCGCCTGCAAGCCAGTGCCGGCGAATTCCTCGACAACGGTACCGAGCAAGTTGCCCCGGTTTCCCTGCAAAACGGTAATAACACGGTGACTTTCGCTGCAATGTACGAAGCGACAGCCGCATCCGTGACCACAGGTGAAGCAGATTCCGTGGCCAACTTTACCGTTGCCTACAACTGATCGCAAACCAGCCTGTCATTGACCCAAAAAAGGGGGCGCAAGCCCCCTTTTTTATCGTGGGCTTGAATCATTTCCGAAGGGTATCAGTTGTGCCATACCGTAAGTTCCTATTGTTAGCTGCGCTGCTTGCGGCTGGTCAAGCCAGGGCGATCGAATTTAATGCGACCTTCCTGAACATTGACGGCAGCTCCGACGTCAACCTGCAGCAGTTCGCCCGCGCGAACTATACGACGCCAGGAAAGTATCTGCTGGACGTCGCAGTCAACCGCCAATTTTATGCACAGCAATCGATAGAGTTCAAAGCGGACGAAAACGGACAAGACAGCTATCCTTGCCTGCCGCAGCAGCTGGTCGCCATGTTCGGCTTGAAGCCTGGAGTCTTCGCCGGACTGCCGCGCACCGGCGGCGGCGCCTGCGTGCGCCTGGACGCCATCGCTGACGCAAGCATCAGGTATATCAAGAAAACCGGCCGCCTGGCGATCAGCATCCCGCAGGCGTCGTTTGAGTATGACGACCCGAACTACATACCGCCGGCGGGCTGGAGCGAGGGCGTCGACGGTTTGCTGCTGGATTACCGGGTAATCGCGAACACCCGCCGCTCGAACCTGTACGGCAGCGCCAGCCAGGTCAACACCTTGAGCAGCTACGGCACGGCAGGCGGCAATCTCGGCGCCTGGCGCCTTCGCGCCGATTACCAGGCGCAGAACAGTTCCGGCGACCAGAATTTCGGCTCCGACAATAAATCGTTCCAGCTCAACCGGCTGTATGCCTATCGCGCCCTGCCGGCGCTCCGCTCCGACCTGGCAGTCGGCGACAACTACTTGAATTCCGACATCTTCGATACGTTCGCCCTGCGCGGCGCCACGCTGAGCAGCGACGACCGCATGCTGCCCCCCAGCCTGCGCGGTTATGCACCGCTGATCAATGGCGTGGCGCGCACCAGCGCCACGGTTACCGTCGCCCAGCAAGGCCGTGTGCTGTATTCAACCAAGGTCAGTCCGGGTGCCTTCAGCATCCAGGATCTCAACAGTAGCGTGCAGGGTACGCTGGACGTGACGGTGCGGGAAGAGGACGGCAGCGAGCAAAAATTCACCGTCGCCACCGCGGCAGTGCCGTTTCTGTCGCGCCAGGGAGAGTTGCGCTACAAGGTATCCGCCGGCGAACCGCGCCTGTTCGGCGCTCGCGGCATCACGCCGGCTTTCACCGCTGCCGAAATCGCCTACGGCCTGCCGTTTGACTGGACCGTCTACGGCGGCATGATTGCGGCGTCCGGGTATACGGCGTTGGCAGCCGGTTCTGGCAAGGATTTTGGCGCGTTCGGCGCATTGTCTGCCGACATGACGACTTCGCACGCCAGGTTATGGTGGAACGGACAGGCCACTTCCGGCAATTCTTACCGGTTGAATTATTCCAAGCACTTCGATCGCCTGGATACCGACCTGCGCTTTTTCGGCTATCGCTTTTCCGATCGCGGCTTCACCAATTTCTCTCAGTTCACCGGCGATCCGTCATCCTATTCCTTAAACGCCGGCAAGCAGCGTTATTCCGTGACGCTGGCAAAGCGGTTTGCGGGCGTGTCGACCAACCTGTCCTACGATCATTCGACCTATTGGGATGTGGCGCCCACCGACCGCTTCGGTTTGTCGCTGGCGCGCACGATGTCGATCGGCGCATTGAAGAACGTCAGCCTGAATTTTTCGGCGTACCGGAGCAAAGATTACACCGGCAGCAATGCACAGGTCTATGCCGGCCTGACGATTCCGCTCGGGACCATGTCGATGGTGTCGACCAATTTCCAGAATACCAGCTACGGCGGCAGTTCAACCTCTGTCGGTTATAGCAGCGATAACGGCGATGGCGTCAACTATCAATTGCGCGGAGGCGTCGGCGCCGGCAATCCGTCGGTCAGCGCCTATGTCGGCCAGAAGACGGCGTTCTATCGCGCAAATGCTTCATTTTCCGCGGACGCCAACAACTACAGCGCGGCGTCGGCGGAAATCGACGGCTCCGTGGTCGTCACCAGGTTTGGCGTGACGCCGCACGGCAACGGTTCGAACGGCGACACGCGCCTGCTGGTGTCGACCGATGGTGTGCCGGACGTGGCCTTCTCGGGCCAGGTGCGTTCGAATCGCGCCGGCTACGCCGTGATCGACAGCCTGCCGGCGTTTCAAGCCTACGATGCGCGCATCAACATGAACAAGCTGCCGCTCGATACGGATGTCGGCAATCCGGTAAGGCACCTTGCCCTGACCGACGGCGCCATTGGCTACGTCAATTTCGCGGTGGAGCGGGGCCGCAACGCCTATCTCATCCTGACGCAGGACGGCAACAAGGACGTACCGTTCGGAGCCTCGGTGCAAGACAGCAGCAGCAACAAGGAAGTCGGCATTGTCGGCGAACACGGCCTCACTTATTTGACCGGCGTCAAAGCCGGCGCACAGCTGGTGGCGCGCTGGGGCGACGACCAAAGCTGCATGCTTGCCGCATTGCCTGCCGGCCAGGCCTTGACCGGGACGGCATCGCCGCTCGCTTGCCGCCAGCAAGCCGGGCAAACCGCAAACCATTGAATGAGATACAGGAAACCAAAGTGAAAACAAACATGAAAACCACGCCAGGCCTCGGCCCTTTGCGCCGCGTTGCGACCCGCATGCTGGCTGTCTTCGTCTTCAGCTTGCCGCTGCTGGCGCATGCGGCCATCGTGCCGGACCGCACGCGCGTCATCTATCACGATGGCGAACCGTCGGTGAGCGTGACGATCAGCAACAAGAATCCGAAACTTCCGTTTGTGGTCCAGTCGTGGATCGAAGATGAAAAGGGGGTCAAGGTTTCCACGCCCTTCATGGTGCTGCCGCCTTTGCTGCGCGTCGAGCCGAACGACAGCAACGTCTTGCGCATCGTGAAGCTGCCCGGGGATGCGCTGGCGCTGGACCGCGAATCGGTGTTCTACCTGAACATCCGCGAAATTCCGCCGAAGAGCGAAGCTGTCAACGCGATGCAGATTGCCTTGCAGTCCAAGCTCAAGTTGTTTTACCGGCCCAAGGGCGTGCAGCCGAAGCGGGGCGAGGATGTCGGCTTGCGCCTTCAGCTGCAGTTCGATCCGGCAAGCAAAAAAATGACGATCGATAATCCGACGCCATTCCATGTCACCGTGGTCGGCCTCATGGCTGGCGAGGAACAGAGCAAGATCCCGATGGAAACCGTGATGATCAGTCCAATGAGCAAGGCTGAGGTGCCGATAAAGGGCCTCAGCCCCGGCAAGCTGTATGTCTCGCACATGAATGATTTCGGCGGCCAGACCGATTCCGAGTTCAGTTGCACCGCAAATGCCTGCAGCGGCGTGCAGCCATGAGCGCGGCGCATCGCTTGCTGCAGCTGGCGCTGCTGTGCTGCGGCTGTCTTTTTGCGCAGTCAGCCTTGGCATTGCAATGCAATTCCTTGACCGACGGCAGTTATCTGACGGAATCGATAGGTCCGGTGTCGGTGCCGGATTCCGTTCCCGACGGCACCATCATCTGGTATTCAAAAACGCATTCAATTCCAGCCAAATGCTGGAAAGTGCGCGACCAGCATTTTGCCGAGGACGATCCCATTTTTTTCTATGGCAACCCGGCAAACCTGAATACCCTGGGATGGGGCATCGAATTCGGCCTTTTGTACAAGGGCAGCTATGCCTGGGACGGCGACTGGAGTTCTGTGCCTCGCGCCGGTGTATTCAGCGGATTTACCTCGCCCGGTTGCCCAAGCGCGGCCAACAACCAAGAGATGCTTGCCTGTTCGCTGGTGCAGCCGGTGATTACATTTCAAGTAGTGATCCGCAAGCGCGGTTTGCTTCCGTTCCAGCGTCCGCCGCAAGATACCTATGACGTTTTTCAGTTTGACGGGGCCTATGGGCTGAATGGAGGCCCGAGCAATCCGGCAGGAAATTTCCGCTACCAGCTCAGCGGTTTGCAAAATATCGTCGGCACGCCCTGCACGGTGGACGTGACTGTCACGCCGGAGCCGGGAATCATTGATTTTGGCTCGGTGCAAAAAACCAGCACGGGCTTTTCTCCGCCGAATCCGACCAGGCCGTTCAGCCTGGCGCTGGATAAACAATGCAATAGCCCGATCAGCGTCGGCGCCTATTTCAACACGGCCAGCCAGAGCGGCCCGAATACGGTCCTGCCTGCGAGCGACAGCCAGTTCGGCATCCAGATAAGGGATGGCGGCGGCAACCTGCTGCCGGTAAACGAACCATTTCCTCTGGCCAGTTTCGCCGCTGACGTGAGCCACATCGACGTGCCTTTCAGTGCGTCGCTGGTGCCGCTGGGCGATCCCAAGATAGGGCCGTTTGAAGCAATAGTGGTGGTGCAGATTATTTATTTCTAACGATATGATTGTTATTTTTTATTCATTACTTAAATTAACATTCAGAGTCGTTTCTCATACGACAATTGCAGTATAGTTTTATAGAGGGAGATATTGCTTTTCACAGCCATTGCCGCGGCACGTTAACGAATGCTAAACAGCTGTTGATCAAATGTTAAGCAAGTGTTGATCTGTCGGAAATTTTCCAAGGTCGCAACCGGCATTCATGGCTGTCAATCAAGCTGGATAAAAAACGTCATGCCGAGATCTGAGGAGAACCCGATTCGTATCGCCTTGCTGGACGATCATCCCATCGTCCGCCACGGTCTTGGCAAAAAATTCTCCGAAGAAGCGGACCTCCAGGTGGTGGGCATGTACGCCACCGGCCGCGAGATGATCAGCGGCTTGCGCAGCGCGCCGGCGGAAGTGCTGGTGGTGGATTATTCGCTTGGACCGACCGAAATCGACGGCATCAATCTGCTTCAGGTGCTGAAGATCAAATACCCCTTGAGCAAGATACTGGTCGCTTCGTCCCACGACGATCCCGCCATGGTGGAACTGATGATGCGGGCCGGCGCCAGAGGATTTGTCGCCAAGACAAAACCGCTTTCCGTCGTGGTTGAAGCTATCCGCATCGTGGCGGCGGGCGGCACTTATGCCGAAGCGGTTGACGAAACCGCGGCCGTGGAGCCCACGCCATCCGCTCCCGCGGCGGGCGCCGCCGAAGCCGGTTCGAAAAGCCGGGCCTTGTCGCCGCGCGAACGCGAAGTCATACGCTGCTGCCTGGACGGCATGTCAGTCATCGAGATCGCCCAGAAATTCTCAAAAAGCCGCAAGACAATCAGTAACCAGAAGCAATCGGCAATGAGCAAGCTTGGCTTGCGCACGGACAGCGAACTGTTCGAGCTGCGCGACCAGCGCAGGGATTTCGACTAGTTTCCTTGCCTGTGGCGTTGGGTCGTTTTTCGATGTGCAGGAGTTACGCTTGCCAGTTGCTGCCGGTCGTTGAAATCAGACATTTCCGATATCCATAACTATTGAGCTCGGGCAAAATGGTTCTTGTAGTCAATCCACCACCCAGCCGCCCTTCTGTGCGCCGACGAACGCCAAGGCGCCGGCTCCTGGCTGCCGGTGCAGGCCGGCAGGTGTCCAGGCCATGGCATGGCAATGAATTTACTGAAAGATCTCGAAAATGAACTGGACAGGGGCGGCGCCGCTGCGCATAGCATTGCTGGATGACCATACGGTCGTGCGTCATGGCCTGCTCGATCTATTGAGCGACGAGCCTGACTTCCGTATTGTCGGGGCGTTCGCCAGCAGCCGCGAGCTGATTGCGAACCTGCGGACCGCGCCGGCAGATTTGCTGCTGGTCGATTACGTGCTGGCGCCGGACGATATCGACGGCCTGAACCTGATACGCGCCTTGTCCACACGTTTCCCCGGCAGCAAAATCCTGGTGGTGTCCGCGCATTACAATCCGGCCACGATAGCGCTGGCCCTGCGCGCCGGCGCGCGCGGTTTCGTCGGCAAGAACCAGCCCCTGTCCGACATTGTCCGCGCCATACGCACCGTCGCCCGCGGGCATGCTTACCTGAACCCGGAACTGGAAGTCGAATTTGCCTACCTGCTGTCGGAAAGCGCGGTGCAGGATGATGCGGCAGCCGTGGCTTTCTCGCCTGCCGTGCATGACTCATTCGCCGAATTGTCCCCGCGCGAGCGGGAAGTATTGCGCTGCTGCCTGAACGGATTGTCCGTTACCCAGATTGCCGATAAATACGGCCGCAGCGTCAAGACCATCAGTACCCAGAAACATTCGGCGTTTCGCAAACTGGGGATCCGCACCGATAATGAGCTGTTCAAAATGCATCGTCAGCTAGGAATGTTATGAATCGGCGGATTTTCCATTTTCTGTTGTCGCTCGCTTTCACGCTGTTTCTGGCGACGTCCCAGGCAGCGTCCGCGGCGCCGAACCTGGGCCTGTTCACGCCGGCGGAGCGCGCCTGGATCGCGGCGCATCCGGTGGTGCACATCGCCGTGGACCCCGACTGGCGCCCGCTGGAATACGTGGAGGACGGCGTACACAAAGGCTTGACATCGGAATATGTGGCGGCCATCTCGGCCCTGACCGGCATCCAGTTCCTGCTGGTGCCCGGCCAGCACTGGGGCGACGCGCGGCAGGCGCTGATTGAAGGCCGGGTCGACCTGCTGCCGGCGATTTCAAGGCAGTTTGCCCCTGCCAGCCTGAGAGACATCGTGCTGTTCAGCGAACCGTATTTCGTCGGTTCCACGATTATCCTGACCACCCAGGCCGAGCCCATCATCTTCGACGCCCGCAAATTGCACGACAAGGTGGTGGCGATCAAGGGCGGCGGCGCCTATGAGCGCCTGCTGCGCGAGCGTTATCCCAGGATTCGCCTGCTGCCTTTGCAAAGTCCGGAAGCCGCGCTGCAGGCTGTGGTCGACGGCCGCGCCGACGCCGCGGTAGGCGTCGATACGGCCATGCTGCCGCTGTTGCGCCGCAAGTATCTTGGCACCCTGCATATCTCCGGCACCATAGGCGACATGCCGGCGACGGTATCGATGGGAGTGCGCAAGGAGCTGCCCGAGCTGGCGTCGATTGTCGAAAAATCGCTGGGGTCGCTGACCGCCAGGCAGACCGACGACATGATGGAAAAATGGTTCCAGGGGACCGACTACGGCGCCCCCTCGCTGAACACGCTGCTGAAATATTATGGTCCGCAGCTGGCCGTGCTGGCGATAGCCGTGCTCCTGATCCTGGTGTTTGCGCAGCGAGCGCGCACCGCGCGCCTGGCGGCGGTCCGCAGCGAGCAGGCAAAGACCAAATTCCTGGCCGTCATGAGCCACGAGATACGCACGCCGATGAACGCCATCATGTCGTCGGTGGAGTTGCTGCAGCGCTCGCCATTGGACCAGCGCCAGCACGAGCTGGCCAACCTGGCCGGATCGGCGGCCGAAACGCTGCTGAACCTGCTGGACGACGTGCTGGACCTGTCAAAACTGGATGCCCATCGGCTGCTCCTGGAGGAAGTGCCTACCGACATTTCCGTGCTGGCGCAGCAAACGGTCGGCATGATGCAGATCAAGGCAGAGGAAAAGAATCTGGCTTTGCAGCTGGAGTTGCCGGTGCCCGACGACATGGACGTTGTCATCGATCCCACGCGAATCCGGCAAGTGCTGCTCAATCTGCTGTCGAACGCCATCAAATTCACCGACCGCGGCGGAGTTACGGTTTCCATCCGCTTGCAGCACGATGCGGCGGCGCCGCAATCGCAGGCAACGCTGCAGGTCACCGTCGCCGATACCGGCATCGGCATATCAGGCGAGCAGCAGGCGCGCCTGTTCCAGCCGTTCGTCCAGGCCGACAGTTCGACCACGCGGCGTTATGGCGGGACCGGGCTGGGCCTGGTGATTTGCCGCGAGCTGATCGAAACCATGAAGGGAACGCTGGATTTGCATAGCGAGCCCGGGGTCGGGACTTCCATCAGCTTCGCCATCCCGGTCGCGACGCGGCCGCGCGAAGGCGCCAGGCCGTCGTTGGCGGCTGCTGCAGCGCCGGCTCTCGCCGACGCTGCGGCAGCCGGCGGCCCGACAATTCTTGTAGTCGACGACCATCCCAACAATCGGCTGATCATCCAGCGCCAGCTGGAAGAACTGAAGTGCAATGTCGCGCTCGCCGCGGACGGTCCTTCGGCGCTGGCGCTGCTGGAAACCAGGCAGTTCCCGCTGATATTGCTGGACTGCTACCTGCCCGGCATGGACGGTTACCAGGTAGCGCGCACGATCCGCGCACGGGAACAAGGCAAAGATCTGCACCAGCCCATCATCGCCATCTCGGCCGCGGTCGACGCCGGCCATGTGCAGCGCTGCATGGAAAACGGGATGGACGGCGTCTTGAAAAAGCCGCTGCGTTTGAATGAGCTGCAATCCATCATCGAAGCCTGGTGCGATGTCGAGCTGACATTGCGCGAGCATCCGCCAAGCTCGCTTGCATCCGATTCGACTGAGCTGTTTCGCGACAGCGCTCAGCTGGATCTGGCTGAAATCGAGCGCGCGCTGGAAAGCGGCGATTTCGACATGCTGGCGCGCTACCTCCACAGGATGACAGGCGCCGCATTGATTGCCGGCGTTCCGGCGATTGCAGCGGCGAGCGGGCGGATGGAAGATCTCCTGCGCAGCGGCCCGGCTGCGGAGCAAACCGAGCTGGACACCGCATGTTCGGAGTTGCGCGCGCAGGTTGCACAGCTTTAGCTGCTGCGCATCCTGGTTTGCATCGCCGGCGCCGTATGGCGGATTTTCAATGCTTTCAGACGCCTCCTATATTGCCGCGGATTGGATGCAGGTACAGTGTTGAGCCTGCGCTGCCGGCCAATTGCCGCTTTCCCTCGTCCTGCAACCCAGGCGACAAGGCAATGGCTGTGTGCAGCAAATACTTCTGCAGGCCGTCGCCATGAATGAAATCCAGGAATCCCCAATGCTGCTGCGAGATACGCAATGGCAAGAACTAGAACCGCTGCTGACAGGAAGGCCGGGTGATCCAGGAGCCAGCGGCGCGAACAACCGCCTGTTTATCGAAGCAGTGCTGTCGGTCGTACTCAACGACGGTCCATGGACCCGCATGCCGCGCCAGTTCGGAAAATGGAGTGCGGCCTACATGCGCTTCAGGCGCTGGAACGAATGCGGTTTCTGGCGCCGGCTGGCGCAAAGCGAAATCAAGGACAGGGAACTGCTGTCGATGCTGGCGCGGATCACGGTCTACGGCGATCGGTACACGGAGCGCCAGGCGCTGCGATTGGCCAGGAAAGCCAACAAAGCTGCTTACAAATCGGCTTTGGGAACCATGGCCGGCAGCGAGCCGGCTGGCTGTTTGCCGTCCACGGATGAATCAATCCTGCATTGGGTCGGATTGGTCATGTCCTAGCCCGCGGATGGGAAATCCAGGTTCGTTGGCAAGGCAAATATTATGTTCATAATGCAATAAATTTTATGCTGTCTCCCCAGATAAGCACTCCTTTCGGCCGGTAGTGTTGTTCTCAGAAATTTCCGATGTACTTGTCGGATTATTTGGGACTAATCCTATATTGGCGGCTATTCATTCTCGATAAAGTTTATCCCAATGCAAATTCTATTGGATTGGGAACGGAAATGAATAAAGTCTATCGCGTAGTGTTTAACGAAGTCACCGGCACCTGGAGCGCCGTTGCTGAAACGGCCAAGGGCCGCACAAAGAGCAAGACTTCCGGCCTTGCCAAATCGCTCTTGGCAGTGCTTGCCGTCGCCGCCGTCGCCGGCGTTGCGATACCGCGCCGCGCCGAAGCATATGTGGCAGGAGCTGGCGCGGTGCAAGGCAACGCAGCCAATACAGTGATCGGCGATGGCGCTTCTGGTCCGACCGGCGGCTGTCTTAGCGGCAGCGGGATACCCGTTGCGTGCTCAACGGTTATCGGCAACGGTGCAAACACCACTTTTCAAAGCAGTACGATCATTGGCGACCACGCCAGCACCAGCGGCGCGTTTTCGGTCGCGATCGGTTCCTGGGCCACGGCCGGCGCCTATTCTCAGGCTATCGGCGCCAATGCGCAGGCAAGCGGCGACCATGCCACGGCCATCGGCCAAAGCGCGCTGGCGACGATGACCGATGCGTCCGCCATCGGCACCAACGCCCAGGCTACCGGCCGGCGTGCGGTTTCGATCGGAAGCGGCGCAAAAGCGACCGCCGATGATGCGTTTGCGATTGGCTGGGGCACAAATGCAAGCGGCGTCGGGTCCATGGCAGTCGGCAAGAGCGTGACGGTATCGGGCACCAATTCGATCGCCTTTGGCACCAGCAGCGTATCGGCCGGCAACGGCTCAGTCGCCTTTGGCGGGAATTCAACCGCGGCCGTAGATAATTCAACAGCAATCGGAACCAGTGCGATAACTGCCGGCACCGCCGGAGCTACTGCGATTGGCTGGAAAGCCAGCGCGGATTCAGGAACAACGGCAGGAGCATGGAGCGGCACCGCTGTCGGCACCAATTCGGCTACGCTGGGCGACGGTTCCGTAGCCCTTGGCGATTCGGCAAAGGCGCTCGCCGACAGGGCTAGCGCCATCGGCCGCGGCGCGCAAGCAAGTGCGCTGAATACAACCGCCGTGGGTGCGGGCGCCGTCGCGACGACTGCCGGCTCAGTGGCATTGGGCGCCGGTTCGGTCACCAGCGCAACAGCGCCTACCGGCGCCGGCTACCTGACTAATACCGCAGCACCGGCTTCTGAAGTATCGGTAGGGTCGGCTACCTCGCGTCGCCGCATCACGAACCTGGCGGACGGCGCCGCGCCGCAAGACGCCGTCACTGTCGCGCAATTGAGTACAGGCGTGAATAGCTTGTCGACCGGCATTGCTTCCGTGTCGACCGGCCTGAGCACGACCAACAGCAATGTGGCATCGCTGTCGACCTCGGCCTCGACGGGCCTGAGCTCGGCCAAAAGCAGCGTCGCATCGCTGTCGACTTCGGCTTCGACGGGCCTGAGCTCGGCCAACAGCGGCGTCGCTTCACTGTCGACCTCGGCTTCGACCGGCCTCAGCACGGTCACCAGCAATGTAAGTTCATTGTCGACCGGCCTGAGTTCTACCAACAGCAATGTGGCGTCGCTGTCGACTTCGGTTTCGACCGGTCTCAGCACAGTCACCAGCAATGTCGGCTCGCTGTCTACCGGCCTGAGCTCCACCAACAGCAATGTGGCATCGCTGTCGACTTCGGCCTCGACAGGCCTGAGCTCGGCCAACAGCAGCGTCGCTTCACTGTCGACCTCGGCTTCGACCGGCCTGAGCTCTACCAACAGCAATGTGGTCTCGCTGTCGACCTCGACCTCCACGGGCCTGAGCACGGTTAACAACAACCTGGTCAACGCTACACGCTACTTCAAGGCCGATGGCAAGAACGACGGCAGCGACGACGCCAGTGTTGCCGCCGGCAGCAATTCGGTAGCCATTGGCGCCGGTTCGGTCGCTACCCGCAACAACGTGGTCGAGGTCGGCAATCGCCAGGTCAGCGGCGTGCTGGCCGGTACGGAAAATACCGACGCAGTCAACGTGCAGCAATTGAAGGATGCCGGCCTGGTGGATAACGGCGGCAATCCGCTTGAGGCCGTGGTCTATGATGCCGGTTCGAGCAAATCGACCGTGACGTTTGGCGGCGCTGCGGGAACGCAGCTGAAGAACGTCGCGGAAGGCGTGGATGGCACGGATGCGGTGAACGTCAATCAGCTGGCCTCGTTGTCGACCTCGGCTTCGACCGGCCTCAGCACGGTCACCAGCAATGTCAGTTCGCTGTCGACCGGCTTGAGCTCCACCAACAGCAATGTGGCCTCGCTGTCGACTTCGGCTTCGACCGGCCTCAGCACGGTCACCAGCAATGTCAGTTCATTGTCGACCGGTCTGAGCTCTGCCAACAGCAACGTGACGTCGCTGTCGACTTCCACTTCGACGGGCTTGAGCACGATCAGCAACAACCTGGCCAACGCCACGCGTTACTTCAAGGCTGACGGCAAGAACGACGGCAGCGACGACGCCAGCGTTGCCGCCGGCAGCAATTCGGTCGCTGTCGGCGCCGGCTCCGTCGCCACTCGCAACAACGTGGTCGAGGTTGGCAATCGCCAGATTACCGGCGTAACCGCAGGCACTGAAGATACCGACGCAGTGAATGTCAGGCAGCTGAAGGATGCGGGTCTGGTGGACAACGGCGGCAGTCCGCTGGAAGCGGTGGTCTACGACGCCGGCTCCAGCAAATCCTCCGTCACCTTCGGCGGCGCCGCAGGCACGCAATTGAAGAACGTCGCCAACGGCGTGGACGTCGCCGATGCCGTCAATGTCGGCCAGCTGAATGCGGCCAAGACCGAGCTCGGCAACCAGATCGGAGACGTCTCCAGCAATTTGACGAACGCTACCCGCTATTTCAAGGCTACCGGCAACAATGACGGCAGCGACGACGCGGTCGCCGCCGGCAATAACGCGGTAGCGGCGGGTTCAAACGCGAAAGCGGCATTTGACAATACCGTTGCGATCGGCAACGACGCCGCGGCCAACTGGACCAACGCGGTTGCCATCGGCTCCGGCGCCGCCGCGGCGCAGGAATCCGTGGCTCTGGGCCATGACGCCAAGGCGCGCAATTCCAACGACACGGCGATTGGCGCCGGTGCGAGCGCAAGTCTTCAATCCACGGCAGTGGGCGCCGGAGCGGCAGCCATATCGGCCGGCACGGCGCTCGGGCAGGGAGCGCAGGTATTGGGAGCGAACGGCGTAGCGCTGGGTGTAGGTGCGATGGTGGCGCCGACGGTCAGCAACTCGGTGGCATTGGGCGCCGGCTCCACGGCGACCCGCAACAACACGGTCGATGTCGGCAACCGCCAGATCACCAGCGTGACGGACGGTACCGCGGACAACGATGCGGTGAACCTGTCGCAGCTGAAGGGCGTCCAGAGCCAGATCGGCGACCTGAACGCGCTGGCGGTCACCTACACTGACGCCGGCAAGACCGACATCAACCTCGGCAACGGTGCCGGCGGCACGACTGTGATCCACAATGTCGGCGAGGGCGTGGCGGCGACCGATGCGGTCAACAAAGGCCAGCTGGATACCCAGATCGGCAATGTCAGCAACAACCTGGCCAACGCTACGCGCTATTTCAAGGCCGACGGCAAGAACGACGGTAGCGATGACGCTAGCGCCGCGGCCGGCAGCAATTCGGTTGCGTTAGGCGCAGGTTCGGTTGCTTCCCGCAGCAACGTGGTCGAAGTCGGCGGCCGCCAGATCAGCGGTCTCGCTGCGGGCACCGAGGACACCGATGCGGTGAACCTCAAGCAGCTGAAGGATGCCGGCTTGGTCGACGCCGGCGGCAATGCGCTTGACGCGGTGGTCTACGATGCCGGTTCCAGCAAGGCTTCGGTCACTTTCGCCGGCGTCAATGGCACTGTGCTGAACAATGTTGCCGATGGCAATATCGCTGCCGGCAGCCGCCAGGCGGTGAACGGCGGCCAGATAGCAGCGCTGCGCGACAGTTTGCAGAACCAGATCACCAATGTCGACAATCGGGTCACCAACATTGAAAACAATGGCGGCGGTTCCGCTCCCGATCCGCACTTCGTCTCTGCCGGCGACAAGAGCCAGGCGGCGGCAGCGACGCCAGGTTCAGCCAGCGTAGGCGTCGGTGAAAATGCCCAGGCGAACGCCAGCAACGCGGTAGCGATCGGCGCCAATTCGGTGGCGAATCAGGCCAATACGGTGTCGGTCGGTTCGGCGGGGAATGAACGCGCGATCGTTAATGTGGCGGAGGGCGTGGCCAGCACCGATGCAGTCAATGTCGGCCAGATGAACAACATGGTCAACAATAGCGCCGCGCAGACACTGCAAAGCGCCAATGACTATACCGACCAGCGTTTCAACCAGGTCAACAATGCAATCAATGAGGTCGACAAGGCGGCAAGCCGCGGGATTGCAGCGGCGGCGGCGTTGAACAACGTGACGCCGTACATACCTGGGAAAACCTCCCTGAACGCCGGCATCGCCGGTTATCGCGGGACCACGGCGCTAGGGGTAACGGTATCGCGCTGGAACCAGCGCGGCAACCTCAACCTGAATGCAGGCGTCTCTAGCGCCGGCAGCAACAGCACCATCGTCCGCGCCGGCATCGGCGTGGTGTTTGGGAACTGACTGGAATAGCCATCGTATCGATCGACGCGGGCGGCGAATACGCATGCATGCCTCTTAAAGAGGACGCGAATTTGCTGTCCGAAAATTTCACGATATGCCGGTTCCTTCCGAATTGTCGCCGCCGCCAGCGTAGCATTCGCGCGCCACTTTTTTAGTGGCGTAGCGACTGTTATGTAACGTCGGTTTTCACTGGACGATTGTGTAGTTTTAATCTGAGGAGATATTGTTTAATATGGCCATGCCCGCGACCTGCCGGGGGTTGATGATGCATGAGGAATTCCCCATGGATTACAACCGGCGGTCATGGCCATTCATCGTCAAGTCAAGCAGAAAGCGTCATGTCAAGATCCGCCAAGAATCCGATTCGCGTCGCCTTGCTGGACGATCATCCGATCGTCCGCCACGGTCTTGGCAAACGATTTTCCGACGAAGCGGACCTTCATGTGGTGGGCATTTACGCCACAAGCCGAGAAATGATCAATGGCTTGCGCGTAGCGCCGGCGGAAGTGCTGGTGGTCGATTACTCGCTCGGGCCAACCGAAATCGACGGCGTCAACCTGCTCAAGGTCCTGAAGATCAAATATCCGTCAAGCAGGATACTGGTCGCTTCTTCGCACGACAGTCCTGCTACTGTGGAGCTTGTGATGCAGGCCGGGGCCAGGGCATTTGTCGCCAAGGCGGAACCGCTTTCCGCGCTGGTCGAAGCAATCCGCATCGTGGTGGCGGGCGGCACATATACCAGTGAGGCTGGCGCTGCGCCGGCCGCGCTGCCTGGTATGTCCGTGTCTGCAGGCTGCGCTTCCGCCGGCCCGGCGTTGGAGGCGGACCCGGAAGGCCAGCAGCTGTCGCCGCGTGAACGTGAAGTCATACGCTGCTGCCTGGAGGGCATGTCGATCACCGAGATTGCCCAGAAATTCTCAAGGAGCAGCAAGACCATCAGCTGCCAGAAGCAAGCCGCAATGAAAAAACTGGGCTTGTGCACCGACAGCGAATTATTCGAGTGGCGCGACCAGGGTAAGGATCTGGATTGGTTCTCGGACCCGCAGTAAGGGGCAACTTGCGATGCCGCAGGAATCATGCCGGCAAGAGACGCCGCCTGAATTCAATGATATGAGTTACCCATTTTTATTACGCTCAAAAAAATGGTTCTTGCAGCCGCTTCAACCTGTAATTGCGGCCGGGTAGGCAGCCGGACCACGGCGCGCCGGTTCTCCGGCGACCGGTGATTTTCTGTCAGCCGGCTGCCAGTACATCCCCGGAAAATCATTTAACGGCGTTTTTTCAGCCGGCGGCAGACAGTAAATGCGCGGCAATCCCGCAAAACCCGAAGCTATCGCATCGCTGCCTATTTTCATTATCTGGAAATATTCCACATACCCTGGATTGAACCCCATGTAAGCGTACTTGCCGGCCAGTTCGTCCGGGGTATTGTCGTCCATGAAAGAGGTTGCCTTGCTGGTGGTGATCCTCAAGAAAGAGCCGAGAGTGCTGTACTCGAATTCGGTGGCGCGGTGCAAAGTGGTTTTGATGTCGGGTTTTCCTGCCTGCTCTTGCAGCAACGTTCCTGTGAAACGCATGATGCCGGTGCCGTCGGCATGATAATGGCTGGATACCCGCGCAAATGCGCGGATCATGTTTCCGGGGAAAATCCTGTTGATTTCATAGGGCGATTGGCAGGACCAGTCGGTACGGCTGAAGGATCTTTGCAAAGAAAAGACGATCCACGGCGCAACCAGGATGAAAATTGCGACGGGAAATAGCCACCGGTTTTTCATAGGTCAGCCTCGTCGAGGATCACGTAGGATACGCAGTCGGCATCGCTGTTTTCGATGGCATTGCGGCATAGGAAATAGCTGAATACGTTATTGGCGTGCGCGCCATTGATATACACCTTCCAGTCGGCTGTCGCAGGCAGCAGGCGGGGGGGATTTTTTTCCAGCATGCTGATTTTCCTGGCGATGAATTCCGTTTGGCCGGCAAAGCCTTTTTCTATGAAATGCCGAATCTCTTCTCCGCTCTTGACTGGAACATAGCTGGCGTGGGGAGCAATCTGAAACAGGTTGCGCTGTAAATTCGGTGCGAACGCGAATGCGGCAATCGTGCTTGATATCGCCAGCGCGGCGAGCCCCGCATAGATTGCACCAGTCTGCAGGCGCGAAGGGGGCGGCAAAGCCTTATCGGGCATGACGTCGGGCGGCATGGATGGCGGAGACCGGTCTGGGGCATTCGGCTGAATTTCTACCGGCAATACCGGATCGGCCGGTAAAACAGCGGCCGGGGACTGTTCGTCCTTTGCGCCGCGCATAAAGAAAGTGTCGGAGGTTTTGTAGCCGATGCGCGGAATCGTGACGACACTGTCTGTCTTGATGCCGAATGCGGCGAAGCATTTTCGGATGTGTGCAATTGCCTGGTTGACGTTGTTGGTGGAGACGACGTTTCCGTATTGTCCCCAGCCGCCTTCCAGCAAATCTTTTTTAGTGACTACCTGTCCTTTTGCTTCCAGCAGGATAAGTAGGCAGCGGCTTGCTGCAGCGCCGAGCTGGATGACGTGCTCCGGCTCATTTGCCGACGTAAGTTCGAAATATTCATCGTCGAAATAGGCAAGACCGCAAATCAGATATTTTGCCATTCGTTCTTTCAAACGTTATGTGTTGAATGTATCTGGCTGTAGCGCGATCCGAACACTCGCTTCGCCGCGGACATGGACCGGATCGCCGCTGGGCCGCTTATCGTTCGACCGCATTATAGGCGGGGTTCCAGCTGGAAATAAACAGAAGAGATTCGGAGATTTCGGACCGGATATGGCATTCCTGGTCAATTGTCCCGGCACTAATCTGCTACAAAAAACTATTGATGGCGGCCGGCAATTTTGTTCCATCCATGGAGCAGCTGGCTGACCACTCCAAGGAACATGGATTAAGCTGCGATCAAATTCAAGGCAAGCCGCCATCAAACGGATTCACCCAGCAGCGCCTGTTTGCCACTGCGGCATGTTGCGCCCCATGACTCCTTGCCACGCATGAATATCCATATGCCCGCTGCCAAAAGTCCCAGGAAAAATCCCAGTAATGCCGCGGCGCTGATTTTCGGGAAAACCGGATGCACCGGCACATGGATGGCGGTCACTGCTTTTGTGTTGAATGTTCTGTGCGGATTGAGTTTTTCGTCCAGGGCGCTGATTCTTTCGCGCAAAATCTGCAGCTCGGTCGTGTTGGCGCGCAGCATGGAAGCAAGAATGATATCTTCAGAAATGTTTTTCTCGCCTGCTTCAGAAACATCCATTCGTTGTCGCAACTCAAGCAGGGCCGCACGTTCGTCTTCTTTTTTTTCCAGCCCGTCCTTTGCAGCGGCAAGATCCTCTTTCAATTTCGTTAGCGACGGCCTCAATAGCTCTTCGTGTTCTGTTTGCAGTACCTCGAATGCCCTGCTCAGATTTTCCTTCGCTTCGCTTGGCGTATGGCCGTCGACGGTCATTTTTATCAGGTCTCCATCTCCTGCCATGCCGGCAGACAGTGTTTTTTTTACGATATCCCTGCGCTCATTGGGAAACTCGGCAATCCGGAGCCTTTGCGACTGCACGACCTTGACCGAAAAATGTGGAAAATTGATGCGTTGGACAACGTCGTTGGGTTTTGCCAGCAAATTGGCCGCGGACTCGACTTGTCCTATTTTGAACAGCAAGGTCGCCGGCCATTGCTTCGGCAGCGTCAGCGCGATGCCGATAGCAACCAGTGCGCCCAGTAGAGAGGAAACGGCGAGTGCGCTGAAATGCTGCTTTAAGGAGAAAGATACTGTGGGTAATAAGGTTCCAGCATTTTTTGTGAGACTCACTCGCATTTCCCTATTTGCAAAAAAAGAATTTGCCTATTTATTAAAAACTATAAAACCGAGTATGTGGATACTGATTGGATCCTGATAAAAATCCAGCGATTGCCAGGAAAGTAAAACATATCAAGAAATACTGCCTTCACTCGCCAACCAATCTCACCCAATGCGATGTGGACAGTAAGGTTTCTGGTGAAATATTGTGTTCGATTCGCCGATAAAAGGTCGCTTTGGCTCCGGCGTAGATAGCCCGCTTTTCCCGTTTTAGAGTGACACGCTGCCTTTCGTGATCGGCATATTCCGCAATTCTTTCGAGCATCGCCATCAGGGTGTCGTCGCCGTCAACGTTATTTGCCAATTGCCGCCAGAAATTGGATTCATTCCAGCGCCTGAAGCGCATGTAAATGTTTGAACGGGCTCCAAACTCTGGCGGCAGATCCACCCAGGCATTGTATTTATTGGAAATAAACCACAGAATGGCATCGATGAAATTGCGGTTGTTTCGAGCGCGAGCCACTCCCATTCCCATCCCCCGCAAAAAAGGCTCTAACTGCCGCCACTGGTCATCCTCGAGTTTCATGATTGGATTTCGCATAAGATTTATCGACCTCGCTCTAAGTTCAAAACTGATGTTGATCAGGTTCCTATTGCATTTGGATGGGGACTTGCGGTGCGGCCAAGACATTCAAGCGGCGTTTGGCTGCGAAAATTCTAACTAAAACAATTGCAGGGACAGTCTTGTTGAAATTAAAGTCATTAATTTTCATGACAATTCACGGGCTTTCATAGAAGCCGCTGCTGCGATCTAAAAAACGCGTATCGAGGAATGTGGCCTGGACAGGGGGGCAGATAAAGAATTCATGCAATGGCTGCATGCCGCGATTTTCGGATATTGATTGAAAGAGGCGTTGAAATCATTTTATTGAATCATGCGGTTTCACAAGTTTGACGGTTGCCGCAGGTGTTCAAGAAATCGAGGACTATAAAAAAACCAGGCGGGGTGGCGGCAACCCGATTCATGAAACCGCGACTCGGCATTTATATTTTGCCTATTCAGGGTCGAATCGAATCCCGATAATCCTGTCGGCGCTTATGGGCTATTTAAAATCCCACTTCATCTGGTTGGCGATAGAGATATTCCGGGTGCTGGTTGCACACAAGCCGATATATTCCGTCAACGGCGGCGCACTGGCCACGCCTTCGGCCAGCAGGTTGCGGTTGCTGAAAACGTAATTGAGCCTGGCGAATTCCCCATACAGCTTCAAAGCTCTTGCCAGCAGCCGCGGATTGCAGTCGGGAATGCGGACCTTGATGCGCGGTATCAGCTGGTCGATCTGTCCGACTTCGATCCGTTCGTAGTCGCGGCCATACACTGCCTTGCGTCCACCGGCCGCCAGCGCCAGGTCGAGCTGGCGGAAGGAGCGGCTGGACTGGACACCGGCCGACAGGTGGAAGACCGGCTGCGCCAGCGTTTCCTTGAGCGCCAGATGCAGGATGGCGCGGGCGCACCAGTCCACCGGCACGACGTCGATCTTGTCATCCAGCGAGGTGGTCAGCACGCCAAGTTTCTGCCACACCATGAAAACCCAGAAGATGCTTTGCGACGGCGCGCAGCCGAGCCGGGTGTGGCCGACCACGATGGAAGGGCGCAGCACTACCAGCGGCAAGTCGGGAAAATGTTCCCGCAGCAGTCGTTCGCCGATGGCCTTGGAGCGGGTGTACGGCACCAGGTGGTCTTCCTGCGCCAGCGGCAGGCTGAGCATTTCCGGAATGCTGTTGTCAGCCGCGGAATGGCTGCCGCAAGCCATGGCGGTGCCTATATAGAGGAAACGCCGCAGCCGCGGCCGGCCTTCCATCAGCGCCGCCAGCGCCAGCGTGCCGCCGACATTGGTTTTTTCCAGCGCCGGATGGTCGGTGAAAGTCGCCAGCGCCGCGCAATGGATCACGGTCGACACCTGGTCCAGGCGCGGATCGGCGGCAACGCCGGCCAGTTCCGGCAAGTCGGCGCACAGCACCTGCTGCGGACCCAGCTGCGCCAGGTCGGCGTCGCTGGCGCCGATCTGCTTGAGCTGGATCCACAGGCGTTCCAGGGCCTGCCTCGGGGTCGGCGCCCGCACCATCAGCAGCAGGCGGTGCGCCAGCCCGGCCTGGATCGCTTCCACTGCGGTGGCGCTACCCAGGAAACCGGTAGCGCCGGTGATCAGGATCAGGTCGTCGCTGGCCATGTTCAATAGCTGTAGGTGACGTACACGGCAGCGTTGGGCGCCAGCCTGCGCCTGGCGATCGGACTCTTGGCGGCGTCGCCTTGCAGGCGCGTGGCGCCGGCCAAGGTATGCAGCGTCCAGTTCTTGTCGAACTGGTGGTCCCAGCCCAGGCTGGCGCTCACTTCGTACAGCCCGCTCTTGGGCTTGAACGCGGCGTAGCCGGAGTTGGCGGATTGCAGCGCGTTGACGCCGTAGTAGGTTTGCATGTATTTGCTGTCGCCGACGCTGGCGGTTGCCGCCAGCGTCAGCTTGTCGTTGGCCGCCGCGTAGAACGGGCTGGATACGCCAAAATGCAAGGCGTTGCCGTTATCCTTTTGCGACAGCGCCAGGTCCGCCGTGAGGCTCAGGCTCAGCCATTCCAGCGGCGTATAGCCTGCGCTCAGGATGGCGATGGCCGAACCCTTGATATCGCCCATGCCACGCAGGCGTGTGCTGCCGCTGCTGAAACCGAAGTTGTTTTCATCCTTTTCCCGACGGCCGCCGCGGTAGCCCAGCGCTGCGCTATAGTTGAAGGCGCCGGCCGTGTTGCCGTAGCCGATGCCGCGCATGGTGCTGGCGAAGAAGCCGCCCGGGGTGGAATAATCCAGCGCCAGGACCGGCCCGGCCATGTTCTGGTCGGAACCGGAATAGCGGGGACCGAAAGCCGCGCCGGCGCCTATGGTGAGGGTGTTTTCATCGCTCTTTGGGCTGCTTTTGGCGGTGTCGGCCAAGGCGCTGGCGGCAGTCGAGCTGCCGGCGCCCAGCAGCATCAGCTGCATGCCGAGGAAGGCGAGGCTTTTTCTGTCAAGACGTTTTTTCATTGTCGGCTTTCTAATCGGATTGTGCGGATTGTGTTGCGAGGAAATGTTCATGCCGGATCGGCCAAACAAGCAGTATCCGCCAGCGAAATGAAGGAAACATGAGCCATTCGTTAACGTTTGCTGAAGACGCCAGGAGCCGTCGCAGGTAGGCACTTCAGCTTTTCTTCACGTTAGAGTGTTTAAATACGGGCCTATGAAAATACTGCTGATCGAAGACGACCTGGACCTGGGCAACGGCGTGCGCATCGCCTTGTCCGACCATGGCATGGACGTGGTGTGGGTGCGCCAGCTGGAGGATGCGCTGCGCCACCTGGAATCCGACGCCTGCGACCTGGTGCTGCTGGACCTCGGTTTGCCCGACGGCGACGGCCTTAGCCTGCTGACCCGCTTGCGCCGCGAAAAAAAGGGCCTGCCGGTGATCATCCTGAGCGCCCGCGATGCGGTCAGCGACCGCCTGCTCGGCCTCGACAGCGGCGCCGACGATTACCTGGTCAAGCCTTTCGTGCTGGCTGAACTGCTGTCGCGCGTGCGCGCCCTGGCGCGGCGCAGCTACGGCTTCGATGGCGAAACCATGGAACTGCGCGGCCTGTCGCTGCATGCGCCGACCCGCCGCGTCACGGTGCAAGAGCGGCCGGTGGAGCTGACCGCCAGCGAATACGCCTTGCTCAGCACCTTGCTGATACGCGCCGACCGCGTGGTGACGCGCCGCATCCTGGAAGACCTGGCGCTGCCCGGCGGCCAGGGCAACGCCAGCAATACCCTGGATGTGCACATGGCGAACCTGCGGCGCAAGATCGGCGACGGTTATATCCGCACCGTGCGCGGCGTCGGTTTCGTGATAGACCTGCAGGCGCCGGCCCGCAGCGCCCGCAAATGATGCGCCGCTGGTGGAGCGGGCTGGTGCGGCCGACCCTGGTGCGGCGCCTGCTGCTGGCGCAGATGCTGTTGCTGACGCTGCTGTGGAGCCTGTTCATCGGCTACGCCATGTTCGAGACCAGCCGGGCGCCCGGCCCGATCAGCCTTGACCGCACGTATGAAGCGATATTCGGCGTTGTCGAAAACCTGGCCGACAATCCCGAGCGCCAGCACACGGTGTTGCGCCTGATAGACCAGGCGGTGCGCGAAGGTTACGGCATCGGCGGCGACACGCCGAAGCTGTCGCCCAGCATCCAGGTACGGCAAGCCGGGAAACTGATTTACCAGTCCCAGGACACGCCCGGCGGCATCCGCAACCGGCGCCTCGGCCAGCCGGAAACCCTGTATGTCGATGGCGTGCGCTGGCGCGCCCGCACCGTGCAGTCGCCGCGGTCCGATACCAGCGTCACCATGATCGTGCCGGCGGACGGCATGGAAATGCTGATCGACATGAACTCGCGCGGCTATTATTCCTTGCCCCTGCTGATCAGCCTGCCGTTCCTGCTGCTGCCGGCCTGGCTGTCGATACGCATGGCCCTGCGGCCCTGGAGCCGGGTGGCGCGCGAAGTGGCCGCGCGCGGCCCGCAAAACCTGGCGCCCCTGGAATACAAGCCCAAGCACCTGGAACTGAGCTCCATGGTGGACCGGATCAATGCCTTGCTGCAGCGCATGAGCAACAGCGTGGAGCGGGAGCGCAATTTCATCGCCGACGCCGCGCATGAGCTGCGCACGCCGCTGGCCGCCATGCGGGTCAATGTGGAAGCCTTGCAAAGCCAGGCCGGCAACCAGCGCCAGCAAGAACTGCTGGCGGGGATATTGAGCAGCAACAGCCGCGCTACCAGGCTGGTGGGCCAGCTGCTGATGTTGATGCGCAGCGATCCCACCGCCAGCATCGTGCTGGAGCGGCTCGACCTCGGCGCGCTGCTGCAAGACCGGCTGGCGGTCCTGTCCAACCTGGCCCAGCTGCGGCAGATCGAGCTGGAGCTGACGTCCGAAGGCCAGTGCTACATCCTCGGCCATCGCGACAGCCTGGTGTCGCTGATCGACAACCTGGTCGACAATGCGATCAAGTACAGTCCGCCGGGCGCCACCGTCTTCGTCAGCCTGCACAGCAACCTGACCCAGGTCGTGCTGAGCGTGGCGGACCAGGGGCCGGGCATTGCGCCGGCGCTGCGCGAACGCGTGTTCGACCGGTTTTTCCGCAATCCGGACCAGACCCAGAGCGGCAGCGGGCTGGGCCTGACTATCGTCAAGTCGGTGGCGCACCAGCACGGCGCGTTTATCCGGCTCGATGCCGCCGACGGCGACCAAGGCTTGCTGGTCGAAGTCAGGTTCCCGTGGGCCTCGGCGTGACCGCGGCGCCAGCACGGCGGCGGCAAAAAGACAACACGGGAATGTTGTTTAAAAAATAAAATTGCCATATAGACATAGAGATGCTGTATCCTCGCGAAGTCATATTTCATCTTTTCCTAGCCCGAGGATTGTTATGCAAGCAGCGACACAACGAAAGAAAACCAGCAGCAGCGCCGTGAGGTTCCCGGGGCTGTTTTTTTTCGGCCGCAAACTCTGCGGCGCGCGCAATGCGCTGGCGCTGCTGGCGGCGCTGACGGCCGGCCAGCTGGCGCAAACCTCCCATGCGGCCGGCGTCAGCAGTTTTTCACCGCAGGGCGAGGTTGCCCAGGTGCGCCAGGTGCGGGTCAATTTCTCGGAAGCGGCGATCAAGTTCGGCGATCCGAAATCGCCCACGCCGTTCGACATCAACTGCTCCGAGGCCGGCAGCGGGCGCTGGGCCGACGAGCGCAACTGGATCTACGATTTCGTGCGCGACCTGCCGCCGGGGACGCGCTGCGGCTTTACCGTGAAACCCGGGTTCAAGCTGCTGTCCGGCGCCGCGCTCAGCGGCAAGACCGTATTCCAGTTCAATACCGGCGGCCCGGCCGTGGTCGACATCATGCCGCGCGGCGACAGGATCGAAGAAGAGCAAACCTTCATCCTGATACAGAACGGCGCCGCCACCAGCGACAGCATCCTGAAGCACGTGTACTGCCAGGCCGAGGGCGTGCATGAACGGATCCCGGTCAAGTTCGTCGCCGGCGCCGAACGCAAGCAGCTGCTCGACCATTTCGCCGACAAGATCAATCCGGACCGGGTCAGCACCTTGCAATGCCAGCAGCGCCTGCCTAACGACGGCGCGGTCAGCCTGACCTGGGACAAGGGCGTGAGCACCGCTTCAGGCATCGCCAGCAGCCAGCCGCAGGTATTCAAGTTCAAGGTGCGGCCGACCTTTACCGCCAGCGTCAGCTGCGAGCGCGAGAACGCCAATGCCGCCTGCGCGCCCATCCTGCCGCTGCGCATCCTGTTCACCGCGCCGGTGCCGCGCAAGCTGGCGGAAGGCGTGACGCTGAACGCTTCCAACGGCAAGCTGAAGCCATTTTTTGAAAAGAACGATACCGACGACACGGTGTCGCAGCTGACCTTCAAGCCGCCGTTTGCCGAGAAGGCGGAACTCAGCGTTGATTTGCCGTCAGGTTTCCAGGACGAGAACGGCAGGCCGCTGTCGAACGCGGCTGCATTTCCGCTGAAGGTGCGGATGGCGGATTATCCGCCGCTGGCGAAATTTCCCTCGGCGCCGTTCGGCATCATCGAGCTCAACGCCGACGCCACCTTGCCGGTCACCCTGCGCAGCGTCGAGACCGGCATGCTGGCCCGCAGCGCCGACGGCAAGGTCAATCCCGGCACGGTCAGCAACCTGAAAGTGAGCGACGACCAGAACATCATCGCCTGGCTGACCAAGCTCAGGAAATATCACGAAACCACGATCACCATCAACAAGAAGCAGGTGGAAACCCGCAGCATCGGCTTGCTGGCGAAACAGGCCGGGGCCAAGACCCTGGACCTGCCGCCGTCGCCGGACAGCAAGGACGGCGTGCGGCCGTTTGAAGTCATCGGCATCCCGCTCAAGGATCCGGGTTTCTACGTGGTCGAGCTGGAATCGCAAAAGCTGGGCGCCTCCCTGCTAGGCAAGGCTGCGCCCATGTATGTGCGCACCAGCGCGCTGGTGACCAACCTGTCGGTGCACGTCAAGATCGGCCGCCAGAACGGCGCGGTATGGGTCACCACGCTGGACAGCGCCAAGCCGGTAAGCGACGCCGACGTCCGCATTTCCGATTGCCGCGGCACCGAGCTGTGGCGCGGCAGGACGGACAAGACCGGGATTGCCATGGTGCCGGAGTTCCCGCTGGACGGCTGCCGCAATGGCGACGGCAACCAGCCGGGACACATCGACGGATTTTTCGTCAGCGCCCGCAAGACCGACGACAAGGGCCGCGCCGACATGGCTTTTGCGCTGACGTCATGGAACGACGGCATCGAATCCTGGCGCTTCAATTTGCCGATGGATTACGACAAGTCCGCCACCGTGCGCGCCCATACGATATTTGACCGGACCTTGTTCCGCGCCGGCGAAACGGTATCGATGAAACACGTGATTCGCACCGAGACCATGCAGGGTTTCGGCCTGCTGCCGAACGACAAGCTGCCGACCCGGGTGCGCATCACCCACCAGGGCAGCGGCCAGGAATACCAGTTCGCGCTGAACTGGCGCGGCCAGAAGAATGCCGAAACCGTGTTCCAGGTGCCGAAGGAAGCCAAGCTGGGCAGCTACGAAGTGGTGCTGGACGGCGGCAAGGTAAAGAGCGGCGTCATCGGCGGTGATGGCAATGCGGACGCTGACTCCGACGCCGACAGCGATAGCGGGGGTTATGACGAAAACCGCCGCAGCTACAGCAGCGGCAGTTTCCGCGTCGAAGAATTCCGCCTGCCTGTGCTGCAGGGACGCATCACGCCGCCCAAGACCCTGGTGGCGCCGAAAGAGGTACCGCTTGCCGTGCAGCTCAATTACCTGAACGGCGGCGGCGCTTCCGGCCAGGCGGTGCACGTCACCAGCCTGCTGCGCGGCAAGGCCGTGAGTTTTTCCGGCTACGACGGTTATTCCTTTGCGGCCGGCCGCAACGATGAAGACAGCAGCGCCGACAGCCAGAAAATCGTGGCCGACAAGCTGCCGGTGACCCTGGACAAGGCCGGCGCCGGCAAGACCGTGGTCAAGGACATGCCGGCGGTCACGGTGCCGAAGGAATTGCTGACGGAAATGACGTATGCCGATCCTAACGGCGAAATCCAGACGGTATCGAGCGTAACCCCGGTCTGGCCTGCGGCGGTAGTGGTCGGCCTGAAAGCGGGGGAGTGGGTTTCGGTCAAGAACAAGCTGACATTGACGGCGGTCGCGCTCAATCCGGCCGGCCAGCCGCAAGCCGGCGTGCCGATCGACATCAGCGGAACCAGCAAGCAGACCAACTCCCATCGCAAGCGCATGGTGGGCGGATTCTACGCTTACGAAAACACCACCACCGGCAGCGACCTGGGAGCGCTGTGCTCGGGCAAGACCGATGCCCGCGGCCTGATGATCTGTACCGTGGAATTGCAGGAACCCGGCAATATCGAACTGACAGCCAAGGGCAAGGACAGCGACGGCCACGCCGCGCTCGCGGCCAGTTCGGTCTGGGTCACCAAGCAGGGCGAGCTGTGGTTCGATGGCGAGAACCAGGACCGCATCGATATCCTGCCTGAGAAAAAGACTTACCAGCCCGGCGAAAGCGCCAAGTTCCAGGTACGCATGCCGTTCCGCTACGCCACCGCCCTGATCGCGGTGGAACGCGAAGGCGTGATCGAAACCCGGGTGGTGCAGCTGAACGGCCAGGATCCTACCTTCAGCCTGCCGGTCAAGGCCGGCTACGGCCCCAATGTATTCGTCTCGGTGCTGGCGGTGCGCGGCCGCATGCGCGAGGTGCCGTGGTATTCCTTCTTTACCTGGGGCTGGAAAGAACCCTTGAACTGGTGGAGCGAATTCAAGGAATACCAGGCGCCTAGCGCTACCGTCGACCTGGCCAAGCCAGCTTATAAATACGGCATCGCCGAAATCACGGTAGGCACCGCCGCCAACCAGCTGGCGGTGACGGTCAAGGCCGACCAGCCCAGTTATGCGATCCGCACCACCGCCAAGGTGAACATCCAGGTCAATCTGCCCAACGGCAAACCGGCGGCCGGCGCTGAAATCGCCCTGGCGGCGGTCGACGAAGCTTTGCTGGAGCTGGAGCCGAACCGCAGCTGGAACCTGCTGGAAGCGATGCTGCAGCGGCGCAGCTACGGCGTGGAAACTTCGACCGCGCAAATGCAGGTAGTCGGCAAGCGCCATTACGGGCGCAAGGCGATTCCTGCCGGCGGCGGCGGCGGCAAATCGCCGACGCGTGAACTGTTCGATACTTTGCTGCTGTGGAAACCGGCGATCGTGCTGGACGCCAACGGCAGGGCGCAAGTCGACGTGCCGTTGAACGATGCGCTGACCAGCTTCAAGATAGTGGCGGTAGCGCAAAGCGGCGACAGCCTGTTCGGCACCGGCGCCGTCAGCATCCGCTCGACCCAGGACCTGCAGCTGATATCGGGCTTGCCGCCGCTGGTGCGGGAAGGCGACAATTTCAGCGCGCTGGTCACCGTGCGCAACACCACCACACGCGCCATGCAAGTCCATGCCACGGCGCAGGCCGCCGGCTTGCCGGCGGCAACCCCGCTGGCGGCCAAGGACGAGAGCATTCCCGCCGGTGAAACGCGCGAGCTGGTGTGGGCTGTTACGGTGCCGGCCGACGTCGGCCAGCTGGCATGGGAAATCAATGCCCAGGAACAGGGCGGACCGAAAGTGAAGGACAGTATCAAGTTCGTCCAGCGTGTGGTGCCCGCGGTGCCGGTGACGGTGCAGCAGGCGACCCTGTTCCAGCTCGACAAGCCGTTCAGCATGGCGGTAGCGCCGCCTGCCGACGGCTTGCCGGGGCGCGGCGGCCTGGCGATCTCGCTGGCGCCGTCGCTGGCTTCCGGCAGCGACGGCCTGCGCCGCTATTTCGTCAACTACCCGTTTTCCTGCCTGGAGCAAAAGACATCGCGCGCAATCGGCTTGCGCGACGACGCCATGTGGCAAAAGGTATTGAACGACTTGCCGACTTACCTGGATAGCGACGGCCTGGCTTATTATTATCCGCCGAACGAAGGCAACGCCCGCCGCGGCAGCGATACCCTGACGGCCTACCTGCTGGCGGTGACCCAGGAATCGGGCTTTGCGATTCCGCAGCAAAGCCGCGACAAGATGCTCGATGGGTTGGCGGCTTTCGTGGAAGGCAAGATCACGCGCGATTTCTGGTCGCCGCAGAAAGACCTGGACGTGCGCAAGCTGGCGGCGCTGGAAGCCTTGTCGCGTTATGACCGGGTACGGCCGGCGATGCTCGATTCGATCCAGATCTCGCCTAACCTGTGGCCGACTTCGGCTGTGCTGGACTGGATCAATATCCTGCAACGGGTATCCGCCATTCCCGACCGCGCCAAGCGCCAGGCAGAAGCCGACCAGGTGATCCGTGCGCGCCTGAACTACCAAAGCACGCGCATGGGCTTCTCGACCGAGAGCAGCGATTACTGGTGGTGGCTGATGGCCAGCGCCGATGTCAACGCCAACCGGCTGGTGCTGACCATGCTGGAGAATCCGGCCTGGAAGGAAGACATGCCGAAACTGATCAACGGCGCCATCCAGCGCCAGTCGCGCGGCCACTGGTCGACTACCACGGCGAACCTGTGGGGTTCGCTGGCGCTGCAGAAATTCGCGCGCAAATTCGAATCGGAAAAGGTCGCCGGCGCCACCAAGGCCAGCCTGGAGCAGGGCGCCAGCGTGAGCAGCAGCCAGAGCTACAACTGGCCTGCCGCAGCCGCTGCTAACGAGACCGGCAAGCTGCAGCTGCCTTGGCCGTCGTCGGCGGCGCCGGCCGAACTGAAGCTGAGCCACGCCGGCAGCGGCGCGCCGTGGGTGACGGTGCAAAGCCTGGCGGCGGTGGTGCTGAAGAAACCGTTCTCCAGCGGCTACCGGATCAGCAAGAACATCGTGCCGGTGGAGCAGAAGGAAAAGGGTAAATACACCCGCGGCGATGTGGTACGGGTCGACCTCGAAGTCGATGCCCAGACCGACATGACCTGGGTGGTGGTGACCGATCCTATCCCGGCCGGCGCCACCTTGCTCGGTTCCGGCCTGGGCCGCGATTCGGCCATCGCCACCACCGGCGAACGGCCTAGCGGCAGCGCCTGGGCGGCGTATGAAGAACGCAGTTTCGAAGCGTTCCGCAGTTATTACGAGTATGTGCCGAAAGGGAAATTCACCATGACGTATACTTTCCGCATCAACAATCCGGGTGAATTCAGCTTGCCGCCGACCCGGGTGGAAGCGATGTATGCGCCGGAAATGTTTGGTGAAAGTCCTAACCAGAAATGGACGGTGAAGTGACGTCGACCGGCCTCAAGCGCTGGACCTTGGGCGCTGCGCTGTTGCTGGCCCTAGCCTCAGGCCCGGCGCACGCCTTGCAAAGTTTCGCCGACGTGCAGCAGGAATTCCGTTCGTCCGAAGCCAGCCTGTACGACCGCAAGGGCCAGCTGCTGCAGCAGGTCCGCATGAATCCGAACGAACGCCGCCTGTCGTGGGTGGCGCTGGAAGATGTATCGCCGGCGCTGCGCAATGCGCTGGTGGCGTCGGAAGACCGGCGTTTCTATCAGCATAGCGGGGTCGACTGGAATGCGGTGGCGGCGGCGGCCTGGGGCAACCTGTGGAACACCAAGACCCGCGGCGCCTCGACCATCACCATGCAGCTGGCCGGCTTGCTGGACGACGACCTGCGGCGCCGCACCTCGCCGCGCTCGATCAGGCAGAAAATGTCGCAGGTAGTGGTGGCGCAGCAGCTGGAGCGCAACTGGCGCAAGGACCAGATCCTGGAAGCCTACCTCAACCTGGTCAGCTTCCGCGGCGAACTGGTCGGCATACACGCCTTGTCGCGGGTCTTGTTCGGCAAGCATCCCAGCGGCCTGAGCCAGCGCGAAGCGGCGATTGCCGTGGCCTTGATCCGCGGCCCGAATGCGACGCCGGCCCGGGTCGCGGAGCGGGCTTGCCGCATTTTGCAGGAACAGCGTGCGGCACAGGAGTGCAAGGGCCTGGAAGATTTCACCTTGCTGGCGCTGGTGCGCACCGGCTCGAATTCCGAAGTGATCGTCACCACCAGCGCCCCGCAGCTGGCGCCGCACCTGGCGCGCAAGCTGCTGCGCACGCCGGGGCAGGCGGTGCGCTCAACCCTGGATGCCGGCCTGCAGCGCTTCGCCAACGATGCCTTGCGGCGCCAGCTGGCGGCGCTGGTGGAGCGCAATATCGAAGACGGCGCCGTCATCGTGCTCGACAACGCCAGCGGCGACGTGCTGGCCTGGGTCGGTTCCAGCGGTTCGTTTTCCAATGCGGCCAACGTCGATGGCGTGGTGGCCCTGCGCCAGGCCGGCTCGACCCTCAAGCCGTTCCTGTACGAACTGGCGATCGAAAAAAAATGGATGACCGCGGCCTCGATCCTGAACGATTCGGCGATCAACCTGCCGACCGCCAGCGGCTTGTACATCCCGCAAAACTACGACAAGCAGTTCAAGGGCTTGGTCAGCGTGCGCACTGCGCTGGCGTCGTCGCTGAACATCCCGGCGGTGCGCACCCTGGTGACGGTCACGCCCACGACTTTCTTCGAGCGCCTGCAAGGACTTGGTTTCCAGCTGCGCGAATCCGGCGATTATTACGGCTACAGCCTGGCGCTGGGCAGCGCCGACGTCAGCCTGCTGGCGTTGAGCAATGCCTATCGCGCACTGGCCAACCAGGGGCGTTACAGCGGAGTGCGCACCACGCTGGCTGATCCGGCGGTAAAGATGACCAAGGTGATGGACCCCGGCGCCGCTTTCATCATCGGCGACATCCTGTCCGACCGCAGCGCCCGCAGCCGTACTTTCGGCCTTGAAAACGCGTTGTCGACGCGGGTCTGGAGCGCGGTCAAGACCGGCACTTCCAAGGACATGCGCGACAATTGGGCGATCGGTTATTCGGATCGCTACACGGTCGGCGTCTGGGTCGGCAATGCCTCGGGTTTGCCGATGTGGGATGTATCCGGCGTCACCGGCGCCGCGCCGGTCTGGCAGGAGGTGATGCAATACCTGCACACACGCGACCAGCTGCGGCAGCAGGTTCCGCAAAAGCCGGCCGGCGTGGTGGAACAGGACATCCGCTACGCCGACAAGATCGAAGCGCCGCGCCAGGAATATTTCCTGGCAGGGACCGAACAAAACCTGATCACCACCGCCAGCTCGGACGACATCAGCATCGCCATACGTTATCCGACGCCAGGCATGCTGGTCGCGCTCGATCCCGACATCCCGCCGCAGCGGCAGCGCATACGCTTCGCGGCCGACGGTTTGCCCAGCGGCGTGTGGCGGCTCGACGGCAAGCTGCTGACAGCGCCGCCGGCAAAGGCAGGCAAGAAAACCAGCCGCCTGCCGGCAGCCCCGGATCCGCAGCTGGCCTTCGACTGGATGCCATGGCCGGGCCGGCATGTGCTTGAGCTGCTGGACCACAAAATGGCCGTGGTCGACCAGGTGCGTTTCGAGGTACGGGGCGCTGTGGAGAGCCGCGCGCAACAGAAGACCGGCCGCGCCAGGAAAAGTAATTGAAGTTTTAGCGTCAGGGAATTTTGCGCATGAATGCGGCAATCGCTTGTGCCGCCTGGCTTGGAAACGCTTGCAGCAGGAAGTGCGGACCCGGCATCTTCACCAGCTGGGTAGCCGGCTGTGCCAGCATCACGTGCCTGGTGGCGCTGGGCGGTACGACGCGATCGTGTTCCGCCTGGAGATACAGGATCGGGACTTCGACGGTTTTGAATTCGCTGGTGACATCGACTGATAAGACGGCCTTCAGCCGGGCCCGCAGCGCTCGGCTGGAAACCGGTGCAAGCGCAGCCGCCAGCGCCGAACGCAAATGCCTGGTCGAATAGCGGCCCAGGAGAAACCAGTCCAGGAGTGCAAGCGGCGCCAGCTTGACTGGCAACAGGTCGGCGCAAGAATGCAATTTAGCGAAAGCTGGATGCGGATTGCGGACAAAGGTGCAGCACAGGATCAGGCCGACCAAGCCAGGCGGTCTGGACGCTGCGAGAGAAACGGCGACAGGTCCTGAGAAAGACTCTCCGAGAATTACAAATTGGCCGTCGCGGGGCAATGAAAGCCTGGCGTGTTTTTCCAGCGCTTCATAGTCGAGAGCCCCATCTGCGGGATAGCGAACTATCTGGACATTAAATTCAGCATCCAGCGCCACAATCAAAGGCTGGAATAAGTCGCCGCTTCCATCCATGCCTGGCAACAAAACGATTGTCAGCATTTGAAATGGCGTCAGGCGTTTGACCTCGATTTAGCAACGGCGTCGTCCGCACCCTGCCTGCGCGCCGCAGCCGCCACTTCTTTAGTGACGATAGTCTTGCCTATCGGCGCCAGCGCAATGCCGGCCAGCTTCAAGTGCTGCACGCCGAACGGAATGCCGATGATGGTGATGAAGCAGGCGATGGCCGAGAGCACATGACCGATAGCCAGCCACACGCCGGCAAACACGAACCACAGGATATTGCCGACCAGCCCCAGGCTGCCGGTGCCGATATCGTCCTTGTTGTTCAGTTCTTTCCGGCTCACGGCTTCCCTGCCAAAAGGGAAGAACGTAAATTGCCCGATCACGAAACAAGCCTTGCCCCACGGGATGCCGACGATGGTGAGGAAGGCGACAGCACCAGCCAGCCACCAGCCCAATCCCATGAACACCCCGCCCAGGACAAACCACAAGAAATTGAGGATCGCGCGCATATCGTTTTCTCTCCGATAAAAAACATGAAAAAAGGCCAATCCCCATATGCCGCCAAATTTAATTAGGGTCAGAGTCGAATATTGATGGAGGAGAATATTCGACTCTGACCCTAATTAATGTTCGCGAAATAATTTGACTCTGACCCTAATTAGGAAAGGGAAAAATGTAACACCGTAGCTGGTTGTCTACAAGGGAATCGGCAAGGGCTATGGCTTGCGGCTGTCAATTTTTAAAATGATGGCTGGCAGCAGGCTGGCTAGCTTGCCGCTGGCGAGTGCGGTGCCGAGCAGGGTGATGGCGCAGCCGGCGAGCATGGCTGGCGTGATTCTTTCGTTCAGGAAGACGGCGCCCCAGACTAGTCCGAACACCGGGATCAAGAAAGTCACGGAGGCGGCATACGAGGCGCCTACGCGTTCGATCAGGCGGAAATACAGGATGTAGGCGAAGCCGGTGCAGACCACGCCGAGGGCGGCGACGCAGGCCCAGATGGCGGGCGCGATAGCGTGCTGCGGCCAGGACAGCAGGGCCGGCGGCAGCAGTACAAGGGAGGCGAACAGCTGGCTGCCGAAGGCGACCACCAGCGGCTGCACTCCAGCCAGGCACCGCTTGGAATAATTCACCGCAAAACCGTAGCAGACGGCAGCCAGCAGCGCGGCGGCGATCGCCAGCGACATGCCTGCCACGCCGGCTCCGGCGCTATCCCACACCAGCACCGCAACCCCGGCCAGGCCCAGCATCAGGCCGCAGGCCTGGCTGCGGTTCATGGCTTGCCCGAACCAGAGCGCCGCGATCAGGGCGGCCCAGATCGGCGTGGTGGCGTTCAGGATGGAGTCGATGCCGGCGTTGACGGACAGCGTGGAATAGGCGAACAGGGCGAACGGAACCGCGGAATTGCTGATGCCGACTACAAACAAGGGCCATGCCTTGCTGCGGCATTGGCTGCGGGCGGCGGCGGAGCGCAGCACCGGCGCCAGCACCAGCGCGGCAATGCCGACGCGCAGCGCGATCAGGGCAAAGGGGCCGAATTCCGGCGCGGCGATCCGCAGGAAGAGAAACGATGCGCCCCAGATAGCGGCGAGCAGGAGCAGTTCGATGAAGTTCATGGCAAGTGTCCGTCAATTGGCGAGCGGCAGGCGCCGCACAATTGCAAGATAGGGGATATTCAGGCCCGGGACACTCTGGTTCTTGCGCTCGAATTCGGCAACAAGGCAATCCGGCCCCGGCGAGCCCCGGAGCCGCTTCGGTTTGCCGCCTTATTGCGCCAGGCGCTTCACCAGGCGATAGAGGAATTCCCTGCTGTCGTACAGGCGCTGGATTTCGACCCGTTCGTCGAGCCCGTGGGTGCGGTAGTCGGCCGGATCGGCAAACAGGCCGGTTACGCCATACATGGGAATGCCGGCATTGCGCATGAAGCGGCTGTCGGTAGCGCCGGTGCTCATCGCCGGCACCACCGGCACGCCCGGCCACATTTCCTGGGTCAGCGCTTCCACCGTCTTGACCAGGTCGCCGTTCAGCGGCGAGGCCGGGCTGCGCAACGGCTGATTGACGTAGCGGACAGCGATCTTGTCGTCATTGATCGCCTGCTTCAATTGGCGGTCTATGTCTTGCGGATCGTCCTGCGGCAGGATGCGGCAATTGACGGTTGCCTTGGCCGATTGCGGCAAGGCGTTTTCGGCATGGCCCGCGTTGACCATGGTCGCCACGCAGGTGGTGCGCAGCTGCGCGTTGTATGCGGGTATCGCCGACATGCGGTCGATCACGCCGGCGTCCGGTTTGCCGCCGCCGATTGCGCGCATGTCCGCGGCCAGCTGGCCAGTGGCGAATGCGGCACTGCGGGCAAAGTAGGTCTGGGTGACGTCGGCCAGGTGTATCGGAAAGCGGTAAGCGCCCAGCCGGCTGAGGGCGGCGGAGAGGGCGTAGATCGGGTTGTTGGCGGTAGGGATGGAACTGTGGCCGCCGACGTCGCGCGCTTCCAGTTCATAGGTGGCGTACATTTTCTCGGCTACCTGCATCCGGTGCAGGTTCGGCTTGCCGCCGCGCAGTTCGCCGCCGCCGCCTTCGTTGATGCCGAACTCGGCTTTCAGCAGTTCGGGTTTGTTGTTGATCAGCCAGAAAGCGCCGTTGCTTGGGACATCGCCGCGTTCTTCATCCGTGGTCAGCGCCAGGATGATGTCGCGGCTGGGCTTGAAGCCTTCCTGCTTGAGCTGGCTCAGCACCGACACGAAAGCCGAAGCCATCGCCTTGTCGTCGATCGAGCCGCGGGCGGTGAAATAGCCGCCGGTTTCCTGCAGCTGGAAGGGATCGGTCTTCCAGTCTTCGCGCTTGGCTTCGACCACGTCGATATGCGCCAGCAACAGCAGCGGCTGCTTGCTGCCGTTGCCCTTGAAACGCAGCACCAGGTTGCCTTTGCGCGGGAACGGCTCGATCACCTGGATATCGCTGGCCTTGAAGCCGGCGTCCAGCAAATGTTTTTCCATTGCGCGCGCGGCTTTGGTGGTGTCGCCCGCCGAGTGGCTGGTATTGATTTCCACCAGTTCTTTATAGATGTCGTGGTAGCGCTGGGTTTCCGGCGCCAGCGTTTGCGCCGACGCCATGGCTGCCAGCGTGGCAAGGGCCAGCGCCACTGCGGCGTGGGTGGTTTGGCGCGGCAAGCGGCGAATCTGCATTCTCATGAACTTCCTTTCTTGGCGGCGTGGATGGATCAGGATGGATAGATATCGTCAGGAATTTCCAGGGTCATTATCGCTGAACTCAGGCATTTTCCGTGGGCGTCCAGCGCCAGGGAACGCGTGACGCCGCCGCCCAGGGCGCGTTGCATGACAAAGTTGAACGCGCCCAGGCTTGGCAGCGCATAACGCACCACCTCGCCGTGCACGATGCCGGCGAAGTGCGCCTTGACGCAGTCCGCCGTCAGGTATTTCTCCAGCAGCGCGTAGTCTTGCTCGCGGTAGGCGATCACCGACAGGTTCGAGATGTCGCCTTTGTCGCCGGCGCGGGAATGGGCAAGTTCACGTAGTTTCATTTTCATCCTCACTCGAAATGGACGGCGGTTGTTACCTGCCGGCGCGGCAGCAGGCAGGACTGCACCGCAACCACTTCCTTCGCGGTCTTGGTGACGCCGCCGCCGGCCGCCGGCCCGCAGGTGTACAGCGTCTCGACTTCGTTGCCGATGCGGACGGCTTCGCGCATGCTGCCGCTGCGGGCGCTGACGCGGAGCCGTACTTCATACGGTTCGTGCGGTTGCGCGGACAAGGCGGCGCCGTGGATCGCGTCGACTCCCAGCAGGTCGTAGCGGATTTCATCGAACGCCACGGCGCTGAGTTGCAGCCGCTCCGCCACAATTGCCTGCGCCAGCCTGCCGCGGGCTAGCGCACCCGGCCCGGCATAGGAAATCTGTCCTTCGCCGATATAGCTGTCGATATAACCTAGCGATACTTTCAGAGTGTCGGGCCTGGCGCGGCCGGTGGCGCCTTGCACCAGCACCCGGTCGGGGCCGATTTCCTGCACCGTGGCCGCGGAAAAATCGGCCACCACGTCCGGCGTCAGGTAACTGGCGGGATCGTGTATTTCGTACAGCAGCTGTTCCTTGCAGGTGGCCGGCGTGATCCGGCCGCCGGAGCCGGCGACCTTGGTGATGACGACCGAACCGTCTTCCGCCACCTCGCCGATAGGGAAACCCAGGCGCGCCAGTCCAGCCACGTCTTTGTAGCCGGGATCGGCGAAATAACCGCCGCTGACCTGGCCGGCGCATTCCAGCAAGTGCCCGGCCAGCGTGCCTTGGCCGAGGCGGTGCCAGTCGTCCATGGCCCAGCCGAATTCGTGGATCAAGGGCGCCAGGAACAGCGCCGGATCGGCCACGCGGCCGGTGACGATGACATCGGCGCCTTGCGCCAGCGCTTCCACCAGCGGCGCGGCGCCGATATAGGCGTTGGCCGACAGCAGCCTGTCGCCCAGGCTGCTGACGGCGATATCCTGGTCGCTGATGTAGTTGCCCGCTTTCATGGCGTCCAGCACGTCGTCGCCAGTCACCGCAGCCACTTTCAACTTGAGGTTCATGCTCTGCGCAATCTGCCTGACCGTGGCGGCGGCAGCCAGCGGATTGGCGGCGCCCATGTTGGTGATGATCTTGATTTTCTTGGCGCTGCAGATGGCCAGCACCGCCCGCATCCGCTCCGCCAGCAGCGGATCGTAGCCGAGTGCGGGATCCTTCATCCGGGTCTGCTGGGCGATGGCGATGGTGCGCTCGGCCAGGCACTCGAACACCAGGTAGTCGATGTCGCCTTTTTCAGCCAGTTCCATGGCGGGTTCGATGCGGTCGCCGGAGTAGCCGGCGCCGGCGCCGATGCGGATAGGTCTCATGCTGGTTTCCTCAAGCTGGATGCGGCCCTCATAAAGGGAAGACGCCGATCGCGACACAGGTGATCGTCATGATGACCGAGGCCGCGAACAGGTATTTGAAAGTGTATTTCTGGTGGTCCGCGAGGTCGATGCCGGCCAGGCCCGCGACCAGGAAGGTGGCTGGCGTCAGCGGGCTGACCGGAAAGCCGGTCGTCATCTGGCCCAGCAGCGCGGCTTGCGCCACATGCAGCGGCTGCACGCCCAGCATGTGGCCGACTTCGGCGATCACCGGCAGTACGCCGAAGTAGAAAGAGTCGGGATCGAACAGCATGGACAGCGGCATCGACAGCAGCCCGAGCACTACCGGGATATGCGAGGCCATCGACGGCGGCACCAGGCCCACCGCCATCTTGGCCATGGCGCTCAGCATCCCGGATTTGCTCATGATGCCGGTGAACACGCCGGCGGCGAACAGGATGCTGGCCATCAGCAGGGCCGCCTTGGCGTGGGCGTCGATACGGGCGCGCTGCATGTCGGCGTTGCGGTAGTTGACCATCAGCGCCAGCACCACGCCGATCATGAACATCACCACCGGATCGATTTTGCCGCTGATCATCACGCCCAGCACAAAAACGGTCAGCACGATATTGATCCAGAAGTTTTGCGGGCGGCGTATGCTTTTTTCCGCCTCGGACAATTCGTGCGTATGGACAAAACCGGACGGCGCGCCCTTGGCCAGGCCGAGCCGCCGTTCTTCTTTCAGGCCGAGATAGTAGGCCACCGAAAAAACGAATGCCAGGCCGACCACCTGCACCGGGATCAAGGGCGTGAAAATCTCGCTGACGGGAATATGCAAGGCGGCGGAAGCGCGGATCATGGGGCCGGTCCATGGCAGGAAATTGACGCCGGCCGCCAGCGAAGCGACACAGGCCAGGATGCGCTTGTCGATGCCGAGCCGGGTGTACAGCGGCAGCATGGCGGGGATTGTCACCAGGAAGGTGACCGCGCCCGAGCCGTCGAGGTGGATCAGCAGCGCCAGCAGCGCGGTGCCGGGCACGATGCGGGTAGGGCGGCTGCCGACGATGCGCAGGATGGCGGAGATGATCGGATCGAGCATGCCGGCATCGGTGACGATGCCGAAGAACAGGATAGCGAACACGAACATGCCGGCCACCGGCGCGATGCCGGTGATGCCGGAGACGATGAATTTGGAGGTTTCCAGGCCAAAGCCGCCGATCAGCGCGGCGATGATGGGGATCGCGATCAGGGCCACCAGCGGCGACATCCTTTTTGTCAGGATCGCCGCCAGCAGGGTGACGATGGTGATGAAGCCGAGCAATGCCAGCATGTTGTCTGTCTCCTGTCCCTGGATATTTTCCGGGAATGTTTGTTATCGATCTGTTTTGCGATCTGTTCGCGATCTTGTTTTGATGCATTCTGGTGGCAGGGTTTTGTGCTGTAAAATGAATTTTTTCGATAGATTGATCGTTAAAACGGATTAATCGATGAAACTCAATATCTCCACCCGCTCGCTGCACGCCTTCCTGGCGCTGCAGGAATGCAAGCATTTCACCCATGCCGCCGAGCGTTGTTTCATGTCGCAATCCGCGTTCAGCGTCCTGATCCAGAAACTGGAAGTGGCGGTAGGCGCCAAGCTGTTCGAGCGCGATACGCGCAACGTCACCCTGACCGCCGAGGGCGAACTGTTCGCGGAAGTGGCGCGTTCGCTGGTCAGCGATATCGAATCGGCGTTTGCCGACATGAGCGACTACGCCGCCAGGCGCAAGGGCCGGGTGGCGATCGCCGCGCTGCCGTCGCTGGCCGCGAACGGCTTGCCGGCGGTGATTGCCGAATACAAGCGGGCTTATCCGGGGATCACGGTGCAGCTGTTCGACGCCTTGTCGGACCAGTGCCTGGCCATGCTGCGCCAGGGCAAGGCGGATATTGCCTTGACCGCTCCCGGTCCCGGCCTGACCGAGTTCGATACCAAGACCTTGTGCAGCGATCCGTTTTACCTGGTGTGCCGCCAGGACCACGCGCTAGCCCGCAAGCGCCGCATCCGCCTGCCTGACCTGGCCGGCTGCGAGCTGATCCACCTGGCGCGTTCGACCAGCGTGCGCCAGCATGTCGAGCTATTGTTGCGCGGCATTCCGGTGATGAATTCGGGATTGGAGGTGGAGCACCTGGCGACGGTGGCGGGTTTGATCGAATCCGGCCTGGGCGTCAGCATCGTGCCGGAGCTGACCTTGTTCCAGTTCCGTCACATGGACCTGGTCAGCATCCCGATCGACGCGCATGAGATCGTGCGGCCTATCCTGATCGTGAAAAAGAAAGAGCGCTCTCTTTCGATTGCGGCGCAGGGCATGTCGGAACTGATTGAAAAGCGGCTGCACAGCATCGGCAGCCGCGCGGCGGGCCTGCGGCGTTAGTGCAGCTGCATGCCGAAGCGTTCGGTGCGCGGCATCCAGTTGCCCTTGATGTCGGCCGACACCAGCACCCGTTCGGCGCGCCCGATCAACAGCTCGCGCGGCACGAAACCGAAATGGCGGTAGTCGCCGCTGTTGTCGCGGTTATCGCCCAGCATCATGTAGTGGTCCCGCGGCACCGTGATCGGGCCGAAATTGCGGTCGGCGTTGACTTGCGGCAGCAGCTGGATGCGATGCTGTTCGGTTCCCATCTTTTCATTCAGGCGCAAGGCCACCAAGGCGCCGCCTTGCTCCAGCGGTTCGGGCGCGCTGCCCAGCATGGCGTAGCTGGCTTGCCGGCCGTTGATGATCATCTTTTCATCGCGCATCTCGACCGTGTCGCCGGGCAGGGCGATCACGCGCTTGATCAGCCGGGTGTCGTCCAGCGGTGAAAAGAAAGTGACGATATCGCCGCGCTTCGGCTCGCCGAGGTGGCTGAGGACGATGTTGGTGAGCGGGACTTTCAGGTTGAATGCGAGGCGGTTGACGAACACCACGTCGCCTTCCAGCAGGTTGGGGCGCATGGAGCCGGAAGGAATCGGATTCCAGTCGGCGACCGCGGTGCGGAAAATGCCGAAAAGAAAAAGGAACAGCAGAAATCCCTTATTGAGACGAATCCAGTTTTTCATTTCACTCCGCCTTTCAGTGGCAACCCATGCCCATCAGCAAACGTACCCCATCCCGCAATCCGCATAGTATGCCACTGATTCCCCCACCCATATCCGCCCACCCCAACCTTGCCAGCCAGTTAATTAGGGTCAGAGTCGAATATTGATGAGCGGGAATATTCGACTCTGACCCTAATTATTTAGGCCAGGGGGAGTTGCAGGATCTGTGTGGTTGTCATGACGTCGCCGAAGGTGTCGGCGATGGTTGCCAGCGATGCGCGGTGGAGTGCGGCGTGCGGGAGGATGGCGCCGTCGGTGGTGTCGAGGTCGCGGGTGGCGCAGGCGTCTTCGGCTACCAGCACCTGGTAGCCGAGGGGCACGGCGTCGCGGGCTGCGCCGGCTACGCAGGCGTGGGTCATCAGGCCGCTGATGATCAGGGTCTGGATGCCGGCTGCCTTGAGGCGGCTGTCGATGTCGGTGGTCGGGAATACGCTGACCGACGATTTTTGCAGCACGGTGTGGTGTGCGGCGGGCTGCAGTTCGTCATGGAATTGCACGGTGGTCCCGCCTTCGGCAAAAATCGGCGTGCCGGCCGGCGTCACGTGCTGGACATGGAATACCGGGATGCCGGCGTTGTCGGCGAAGGCCGCCAGGCGCCGGGCGTTGCCGAGCGCGCGCGCGCCGTCGGGAATCGGCATCTTGCCGCTGAAGTATTCGTTTTGAAAGTCGATCACCAGCAGCGCAGTGCTGGCGGCTTCTATCTTGGCCGGTGCGGTTGCGCCGGCGATGGTGCGGATGGTTGGGTGGCTCATCTTGGAACTCCTGTGTGACTGGGCATGATGAGCGCCAATCGCTCATCCCTGCTTTTCCCCTGGCTCTTTGCAAAGAGCGCTGGAACAGGACGAAGTATCGGGTTTCAGGGGGATGGGCGAAAGTGTCCCGATAGACATAATGTGATAGGATCGGGCCATGCCGAAACCAGCACAGATTCCCGAAACTGCGCCCGAGAAAATGCACACCGTGGCGGTGATCGCGTTCGAGGGCATCAGCCCTTTCCACCTGTCCGTGCCCTGCATGGTGTTCGGCGACGACCTGGCCAGGCTGGGCGCGCCGCGCTACCGCTTGCTGATATGCGGCGAGAAGGCGGGCCTGATGGCGACCATGTCGGGATTCGATATCGATGTGCGGCATGACCTGTCGGCGCTGGCGCAAGCCGACACCGTGATCATGCCGGCCTGGCGCGATCCCGACGAGCGGCCGCCGGAAGCCTTGCTGCAGGCTTTGCGCCAGGCGCACCTGCGCGGCGCCAGGGTGGTCGGTTTGTGCCTGGGGGCGTTTGTCCTGGCCGAAGCCGGTTTGCTGGATGGGAGGGCGGCGTCCACCCACTGGGTGTGGGCCGACGATTTTGCCCGCAAGTACCCGCGCGTCAAGCTCGACCAGAAAGTGCTGTACGTGGACGACGGCGACATCCTGACCTCGGCCGGCACCGCGGCAGCGATCGATTGCTGCCTGCATCTGCTGCGGCGCGACCATGGCGCCGACGTGGCCAACCGCATCGCGCGGCGCATGGTGGTGGCGCCGCACCGCAACGGCGGCCAGGCGCAGTACATCGAACAGCCGTTGCCGGCCAGCGGCGCCAGCGACCAGCTCACGACCACGCTGGACTGGGCCATCGAACATCTGGAACAGCCGCTGTGCCTGGACGCGCTGGCCGCGAGGGCCGCCATGAGCCGGCGCAATTTCACCCGCCGCTTCAAGATGAAAACCGGGACCACGGTATCGCAATGGCTGCTCAACCATCGCCTGGCGTCGGCGCAGCGGCTGCTGGAGACCAGCGACAAGGCGATCGACCGCATCGCCGAGCTGGTCGGCTTCGGCTCGACCGTGTCGCTGCGCCAGCATTTCACTGCCGCGTTTTCGGTTTCGCCCGCCGCTTACCGCAAACAATTCCGGCGCCAGTGAGGCGCGGCGCTTTGTACTATACAATTTGGCCTTCCTAGCCTCACCTACCTTCTATCAGCAGCGAAGCAATCCCCAATGACAGACAATTCCGCAGCAATTCCCGATGCCCACGATGAAACCGCCGCCGGCGACCGGCCAATCCAGGAGCCGCGCCTGTGGTGCGACGACGGCTGGACCGCGCGCATCATCAAGAACGACGATGACGACGGCTGGGCGGTAGCGATGATCAAGGACGGCGAACCGGAACCTGCGCTGATCGGGCCCTGGACCATGGGCCGCGACAAGAAGAATCCGAAACCGCTGGACGCCTCGGCTTTCATCACGCTGGTCAAGACCGCTTCGGAATTCGTGCGCCGACACGAGCAGCAATTGTATGCCATGCTCCACAAAAGCATCGTGGTGGACGCGGCTGAAACAACGCTCAACGTCACGCTCGACATCGTTCCCGACGACGATTTCCCCTACGCCTTGCTGACCGCCCACGATGCCGACGGCGAACAGCTGGCGCAGGTGCGGGTAGCGGCGACTTTCAAGCTCAGCGAAAGCAGCGCCAGCGCCTGGGCGGCAAACGGATTCCGTACGCCGCATTGATCGCATCGCAAAAAAATGAGGGATAGTGCTTGGTGCGGTTTAGGTTAAACCTTATACTGTGTATTTATACAGTTTTTGGTGAGCAATGCCGCACAAGCCATATCGTTTCCTGCTACCCCTTTTACTTCTTGCTTCATCGGCTTTTGCCACAGATTGCCCCTCCCATTATGCTGCCGGCCGCGCGCCCGAAATCCTCAATGACAAGCTGGCGCGCCAGACCCAGGAGCTGTGCTACCAGGCTTTCGCCGTCATGCATTCAGGGATCACGCGCACCCCGCTGTGGTCGGCCGAGCACCTGACGCGCAGCAATATCGACGCCGCCCGCACGCTGTCGCGCGAAAACTCCTTTCATCCCGAACCTGCCCTGCTGATCAGCGGCCGCGCCGAGCTGAAAGATTATGCGCGCTCCGGTTTCGACCGCGGTCACATGAGCCCTAACGGTGACATGGCGAATCGTACTTCGCAGTACGAAAGTTTCAGCCTGGCCAACATGATCCCGCAGAATCCGCAAAACAACCGCCATGTCTGGGCCGAAATCGAAAGCGCAGTGCGGCGCCTGGCGGAGAAAGACGGCGAGCTGTACGTCATCACAGGGCCGGCTTTCCTCGGCCAGGACCTGCAAAAGATCGGCAATGTGCTGGTGCCGACTTACATCTACAAAGTGGTCTATAGTCCAAAGAGGCAGCAGGCCGCCGCCTATTTCATCAAGAATGAAGATACGTCGCACTACCAGGCCTTGTCGGTGACACAGCTGGAAAACACCTTGCGCATCGACCTGCTGCCCGGCGTGCCGAAGCGCATCAAGGACGTGGCGATGCCGTTGCCGGGGGCTGGCGCCGGCCAGCACGGCGCCAGGAATGCGCCTGAAAAAAGAGAAGAGCCGGCGGCCCAGATCAAGAAAATAGAAGCGGATTTATTAACCAGGCTGTTCAACGACGCCTTGAAAATGTTCCTGAATTTCATCACAAACCTGATCCATAAAGGATGGTCGCATGTCTAAATTTATTCCCTTCGCCGACGAAAGCGCAACCCTCGCCATCGGCAAGCTGAACGTCGAGAACCGCCTGGACCGGGTCAGCCTGTTCGGCGATCTCGACCTGACCCTGGACCAGCGCGGGCTGGAGCAGGCCAAAGCGCTGCAGTCGCTGCTGAACCAGGTGGTGGCGGCGCTGGAATCGCGCACCTTGCCCGAGGTGCTGGCTGCGGCGCCGGTGGTCAAGGTCAGCAATCCTTTTTGACAATGCGAGGCAACTGAGATGGAAGATACGACAGCCGATGCCGGACTAAGCGCGGTCGGCATGCTGGGCAATGGCGCGCCGGCCAGCCAGGCGCTGGAGGCGGTGGCGATGCGCAAGCACGGCGATCCGGCGTGGGAGCCTTTTCATTACGAGAAGGTGTCCGAAATCGAATACGAAGTCAGCGGCGGCGCGCCTGCCGTGGTCGGCGGCGTCAAGAAGTGGCCGGGGCCGCATAGCAGCGTGCTGGTGACGCTGGATGAAATCGCCGAGGAACAGCAAATCCGCTTTCCGGCGGAAGCTGCGCCGGAGCTCGCCGCCGTAGTCCGTCAATCAGTGCAGGACGAGACTCGGGGCAGCCTGGCGGCAAATTTCCTGACAGTGGTGCTGCAGTTGCCGCAGGATGAGCTGGGCCGCAAGCGTATCTGCAATGCGTTGAGCCTGGATGCCGACTTCTTCGGCGGCAAGGTGACGGCCACTTCGCTGGCCGACGAGATCGCGGTCAACCAGTTGCTGGAGCTGCGCTGCGATCCGGCCGATGTGCAAGACGTGCGGGCGCGCGTGGCCAAGCGCAATCCAGGGAGCTGACCTGCTTCAGAGAGAAGTCCGCAGCGAAAACAGTTCGGGAAACAGCACCACGTCGAGCATCATCTTCAGGTAGCTGGCGCCTTCGGTGCCGCCTGTGCCTTTCTTGAAGCCGATGATGCGTTCGACGGTAGTCAGGTGGCGGAAGCGCCAGTAGCGGAATGAAGTTTCGAGGTCGACCAGCTTCTCGGCCAGTTCATATAACTCCCAATGCGTATCCGGGGCCCCGTACACCGCCAGCCAGGCCGCTTCCACCGACTTGTCGGCGGCGGTGGGGTTGCTCCAGTCCAGGCTCAGGCGCGCCTGGTCCACCGGCAGGCCGGCGCGCGCCATCAGCATCACCGCTTCGTCATAGATCGATGGCTGCCGCAAGGCGTCCTGTAGCCGTGCATACGATTCCGGCGAATGCTGGTGCACCTGCAACAACGCGGCGTTCTTGTTCCCCAGCAGGAATTCGATCTCCCGGTACTGGAACGACTGGAAACCCGACGACTGGCCAAGGTAAGGCCGGATCGCGGTGTACTCCGGCGGCGTCATGGTCGCCAGCACATCCCAGGCGTGCACCAGCTGGTCCATGATGCGCGCCACCCTGGCCATCATCTTGAACGCCGGCGACAGGTCGTTGCTGCGCATCTGCGCGCGCACCGCGTGCAGCTCGTGCAGCATCAGCTTCATCCACAGTTCGCTGGTCTGGTGCTGGATGATGAACAGCATTTCATTGTGGTTGGGCGAGCGCGGCTGCTGCGCCGACAGGATCTGGTCCAGCGCCAGGTAGTCGCCGTAGCTCATGGCTTCGCTGAATTCCATCTTGGCGCCATGCCACGATTCGCCGGGTTTGTAAGGGCATTCCATTGCGTGACTCCCGGTAATTAAGTGACAGCTTCCTGCTGCGCATCGATTTCATAATCCTTGTCGGCCAGGATCCGACGCAAGGTGCTGACTGCGTCCCAGACATCGCTGAATTGCGTGTACAGCGGCGTGAAGCCGAAGCGCATCACGTGCGGTTCGCGGTAATCGCCGATGACGCCGCGCGCGATCAGTTCGCGCATGACGGCATAACCGTGCGGGTGGGCGAAACTGACGTGGCTGCCGCGCTGTTCATGCTGGCGCGGAGTGACCAGCGTCAGACCGAGGCCGGCGCAGCGGCTTTCCACCAGCGCGATGAACAGGTCGGTCAGCGCCAGCGATTTGCGGCGCAAGGCTTGCATGTCGGTCTGGGCAAAAATGTCGAGGCCGCATTCGACCAGCGCCAGCGACACCACCGGCTGGGTGCCGCACAGCGCGCGCCGTATGCCGTCGCCGGGTGCAAATGCCGGCTGCATGGTGAACGGCGCCTGGTGGCTCCACCAGCCGCTCAGCGGTTGCCGGAACTGCGCGTGGTGGCGCGGCGCGATCCAGGCGAAGGCGGGCGCGCCGGGGCCGCCGTTGAGGTATTTATAGGTGCAGCCGACGGCAAAGTCGGCATTCGCCGCATGCAGGTCGACCGGCACCGCGCCGGCCGAATGCGCCAGGTCCCACAGCACCAGCGCGCCTTGCCCTTGTGCGGCCTTGGTAACGGCTTGCATGTCGTGCAGGTGGCCGCTGCGATAGTTGACGTGGGTCAGCATCAGGACCGCGGTTTCCGCGTTCACTGCCGTGGCGAGTTCTTGCGGCGTGTCGACCAGGTGGACGCGGTAGCCGCGGTCGAGCCACTCGGTCAGGCCTTGCGCCATGTAGATATCGGTGGGGAAATTGCCGCGCTCGGTGACGATCACCTTGCGGCCGGCGCCGTCCGCCTTGCCGGCCTGGATCTGCAAGGCGGCGGCCAGCAGCTTGAACAGGTTGATGGAAGTGGAGTCGGTGACCACCACTTCATTCTCGCCGGCGCCGATCAGCGTCGCCAGCTTGTTGCCCAGCCGGCTCGGCAGGTCGAACCAGCCGGCCTTGTTCCAGCTGCGGATCAGGTCGTGCCCCCATTCCTGCTGGATCACTTGCTGCGCGCGCTGCAGCGCTGCGTGCGGGCGCGCGCCCAGCGAGTTGCCGTCCAGGTAGATCACGCCGGGCGGCAGGTCGAACAGGCTCCGCAGCGGCGCCAGCGGATCGTCGGCGTCCAGGGCTTGGCAAGCTGCACGGCTGCTGTTTGTCATGTAGTGTTCCTTAAGGTGAAAGAGGGCGCAGCACGGCCCGCACCGGACTGGCGTCCATGCCGGCCAGGCGCAAGGGCAGGGCAACCAGTTCGTAGTCGCCGGCGTCGATCGCATCGAGCACGATGCCTTCCAGTATCGCCATGCCGTGCTGCCTGACGGCATGGTGCGCCAGCATGGTCTTCGATTCCTGCGGATCGAGCGACGGCGTATCGACGCCGACCAGGCGCACTCCGTGCCGCGCCAGCAGCGCGATGGTCTCGGGCGCTACCGCGGCGAACGCCGGATCCCAATGCGCTTGCGGCGCGCGGGCGTAGGTGCGCAACAGCACACGCGGCGGAACGTCGGCCAGGGCGTGCGCAATGTGCTGCGGAGCGACCAGTGCGGCGCCTATGCAATGGATGACGCGGCAGGGGCCGATGTAGGCGTCGAGGGCGACCTGGTCGATGGCCAAGCCTTGCGGATCGTAATGGCTGGGCGCATCGCAGTGCGCGCCGGTATGGGTGGAAAGCGTGATGCGGCTGACATGCACCGGGCAGCCGTCGCCGATTTCCCAGGTGGCTTGCGCGCTGTACGCGGTGTCGCCCGGCCACACGGGGATCCGTGCGGACAGGGTTGGGCTGATGTCCCAGATGGGTTTTGAAGTGGCGATGGCGTTCCCCGGTGCTGAATCCTAGCGGTTATTTTAGGCGAGCTGGCAGGATTTTTTATACGAAATTAATAGTCGTTTCCAATATTAATTAGAATAAAATGAAATCTAATTGATAAATATTGAAAGATAATTTCAATGCAACTCGATGTCATCGATTTGAATATCCTGACGCTGCTGCAGCAGAATGGCCGGATCAGCAACCAGGACCTGGCGGAGCAGGTGTTCCTGTCGCCGTCGTCCTGCCTGCGCCGCGTCCGCATCCTGGAAGAGGCCGGCATCATCAGCCGTTACAGCGCGGTGCTGAGCCCGGAAAAACTGGGGCTGGAGCTGGATGTCTTCGTGCAGGTGACGATGCGGCGCGATGTCGAGAGCTGGCATGAGAACTTCATGCAGGCGCTGCAGGATTATCCGGAGGTGGTCGGCTCCTATGTCGTCACCGGCGACGCCAACTACCTGCTGCGGGTGAAGGCGCGCAACCTCAAGCACTATTCCGCTTTCGTGCTGGAGAAGTTATATAAAATACCGGGCGTGCAGGATATCCGCTCCAATATCGTGCTGCAGGCGATCAAGGAAACCTACGAACTGCCGCGCGAACTGCTGCGCGATGGCTGACGCGCCGCGCGCGGACAACGATTAACCCGATACATCAGATTGACACCATGGCAAAGACGATTGAAGAAGTTCTGGCAAGACAAAAAGAGGGCGCGCAATTCGTGCTGTCGGCGCCGCTGCTTGGGCTGGAGCTGGAAGATTTCGATACGGTCGCCAAGATCTGGGTGGTCCAGGGCGGACCGGGATTCCAGGTGGCCGGGGTGCCGCACCGCAAGTGCGTCGACGGCGAATTTTTCATAGACCGCGTGACGGTGGTCAAGCTGCCGCTGTCCTGAACCGGCACACCGTCATCCTGGCGAGGATGACGGTGTACTTGCGTTGTAATCGCCGATCAGCCGTCTTTCTCGCAATTTACCATCCACGGCGTGCCGAACTGGTCTTCCAGCATGCCGAAACTGGCGGCCCAGAAGGTTTTCTCGTAAGGCATCTTGACCGTGCCGTTTTTTGCCAGCGCATTGAAGATGCGGGCGCCGTCCGCAATCGTGTCGACGTTGATCGACAAGACCATGCCTTGCATTTTTTCGAAATATTCAGGCGGGCAATCCGAGCCCATCAAGACGCCGCCGTCCAGTTCCAGGCGGATGTGGGCGATCTTGTCTTGCCGGTCGGGCGGCGTCTGTTCTGCCATCGGCGTTTCTTTGTTGGTCAGCCTGAAGGCGATTTTCCCGCCCAGGACTTGCTGGTAGAACTTGAAGGCGGCGTCGCACTGGCCGTCGAAATTCAGGTAGGCATTCAATAGCATGTTGATCTCCTCAGTTCCTGCGATGGATGATGAAAACGGCGCCGCGCCGGTCCGCGCGCGACGCCAGGGGAGCCGTCGTTTATTTCTCCGCGACGGCCTTCAGGTTGGCAAGCCCGGCTTCGAAATCCTTGCCGATCATGCTGTCCATATTGAAAAACAAGCCCATCACCTTGCTGACATAAGGTGCGGGTCCGTACATGGCCCAGGTGACGTTGCTGCTGTCGCCCTGGGTCTCGACGCTGAATTCAGCGACGTTGCTGCTTTCAAACGGCTTGCTGAAATCGAGCTTGATGACGGTTTTCGACGGCGATGTTTCCTTGATCTCCATGCGTCCGGCGCCGGCCTTGTCGTTGCCGGCCCAGGCATACACCGCGCCCGGGCCGCTGGCGGCGCCGCTGAACGTCCGCTTCATCGCCGGATCGAGTTTCTCGTAAGGCGACCAACTGCTCCAGTCGTGGAAGTTGTTGACTTGCGCCAGGATTTTTTCTGGCGAGGCCTTGATCGAGATCGTGCGCTGGACGCGGAATGTGTCGGGCCGGGTCGCCGCATAACCGAGGACGGCGGCCAATGCGACGACGATAACGATAACGATGGTTTTGATCATTGCTGGTCTCCAGGTGGCGTTGGCATGGCGCGGCAGCTCAGGCGCCGGAACTTTGGCGACGCAGGCGTTCTTCTGTTTCCCGGAGTTCCGGCGTGAACTCGGCGCCGAAATCTTCCGCCTCGAATACCTGGCGCAGTTCGAGTTCGACAGCGCCGTCGCCATCCAGCGCAGGCCAGCGCTTGACCCATTCGATGGCTTCCTGTTTCGACTTGACCTGGATCATGGTAAAGCCCGCGATGAGTTCCTTGGTTTCGGCGAAAGGGCCGTCGAACACAGTCGGCTTGCCTCCCGCAAAGCTGATGCGGGCGCCCTTGGCGCTGGGCTGCAAGCCTTCGCCGGCCACCATCACGCCGGCATTCACCATTTCTTCGTTGTATTTCATCATGGCCGCCAGCAGTTCGGTGCTGGGCATGGTGCCGGCTTCAGTGTTCTTGTCCGCCTTGCGTATGATCATGAATCGCATCTTGACATCTCCGTTCGGTTGAAGGTTGGGCCGGGCCGGCGGCTGCCGCCGATTGATTCCCGGATCTGCTAACTAGTCGAACGGGAAACGGCGAGATCGACAGCTTGCAGATTTTTTTTTGAATTATATTTGAAGGGACGGCTTTACTTGTGGAAATCGCAATTTCTTTGTCCGGCGCGCATGCGGCCAGGTTTGTTTGAGCGCAAACAGCCGTTGCAGGTTCAGTGCAGATGGGGAATCGAGCATTCGTTCAAGCGTGCAATTTGCGCTCTCACGATGCTGCGGCAACCAGGCCGCATCAGGCGTCATTTCAGCAGCGCTGCTCGCACGACAATGAGCACAGATGAAAAATCCATATAGATCAAACACATAGCTGAAATGCGCGGGAGTTATCAACAGGACTGTCCACAGTTTCTGTGGGTAACTCGGGCGGGAATGAAAATTCAGTCAATCACCACCGCCATGAAGACGGTAGACAGGCTGAGCAGGATCAGGCCGAAGATGAAGGCGATGTCGGCGTATTGCTCCAGGCGCGTGCTGCGGCTGGAGCGCATGGAGGCATACGACAGCACGCCGCTGGTCAGGAACACCAGGCTGTTGAGCGCCAGCAGGTGGCTCAGCCACAGCGCCAGGCCGCTGAAGCGCGCCAGCTTGATGATCGACAGCGCGGTGATGCAGACGCCGATCATCGTGGCGGAAGATGGCAGGATGTGTTGCGACAGGTTGTTGCTGGCCGGCTTGATCATCGTTTCACATCCTGAGGTTGCGGTCTTAGCCCAGGTTGAGCGGAACAAAGATCTTGTCTTTGTCACGCTGCACCAGCAGCGCCACGTTCTTGCCGGCCTTGCTGACCAGCTGGCGCAACTGCTCGACGCTGTTGACCGGCTTGCCGTTGAGCGACAGGATCACGTCGCCGCGCTGGATACCGGCCAGCGCCGATGGTCCGGAAGCATCTTCCACCACCAGTCCGCCGTGGATCCCGACCTGCTGCTGTTCATCCGGGCTGAGCTGGCGCAACGCCAGTCCCAGCCGCGCCTGCGAACCGGCGCTTTCGTCGTTGCCGGCGGTTTTCACTGCTGCGGCTTCTGTCGGCTTGACGGTCAGCGTCTTGGCCTCGCCGTTGCGCACCACTTCAATCGTGCTGGCGGTGCCCGGCGCGGTATCGGCCACCAGGCTCGGCAGGTCGGATGAATGGCTGATCGGCTGGCCGTTGAAGCGCAGGATCACGTCGCCGGCTTGCAGACCGCCCTTGTCGGCCGGACTGCCTTTGTCGACCGAGCTGACCAGCGCGCCGGCGGCGCTCTTGAGGCCGAACGATTCGGCCAGCGCCTGGTTCACTTCCTGCACGCTGACGCCAAGGTGGCTGCGGGTGACCTTGCCGTGCTTGACCAACTGCTGCTCGACCTTGGTGGCGACATCGATCGGGATCGCGAACGACAAGCCCTGGTAACCGCCGGTCTGGCTGTAGATCTGCGAATTGATGCCGATCACTTCGCCTTTGATGTTGAACAGTGGACCGCCCGAGTTGCCGGGATTGACCGCGACGTCGGTCTGGATGAACGGCACGTAGGTATCGTCGGGCAAGGAGCGCGACTTGGCGCTGACGATGCCGGCGGTGGCGGTGTTTTCAAAGCCGTAGGGCGAGCCGATCGCCAGCACCGGTTCGCCGACCCTGGTCAGCGCCGGGTTGCCGATTTGTACCGTCGGCAGGTTCTTGGCGTCGATGCGTATCACGGCGATATCGCTCTGCTTGTCGGAACCCAGCACCTTGGCCTTGAATTCGCGGCGGTCAGTCAGCTTGACCGTGACTTCCTGGGCGCCTTCGACCACATGGGCGTTGGTCAGGATCAGGCCGTCGGCGCTGATGATGAAGCCGGAGCCTTCGCCGCGCATGATCTGCGGATGGCGCGGGATTTGCAGCTGCGGGCCGAAGCGTTTGAAAAACTGCGAGAAAGGATCGTTCGGATCGAGTTCGTCGTCCTGGTCGGATACCGCACTCTGTTTTGCCTTGCCGGTGACGCTGATATTCACCACGGCCGGCCCGGCCCGTTCGACGATGCTGGAAAAATCGGTAGCCACCGCAACAGCCGGCGCGGCGCTGCTCACCACGGGAGCGGGGGCGACGATCGCGGCATTGGCGTTTTCGATGCCGATGTCGCCGTTCTTCGAATGCAGGTAGGCGCCGCCGGCGACCACCAGGACGGCGACGGCAATGGCGCTGCGGGTAAAGGTTTGACGGTTCATGCTGTGCTCCTTGCAGATGGACTAGAACTAGCACACAGCATAAATACGAAAAATTAAAGCAGACTTAAACAGGAAAACAGGCGCTTGTTTTCAGTGCGCGGATCACGCTAGCGATGACGGACATTTTCCAGCATCGCGGCCCGCAAGATATCGTTCATGCGGCTTTGGTAACCCTTTCCTTCTTCTTTGAGCCACTCCACTACGTCGGCGTCGATGCGCACCGTCAACTGCTGTTTGACCGGACGATAGAATTTGCCGCGGACTGCACCGCGCCAGTCCTGTTTGGCGGTAGCCGGGAGATCCGAGAAATCGATATCGTTCTCCGGTTTGGCAGCCAATGCCGCGAGTTCCTTGCGGATAGATTCAGGTACCTTGTTCATAGATTTTCCTTTCCAGCCTTGTCGCCCGCCGCGCCGAGATGATGCGGATATGTTCCGGGCCGCTTTCCGTGCCATGCCAGGTATGGGCAACCAGCAGCAGGGAGATGCCGCCGGCCATGCCGATGGTCTGCCATCGCTGTTCGCTGTTTTCGACGCGATCTTGCCTGGTGATGTGCAAGGGGTCGTCAAAAACGTACACGGCGGCTTCAAAACCGACGCCATGTTTGCGTCGGTTATTCCGGTTTTTAACATCATCCCATGAGAACAATTGTAACTCCAAATTTGTAGTTACATAATTGTAGTCAATATTATTTAAAAAATAACATTAGCGAGGGCAATTGAGCGATAGCTTAAACCGGGCGTCAAGCGCCGAAGCGCACGCTTGCGCGCAATCCATGTCCGGTATTTTCCAGGCTGACGCTGGCCCGGTGGGCATCGGCGATCTGCCTGACGATCGCCAGGCCGAGGCCGCTGCCGCGGGTTTGCGACTGGCTTTCGGCGGCGCGGTAGAAACGGTCGAACACGCGCTCCAGGTCGGCCTCGGGAATGCCGGGGCCGCCGTCTTGCACTATCACCGTGGCGCCGGCGGCGTCGGCGGCCAGCGAGACGTCGATGCTGCTGCCGGCGGGGCTGTACTGCAAGGCGTTGTCGATCAGGTTGTTGAACAGGATGCGCAAGGCGTCGGCGTTGCCGGTCACGCTGGCCGGTGTTTCTGAACTGATGCCGAGATCGACCTGGCGCGCATGCGCGGCCAGTGCGAAATCGCCGACCACGCTGTGCAGCAGCGCACGCAAGTCGAGTTCGGCGTGGGCTTGTTCGAAGGCCCCAGGTTCCTGGCGCGCCAGCGTCAGCAGCTGTTGCAGCAGGTGGGTGGCGCGTTCCAGTCCTTGCTTCAGGTCGCCGAAAGCGGCTTGCCGTTCGCCCTCGCTGGCGGCGCGTTCGGCCAGCTGGACTTGCAGGCGCAGGGCGGTCAGCGGTGTGCGCAGTTCATGCGCCGCGTCGGCGACGAAGGCGCGCTGCGCCTTGATCGATTGCCCCAGGCGCGCCAGCAGATCGTTGAGGGCCTGGGTCAGCGGCTGGATTTCGCCGGGCAGGGTGGCGTCGGGGATCGGCGACAGGGCATGCATGTCGCGCGCCTGGACTTCCATCGCCGCGCGCCGGATCGGCGCCAGCCCGCGGCTGACAGCGACCCAGATCAGTATCCCCAGCAGCGGGAACAGCAGCAGCAGCGGAGTGACGGTCTTGACCGCCATTTGCGCCGCGATCTGGTTGCGCGCGCTTTGCGGCTGCGCGATCTGCACCACGGTGTTGCCGATCTGCGCGCTGTAGACGCGCCACAGGCCGTTGCTCTGGCGGACATAGGTGAATCCCAGCTCGGCCTGCAGCGGCAGGCTGGCCTGTCCGTGCGAGTGGTAGATGACGACGCCGGTGTTGTCCCAGATCTGGATCATGATCTGGTCGTCCAGCTCGGGGCCGCCGTCGCCGTTCTCTATCATCGGCGAGAACGCCTGGCGCGGCAGGGAGGCGACGATCTTGCGCATCTGGTAATCGAACAATTCGTTGGCTTCGCCGCGGGCCTGGAAATACAGGGCGATGCCGGCCACCAGGATGGCGCCGCTCAGGCCGAGCGCCAGCCACAGCAGCAGGCTCCTGCGGATCGACGGCGCCGAATTCATTTGGCCACCATGTAGCCGATGCCGCGCACGTTCTTGATGAAATTGCTGCCGAGCTTTTTGCGCAAGGCGTGGATGTACACTTCGACCGCATTGCTTTCGATGCTGTCGTCCCAGCCGTACATTTTTTCCTCCAGCTGGGCGCGCGACAGCACTACGCCGGGGCGGTCGAGGAAGGCGCGCAGCAGGGCGAATTCACGCGCCGACAGGTTGACCTGGCGGCCTTCCAGCAATACTTCATGGGTGGCGGGATTGAGCGTCAGCTGGCCCAGTTCGACCAGCGGTTCGGCGCGTCCCGACTGGCGGCGCAGCAGGGCGCGGATGCGGGCCGCCAGTTCTTCCAGGTCGAACGGCTTGACCAGGTAATCGTCGGCGCCGCCGTCGAGGCCGGCCACGCGGTCCGCAACCGCGTCGCGCGCGGTCAGGATCAGCACCGGGATCCGGTTGCCGCCGGCACGCAGCGACTTCAGCACTTCCAGGCCATTCTTTTTCGGCAGGCCGAGATCGAGCAGCAGCAACTGGTAATCTTCCTGCGCCAGCGCGCTGAGCGCAGCGGCGCCGTCCTGCACCCAGTCGATGGCGAAACCGTCCTGGCGCAATCCCTTGCGCACGGCTTCGCCCACCATCAGATCGTCTTCCACCAACAGCAAACGCATGGGACTGGCTCCTCGGAAACATCGGAAATCACGACAGTTTAGCCGGATTGAATTAAACGATTCTTAAAGCGTCGCGCGGCAACTCTGTGCACGGCTGAAAAACCTATATATATCAGTCACATAGCTAAAACGCATGAGGGTTATCAACAGGACTGTCCACAATTTCTGTGGGTAACCCGGGATTAGAGGTAACCATCGGAAAAGGCTGGCAGTCATCTTAATGTCACCTGAATATTGTTGCCTTGTGTCAACATTGCGCAGCCATATCGATAGTGGCGTTTTGCTATCGGTGGCAAACGCCGTTCCAGTGATCCAGAGACTAACGAGACGACAAGGAAACCAATAATGAAAACCCTGTTTTTACTGTGTGCTTTGTGTTCCAACCTAGCAGTGGCAGAAGTCTCCCCCGATGCAAGACCCGATCCCGCTTATACCCATCGCCTGTCGTCGTCCGGGCCGCTCTCCAAGGAGCAGCTGCTGAAGCCGCAGGCGCAAAAGCCGGCCGCGCGCAGCCTGGCTGCAACCGCGGCCGCCAGCACCAGCACTTACACCTATTTGCGTTGCTGGTACCGCACCGGCAGCAATCCGACCAAGCCGACCACTACCTATGTCTGGGGGCTGGATCCGTCCAGCGGCGGCTATTACCGCATCAACGGTTACTGGTGGGCCGGCGGCCTGCTGAATTGGGAAAACATGTTTTACAGCGACGTCGCGCAGAGCACGCTGCAATCGGTATGCCAAAGCACGCTGAGCGCCAAGGGCATCAGCCAGCCGGTGGCAATGGTGGCCGCCGCCGACAATGCGCTGTCGTTCAACTACACCGTGTGGACTACCGACAGCGTGGTCCAGGGCGGCATCAACAAGATCGTCGCGTTCGGCGACAGCTTGTCCGATACCCAGAACATGTATAACGCCTCGGACTGGAAGCTGCCCAATTCCGGCAGCTGGTTCCTGGGCCGTTTCAGCAACGGCAAGAACTGGGTCGAATACCTGGCAGACAACCTGCAGCTTCCCCTGTATAACTGGGCCGTCGGCGGCGCGGGCGTGAGCACCCAGGATCTCGTGATCCCGGGCGTGGTCCAGCAAGTGCAGTCGTACACCGAGTACATGCAGAAGGCGCAGAATTACCAGCCGCAAAATACCTTGTTCACCATGCTCATCGGCGGCAACGACCTGGTCAACTACAACAGCACGGTCGACCAGGTGATCAGCGGCGAAACCCAGGCCTTGCAAAACCTGATCCAGGCCGGCGCCAGGAATATCCTGCTGCTCAAGCTGCCTGACGTTTCCAAGGCGCCGGTGTTCGGGATCAAGACCACCGGGACGACGGTAGCCGCGCAGGTGATCGACCTCAATGCTCGGCTGGCGGCGCTGGTCGGTTCCTTGCAGGCGCAATACGGGAGCAGCCTGCATATCCAGCTGTTCGACAGTTATGCGCTATTCAACGACCTGCTGAGCAATCCAGGCAAATACCAGGTCAGCAACACTACCCAGTCCTGCCTCAACATCAATACCGATTCCAGCACCAACTACCTGAGCACGCAGACGGCGCGTTCCCAGTGCAGCAATCCGGACAGCTTTGTATTCTGGGATACGCTGCACCCGACCACGCATACCCACAGGCTGCTGGCCGATGCGGTGACGGCTTTTTACCGGGCCAGCCTGCAGCCTTGATGCGCCGCTCCGGCCCGGCAATCCAGCGCCGGGCAGGGCGGGTTTCAGATATACAGGTCGACCCCTGCCACGGCCGGGGCGGCCTGGTCTTTCTGGCGCTGCGCCTGCTGGTCTCGCAAGGCCGCTTGCGCCCCTTGCAATCCATCCTGCGCCGCAGGCGCTGCCCCCAACTGGCTCAGCCGGCTGATTTCGTTCTCGATCGACGTGATCTGCTGCTGCAGCATTTTTACCCGCATGTCGGCCAGTTCCTGTTCCTCTTTCGACGACGGCATCTCCTTGAGCGCGGAAACCAGTTGTTTTTGCAGGCCGGCAAGCTGCTTTTGCAGGGCGGCGATCTGCGATGCGGCGCTGGCGGCGGATTGAACCGGGCCTTGGGCCGGGGCGATTCTTGAAATCATTTGTTTTCTTTCAGGATAGCTGTCATTCAGATAACGACAGGATTTCCAAAAACTTTAATACTGTGTGATGAGGAGCGAGGCACCGTAAAATGCCAGCCTGAACCTTGATCGAGAAGCACATGAACACACACAACCATTTGCACGGCGTCACGCTGGAGGCGATGCTGACCGAGCTGGTAGCGCATTACGGCTGGGACGGACTGGGGCAGCGCATCGACATCCGTTGTTTCAAGAGCGATCCCAGCATCAAATCCAGCCTGACTTTTTTGCGCAAGGCTGAGTGGGCGCGCGAGAAGGTGGAAGCCCTGTATGTCGGCATGCGGCGCGCGATGAAATGAGTTTTTGAAAAATGAGGTAAAGTTTTGCGACGGCGCTTGTTCTTGCGCCGTGCCCCATGTTACGAAAATTTCCCCAGCGCGCCATTCCGCAGCGGAGTCACTGGCGCTTGTTGACCTGATGCTTTGCTTACAGCAGGAAGAACCGGCATGCGCAACGTGATTTATAAAACGGTGGTCTTGAAAGCGTCTCCCGACGCGCTGTTCGACATGTACGTCGATCCGGTGCTGCACCAGGCGATCACCGGCTTGCCGGTCACCATCGGCGCCGAAGCCGGCGCCGAATTCGAGGCTTTCGACGGCGCCCTGACTGGCGTGATGCTGCAAGTGGTCAAGCCCAGGCTGATCGTGCAGACCTGGCGTTCGCCGGCATTTGCGGCGGACGATCCGGATTCGATCCTGATCCTGTCGTTCCACCCGCAAGGCGAGCACGGCCGCATAGAGCTGGTGCACCTGGATGTGCCGGACCAGGATTACGAAGAGGTCAAGCTCGGCTGGCGCGAAAAATATTTCGAGCCGTGGCGGGAGTTCCTGGCGAGTTGAAGCAGCGGCCGGGCCGCGCCAGGATATGTTGTGCAATAGCGACTATGTTATGAGCTTGCCAAGCCATTTCTTGTTTGCTGTGACTACAGGCTGGATGTTTTTAAACCACCGTTCCGGAGCTGCGTTTTTTTGTCCGCCGCTTGGGATCCATGCCAGCAGGCCGATTTTTTGCAGTGACGGCTGCGCGCAGCGCAGGCTGCCGCCAACTGGTCTTGCATCGCAGATAACGATTGATTAACAAGCTTGGGCAACGATATTGTCATAGTTGAAATGACTGGCGGTATCCCCGGTTTGTAAACCTGTTAAAAGTGACAGGTGTGGCAGTTTCCGATTCTCACTAGAATTAAAACGTCTATCGGAGCCTATCCTCTCCTATGTTGATATTTAGCCCGCTGCCGCAAGGCAGTGGGCTTTTTTTTTTTTGCCGTTCTCCTCCTGGGGCTTCGGCGCCGCGCGCCAACACCACCCGGCCGTGATCTCGCCATGAATGCGCGGGCTTTCATGGCCGCAACGGAGATTGCTTCCTCCTTGTACTTCCGCTTAAGATCTGCCATTGCTCGACGCCAGGTCCGCATCGCTACAGGGAAAAACAGAATGCAAAAACTCAAACCGGTCTTGACCGCGCTTTTATTCCTTGGCTGCGCCTTGCTGCTTGCGGGCTGCGCTTCCCTGTCGACATCGATTTCGCAGTTCAAGGAAGGCAACTATGTCGCCAGCGTGCAATCGACCCTGGTCTATCTCGACGACAAATACAAGAAAGCGGATTACGACGACAGCGATGAAAGAAACGGCATCCGCGAGCGCCTGCGGATTATCGAAAACAGTTATGCAACCACGATCCAGACCGCCAGCGACCAGGAGTACGACCGGAAGATAGCCGCTTATTCGGATTTGCTGGCAATCCGGACCATGCTGGCCGGCAGGCCGTACTATTCCAAATACACGGATTTGCCGGATCGTTACCTTGAGGTCGGCCTGCGGGAAAACCTGGCCGGCCAGTACTACCTGAAGGGCAGGGCCGCCGCTGCAGTCAAGGACGACCGGATGGCGGCTGTCAGTTATGCCGCGGCTGCCGACGCTTACCAGAAATACGGCGACTACAAAGACGCCAGGAAGCTGGCGGACAAGTATAAATATGCGGCGGACAGCAAGGACGCCGCAACCTATTACCAGCAAGGGACCGAGCTGGCCGCAAATAATCCGCAACGCCGCAAGGCGCTGTACCGCGACGCCAGCCTGGCCTTTTTCAACGCCTACGATGTGTATCGCCAGCACGGCGCCTACAAGGATGCGCAGCCGCTGTCCGACAAATACCGCAACATGGGCACCGTGGTCCTGCAAATCAGCAGCAATGAACCGAACGGCGACATCACCAGGAGCGTGCTGGCGCTGTTCGACCTGGGTTTCACCCGCTTCCAATACCAGGGCGGCGGCGCCGCCGACCTCGGCATGTACCTCAATACCTCTTACATCTACCAGCCGCCCAATTACCGGCAGTATGTCGAGGCGATGAGCGAGAACGTGGAATACAAGAAACCCGACGGCAGCACCGCTGTGCGCACCTACCGGTTCAACCGCAAGGTGGTCGAGGAAGCCAACGCCATGCAGGTCACCCTCGATCTTTCGGTGACCAGGGTGCCGAGCCTGGACCTGCGTTATAACGAAGTCGCCGAAAGCCGCCGCGCCACCATCAGCTATTACGGCGATGTCCCCGCCACAGGCCGTTACGGCTACCGTACCGAAGGCTACCTGATGGACCGTGACCAGTTATGGCGCGCCGCCCAGGCGCAGCTGATCAACCGGCTCAACAGCGATAACCGGATCAGGATGATCCAGGACGACATCCGCAATTTCTAGAGAATTCCGCCGCCGGAAAATTTCCGGGCCATCCTGCTAAACTATGAGGCCCCGCAGCGGGATTTTTCCCGATTTTTATTTCAGTTTCTTACTTGCCTATGACTTCGATCCGCGGTCCATCCTTCCAGCTAGTCGACCAGATCGATGCCGAGCAGCTGCAGCGCCAAGGCGGTTTCGGTGCACGTACCCGGCCCCTGCTGGTCAAGGGCGCATTGCGCAACTGGCCGGCGCAGCAAAACTGGTCGTTCGAACAGATGGCGGCGCTGCGCTACAAGGACGGCTCCGAACCGAAAGTGAAATTCCAGAACGGACTGGTAGAGCAGGGCCAGACCCAGCCGCGGCCGGTGATGCCGGTCGGCCCCTATCTGCAAGGGCTGGCGACGCTGGCCAAGCGCGCCTTGCCGGACGATGTCGGCCTGCTGGCGGACCGGCGCCGCCGTCAGCTGGCGCCGGGCGAACAGTTCTTGCTCGACTGGTCGCACATGCAAACCTTCCAGCCTGACCGCATGTACCTGGCGCAATGGAATATCCTCGACGAATTCCCGGCGCTGCGCCATGATTTCTCGATCAAGGACCTGTGGCCGGGCTGGCGCTGGACCTGGGAATATGTCTTCATGGGGCCGGCCAATACCGTCACCGGCCTGCATTACGATTTCCCGCACAACTGGTTTTGCCAGGTGCGCGGCAGCAAGGAATTCATCTTGTTCCCGCCCGAGCAAACGCCGCACATGTGCATTTCCCAGAAATACGACTGGGGCGCGATACTGAGCGATATCAATATCTCGCAGCTGGACCGGCAACCGGACAAACTCCAGGAATTCGAAAAAACGCAGGGCCTGTATGCGCGGGTCGAGGCGGGCGACGCGCTGTTCATCCCCAAGCGCACCTGGCATGCGGTGGTGTCGCTGGAGCCGTCGATCAGCCTGGGCGTGTTCGGGCTGACCGCGCCCGAGGTATTGTTTGGCGGCGTGCCGAACGAGATTAAAAACATTTTCCACAAGATGCACCTGTACCGCTGGGGCAATTGCACCTGCCACAAATTCTAGCCTGCCCAATCCGACCAGGCCTCAATGAACCGGCAACACTCTCATCTGTTTCTCTGGCGCGGCCGGGCCCTGGTCATCGGCCCTGGCATCGATTCCCGCTTCCACGCGCATTTCGGCAGCCAGCTGACCTGGGGCCTGGATGGGCCGTTCCAGGCGCGCCTGGCGCCCGACCAGCCGTGGACCACCACCCGCGCCGCCATCTTTGCTTCCAACCAGCCGCACCAGATCCATTGCGAGGCCACGTTGCTGGCGCACCTGTTTGTCGAATTGCCGCAGCGCGCGCAAGGCGCGGCAAGCGTGCTGGCGGCCACTTATGCCAGCGCTCCTGGTTTCGCACAGGTGCAAGCCGGGCTGGCTCAGGCCAGGCTGGGCCGGCTGGCGCTGCCGCAAGCCGAGCAACTGGGCCAGGAATGGCTGGATTGCACGGCGCTGGTTGAGCCGGCGCAGCCAGGTTTCGACCACCGGATCAGCCAGGCGCTGGCGCTGATCGCCGCGCAGCCGAGGTCGGCAATCAACGGCGCCGCGCTGGCGGCTGCGGTGCACCTGTCTGCCAGCCGCTTCACTCATCTGTTCCGCCAGCAGACCGGTTTGTCGCTGTCGCGCTACCTGCTGTGGTCGCGCTTGCTGGCCGCGGTCGAAGCGGTGGGGCGCGGCGACAACATGACGCATGCCGCGCATGCGGCGGGTTTTGCCGACCTGGCGCACATGAGCCGCACCTTTCGCCACACTTTCGGCGTGGTGCCGTCGGAGCTGCAAAAGATGGCGATTGCGTTCAAGCGGGAAGAAAAATGATGGTCTAAGATGGTTGTACATAAAAAGATGGAGACCGTCATGAACCAGCAGTCGCAGCAGGCAGCAGGCCGTTCCATAGACAGCTTGCTGGCCAAGTACTCTGAAAGCCACGTGAACCCGGTCAATGAAGTGATCCACTTCATTTGCGTGCCGGTCATCGTGTTTACCCTGCTGGGTTTGCTGTGGGTCATCCATCCCGGCGTGGCGCTGGTCGCCGTGCTGGCCTCCTTGCTTTACTATTTTTCCTTGTCTGTGCCGTTCGCCTTCGGCATGCTGCTGATGTCTGGCGCGATGCTGGCCGTGCTGTATGTGCTGCCGCCCGGGCTGGTGCTGCCGCTGTCGGTCAGCGTATTCGTGATCGCCTGGATCGGGCAGTTCGTCGGCCATAAGATCGAGGGGAAGAAACCTTCGTTTTTCGACGATTTGCGTTTCCTCCTGATCGGTCCCTTGTTTGTCCTCGGTTTCCTGTACCGCCGCCTGCATATCGCCTATTGAAGCCTGTTGCCATATGGCGGATACACCCTTGAAGATTGCTGTCTTTGGCGCCGGCGCCGTCGGCATTTATGTCGGCGCTTCGCTGCTGGCCGCTGGCGCCGACGCAGTGTTGATCGGGCGGGCCCGCATGCGCGGGCAGATCGCCAGCCAGGGTTTGCTGCTGAGCGACCTGGAAGGGCGCCGGCAGCGGCTGGAAGGCGATCAGGTTCCCTACCAGGAAAGCCCGTCGGCGCTGGCCGCGGCCGACCTGGTCCTGGTCACCGTCAAGAGCGCCGACAGCGCCGCCGCGGCGAGTGCGATTGCCGGCTGCGCCAAGCCGTCGGCGCTGGTCGTCAGCTTGCAAAACGGCGTTGGCAATGTCGATACCCTGCGCAGCCTGATGGCCGGCCGGCAGGTGCTGGCGGCGATGGTGCCGTTCAATGTGGTGCAGATGGAAGGCAACCGCTTTCATCGGGCCAGCGGCGGCGAACTGATGGTGGAGGCGCATCCCGGACTGGAGCCTTGGCTGGCGCTGTTTCGCCAAGCCGGCCTGCCGCTGCAGCAGTGCCAGGATATCGCGGCAGTCCAGTGGGGCAAGCTGTTGCTGAATTTGAACAACGCGGTCAATGCGCTGTCCGGCTTGGCGCTCAAAAGCGAGTTGTCGCAGCGCGCCTACCGTCGTTGCCTGGCGCTGCTGATCGAGGAAGCGCTGGACGTGCTGCGCGCCGCCGGGATCCGTCCGGCCCGGATCGCCAGGGTCGCGCCACGCCTGCTGCCAGCCTTGCTGCGCTTGCCCGACGTCATTTTCAAGCGGGTTGCCGCAACCATGCTGAAAATCGATCCCGAGGCCCGCTCTTCGATGTGGCAAGACTTGCAGGCAGGGCGCCTGACGGAAGTAGATTACCTGAACGGCGCGATCGTGCGCCTGGCCGAATCGCTGGCGCGCGATGCGCCGGCCAACCGGCGTATCGCGGCGCTGGTCCACGCCGCCGAACAGGGCGGTTTGCAGCCGTTGTCCGGTGCGGCGCTGTATCGCGCCTTGCGTGGCTGAGCACAGCCGCGCGGCTAAAGTTTTCTGTAGATAACGGAACGTAAAGCATCCGGATTGACTCGAAACAGAGCCGTTGCAATCGAGATCGTCCTGGTAAATCCACATCCAAAGAAAGGTCCGATATGAAGAAGCTCTTAGGCGTACTGACGCTATTGCTGGCCATTACTCCCTGGGTTCATGCGCAGAACGAACCGATGCCGCGACCCGAACCGGGAGCGGGGCTGGAAGGACATCCGGATGCGCGCAACGACCGGCGGCCCGAGTCGTTTTACGACGGCAGCCATCGCATGGGAACCCACAGCGTAATGCGTTGCAAGGATGGGGCGATGCGCAAGGCGCGCACCGATGCCTGCCGCGGCCACGATGAAAAACCAAAATGAAACTGGTGGACGATAAATGTCGTTGAGATATACAGATAGAAAATATCTGTTATCAGACAAATAAAGCAGACACGATTGCTGCGTCGCCATATAGTTACACCTGTCTCCTCCAACACCTCCTAAGGTTTGGATTCAGCCCGCAACCGCAAGGTGAGCGGGCTTTTTTTTTGCCTGTGCGGATCGTGCGCACGGCGCCGGCAATCATTCGCGGCGAGGTATTTGACCCTGCCGCGAGCATCGCCGAAAAAATCATATAAATCAAAGGTTTGGTTTTTTTGCGCTGAAGTTATCAACAGGCTTGCGCACATTTTCTGTGGGTAACTGGGGTTGGCGTCGGGTCACGCTGTTTTACAGATAAAAAAAGCCCCGCGGAAGGCGGGGCTGATTCGGGTGCGGCCTGGCGCCGCTGTATTTTCAGAAGCGCAGGAAAGAGCCGCTCAATTTCTTGTAAGGCGCGCTCCAGACGGTCAGCACCTTGTCCAGCAGGCTCGGCTGTTGTTGAGCCGGAGTCTTGTACATATCAGGGCGAGCCTGGGTTTGCATCGCGCGTGTTGACAGCGGCAGAGGAGGAGAGATGCTGGCCATGATATTTCCTTTCAGTTAGTCGTCTATGTTGCAGTGCAGTATAGGCAATCCACAATGACTAATCCAATTTCGCTTTCGCATACTCGCCATACGGTTTGTGAATATCAATCAGTTTTCCCTTGATGAATGGCGGCATATGCCAAGACCGCATAAGCATATAGCTAACATATTGGCAGCCGACAATTTTCGTGCTGTAATGCAGCAAGCCGCATCGTCGGAGAATAATGCGGTAACCCTCACTGTGGAAACGGAGAAAAATCATGAAAAAACTGACAGGTCTGGCACTGCTCGCTTGCTGCTTTGTGTTTAACCCGGCTTTTGCCGCAAACGCCCAGCAAAGCAAGATGGCGACATGCAACAAGGATGCGACCGGTAAATCTGGCGACGACCGCAAAGCTTTCATGAAAGATTGCCTGAGCAAAAAGCCGGCAGCCGCGGCTCCCATGACGCAGCAAGAGAAAATGAAATCTTGCAACGTCGACGCCACCGGCAAGAAGGGCGACGATCGCAAGGCGTTCATGAAAGAATGCCTGTCGAAGCCTAAGGCATAAGACATTTCTTCGCGCATTCCTGCAGTAGCAAAAAGCCCTGTCGCGGACGGGGCTTTTTCATTTTGTTACCAAATTGCTTCCTTGTTGCGGGAATTAATGTTTACTATGCGAAGTCGAAACCAAGCCCGCACTTTTTAAGGAACACACATGAAAAAAATAGCGCTCACCCTTACTCTTGGCCTCGCTTGCGTCGCCGTCCAGGCTGCTCCCGACTGGCAATCGGTCGGTTCCAGCGATACCGCGGAGCTCAAGCTGGACCAGAATTCGATCAAGGAAAACAAGGGTATCCGGGAAGCATGGTCCATGTGGAATTTCAAGGAAGCGCGCAAGAATGACGGTGACGCCAAGGTGTTGCCGACCTTCAAGTCGTACCAGGATTTGACGATGTACGATTGCAAGGCCAAGACCTTGAGCCTGAAGCGGGAAATCCTGTTTGCCGACGCGGACGGCGCAGGCGCCAGGGTGGATCACAGCGACGCCTTGAAGAATTCGACGTATGCCGCGCCGACCAAGGATTCGGTGGCCGAAATCATGATGAATTTCGTTTGCGCATTTCCCATCGATGGCAAGCCTGCCGCCGCAGCGCCGGCGTCGGCCCCGGCTCCGGTTCAAAAAAGCAAATAATCCCCGTCCCATCCCTGGGCAAACGCTCGCAGGCACTCGCGCAATCGTCGCGCTGAGTCCTGCGTTTTCTTTTGTGCGCTAGACGTTGTAAGACTCCAGCGTTTCATCGAATACAAAGAATTCGTTCTTGCCGGCCCGCTTGGCCTGGTACATGGCGATATCGGCTTGCGACATCAGTTGCGAAGTGGAACTGCCGGCGCCGTAATACAAGGCGATGCCGATCGAGGCGCTGAGCTCGAAGATGGTGCCGGCGATATTGAACGGTATGCTGATTGCCGCCAGCAGCTGCTGGGCGACGCCGATCGCTGCGTTGCGGGTGTCGGTCAGGTCTGTCAGCAGGATCACAAATTCGTCGCCGCCCAGGCGCGCCACGGTATCGGTGTTGCGGCGTTCGTCCAGCAAGCGCGCTGCAACCTGGCACAGGATGGCGTCGCCAGCCTCATGTCCGTATTCATCGTTGATCGGCTTGAAATCGTCGAGATCGCAAAACAGCAGGGCGAACTGCGTGCTGTCGCGCTGGGCGCGCGCCATCGCCTGCTGCAAGCGGTCTTCCAGCATGGCCCGGTTGCACAAGCCGGTGAGGGCATCGTGGTGCGCCATGAACGCCATGCGCGCCTCGCTCTCCTTCAACGCCATTTCCTTGTCGCGCAGCCGTTCCACCAGGTAATTGAAACCCTGCACCAGGCTGCCCACCTCATCCTGCCTCTGGACCGGCAGCGGCGCCAGCTGGCGCTTGCCGTCCGCCATTTCACGCATCGCATGCGCGGCATCGGTCAGCGGCCGCAAGGTGCGCGGCAACAGCAGCATCAATATGGCAATCATGCCGGCCACGATCAGCAGCGTGTTCCTGAGATAGAAACCGAGCATGGCGTTGATCGGATGGAATACTTCCGCGGTCGGCATGCGGGCAACGACAAACCAGCCGGTGCTGGGCACCGTCACCATCGCCGACAGCTCTTCGACGCCTTTGGCATTGATGGTGACACCGGTGCCGCGATAACCGGCCATGGCGCGGTCGTGCAGCAGGTTGACGCCGGTGGGCGGGGTGGGTTTCAGCACCATGGCGGGATCGCTGGCGCCGACGAACAGCTTGTCGGCCGGCGACACCAGCAGGAATCCGCCGCTGACGCCGAGCTGGGTTTCCTGCAGCCGATCCAGGAAACCTGGCGTATTGAGCACCACGACTCCCGCCAGCACCGCCACCACCTGGTGCGCCGCGTTGCGCACCGGCGCCGCCATGATCAGGATCGGCTCGCCGTTGGCGCGGCCGCGCTGAGGCTTGCCCATCACCGGAGCATCGGCCTGCAATGCAGCCTGGAACCATCCGACCCCGGAAAAAGCCAGCTTGCTGCGCCCGGCCACCGTCGGATATTCCGCCAGCAGGCCGTCGCCATCCGGCCGCACCACCAGCAGGCCGCTGTTAAACAAGGGATTCACGCGCTGCCGTTCTTCCAGCCAGGCGGCCAGTTTCTCCGGCTGCGGCAGCAATGCCGGCGGCAGCGCCGAGCTCAGTTCGGCGATCAGCGCCAGGCGCGCCTGGACGCTATGGTCAATGTCGCGCGCGATATACGATGCAATCGATAATTGCTGGGCCGCCACCTCGTCGCGCAGCAGCCCCTGGGCGAACGGCAGCGCAAAAAACAGGCGCAAACCGATGCCGGCCACGATAATCAGGATACCGAGGCCAATCAGGCGGAACTTGATGCTTTGGAAGATTGGCATGAGGGAATGATACAGAAATCGGCCCGATTGCAGCATTCTCCGGGCCAATCTGTGGCGCGGCGGCGATGTGTGGCTATTTCCTCATCTTGGCGCTGACGGTTTTTGCTATACTCCTGCCTGCAATGCAAGTCTCGCCATAGTTCAATGGATAGAACGAGTGCCTCCTAAGCGCTAGATACAGGTCCGATTCCTGTTGGCGGGACCATCCCCATTTTTCGGAAATCCCGATAAATCGCCGCAAGCCAAGTATTTGAGGGCTTTTCAGTCATTGCCGACTTTTCACGGCGCGGCAAAATCCCGCAGTAAATACTGGTTTCCATTGTTCTCTCCCAGGAATTTCCCCATCGCCTCCCGTGCACGTTGTGAGCGTAAGCGCTATTTTTCCGCGAGCGCGGGTAAGTGGCATCAATCGTAGAGAGAGCCGGTCGGTGTGCTTGGCGACATATCCAATGATGCAGCCACCGGACTAGTTCACGCTAATACCTCGTTTTCATGTGACAAAACCCATCAACACGGTGGCTCAGGCAGACATCATGCTTGCTGAAACCGCACCGCCCGGCCGCTGCATGGGCCAGTTTCAGCAACGGAGATTACGTCCTTTTTTTGAGGAGCGTCCCTGAAACGCTCGCTGTCTTCCATTTTTCTTCAGCGCACATTTTCCTGAGCGGGCGGCACGCGCACGACAGGTTCCTGGTTAATTTTTCCCGATCCCTCCTAGTTGTTTTGTCCTGCCCATGCCTGGCTAAAAAAGCCAGCCGGTCCTGCTTAAATAGGGACTGATCGTCCATGTACATGTTTTTTCGCCTGCCTATACTCGTTTCAAGGATATGAGCATTGCAGTCCGATTGAAAAAAACGAGTCGAACCATGTGCAACCAAAAAAACGGAGAAGAGCATGCGATTAACCGACGATCTATCGCGTGCCCTAACGTGCCTTCTCGAGGAAGAGGACGGCGGGTCGCCTATGGAGTACGCGCTTATAGGAGCGCTTGTTGTCGTGGTCTGCACGCTGGTGCTGCTTGCCTTGGTGAAGAGCACATGAGAAGCCGTCTTGGACGGAAGCAGCAATTCATTATCGATCGTGCGTCATTTGAATGGCAGAGATAGATCATGCAAGCATTTCAATCACTGTTAGAACTTCTCGGCATGCTTGTCATGGATCCTCGCACGGGCGTCTTGATTGCATTGCTGATTGTTGCTTCAGTCTGCGATTTCCGGATCTACAGGATTCCTAACTGGTTGACTGCGGGCGGCATGGTTCTCGGCTTGCTCTATAACGCGGCAGTTCCCATTTCGCCGCACGTCGGCTTTCTGTGGGCGCTCGAAGGCCTGTTGCTTGGATTGCTGATGACGTTGCCGTTGTATGTGCTCAAGGCCATGGGGGCCGGCGACATAAAACTGATTGCCATGGCCGGAGCGTTCTTGGGAGCCCCTGCCATATTTTATGCGGTCATATCCACTTTTATCGTCGGTGGAGTCGCCGCCTTGGGATACGCGCTATTCAACAGAGCGCTGGGGCGGATGCTAGGCAATGTAAAGAATATCGTGCAGATCGTGCTGCTGTCGGCAATCGATGGCATCAAGCCGGACGTCCACATGGAAACAAGCAAGTCGGTAGGAAGGTTGCCGTATGGCGTGAGTATCTGCATCGGCGTCACCGGCTATATGGTGGCACGGCAACTGGGTTATTTGTAGCTTGCAAAACCAACCTGACTGGGATTGAAAATGAAAAACGTCAAAGCAATCGGATTGCTCGTGCTGGCAGCGATGATCGGTCTGGGAGCCGCTGTATATGCGGCCGGGTGGGTGTCGAGGCAAGGCAATATCGCATCCAATAAGGTCGTCATAGCCGCATCCGATATCGAGCTGGGAAGCAAGATCAATGCACAGATGTTGTCGATCATCGACTGGCCCAGCGGATCGGTTCCCGCCGGCGCTTTCAAGGACATCAGGGATTTGCAGGATCGGGTGGTGAAAGTCGGCGTGTTGCGCGGTGAAGCGATTCTCGACGGCAAACTGGCGCCGGCCGGTACGCAAGGGGGACTTTCCGCGGTGATCGCCGAGGGCAAGCGGGCAATGACGGTGAGGGTCAACGATGTGGTTGGCGTGGCCGGATTCGCGCTTCCCGGCAACTATGTGGACGTCATGGTGAATGCGCAGCAGGATAAAAACAAGGGCGAAGAAGGCAAGCAGATCAGCAAGACCGTGCTGGAACACGTACTGGTGCTGGCGGTGGCGCAGGAAGCCGGCCGCGACGATACCAAGCCCAAGGTAGTCAGCGCTGTGACGCTGGAGCTGACGCTGGAAGATTCGGAGAAGCTGGATCTGGCGCGCAGCGTCGGCACGCTGTCGCTGGTGCTGCGCAACCAGGTTGACAAGAACACGGTGACTACCGCAGGCATCACCAAGAACCAGTTGTTCGGAGAGGCCGCGGAACAGAACGCATTGCCGATCAAAATCGCCGCCGCCAGGCCGAGGGTGGCGCGCAGCAGGCCGGCGACGGCGCCGGCCTCGGAATGCGTCGAGGTAATTCAGAACGGCAGCCGGGCGCTTAACTGTTTTTAATTAAAATAATCTAGGGAGCAGTTCAAGTGAATAATAACTACAGAAATGTGCTTTTCTTCGCTGCGCTGGCCTGGTCCAATGGTGCGTTTGCGGCCAGCGCGCCTTCCATTAACCAGGGTTCAGGCTCTTCGATCCTGAAGCCTTGCGGATCTGTGACAGTTGACCCGGTCACTTATGTGACCCTCGGCAAGTCGAAGGTCATCGGATTGGATATCCGCGCTGCGCGGATGCTGGTCGGTGGCCAGTCATCGAGCCGCGCGGGCCGGCCGGTAGCGACGAGCGACAAGAACGCGCCACCGGCCCCGGCGAATGCGCCGCCGGCCCCGGCGCAGGTTGCTTCGGACGGCGTGGCGGACGTGGATATCACGCTGCTCAGTCCTACCGAACTGTTCTTTCTCGGGAAGAAGGCCGGATCGATGAATGTGGTCTTGCAGAGCGCAGACGGACGCTGCGTCATCAAGGACATCGTCGTTACGGTCGATCCTGAAACCTTGCAATCGAAGCTGACCGAATTGATGCCTGAAGAAACCGGGATCAAGGTGCGGGGCGCGGAAAATGCTTTGGTGCTGACCGGCAAGGTGAGCGATGCCGCCAAGCTCGACGAAGCAATCAGCCTGGCCGCTGCCTATGGCGACGGCAAGAAGGTGGTCAACATGCTGCGCATCATGACCCCGCAACAGGTCATGCTGGAAGTGAAGATCGCCGAAGTCAGCAAGACGCTGCTCGACAAGCTCGGATCGAGCGTCAGCCTGACCCGTCCCAGCAGTGGCGGGGGCAGCGTCTATTCGCTGCTGTCCAGTTTCCTCAGCAATGGCGGAGGCCTGCTGCAGGCGTTGAAGATCGGCAGGACAGCGGTAAATCTCGACGGACAGAAGGATGACGGCCTGGTGCGGGTGCTGGCTGAGCCTAACATCATGGCTATCAGCGGCCAGCAAGCCAGCTTCCTGTCGGGCGGCAAGATCTTCATTCCGGTATCCCAGACCAACAATGCAGGCGTGCCCACCATTACGCTGGAAGAAAAGGAATTTGGGATCGGCGTGAAGTTCACCCCTACGGTGCTGGACGGCACCCGGATCAACCTGAAGATGATCTCGGAAGTATCGGATCTGTCGCAGCTCGGTTCGCCGTTCACGACTGTCGGCGGCGTCACCGCGGTGTTGCCGTCGCTTACGGTACGCCGGGCGGACACCACCGTGCAGCTCAACGATGGACAGAGTTTCGCCATTGCCGGCCTGATCAAGAACAACGTCACGGAAACCATGAAGCGCTTTCCCGGCTTGGGCGAGGTGCCGGTCTTGGGAGCATTGTTCAGGAGTTCCGAATTCCAGACCGACCAGACGGAACTGCTGTTCGTGATCACGCCGCATCTGGTAAAGCCGCTGGCGGAAGCGCCTGCGCTGCCAACGGACAATCATGTTGCGCCTAGTCGTGCGGCGGTTTATTTCAATGGCAGCCTGGAAGGATCCGCTCCGGCTCCGGCCGCGGATTCTGCTGCCGCCGCTCCTGAAAACAAATAAAAGGAAAGTCCATGAACAAGCTCGCAATCGCACTGCTGCTGGTCTTGACGACAGGCTGCTCAACGGTCACCCCCAACTACGACGCCAGGTTCGGCGAAGCCGTACGCACAGCCAAACTCAAGATGATCATCAATCCCGACGCCGGCAAGAATCCCGACCAGGTGGCCGGCATGGATGGCAAGTCGGCCAGGGAGGCCATCAATCTTTATCAGGGAAGCTTCAAGGCGCCGCCGCCAGCGGTCAACGTCATCAACATCGGCGGCAGCCTTGGCGCAACCCAGTAACACCGGAATGATGCATCGCCGGTCTTAATGAAGAAGGCAGCAGGATAAGCTGCCAGCGGAAAAGGGAGTCCATCTTTGTGGTTTTTGCAGGAGAAACGGGTTGTAACCAAGCAGCGCCAGGGTAGGAAATTTCGATTCACAATTAAATCTCAAGAGGTCAGGAAATGAACGCAAATCTCAAACATTCCATCCGTTCCTTCGCGCAGGACGAGGATGGCGCCCAAGTCGTTGAATATGCTTTGATCATCGCTGTCGTGTCGATCGCGCTGGTCGTGGCGTTGAAGGCGCTCACCAACTCCGGAGGCGGGTTTTCAAGTTTTATTACTCGTGTAACGAACTGCCTGACGACAGCGACATGCACTTGATCTTGGCGGGTGTCGGCGAGGCGGCCATGCGGCCGCCTGGTCCGCCCGGTTCAAAAGGAGATTGTCATGCTTCATCAATTCTTGCAAGAGGACGACGGCGCCCAGGTTGTCGAGTACGCCTTGATCATCGCGGTCATATCCATCGCACTGGTCGTGGCGCTCCAGGCGCTGACCACCGGCAACAGCTTCTCAAGCTTCATCACGCGAGTAGTAAATTGTTTGACGACAGCGACGTGCACCTGATTTTTGCCGACATCGTAATTTCAAAAAATCTATTAAAAAGGCATCATCGTGGACCGTGTTGCTATCCAGCGCAAATGTCGTCGCCAGGACGGGGCAGTGATAGTCACTGTATCGCTCGTCCTGCTGTTTTTGCTGGGTTTCATGGCCATTGCCCTGGATTTCGGCCATCTTTTTGTCGTGAAAACCGAGCTGCAGACGGCAATGGATAGTTGCGCGCTGGCGGCCGCGCAAGAGCTGGACGGCGAAGGCACCGCGTTGACGCGTGCCTGGAGTGCCGGAGAGACGGCGGGAAACCTGAACGGCGTCAATTTCCAGTCTGCCACATGGAGCGGAAAAGGGACGCTGGTCAATGCGGATATTACCTTCAAGGACTCCGCTTATGCCGCCACGACCGATCCGACCAAGGCCAGGTATGCGCAGTGCCAGCATACCCAGTCAGGCGTGAATATGTGGCTGCTGCAATCCATGGGCGCCTTTTCCGGCAATACCGCAACTTACACGAATACGAAAAACGTGCTGGCCGTCGCGGTGGCGACCCGCGCCAGCGCCCAGACCACGTGTCCTATCCCGGTCGGGCTCAAGCCCAAGGCGGGCGGGACCGCGCCGAATTATGGATTCCAGGTCGGCGAATGGGTCAACATGATCGGCAACAGGACGGCGGTCAGTGGCGAAATGGGCTGGTACAACCTGGACGGCAGCACGAGCGCCAGCGAGACCAGGAACGAGCTTGGCGAACCGGGACGTTGCGGCACCAAGCTGGGCGACACGCTGGGAACGCCAGGTGCGCAAACGACTGTGGACACCGTGTGGAATTACCGCTTCGGCATTTATAAACAAAGCGATTCCGGTCCCAGCGTCAATCATCCCGATTTTTCAGGTTATGCGTATACCTCGACCAACTGGAGCAACGCGGTTCCGCAAAACGCCTGGTCGGGCACGCCTGCAGCGGGCTCAGATCCGAGCGCAGCCAACTTCACCACGAAACGCGCGGCCTTTGCCTCTTACGACGATACAGGAAGCAGCCTGAGCAAAGGTGACGGCATTACAGGCTTGAAATTGAACAGTTTCAAGACATTGGCTACCCCAGGCGTCGGCGGGCAGCACAATCTGTACGGTTTCAGCAGAAGGCTGGTGACTACGCCGGTCATCGATGCGTCGAACAAGGTCATCGATTACGCCTGCATGTTCATGCTGCAGCCGTTGAGCGGACCTACGGTCACCGTGCAATTGGAATATCGCGGCAATGCCGGCGCCGTGAGCAGCCCATGCACCACTAATGGTTTGGCCGGCGGCGCGGCCGGTCCGCTGGTTCCGGTTTTAGTACGATAGGGGAGCAGCCATGAAATCCGCACAGAAAGGCACGGCGATCGTTGAATTTGCCTTGATCCTGCCATTCCTGTTGCTGCTCACTTTCATCACGACCGAATTCGGCCGGGCGATGTTCCAGTACAACACGATCACCAAATCGGTACGCGATGCCGCCCGCTATCTATCCGTGCAGACGCCGGGAACCCATACCACCGAAGCACAGAACCTGGTGGTGTACGGGAACACCGCGGGCACCGGATCACCGTTGGCGCTCGGCCTGACCGTGGCGAACGTGCAGACGCCGACCTGGCAGACAGCCGGCTCCAACCCGCTGATCAACACCGTGCAGATTACGGTGAGCGGCTATAAATTCGTTCCTTTGTATGGCAGCGTGTTTGGCGTTGCATTCACTGACAAGACGGGCAAGATTTCGTACGGCAATATCAGTGCGACCATGCGGAGCTCTCTATGAAAAAGCAAACCGGAGCCACCGTGGTGGAATTCGCGCTGGTGATGATTATCTTCCTGACTTTTCTGCTGGGGATAAGCGATTTCAGCCGCATGCTGTTTACCTGGAGCGCGGCGGCTGAAGCCACCCGGGCAGGGGCGCGTTATGCGGTGGTCTGCGACGACACCAGCCAGAAGGCGAAAGTCCTGGCGAAAATGCAGGCGCTGCTGCCGCAGATCGCCGACATCAACCTGGCGTGGAGTCCCGCCGCATGCACTGCGGCGACCTGCGAAGGGGTAACGGTAACGATTACCAGCCTTAACTACCAGTGGATCTCGCCCATCGCCGGCAGCGCCGCACTTGCCGCCATCCCGATGCCCGTCTTTTCCACCTACCTGCCGCGGGAAGTGATGCGGCTGGATCCGAACAGTGCTGCAATTTGTTCCTAAAACCCAGGGAAATGAAAATGAAGATCGCAGTGATTTCTCCCAATATCAACAACCTGCAGGAGATGGGCAGGATCCTGGGGACGTGCTCGCACTCGGCGACCTTGGTTGAAGGCGGCAAAAGCCGGATGCGCATCGTCGCTGAACAGGAGGAGCCGGACCTGATGCTGGTCGAGGGCATGTGCTGCGATCCGGCGGAACTGGCCCAGGTCGAATATGTCACTACCCATCACCCGAGCATTGCCGTGATTCTGCTTTGCGCCAGCCACACGCCGGAATTCCTGATCAATTCGATGCGCGCCGGGGTACGGGAAGTGCTGCCCTCGCCGGTGACGCCTGCCGCGCTGGAAGCCGCTGTCGGCCGCATCGCAGCCAAGCGCATCGGCGGCCGTTCCAAGGTTCTCGGCAGGATACTGGCATTCATGCCGTGCAAAGGCGGCAGCGGCGCCACTTTCCTGGCGACCAATCTCGGCTGCCAGCTGGCGGAAAGCAAATCCGTACTGCTGATCGACCTCAACCTGCAGTTCGGCGAAGCGCTTTCATTCGTTCACGATGGCGATCCCGCCTCGACCCTGGCCGACGTCGCCCACGACATCAGCCGGCTGGATGCAACCTTCCTGGCCGCCAGCACCGTCAAGGTGGCGCCGAACTACAGCATACTGGCAGCGCCGGAGGATCCTTCGCAAGCCATGGAGCTGAAGCCGGAACATATCGATGCCATCCTCAACCTGGCAGTCACGCAGTACGACTTCATATTGCTCGACGCCGGCCGGATCCTGGACACGCTGACGATCAAGGCGCTGGATCGCGCCGACCGTATCTTCCCGGTGCTGCAGGCGGGTTTGCCCTATCTCAGGAACACCAAGAAGTTGCTGGCGATATTCAGGTCTTTGGGTTATCCGGCGAACAAGGTCGAGCTGATTGTCAATCGTTTTGAGAAGAGCGGTGAAATCGGGATTGACCGCATACGAAATTCCTTGGGGGCGGTCACCCTGCACACGGTTCCCAATTCCTACAAAGAAGTCAATGCCTCGATCAATCACGGCGACCCGATGATCGAGATGGCGCGTTCCAATGCCGTGACCAAGAACCTCGCTGCGTTTGCATTGTCGCTCAGTCCGAGGGAAGAAGAAAGCCGCAGTTTGCTGGGCCGGCTGTTCAGGCGGGCGTAAGCACAGACATATATTTCCATTCACCCCGGCGTGAGCCAGCGAGCATAACCGGAGCACATAAAATGTCTTTTCGAGAAAAACTGAATGCCGTCAGGATAGAACCGGCTGAGCAGTCCCAGGGACAGGTCGCAAGCGATGCGTACAAGATGCTGAAAGGCAGAATGCATCTCAAGCTGCTGGATAAATTCGATTTGACGGCGCTGGAAACATTGGCTCCCGAAATGCTGCGGCAGGAAATCACCGCGATGATCGAACGCCTGCTGCAGGAAGAACAAGCACTGATCAACGACGTCGAGCGGCGCACGCTGATCCGCGACATCCAGCATGAAATGCTAGGATTCGGCCCGCTTGAATTATTGATGGCCGATCCGACCGTATCCGATATCCTGGTTAATTCCTATCACCAGATCTATGTGGAACGCAGGGGCAAGCTGGAACTCACCAACGTCACCTTTACCGACGAGAAACACCTGCTGCGCATCATCGACAAGATCGTGTCGCTGGTAGGCCGGCGAATTGACGAATCGAGCCCCATGGTGGACGCCAGGCTGCCTGACGGCTCGCGGGTCAATGCCGTCATTCCGCCGGTGGCGCTGGACGGACCCATGATGTCGATCCGCCGGTTTGCGCATATTCCTCTCAAGATGGCCAACCTGGTCGGCGAGCTCAAGAGCTTGACGCCGGAAATGGCGTTCATGCTGGAAGGTTTGAGCAAGGCCAAGGTCAACATGATCATTTCCGGCGGCACCGGCGCCGGCAAGACGACCTTGCTCAACATCCTGTCCGGCTATATCCCGGTATCGGAACGGATCGTCACCATCGAAGACGCGGCCGAGCTGCAGATGCAGCAGCCGCATGTGGTGCGCATGGAAACGCGGCCGATGAATATCGAGGGAAAGGGCGAGATTGCCCAGCGCGCGCTGGTGCGCAACGCGCTGCGCATGCGGCCCGACCGGATAGTGATCGGGGAAGTGCGCGGCGCCGAAGCAGCCGACATGCTGCAAGCGATGAACACCGGCCATGAAGGATCGCTCACGACCATCCATGCGAATACGCCGCGGGATGCGCTATCGAGGCTCGAAAACATGGTGGGCATGGCGAACCTCAGCCTGCCGCACAAGGCCGCCCGGCAGCAGATTGCTTCAGCGATTACCGTCGTGATCCAGGCCATCAGGCTGATCGACGGCAAGCGCAAAATCACCAGCATCCAGGAACTGACTGGAATGGAGGGCGACATCATCACCATGCAAGAGATTTTCGCCTTCAAGCAAACCGGCATTGGCATCGACGGCGATGTGCAGGGTTATTTCCACGCGACCGGCGTGAGGCCGAAGTTTACCGAACGCCTGCGTTCGTTTGGCGTGGTGTTGCCGGACGCCATGTTCGATCCCACCAGGCATTATCAATGAAGGAGCTGCGATCATGCTGCAAACAACTGGCGGCAACGCCTTCCTGATCATGTCGGTGCTTGTTTTTGTTGCGGTGGTCCTGTTGCTGGAAGGTTTCTTCATGATGTGGAAATCATACAGGGGACCGGAAGCGAGGAAGATTGCGAAGCGCTTGCAGGCGCTCTCCGCTTCGCTCGACAAAACCAGGCAATCGCAGCTGCTTAAGCAGCGGATGCTGAGTGAAATTCCGGTATTCGAAAGAATACTGCTGAACCTTCCCAGGGCGCGCAGGCTGGACAGATTCATTCTCCAGGGCGGACTCGACTGGACCGTATCCAAGCTGCTGCTGTCGTGCCTGGCATTGGCGGCGGCGGGGTGCCTGGCGATGACTTTCCTGGCTCACCAATCCATCCTGCTGGGGGCGACGGTTGGCGTTGCGCTTGCGGCTCTGCCTTTGCTGTATGTACATCGTAGGCGCAGCCGCCGCTTGCTCAAGATTGAGCAGCAGCTGCCTGATGTGCTTGACCTGATAACCAGGGCGCTGCGTTCCGGGCACGCGTTTTCATCGAGCTTGCAAATGGTCGGGGAAGAAATGGCGGAGCCGATCGCCGGCGAATTCCGTATTGTTCACGATGAAGTCAATTTCGGCGTGGCGCTGCAACAGGCGTTGACTAACCTGAGTGAGCGGGTGCCGATCACCGATCTGCGCTACTTTGTGGTCGCGGTGCTGATTCAGCGCGATTCGGGCGGAAACCTGACCGATGTGCTGGGGAACCTGAGCCGCTTGATCCGTGAGCGCCTGAAACTGCTTTCCAGGGTCAAGGTATTGTCTTCCGAGGGACGCTTGTCGGCCTGGGTACTGGGACTCATGCCGTTCGTGTTGGGCGCGGTCATGAGTCTCCTGAATCCCGATTTCATGGAGCCCCTGTGGCACGATCCTATCGGCATTGCAATCATCAAGTACATGCTCATCTTGATGGTGATAGGCATCTTTGTCCTGAGAAAAATAATCAGGATCCGGGTGTAAGGGAGAACAAAATGCTCATACTTTCCATACTTGTTTTCTTCGCGGTGACGTCGGGGCTGGCTGGATTGTTTCTGTGGCTGGCGCCAACCAAGACAGAGCAGCGGCTGCAGGCGATGTCCGATCCGGCCGAGAAGCCGCGGTGGACGGAAACCATGGTCAATCTGGTCGGCCCCTTTGCCAATCTGTCTTCCCCAACCGGCAACTGGGAAGCATCGCCGCTGCGGATCAAGTTTTTCAATGCTGGAATCCGGCATGGCGATGCCCGCCTGGTTTATTTTGGAATCAAGACATTGCTGCCGCTGGCCTTTGCCGCGTTTGCATTCCTGGCGCTGAGAACAATGACGCAATCCGGCGGCCTGGAGTTTTTGCTGTACTTGATGCTGGCAGCCATGATCGGCTGTTATCTGCCGAATGTCCTGCTTCATTGGACGATAAGAAGGCGCAGGCGCGAAATTTTCGAGAGTTTCCCCGATGCCGCCGACCTGATGCTGGTTTGCATCGAGGCTGGTTTGGGACTGGATGCCGGCCTGACCAAGGTCGCCGATGAAATCAGGATCAAGAGCGTCGCCCTGGCAGAGGAACTGCACTTGACCAACCTGGAGATGAGGGCAGGCGGCACCCGTGAAAAATCGTTGCGCAATCTCGCGCTGCGGACAGGCGTGGAGGAAATTGGCATATTCGCCTCCATGCTGACGCAAGCGGACAAATTCGGAACCAGCATCGGCGAATCGCTACGGGTATTTTCCGATGATTTGCGGCACAAAAGACAAGTACGCGCAGAGGAAATGGCCGCCAAGGTCCCGACAAAAATGCTGTTTCCCTTGGTGGTGTTCATATTCCCGTCAATTATCATGGTCATCATGGGACCGGCCGTTATCCAGATTATCCGAACCATCATGCCGATGCTAAGCGGAATCCATTGAACCGCGGCTGGCTAAGGAAGGGGATTTCCCATCTGGTGCTTGATTGCGTACACGTATAGCTCAAGCCGGTTGCTCACGCCCAGCTTATGGTATATGGATGTCAGATGGTTGCACAGGGTGTGTTCGGATATGTACAGCCGTTGCGAAAGCGCCTTGTTCGAAGCGCCGCTTCCCTCGACAATCGTACGGATGATTTTTTGCTCCTTGGCCGTCAAGGTCTCTTTCTTTTCCGTTTCGGGGTCAGGTTTGCGGGGGGCGGCCGGATTCATGAGTTCGCCGAATACCCTGCCCAGCGTCTCGCGGTCGAGCCACAGTTCACCTTGATGGGTTTTTTCAATCGCCTTCAGCACCTGTTCCGCCGATGCGTCTTTGCGCAGCACGCCGCGGGCGCCGCGAAGCACCGCGATATCCAGCGTCGCCTGCCTGCGCTCGCCGGTCAAGATCAAGATGCGCGACACCAGATTCGACAGCAGGGCGGGAATGATATCGAGCGCGTCTTTCCCGTCCAGGTCGAGGTCGAGCAAAACGACGTCCGGCACCAGCTGGTCGATTTTCACAAGCGCTTCTTCGCAGGTTCTTGCCGTCCCGACCACCTCCATCTTCGGTTTTTCACCATCGATCAATTTGCTCAATCCCCACAGCATCGTCTGGTGATCGTCTATGAGCATCACGCGAATGGTTGCGTCCGCCGGTTTCATGGCTTCACCTTTTTAGACGGGTATTTCGATCAATACGGCGGTGCCGCCGCCGGCCGCTTGCTTCACCTGGGTCTTGCCGCCCAGCGCGGTGGCCCGTTCGGTAATCGATCGTGGCGTGAAATCGACGGGCTGGGCGCCGACACATTCATTTTCAATCTGGATCCTGAGCCAGCCATCCGCGCACTGGAGTTTGACGAATCCGTTCTGCGCATCCGTATGCTTGCATATGTTGCTCAATCCTTCGCGCACGACCTGCAATACTTCCGCGGTCAAACGGTCGCTCACATTGAGTTCGCCTTCCATGCTGACATCGATGTCGATCCCGTAGAATTCCCGGACTTGCGCCGCCTGCTGGCGCAGGATGACGAGGAATATCGGCTCAGTCTGTCCCAGCTCGTTTTTGAACGTTCCGGCATAACGACGCAAATCGCCTATGACCTGCGCCGCCATGCTCATCAATTTGTCGAGATCGTCGATCAGAGGGTTGTCGGGCGCAGCTTTATTCCGCACGGCGCTCAAGCCCATTTTCAAGCCGATGTACGGCTGGATGGCCGTATCATGGATATCCAGCGCAATCTTTTTGCGCTCTTGCGAAACAGCCTCCGAGGCCATCCGGTCGAGCAGTTCAATGTTCTCGATAACAGGAAATGCCTGTTCGGCGATATGGCTCAGGAACAGGGCGTCCGCCTTGTTGAATCTGTTTCTGCGCGAGATGACATAGATACGGCCTTCGCCTTTCCTCAATGACAAGGGAACGCTGATAAAGGAATCTGTCTCCAGCAGTTCAGCCATGTCCTGGCTGGTCTGCTCTGCGCGTTTGGTCCATTTTCCATTGGTGGTTTCATACACCAGAGATCCTCCGAGGATGGACATGGCCGGGCCAAGCTGACGGGTGTACACAACCACTTGATCTTGGGAAAAAACCATGAGCCGCGATGCTGCCTCTGCACGAATCTGGACAGCATTGATGGACTGCTCTGCATCGCCTTCCTTGATTGTCCGCAATGAATCGAGCGCGGAATCTTTGTCCCGGATCACCAAAATGCAGCTGCTGCCTTTGAAGAAGGTGAGTGTTTTTTTCAGAATGGAGGTAATGGTGTGGTCGACCCCAAAACGCGGATTCGATAACCGGCTGACATCGCGCAGCAGGGCAATCCGGCGCTTCAGTTCTATTTTCGACTCGCCCCAGCGTGCGCTCATGTAGCCGAATGCCAGCAAGAAGGTGGTGCGCAACAACAGGCGGGGAAGATCTTGCTCAGTCTCCAGCGCCAAACCACATGCAGCGAGCAATATCGCTGAAGTGACAGTGATTCGCGCACCTTCTTCGAAACCCCAGCGAAACGACGAAGTGAGAATGGCGAAAAAGAAGAACAGGAAAAAAAAGCTGCTGACGCCGCCCGTGAACAAAACAATCAAGGCATACCAGCAGACATCCATCCAGTGGATCAATTTTCTCTGGGAGAACGGTTTGTTAAGCAGCGCAAAAATGTAAAGGGCAGTGCAGTGCAAGACATACCCGGAAAAGACGAACCAGGTATAACGGTTAACCTCGCTCAAGCCTGAAGGGTCGATAAAAATCGCCAGCAGGCCAGACACGGCCAGCACCAGCCGCATCCTGCCAACCATTTGTGCGTCCGCGGCGTCGGTGGCAAGACTTGAGGCAACTTCATTTTTTTGGTCTAGCCTGTGGACAGGCATAGTGTTTTCGCGCCAAGACATTGAGCGTGATCCTCCCTTTGTTTCCTTGCGCGCTATTTTTTGCCATCCCTTATGGGCGCGCAGATGTCGTTCGGAAACCGTCAAACCAGATTGCTGCTTTTTTTAATTTCTCTGAATTTTCTTTGAGAAATATTTTTAATTGTTAATAGTTGATTTAACTTATATTTTGATTGTTAATTTGTATATTGATCCTCAGGTATAGCGATGTCAATGGCAATGATGGAATGGACGCATCTGTGGAAAAGGAATCCGTTGCGAGCTGACAAATGAGAGCCGTTTCCGTATCCCTGTTCCAGGCGGCAGGGCTGATTTGCGCTTTTCGGCTGCCATTCAGACATACCCCGAATCGACGATACGGACTGCCATCCCACGCAATTTGAGCGCCGTGAATTTACTGCTGCGGGTAGCGGGAGGAAAACTGATGTCAGGTTAGCTTCGATAGGAATGCGTCGACATGACGCTCTTCCGTTGCCCACGAAGTGACCAGGCGAATCACCGAACTGTCCGGTCCGTGTTTCTCCCAGACATAGAACCCAAAGTCCCCTTGCAGCGATGAGATCACGGAGTTCGGCAGTATGGGGAATACCTGGTTCGTCTCGGATTCGGCGCTTAGCACGTAGCCCGCGGACAAGATGCCTGATGCCAGTTTTGCGGCCATGGCGTTCGCATGGCTGGCCATGGCGAAAAAAAGCCCTTTGTCGCCGAAAAGCTCGCGAAACTGAATGCCCAGCAGGCGCCCTTTGGCCAGCATGCCGCCGCGCTGCTTGATGTGGAAAGCGAAGTCTTCTTTGAGGGATGGATTGCACACCACCAGCGCTTCACCCAAAAGCGCTCCCGCCTTGGTTCCGCCAATCCAGAAAATGTCCGCCAGTGATGCAATGTCGGCCAACGTGGCGTCGCTCTTGTCCGACGACAGGGCGGCGCCCAATCGCGCTCCATCGATGAAGAGGATGAGTCCCCGCTGCCTGGCCAAGGTGGAGATGGCGCGCAGCTCCGGCAAGGTATAGACCGTGCCGGTCTCCGTCGCATTCGACAGATAGAGCATCCGAGGCTTGGCCATGTGAGGGAAGTGCGCATTGCCGGCCAGCGCCGCCTCGATGTTGGCTAGCGTGAGCTTGCCGTTCACGCCGGGAACGACGATGAGTTTGTGGCCGGTCGCCTCGATGGCGCCGGCCTCCCGCGCAACGATATGTCCCGAGCTGGCCGCGATCACTGCTTCGTGAGGACGCAGGCAACTGGAAATCGCCACAATGTTCGCCATGGTTCCGCTCGCCACGAAGTGGATATCGGCCCTGGTTTCCCCCAAATGACCCTGGATGCACGCCCTGGCTTCCTCCGAGTACGTGTCGGATCCGTATGGAGCGTGCTGGATGAGATTGGACTCCAAGAGAGCCTGCAGGATATCGGGGTGGCAGCCCTCGCTGTAATCGTCAAGAAAGCTGAAAGTAGTCATTGGATTTTGCTCTCTGGGTTAGGCCATGGCGCATGAGGCGTCGGCACAGCATGCAGATTACCGGACGCGCGAGCGCCGGATGTGAAAAATTGGCCAATCGTCGGAAATGCCCGCAATTTTCATCCGAGGCCATGGACGGACATGACTTGCGCCAGCTTTTGCGTGCGGAACGCCTCTGTCACGAAATCGACAAAAGCGCGGGTCTTGGCCGGCAGCAGTTTCTGGCTGGCGAAATACAGCGAAATCGGTCCGATGTCGCCATGCCAGTCCGGCAGCAGCCGCTCCAGTGCGCCGCTCTCCAGATAGGGACGGGCATGCGGCACGGCGACCAGGCCGACACCGAGGCCCAGCAGCGTGGCGGGGAAGACGGCATCCGGGCCGTTGACCGTCATCACGGGCTTCTGCACCACAGTCATTTCGGCGCCGGCGCCGTTGCGCATGACATTGGTGCGTATCCGGCCGCTCAGAGGCGAACGCATCACGATGCCGGCGAGTTCTGCCAATCCGGCGGGATCCTTGGGACGGCGTTTGCCGCGCATGAATTCCGGCGACGCCACGGCAATCAAATGCAGCCTTGCCAGCTCGCGCGCCACCATGCCTGGCGGCAGGTCGAAACCGCCGCCGATGGCTGCATCGAAACCGCCGGCGATGAGGTCCAGCGGACGGTTATCGAAATACCAGTCCGGCGTCACTGCCGGATAACGTTCGAGAAAGGCCGGCATCAGCGGCAACAGGTAATCCATGCCAAAGCCCGGCGCGGTGCTCAGCTTGAGCACGCCGGCCGGCTGCCCGGCGTTGACAGTGATATCGGCAATCGCGCTCTGGATGCTGTCAAGGCCGCCTTGCACCGTTTGCAGGAAGCGCGCTCCTGCTTCGCTCAGCGTCAGACCGCGCGTGCTGCGCTGGAACAGGCGCACGCCGAGGTTGCGTTCCAGCTGCGCGACGTTGCGGCTGACCGCTGCCGGCGTCAGCGCCAGCCGGCGCGCCGCCGACGAAAAACTGCCGGTCTCGGCGCTGCGTACGAATGACTCCAGGTTGGCGAGGGTTTCCATAATTTATCTTTCAAGTAATACTTGAAACTGATTATATCTGCTATCTACTAACGCTATAAGGTGGAAGCACCTAAGATTCAACTCAGCAAAACAGCTTTTCCACCTCATCCAAAGGAAACATCATGAACATCGCAATTATTGGCGCCGGCGCCATCGGCTCGGCCATTGCCCGCAAACTGGCTAAAAACGGCATCGCTGCATCCATCGCCAACAGCCGCGGCCCGCAGTCGCTGCAAGCCCTGACGGACGAACTTGGACCGAATATCAAGGCCGTCAGCGTGCAACAAGCTGCTCAGGCCGACCTGGTATTCGTCGCAGTCAACTGGAGCCGTATCCCGGCAGCGCTGAAAGACCTCGGTCCGTGGAACGGCCGCATCCTGGTCGACGCCAACAATGCCGTTGAAGTGCCGTCGTTCCAGGCTGTCAACCTGGGCGGCCGTGCATCAAGCGAAGTAGTCGCGGACCTGGCGCCAGGCGCTCGCGTGGTCAAGGCCTTCGGCCACCTGGCCGCGTCCGTGCTGGATGCAGATCCGCAAGCCAATGGCGGCCGCCGCGTGTTATTCCTGTCGGGAGCGGACGCTGATGCGAAGAAGACAGTAAGCGACCTGATGGCGCGGCTGGGTTTTGCGCCGATCGACCTGGGCGGCGTCAACGAAGGACGGGCAGTGCAGTTCCCGGGCGGTCCGCTGGCGGTGCTGAATCTGGTGAAATTCGACTGACGTGCAATCGGCGGGGCGAAGCCGGCCAGGATTGATGCGCGCCATAATCGAGGAAGCGTGATTGTGGCGCGGGTTGACGCATCAAGGCCGGTTTTTTAATGCGGAGCCGGGGCGAACGGATCATAGCTGCCGAAATTCCAGACGTTTCCTTCCGTGTCGCGCGCGTCGTAGCCGCGGCCGGGATAGCCGTCGTTGTCTTTCGGCGCCGTGAGTATTTCCGCGCCGGCGGCGCGCGCCCGCGCGCAGTGTGCATCCGGGTCGTCTACCACGGCGTATATGCACGCCGTTATGCCGCCTGCTTCGGCGACCGTCTTCCAGCGATATTTGTCCTTGACCTCGCCGGGCCTGTCGGAGCCAAGCATGATCATCTGGCCATGCAGCAGCAGTTCGGCGTGATGCACGAGCGAGGAATCGTCTTCGTCGGCATACACGGCTTTGCGTTCGAAGCCGAACGCCGTGCAGAGAAATTCGATGGCGGCTTGCGCATCGTCATAGCGCAGGCAGGGAATCAGGGCGTGACGTACTGGCATGGCGTTCCTCTCGGATCTGGATTTGGTCGCAAGGGTCGGGGTGGCACGGCATTTCGGACTGATTTTACTCTGCCGCGGAAACGGATGGCGCCGCTGCGCGTGCGGCGCCTTGGACAAGGTCGAACGATGCTTGCAATTGTCTTATGTATTTGCGCCGAGACGCCTGGCTTCCATGATCTGCGGCAAACTCTCTTCAATCCAGTCGGCCAGCGCTTCCACTTTTTTCCCGACTTCCAGCCCGAGCGGGGTGAGGCTGTATTCCACGTGCGGCGGAACAACCGGGTAGGATTTGCGCAGCACGAATCCGTCGGCTTCCAGCCATTGCAGCGTCTGCGCGAGCATCCTTTCGCTGACGCCGTTCACCTTCCGGCGCAAATCGCTGAAGCGATAAGTCCCGCCCAGCAAGGCAACCAGGATCAGCACTCCCCAGCGGCTGGTGACGTGCGTCAGCACCTCGCGCGACGGGCATTTGCCGGTAAACAAGTCGCCCCTCCTCATCTGGGCGGAGAGGGGCATGGTTGCCGCTATCGGATTGTTGTCGTCATTGTTCATGGGAAGGGTGCTTACCTTTATGTTTGTACTTACTAAATGTAAGTTTGAGTGATATTGTGCCAGTTCTTCTCTCGTTTATAAAGGAATTTGACCATGATCGTCGTCACTGGAGCTTCCGGCCAACTGGGCCGTCTTGTCATCAAGGAACTGCTTAAGAAACTGCCGGCAAACGAAATCGTTGCCGCGGTGCGCACTCCTGGAAAAGTTGCCGACCTGGCTGCGCTAGGCGTGCAGGTGCGGCTGGCCGATTATGCCCAGCCGGCGACGCTCGACGCTGCCTTCAAGGGCGCCGACCGGCTGCTGCTGATTTCATCCAGCGAAGTGGGGCAGCGCCTGCCGCAGCATCGCAATGCGATTGACGCGGCCAAACGCGCCGGCGTTGGCCTGGTCGCCTACACCAGCGTGCTGCGGGCCGATACTTCGCCATTGGGCCTGGCCGCTGAACACAAGGAAACCGAAGCGCTGCTGAAAGCATCGGGTTTGCCGCACGTAGTGCTGCGCAACGGCTGGTACACGGAAAATTACCTGGCCAGCGTGCCCGCCGCCTTGCAGCATGGCGCCTACATTGGCAGCGCCGGGGACGGCAAGATTGCATCGGCTGCGCGTGCCGATTACGCCGCTGCAGCCGCGGCTGTGCTGACCAGCGCCGGCCAGGCCGGCAAGGTGTACGAACTGGCTGGCGACGAAGCCTATACATTGACCGAACTTGCGGCTGAAATCGCGCGCCAGTCGGGCAAGGCGGTGATTTACCAAAACCTGCCGGAAGCCGATTTCAAGGAAGCGCTGCTTGGCGCGGGCTTGCCTGAGCATGTTGCCGGCTTGCTGTCGGATTCCGATATCGGCGTATCTAAAGGCGGACTGTTTGACGATGGCCGTCAGCTGAGCCGGCTGATCGGTCGCCCGACGACGCCTCTTGCGACGCTGGTCAAGGCTGCGCTGGCCTGATCCGTCCTTGGAGCAAGCCAACAACAGCAGCAATTTGTCGAACTGCTCAAGTGCATTGAAACCGGCGGCGCCAAGGCAGCGTTGCACACAGGCCTTGGCGCCGCCGCCGGACTCAGAACTTGTAGCTTGCTCCAACGCTGACAAAGCGGCCGCGCGGATCGCCCTGGGTGATGTCGAAGTAAGGTGTGCTCGGATCCCATGACGGCTTGCGGTTCAGCAGGTTTTGCACGGCGAATTTGAGCGTGGTGTTTTTCAGCCCGGTGTATTGCACGCTCAGGTCGAAGCTGCTGTTGCTTGCCACCGAGGTCGGGAAATCGTCCTCCCGCACGCTGTCGTCCAGCTTGTAGCCGCCGACGTAGTACCAGCTGAGCGTGCTGGAAAAATCGCGGTAGTCCCAGGTCAGCGCAGTGGTGCCGCGCCACTTCGGCAGGGCGCCGAAGATGTTGCTGCCGCTGCCGTCTATCTGGGCCTGCCCCGCCACGCGCGGTTGCTTGTAGCTGAGCAGGTAAGACCAGCCGCCGCTGAGCGTGAAATTGCCGGCGCCGGCGGTGCGCACCAGCTGGCGCAGCTCGATGTCGATGCCGGAAGTGGTGCGCGCGCTCTGGTTCTGGTACTGGTTGCTGATGCTGACGATCCTGCCTTGCGCATCGCGCACCACGCGGCCGGGATACAGGCCGGGATTCTGGACGATCACGGTAGCGTCGTCCGGGCCGATGATGCCGCTCTGGTTGATGCGGTAGAAGTCCAGCGCCAGGCTGGTGTCCGCCGCCGGCGACAGCACGACGCCGAGATCGATGTTCTTCGAACGTTCTGCCTGCAGCTTGGGATTGGCGGCATAGATGCCGGTATAGCCGCGCAGCTGGCCCGGCGTGATCGGGTCGTAGGGATCTTTCACCGAACCGTAGCTGATCGCGGTGCTGTTGGTGATCTCCGGCAGCGACGGCGCGCGGAAGCCGCGCGACACGGTGCCGCGCAGCAGCAGCCAGCGCGCCGGCTGGAAGCGCAGGCTCAGCTTGGGCGAGAAGGCGGTGCCGAAGTCGCTGTAGTGATCGACGCGGCCGGCAAGGTTGGCTTCCAGCTTCGGCAGCAGCGGCACGTTGAATTCGGCGTAGGCGGCGGACACATTGCGCGAACCATGGATGATGTCGATCGCCGGCCGCAGTTCGGTGCCGGACAAGACTGCCTGCGAGGTGTCGGAGTCGATCGATTCGTTGCGGAACTGGTAGCCTGCGGCGAAGCCGAGTTCTCCTGCCGGCAGGCTCAGCAATTGGGTGGAAACCGTCGCGTCCAGCGCGTTGAGCCGCGATACGGCAGGCCGCGTGGTGGACAGCCGCAAGGCATCGACCGCGGCCGCCGGATTATTCTGCGCCGTGAAATCGTAGCCGCCGTTGGCAAGCAGCTGCTGGAATGCGTAGCGGTTGCCGAAATTGCTCACGGTTTCTTCCAGCCGGCTTTCTGAATGCAATGCCGAAACGTCCCAGTCCCAGTCGCCCAGGGTTCCCCTCAGGCCGGCCAGCACCCGGCTGAATTCGGTGCTGTCGGTCTTGTTGCGCGGGCCGACGTTCCACAGGTTGCTGTTGACCGGCGTTGGCGTGGCGTTCGGATTGGCTGGATTCCCGGCCGGCAGGGTGCTGTCGACATTGACCAGCCGCTGGTTGCCATTGTCCCAGGCGCGCAGCGAATTGCCGATGGCCAGCGGCGGTCCAAAAATGAAACTGGCGTTGCTATGGCTGTACAGCAGTTCGCTGTAGGCCTGGAGATGGTCGCTGAACTGCAAGGTGCCGCGCAGCACGGCATGGTAGCGCTCGATGCTTGGCATCAGCGTCTGGTATTGGGCTGGATTGTATGCCCAGACATCGCCTTGCTTGCCGGGCGAGATCGCGCCCCAGGGCACCCGCTGCACCGGCCCGACCGCATTGGCGAAACCCTGGCTCGGGTCGTTGTTGTAGTAATTGGTCGGCGTCCAGTTGAGGCGGCCGCCCGGCTTGTTGCGGAAATCCATGCTGCTGAGATAGTTGACGCTGCCGGCGTCCAGCCGGTCGCGCTGCTGGCCGTCCAGCGAAAAGAAGATGTTGTAGCGATCCTTCTTGATGTCGCCGGCGCCGGCCAGCAGGTGGAATTTGCGTTCGCCTTGGCCGGTGCCGGAACCGGACTTGCCCCAGTCGCCGCCGATTTCCACTCCCTGGAAATTCTTCTTGAGGATGATGTTGACCACGCCGGCCACCGCGTCCGAGCCGTAGACCGCGGAAGCGCCGTCCTTGAGCACTTCGATCCGCTCGATCGCCGCCAGCGGCAAAGAGTTGATGTCGACAAAGGTTTCCTGCAAGTCTTGCGCGGTGGCGTAATTGGCCAGGCGCTTGCCGTCCAGCAGGATCAGCGTGTTCTTCTGTCCCAGGCCGCGCAGCGATACGCCGGCGGTGCCGGCCGAGAAGCTGCCGGTGTACTGCTCGTTGAAGCTGTTGCCGCTGTTGGCTGAAATCGCGCGCAGGATATCCGGCAGGCTGGTTTTGCCGCTGGCTTCGATTTGCCTGGCGGTGATGACCTGGACCGAGTTGGCGCCTTCCTTGTCGGTGCTACGAATGTTTGAACCGGTGATGGTGACGGTGTCGACCTGACCCGCTTGTGGCGTTGTCTTGTCTTTCTTTGCTTCCTGGGCGATTGCCGTGTGGGCCGCCAGTAGCGAGCCGATGGTAACGGCGACTACTTTGAGTTTGTACATGCGTTGATTCTTTAAAAATGATGGACGATAGGAAGCCAGCGCTCCGGAGAGTGCTTAGGGTTCCTGGCTTGGATGGGATCGTTTAAGAACGGTGACCGGAGTCAGGGCGCGCTGCGCTGCTCAAGGTCGGGGCGGGATCGGGAAATATTTTTGCGTCGGTGTGTGTCCATGTTGGATGTTAAAAAAACTTCATAGCCTAGGGCTGTGTGAAGTATCCAAGCATGCATTCCGAATGGGAAATAATGATTTCAGATGACGTTATGACATGTCCGACAATAGAGCGGCAAGAGGACGGCAAACGGGAAAGCAAGTCTCCTGTCGCCTGCCGCCGTTGGCGGCAGGCGACAGGCAATCCTTTGAAAAAACTAGCGCGGCTCGGTGCAGAAGTAGAGCAATGCAATGACCGGCAACGCGAACCCCAGCCACGACGCCATGGCCCATCCGCCATGGGCGAAAGCCAGGCCGCCCAGCGCGGATCCGAGCGCGCCGCCGGCGAAGAAGGTCGCCATGTAGAGGCCGTTGAGGCGGCTGCGGTATTCGGCTCCCAATACAAAGATGGCCCGTTGTCCCAGCACCAGGTTGGTGGTCACGCCAAAATCGAGCAGGATGCCGGCGGCTACCAGCAAGCCCAGGGCGAGCGGTGAACCGTGGGCGCCGATGTGCGTGATGAGGAAGGCGCCGGCGACGGCCAGCATCGCGAACGCGGTCGCGGCCTTGGTCCAGCCGCGGTCCGCGAAGCGGCCGGCGATGGGAGAAGCGATGGCGCCGGCTACGCCCGCCAGGGCGAACAGTGCAATGCCTCCTTGCGACAGCTGGAATTCAGGTCCCGCCAGCAGCAGCGGGGTAGTGGTCCAGAACAGGCTGAAGGCGGCGAACATGCAGGCTTGATAGAACGCACGGCGCCGCAGCACCGGCGTGTTGCGCATCAGGTGCACCATGGAGGCCAGCAGCTTGCCATAGGAAATGGTCGATGCCGGTTCGCGCCGCGGCAACGCCAGGCGCAGCATGAGCGCCAGCAGCGCCATCGCCGCCGCCGATATGAAAAACACCGCGTGCCATGAGGCAAACTGGGCGATGAAGCTCGACACCGGACGCGCCAGCATGATGCCCAGCATTAGCCCGCTGACCACGCTGCCGACAGCCCGTCCGCGTTCCGCTTCCGGCGCCAGGTGCGCGGCGTACGGTACCAGCACCTGCACTGCCACCGAAGCGAGGCCGATGCACAGCGTGGCGGCGAAGAAGGGCAGCGGATGCGTCGACAATGCGACTGCCAGCAGCGACAGGATGGCGAGGCCGATCAGGATCAGCACCAGGCGGCGTGTTTCCAGCAAGTCGCCGAGCGGGACGATAAACAGCAGTCCTATGCCGTAGCCGATCTGGGTCAGGGTGACAATTAATCCAGTGGCGCCGGGCGACAGGCCCAGCGCCGCGCCGATCGGTCCGGCCAGGGGCTGGGCGTAATAGAGGTTGGCGGCAATCAGTCCGCAGGCGAACGCCAGCAGGAGCATGATCCAGGCCGAGGCTGCCGGTTCGGAGCTGGTTTCGGCGCTAGCTGTAAATGTGGTCATCGATAATCCTTAAAAAGGGAATAGGCATTTCCTAAATTGGCAAAAAAAATCAGGCGAGTGTCTTCATTGCGATATCTACCAGTACGGCCATCTCATCCCGGGTGCGGCCGGTCTTGCCGACTACGCGCATGCCCTGGATCACGCACAGCATCATGCGGGCGGTCGCCGCGCCATCGACCTGCGGCGGGATAGTGCCGTCTTTCTGGCCGCGCCGGATCAGCGTGCCGATGAATACTTCGTTTCTGGTCAGCGCCGCGGTGACCCACTGCGCAACATCCTGGTCGAAGGTGGCCAGCTCCGTCGCGCTGCCGACCACCATGCAACCCTCAAGGCCGCAGGCGCCGTGCGATGCTTCGGCGTAAAAAGCCAACGCCAGGCGCACCTGTTCTTTTCCCGTCGCACCCGCGCTGACCGCTGCCCGCAGCTGCATATCGCGCACGGTCTTGTAACGGTCGAGCGCCGCCAGGAAAACACTTTTTTTGTCCTTGAACGCCTTGTAGACGCTGCCCGAGGCAAGCTGCATGGCCTGCGTCAGGTCGAGCACCGTAGTGGCATGGTAGCCGCGCTCGCTGAATACGCGCACCGCCTTGTCCAGCGCCTGGTCCATGTCGAACTCGCGCGGCCTGCCGCGGCCGCGAGAAGTAATGACTGGATCTGGCAAGGAATGTGACATGGCTTGATTATGGAAACGTTTGTTTCCTAAGTCAAGGGCTAAAACAATGCTGTTGTATTTCGATGCCGCTGGTACAAGAATGACGCCGGCCAGGTGGCGATCGGCGTCATGAAGGGTGTTGACCTCTAGTCCGTGCTCAGCGCAGCGTCTCGACCAGTTTGTTTTCATCCATGCTGCGCCCCAGGACCACCCAGAAAATGCACAGGGACAGCAGGCCGGCGACGGCGTAGACCGAGACGTCGAGGTAGTTGCCGCCGATCCTGAACGGGATCAGCGGTGCGTCGCTGGTGCAGATCATGTTGGCGGCATACATGCCGACGTAGTGCATGCTGCATACCGCCAGCGCCATCACCAGCGCCGCCACCACGCGGTGCAGCAACCGGGTCAGGTTGAACGCCAGCCACAACGCCGCGGAGGCGGCGGCGATGGCGATGGCGATCGAGATCGCGACGATGGTCGGATTGAGCAGCATGGTAGCGCGCAGGTTCATCGCGTACATGCCCATGTAATGCATCACGCACACGCCGACGCCGGCCAGCAGGCTGCCGGCCAGCCAGCCGGATACCTTGAATTTGCCGTGGCTGCCGGCCAGGTAAAGCGCAATGCCGGAAATGACGATGGCGGCCAGCAGCGAAGCTACGGTCAGCACTACGTCATAGGCAATCGGCACGGTCAGGCGGTACGCCTGCATGGCCAGGAAGTGCATCGACCAGATGCCGATGCCGCCGAGCGAAGCAGCGGCGCAGACGGTCATGCCGAAGTCCAGCGAGCCATCCTTGCGAAACATGGATTTGGCGCATTGCAGGGCCAGCAGCGCGCCCCAGAATGAAATCATGTAGGACAGCAATACCAGAGCAGCGTCATATTTCGGCGCCAATAATTGACCTAGCAATGGATCCACGGTTTTCTCCCTGTCGTATGAATGTGATGGGCAAAAGCGAGGCGCTTTTGCCCTTGTTTTTGCAACAATGTTATTATGAAAAACAGGTCAGACAAGTTACTCCATGGTATGTCTTCGTCTCGTGAACGAATATTTCCATGTGGAAATAATATAGAGCTAAAATTTCTATGCAGCAATACATTTCCAGAAATATTTTGTAGGGCGGCTGACTGGTCAAAATTGCCGTCGGCGGGCAGGCATGGAGCGGGTCCGGCGCAGGGTGGGCCGCGACAAATGTACGGCCAGGCGGCGCGAGTATAGGTACAATGTGCGGTTCATTCATCCAATCGACTGCACAAAGCCGTTGTAACGCTGCTGCAGATCTTTCTTTTTCTGGTTTTATCCAAATTATGGCTGTCATCTCTATCACCAATGCGCAACTCGCATTCGGTCACGTTGCGCTGCTGGACCGCGCGGAATTTTCCCTGGAATCGGGAGAGCGGGTCGGCCTGATCGGCCGCAACGGCACCGGCAAGTCGTCGCTGCTGAAAACCATCGCCGGCGTGTCCAGGCTGGACGATGGACTGATGGTGATGCAGCAAGGAGTCAAGATCGCCTACGTCGACCAGGAACCGCATTTCGAATCCGAGATGTCGGTGTTCGACGCGGTGGCGTCCGGCATGGGCGAGATGCAGGCGCTGCTGAACGAATACGATGCGCTGACCGGCCAGTTCGGCGGCGACAACGACGACGCCATCATGGAGCGCATGCACGAGATCCAGAGCAAGCTCGACGCGGCCGACGCCTGGAGCCTGACCAACAAGGTCGAGACCACGCTGGACCGTCTCAACCTGGACAAGAACTTGCTGATGGGGCAGCTCTCGGGCGGTATGCAGAAGCGCGTCGCGCTGGCTTGCGCCCTGGTCAGCACGCCTGATGTCTTGCTGCTCGACGAACCGACCAACCACCTGGATTTCAGCTCGATCATGTGGCTCGAGGGTTTGCTGCGCGACTACAAAGGCAGCGTGCTGTTCATTACCCATGACCGCAGTTTCCTGGATAACGTCGCTACCCGCATCATCGAACTGGACCGCGGCCGCATCCTGTCCTTCCCGGGCAATTTCACGACCTACCAGGTGCGCAAGGCCGAGCAGCTGGAAATCGAAGAAGTGGAGAACGCCAAGTTCGACAAATTCCTGGCGCAGGAAGAAATCTGGATCCGCAAGGGCGTGCAAGCGCGCCGCACCCGCGACGAAGGCCGCGTGCGCCGCCTGGAAGCTCTGCGCCTGGCGCGCAGCGCGCGTCGCGACCAGCAGGGGCAGGTCAAGCTGGATGTGTCTTCGGGCGAACGCTCCGGCAAGATCGTGGCCGAGCTGACCGACGTCAGCAAGGCGTTCGGCGCGAAGGTCATCGTGAATGATTTCACCGCCACCATCATGCGCGGCGACAAGGTCGGCCTGATCGGCCAGAACGGCGCCGGCAAGACCACGCTGCTGAAACTGATCCTGGGCGAAGACCAGCCCGACAGCGGCACGGTCAAGCAGGGCACCAAATTGCAGATTGCGTATTTCGACCAGATGCGCGCGCAGCTGAACGAAGACGCGAGCCTGGCCGACACCATCGCGCCGGGCAGCGACTGGGTCGAGATCAACGGCCAGCGCAAGCACGTGATGACTTACCTGAACGATTTCCTGTTCGCGCCGGAACGCGCCCGTTCGCCGGTCAAGTCGCTGTCCGGCGGCGAGCGCAACCGCCTGCTGCTGGCGCGCCTGTTCGCCAAGCCGGCCAACGTGCTGGTGCTGGATGAACCGACCAACGACCTCGATATCGATACGCTGGAACTGCTGGAAGAATTGCTGGAAGACTATAGCGGCACGGTGTTCCTGGTCAGCCATGACCGCACCTTCCTCGACAACGTGGTGACCCAGGTGATCGCCGCCGAGGGCGACGGCATGTGGCGCGAGTATGTGGGCGGCTACACCGACTGGGAGCGCGTGCGCCCGAGCCAGTCGGCGGTGATCGCCAAGGCCAAGAGCGAGGCCAAGGTGGAAGCCAAGGCAGAACCTGCCGTCAAGCAGAAGAAACTCAGCTACAAGGAACAGCAAGAGCTGAAAGAACTGCCGCTGCTGATCGCCAGGCTGGAAGCGGAACAGAAAGCCATTTCCAGCCAGCTGGCTGATCCTGACCTGTACAAGCAGAAGCCGGACGAGGTGAAACGCCTCAACGACCGCTTCGCCGAAATCGACGGTTTGCTGCTGGAGAGTTTGGAGAAGTGGGAAGTGATCGAGGCGCGCAGCAAGGGATAAGCCGGCGGTTTTTTGGCGATGTGGAAGGCCGCGCCTTCATTCGAGATCTACGTAACCTTTTATTGTGAAGGACATGGTTAAGCAATGAGCGAAGCCCCGGCTTTCCCCATCATCCAGACTGAACGCCTGCTCCTGCGCGAGATAGTCGAGCGCGATGCAGACCAGATACTCGCCATGCACGGCGATCCTGAGCTGATGCGCTGGTTTGGCGTAGATCCCTTGCAGGACCTGGAAGCAGCAAAGGGTTTGATCAAACGGTTTGCCAGTTTCCGCCTGGATGAAAATCCTGGAACCCGCTGGGGCATCCAGGCCAAGGGAAATAACCGGCTGCTGGGTTCGTGCGGCTTGTTCCGCTGGGACCGGAACTGGCGCAAATGCATGATCGGTTATGAACTCTCGACGTCGGCCCAGAAGCAGGGCTTCATGCGCGAGACGCTGATTGCCGTCATGACCTGGGGTTTCACCGAGATGGCGCTGAACCGGATCGAGGCCATGGTCCATCCCGATAACCTGGGCTCGCTCAAGCTGCTGCGCCAGCTCGGTTTTGTCGACGAAGGGCGGATGCGCCAGGTTGGGCACTGGGGCGGCCGCTATCACGATATGCTGATGCTCTCGTTGTTGCGTAGCGAATGGCCCGCAGCGGCCAACACCAAGTAATCAATTCAAGCGCTTGCAAGCCTCGCGCAGTTCCACCGCCTGCTCGCGCAAAGCGGCCGCATCGGCTGCCAGCGGACGCTGCGCCAGATAATGTTCGAGGTCGTCCAATGCCGCTTGCGGGCAATCCAGCTGCGCAAACGCCAGTCCGCGGTCGCGCCGTTCGACAGCGTCGCCCGGCAGCAGGATCAGGATCCGCTGCTGCACCTCCAGCAGCCGCTGCCAGTGGTTGCTTTGCTGGTAGATGGCTTTCAGGTTGCGCAGCATGCGCACCAGGATGTCGTGCGGATGGGCGATTTGCAGGTAGCTGATCAGCGATAGCCGGCTGGCCGCTCTTTCTTCATCGTTTTCTGTCGGCAGGTAGGGCTCCAGCCGTTCTTCCAGTTCTTCGCGCGACAGGCTGGCGCCGTTGGCGGGATCGATCATGATGTCGCCCGAAGGGACTGTCAGTTTCATCAGGAAATGGCCTGGAAAGGACACCCCTTTGACCGGCAGGCCGATCTGCTGCGCCAGCTCCATGTAGACCAGCGCCAGCGATATCGGGATGCCGCGCCGTTTGACGATCACCCGGTGCAGGTAGCTGTTGTCGGTGTCGTAATAATGATTGACGTTGATCGCGAATCCCAGCTCCTGGTAGAAGAACTGGTTCAGCAGGCGCAATTTCTGGATTGCCGAGGCGTCCGCCGGCAGGCGCAGGCGCAAGGTGTTGGCCAGCCGGTCCAGTTCATTTTGCGGCGCATCGAAATCCAGCTTGGGATAGACATCCTGCGCGATCGCCAGGGCGGCCTCGAACAATGGAACATCGTTGGCCTGTTGCACCAGCGAAGTAAAGTACTCTAAGGATGTGATCGTCATGACTCTATCCTAGCAAACTATTTTCTACTGTGCGATCCAGTTAACGTGCAATCCGCTTGAAATCGCGGAATCGGAATCCCATCGCCAATAGTGCTCCAAAGTAAGTAACGCCGCAGGCCGCCAGCACCACGCACAGGGCGGCAATGCGCGCCAGCGAACTGGTGTGCGGACCGGTCCAGTCGAATTGCTGGCCGCACCACAGCGCAACCGCCGCCATCAGGAACAGGGCGCCCAGCAGGCGCATGAAATAGCGGGTCCAGCCGGCTTCCGGCTTGTAAATGCCGCGCCGCATCAGGCTCCACAGCAGGAACCCGGCGTTCAGGCAGGCGCCGACACTGATCGACAGCGCCAGGCCGGCCACTGCAAACACCGGCACGAACAGGTAGTTCATCAATTGTGTGGCGATCAGCACGCCGACCGCAATCTTGACCGGCGTGCGGATATCTTGTTTGGCATAAAAGCCGGGCGCCAGGATCTTCACCACGATCAGGCCGATCAAGCCCACGCCGTAGGCAATCAGCACCTGGCTGGTGACCGCCACCGAGGCGGCGTCGAATTTGCCGTGCTGGAACAGGGTCGCCGTCAGCGGCACTGACAAGGTTGCCAGGCCGACCGCGGACGGCAGCGCCAGCAGGAAGGTGAGGCGCAGTCCCCAGTCCAGCAGCGATGAATACTCGCCATGGTCTTTGTCGGCGTTGGCTTTCGACAGGCTAGGCAGCAGGATGGTGCCTAGGGCCACACCCAGCAATGCCGTCGGAAATTCCATCAGGCGATCGCCGTAGGTCAGTAAAGACACGCTGCCATGTCCCAGGCGCGAGGCGATGTTGGTGTTGATCAGCAGGCTGAGCTGGGCGGCAGACACGGCAAACACCGCCGGCCCCATTTTTTTCAGCACCCGCTGCACGCCCAGGTCGCGCAAGCCGGCCATCGGATTGAGCGCAATCCGCGGCAGCATGCCGACCTTGACCAGCGCCGGCACCTGGATCGCCACCTGCAGCACGCCGCCGACCAGCACCGCAAACGCCATCGCATAGATAGGGTGTTGCATGTAAGGCGCGACGAACAGCGAGGCGACGATGAAAGCCAGGTTGAGCAGCACCGAGGTGAAGGCTGGGATCTTGAATTCATGCCAGGTATTCAGGATGCCGCCGGCCAGCGCTACAAAGGACATGAAGCCGATATAAGGGAACATGATCCGGGTCATGAACACCGAGGCATCGAATATTTCCTTGTTGTCTTTCAGGCCGGTGGCGATGAAGTAGACCAGCACCGGGGTGGCCAGGATGCCGATGATGCAGGTAAACAGCATGGCCCAGGTCAGCACGGTGGCGACATGGTCGACCAGTTCCTTGGTCGCGGCCTCGCCTTTCTGGTTCTTGTATTCGCCCAGGATGGGCACGAACGCTTGCGAAAAAGCCCCTTCGGCAAACAGCCGGCGCAACAGGTTGGGAATGCGGAAAGCGATGGCGAAGGCGTCTGTATAACCGTCGGCGCCGAATGCGCGCGCGTACAGGATTTCGCGAATCAGGCCCGTCACACGCGACACCATGGTCATGCCAGAGACGGTGGCAAGCGTTTTATGCAAGTTCATGGAGCGGCATTATAGCTGGAGCAGATCGCCTGCCGCAGCTTTCTCAGGGGGTGGAAAAGCGGGAGTTGGCGCCGGATTTGGCTTGCTTCCGACAAATATTGACTGTGATAAAGTCCTGGCTGGATCGTTCCCGCGGCAATCATAATATCGGCTTGCCACTCTAGCAACGGTGCTTTCTTGCGACAGAATTGCTTGGAAAGCAAGAGGGGATTTGCCTGTTCCTCAAAAACTGGTTATAATCCGTGGCTTTACAGAATTCTGCGCCGCGGTCTGGTTTGCCGCGTTAGCATTCCCGACCTCGTTTTAGGAAATATAAATGGCAAATACCGCACAAGCACGTAAGCGTGCTCGTCAAGCAGTTCAGCAAAACCTGCACAACTCCAGTCAGCGTTCGACCCTGCGCACAGCTATCAAGGCTGCCCGCAAGGCAATCACTGGCGGCGACAAGGCTGCAGCAGCGCTGGTCCTGCAAAACTCCGTGTCGACTATCGATCGTATCGCGGACAAGAAAATCATCCACAAGAACAAGGCTGCACGCCATAAGAGCCGTCTGAACGCTGCTCTGAAAGCGCTGGCTGCTTAATAGCAGGTAATTCGCCGGCCAGGCCGGCGTTTTTACCGAGTTGTTGCTGGATCAAAAAAAACCCTGCATGACATGCGTCATGCAGGGTTTTTCTGCTTTGTCTTTTCCGCGCTAGCTTCTTGCAGCGGCGCCCTGCCGCTGCTTTCCTGGTGCTTGTTTATAGCTGCGGCAGACCCTGGATCACGGTGCCGGGTTTGATGTTCTTTTCCTTGAACCAGCCCTTGTTCATCTCCAGCGCATAAGATGCCGCGCCTTGGGCGCAATGGGAATCCAGCGTCTGCGCTTTCATTTCCTCGACATTCAGGATCGCCCCTTTGGCGTCGATGAACGCCACCGACAGCGGAATCAGGGTGTTCTTCATCCACATGCAGATGCCCGCAGGAGTCTCGAACACAAACACCATGCCTTCGTTGGCGCCCATTTTCTTGCGGAACATGAGGCCCTGTTCGCGCTGTTCTTCGCTGCGCGCCACTTCGGCCTTGATCACATGGATGCCGATATTCAATGGGGTGACCGGGAGCTGCTGGATTTCCTGGGCCGCTGCCGGCAGTGCGGCGATAGCGAAGCTTGCGATGAAGGCAGCGGTGGCTGCGAGATAGGCTGGGCGAATTTTTCTCATGTCGATAAAGCTCCTTTAGGATCGGGAGATTATACAGAGAGGTAAATCGGCAGAGGAGCGCCGGTGGTGGATATTAATTGTTTCAGGACGTAAAAAAAGGCAGGACGCGCCTGCCTTTTGTCGAAGCTGATGCCGGAATTACTTGGCAGCAGGAGCAGCGTCGGCTGCTGGAGCTTCAGCTTTTGCAGCTTTTGCTTTAGCGGATTTCTTGGCCTTCTTGACTTTGTGCGTGGTCTTCTTGGCTGCAGGCGCCGATGCTTCAGCAGCAGCGGCAGCAGGTGCTGCAGGAGCAGCTGGGGCTGCGTCGGCAGCGAAAACGGAAGAAGCGAACAGGCCAGCAATCAGAACAGCGATCAGTTTTTTCATTTTCAAATCCATCCAGTTAGCGAGTTAATCAATCGATGATTCACTTGAATCACTGCAATTAACGACCCCCGGAAACGTATGGTTGACACTCTTTTTTAAAAAGACCGGAAACCTGTATCAATTTGTATCAACTGCTACTTCCTCAAAGTGGTCAGATCCGCGGGATCGATCGCCAGCGACTCGCCGGGCCACAGTGGATGGCTTTGCAGCGACACCTGGCCGATCGCCACCCGCACCAGGCGCAAGGTCGGCAGTCCCACCGCCGCCGTCATGCGCCGCACCTGGCGGTTCTTGCCTTCGGTCAGGGTCAGCGCCAGCCAGCTGGTGGGTTTGTCCTGGCGCTGGCGTATCGGCGGATCGCGCGGCCACAGCCAGTCGGGTGCTTCGATCTGGCGCGCCTGGCATGGCTTGCTGCGGAAATCGCCGAGATCGACGCCATGCCGCAAGCGCTCCAGCAGAGCCTCGGTCGGCAAGCCTTCGACTTGCGCCATGTATGTCTTGGGCTGCTTCACTGCCGGATGGCTGATGTTGTGCTGCAGCTGGCCGTCATCGGTAAGCAGCAATAATCCTTCGCTATCGGCATCGAGCCGCCCGGCAGGGTAGATATCGGGGATCTTGATGTAGTCGGCCAGCGTGGGGCGGCCGGGATGGGCCGAGAACTGGCACATCACTTGAAATGGTTTGTTGAACAGAATCAGGGACATGGCGTTAGTATAGTGCTTCGCCATGGAGGAAGCACGGCGCCGGTGTCGCAAAAACATAGCGTCTAGTAAAATACTAGTGCATAATATGGAATGCTTGTCTTATGTCTTATATAAGACCGACCGTGTTTCAAATCCAACCGCACTGGTAGTTTTTACCTCCTCAACTCCGGAGTACACAGATGTCCCAACATATCAAAGTGCCTGCTGAAGGCAAAAAAATCACCGTCAACGCCGATTTTTCGATCAACGTCCCTGATAACCCGATCATTCCTTACATCGAAGGCGATGGCACCGGCGTCGATATCAGCCCGGTCATGATCAAGGTTGTGGACGCCGCGGTGTCCAAGGCATATGCGGGCAAGCGCAAGATCAGCTGGATGGAAGTGTTCGCCGGCGAAAAGTCGACCAAAGTGTACGGTCCTGACGTCTGGCTGCCGGAAGAGACACTGGCCGCAATCAAGGATTACGTCGTTTCGATCAAAGGCCCGTTGACCACGCCGGTCGGCGGCGGCATCCGTTCCCTGAACGTGGCCCTGCGCCAAGAGCTGGACCTGTACGTCTGCCTGCGCCCAGTGCGTTACTTCAAAGGCGTGCCTTCGCCGGTGCGTGAGCCTGAAAAGACCGACATGGTGATTTTCCGCGAAAACTCAGAAGACATCTACGCCGGTATCGAATGGCAAGAAGGCAGCGACGGCGCCAAGAAGCTGATCGAATTCCTGATCAAGGAAATGGGCGTCAAGAAGATCCGTTTCCCGGGCACCTCCGGCATCGGCGTCAAGCCGGTTTCGCGTGAAGGCACCGAGCGCCTGGTGCGCAAGGCGATCCAGTACGCCATCGACAACGACAAGCCATCCGTGACCATTGTCCACAAGGGCAACATCATGAAGTTCACCGAAGGCGGCTTCCGTGACTGGGCATATGCTTTGGCGCAGAAGGAATTCGGCGCTGAACTGATCGACGGCGGCCCATGGGCGAAATTCAAGAACCCGAAGACTGGCCGTGAAATCATCGTCAAGGATTCGATCGCTGATGCATTCCTGCAACAAATCCTGCTGCGTCCGAACGAATACAGCGTGATCGCCACCTTGAATCTGAACGGCGACTACATTTCCGACGCCCTGGCGGCACAAGTCGGCGGCATCGGCATCGCGCCGGGCGCCAACCTGTCGGATTCGGTGGCGATGTTTGAAGCGACCCACGGCACCGCACCTAAATATGCCGGCAAGGACTACGTCAACCCTGGTTCGCTGATCCTGTCGGCGGAAATGATGCTGCGCCACATGGGCTGGGTCGAAGCTGCCGACCTGGTCATCGAATCGATGCAAAAATCGATTACCTCGAAAAAGGTCACCTACGACTTCGCGCGCCTGATGGAAGGCGCAACCCAGGTTTCCTGCTCGGGTTTCGGCGAAGTCATGATCGAAAACATGTAATTTTGTCGTTTTTGCAAAAAAAGCCAGGACATGTCCTGGCTTTTTTTTCGTGCTGCTGCGGGCCGCGCCTATAAAAAAACCTCACCACGGTGAGGTTTTTTACAAAAGCGGCTTAATCACGCAAAGTGAAATTAAGGAGCTTGGATGTTAGAAGCTTGCTTGCCTTTAGGGCCTTGCGTGACTTCGAACTGGACTTTTTGACCTTCTTTGAGGGTCTTGAAGCCGTTCATCTGGATTGCGGAAAAGTGTGCAAACAAATCTTCACCGCCGTCATCCGGAGTGATAAAGCCGAAGCCCTTAGAATCGTTGAACCACTTGACTGTACCTGTTGCCATAAAATAGCGTCTTTCAAATAATAACAATCACACGAGCCGTAAAAGCAAGAAGCCTCGCGTAACGCTGCCCCTTCTAGAACTTGCTCACTTCTATTAACAAGCTGAAACACGCTTATCAATGAATGTCATTGTTCGCGTTAAAAATAAAAAAGTCAAGTAATTTCCTTTATGCAATTAAATTTCTGGTTTCGGCCGTTTTTTTGCTCTTGATTTAATCTCTTCTATCGTCATCTGCATGGCATTCGGAAAACGCGTAATATCGTTATAAGCAATATTTTATTCTGTGTCGCGCGTTGCGCATTTGGCGGAAGGTTTTAGAATAGGCGCATGGTAACCAAGCACGAAGACGGGACAGTAGCGACGCGACAAGAGCAAAAGCTCAAGCCGCCCCCCATGTATCAGGTATTTTTGCTCAATGACGACTACACTCCAATGGAGTTCGTGGTCGCTATCCTGCAGGAATACTTCAACAAGGATCGTGAAGCCGCAACGCAGATAATGTTGAAAGTACATCGCGATGGCAAAGGCATGTGTGGGGTATATCCGAAAGATATCGCTTCCACCAAGGTTGAACTGGTATTAACGCACGCACGCAAAGCAGGGCATCCCCTGCAATGCATGATGGAGGAAGCATGATTGCGCAGGAACTGGAAGTAAGTTTGCACATGGCGTTTGTCGAGGCACGACAAGCAAGGCACGAGTTCATCACGGTTGAACACCTGCTGCTGGCTCTGCTCGACAACCCGTCCGCGGCAGAGGTGCTGCGTGCGTGTGCGGTCAACATTGATGATATGCGCAAGACGCTGACCATCTTCATTGGCGACAACACACCGACGGTGCCGGGTTCGAATGAAGTGGACACCCAGCCGACCCTCGGTTTTCAGCGCGTGATCCAGCGCGCCATCATGCATGTGCAATCGGCTTCCAACGGCAAGAAGGAAGTGACCGGCGCCAACGTGCTGGTCGCCATCTTCGGCGAAAAGGATTCGCACGCGGTGTATTACCTGCACCAGCAAGGCGTGACGCGGCTCGACGTGGTCAATTTCATCTCGCACGGAGTGCGCAAGGACCAGCAGGCCGATGCGCAGAAATCTTCGGAAGGCGCGGAAGAGGTGCAGGCTGAAGGCCAGGCCAAGGAAAGTCCGCTTGACCAGTTCACGCAAAACCTGAACAAGCTGGCGGCCGAAGGCAAGATCGATCCGCTGATCGGCCGCGAGTACGAGGTCGAGCGCGTGATCCAGACCTTGTGCCGGCGCCGCAAGAACAATCCTCTGCTGGTCGGCGAAGCCGGCGTCGGCAAGACCGCGATAGCAGAAGGGCTGGCATGGCGTATCACGCAGGGCGACGTTCCTGAAATCCTGCAAAGCGCGATTGTCTATTCGCTCGACATGGGCTCGCTGCTTGCCGGCACCAAGTATCGCGGCGATTTCGAGCAGCGCCTGAAAGCGGTGCTCAAGCAGCTGAAAGACAGCCCGAACGGCATCCTGTTCATCGACGAAATCCACACCATCATCGGCGCCGGTTCGGCCTCGGGCGGCACGCTGGATGCATCGAACCTGCTGAAACCGGCTTTGTCCAGCGGCCAGCTGAAATGCATCGGCGCGACCACTTACACCGAGTTCCGCGGCGTGTTCGAAAAAGACCACGCGCTGTCGCGCCGTTTCCAGAAAATCGATGTCAACGAGCCGACGGTAGAGCAAACCGTGCAGATTCTGCGCGGCCTGAAATCGCGCTTTGAAGAACACCACGGCGTCAAGTATTCGGCCTCCGCGCTCACCAGCGCGGCCGAGCTGGCGGCGCGTTTCATCAATGACCGACATTTGCCGGACAAGGCCATCGACGTCATCGATGAAGCCGGTGCGGCGCAGCGCATCCTGCCGAAGTCGAAGCAGAAAAAGACGATCGGCAAGGGCGAGATCGAAGACATCATCGCCAAGATTGCGCGGATTCCGCCGCAGTCGGTCAACCAGGACGACCGCAGCAAGCTGCAAACCATAGACCGCGATTTGCGCAACGTGGTGTTCGGCCAGGATCCGGCGATCGACGCCTTGGCGTCGGCGATCAAGATGGCGCGCGCCGGGCTGGGCAAGACCGACCGCCCGATCGGCTCCTTCCTGTTCTCCGGTCCGACCGGGGTCGGCAAGACCGAGGTGGCCAAGCAGCTGGCGTTCATCCTCGGCATCGACCTGATCCGTTTCGACATGTCCGAATACATGGAGCGTCATGCGGTGAGCCGCTTGATCGGCGCGCCGCCGGGTTATGTCGGGTTCGACCAAGGCGGCTTGCTGACCGAGGCCGTGACCAAGAAACCGCATGCGGTGCTGCTGCTGGATGAAATCGAAAAAGCCCACCCGGACATTTTCAACATCCTGCTGCAAGTGATGGACCACGGCGCATTGACCGACAATAACGGACGCAAGGCGGATTTCCGCAACGTGATCATCATCATGACCACCAATGCCGGCGCGGAAAGCCTGCAAAAACGTTCGATCGGCTTTACCGACAAGAAAGAAGCCGGCGATGAGATGGCGGATATCAAGCGTATGTTTACGCCGGAATTCCGTAATCGCATCGATTCCATCATCAGCTTCCATGCACTGGATGAAGAAGTCATCCTGCGTGTGGTCGACAAGTTCCTGATGCAGCTGGAAGAGCAGCTGCACGAGAAAAAAGTGGAAGCGATCTTCACCGAGAACCTGCGCAAGTTCCTGGCCAAGAAGGGCTTCGATCCGCTGATGGGCGCGCGACCGATGTCGCGCCTGATCCAGGACATGATCCGCAAGGCGCTGGCCGACGAACTGTTGTTCGGCAAGCTGGTGACCGGCGGCCGCGTGACTGTCGATCTCGACGACAAGGACATGATCAGCCTGGACTTTGCAGAAAAGGATTCATCCTCGCCTGCGGCCCCGGAAGAAACTGTCGAAGTCGAATAAGCAAGCCGATGCCGCCGGGGATTTGCCTGGCGCGTTAAAAAGCCTGAATGCACGCAAGTGATTCAGGCTTTTTTCATGGCTGCCGCATTCGGCATTGGGCAACGCTCCGTCGTCGCAACGACGGAGTACCCATGGTTATGGCTGTATCGTGGTGCCGGTCGCTTGCTTGGCCTGGATATCAGAAACCGCCTGCTGGATCGCCGACAGGCGATAGTCAGTGCCGGGATGGATCGCCGTATAGCCGTTGAGCACGCTGGCTGGATAGCTGCTCGCCAGCCGCTGCCAGAAAGCCGCGGCATCGTCGACCTTGTAGCCGGCGCGCGCAACCATGTACAGCGACAGCTTGTCAGCCGCCGCATCCAGCTGCTGCGGGTAAGGCTTGACGCCGGCCATGCCGTTCAGGGCAGCAGTATCCGGCTTGAGGCGGATCAGGTTGTCGATGACGCCGGTCATGGTAGCGGTATTGCGCTGGCGCGATGGATGGGTCAGCGTGTTGTGCGCCATTTCCTTGGCGATCACCAGCGCCAGTTCATCGTCGCTCTTGGTGTATTTCATCATGCCGCTGCTGATCAGCACGCGCCGGCCGTCAGCATAGCTGATCACATTTTCGGTATTGCCGAGCTCGATGCCGAAAGCGCAAGCGCGGGTCAGCGGAATGTTCAGGACCTGGTTGCCGCCGTTGCGCGCAATCGTGACCTTGATGCTGTTGCGGCCGTTGACCAGCGGACCGAGCAGCAAGGCAGTCTGGCGTTCGGCGTCGGCGCCGGTCGGCACCGGCTTGTCCTGGATGCTTACCAGCAGGTCGCCGCGTTGCAGGCCGACCTTGGCGGCGCCGCTGCCGGCCAGCACGCCGGTCACCTGCAACTGGTCGCTCAGGCCGAGGGAGCTCGCTGCGTCAATGAATTCCGAGGTATAAGAATATTTCGTCTTGGCGGTGAAACCCAGCAGGTTGCGCGCATTGTTCCTGCACAGCAGGGCATTGTTTACCAGCAAAGGCGCGGCGACGTCATACAAGCGATCTTGCAAGCCGATCAAGGCTTTCAATTCTGCCTGTTGCGGCGGCGGCGCCGGCACGGCCGGTTTGGAAGGGACTGGCACGGTTTGCGGCTGGGTGGAGGCCGGCTCCTGTGTGGCACAGGCTGCCAGCAACAGCACTGGCAGCGTCAGCGCCGCACAGCGCCTGACTCCCTGCCATCCATTGTTACGCGTCAATCTCATCAATTTCTCCATCAATGTTTTCCGGTGCTGCCGAAGCCGCCTGCGCCGCGTTCGCTGCTCTCGAAATCGGCTACGACATTAAAACGGACACGTACTACAGGCACAATGATCAATTGCGCCAGGCGGTCCATCGGGTTAAGGGTAAATTCGGTCGTTCCGCGGTTCCAGGTAGAAACCATCAGCTGACCCTGGTAATCAGAGTCGATCAGGCCCACCAGGTTCCCCAGCACGATGCCGTGTTTGTGGCCTAGGCCGCTGCGCGGCAGGATCATCGCCGCGTAAGCCGGGTCGCCGATGTGGATCGCCAGGCCGGTCGGGATCAGGTGGGTTTCACCGGGTTTGATCGTCAGCGCGGCATCCAGGCAGGCGCGCAGGTCGAGGCCCGCGCTGCCTTCGGTGGCGTAGGCCGGCAGTTGGTCCTGCATGCGCGGGTCGAGAATTTTGACGTCGATGATATTCATTGAATTTTGTAACAATCTATAAGTGAAATGATAGAGGCTGGTGCAACAGGCATGGCAGGAGTAATCCTGCCCGGTGTTCATCAAGCTACTGCGGATTTTTCGCTGCAAGCCGGCGTCGCAGCCGGCCGCGGCATGCGGAAACTAAACAAGACGATCGGCGATTGCGGCAATCAGCTGGCGCGCCAGTTGCTGCTTGCCGGCGCGCGGCAGGTTGGTGTGGCCGCTGGCGTCAAACAATACCAGCTGGTTATCGTCCTTGCCAAACGTGTCATGGCCGATATTGCCCACCAACAGCGGCACGTTTTTCCGCAGCCGCTTGGCTTCGCCATATTGCAGCAGGTTTTCCGATTCGGCCGCAAAACCGACACAGTAAGGCGCTTTCGGCAATGCTGCAACTGCTGCCAGGATATCGGGATTTTGCTCGAACACCAGTTCGGGCACGCTGCCGTCGGCATTTTTTTTCAGTTTTTGCGGGCTGGCGTTGGCTACCCGCCAGTCGGCCACCGCGGCCACGGCGACGAAGACGTCGGTGCGGCTGTCGGCGCCTGCCAGTTGCGCCATCACGATATCGTGCATCTGCTGCGCGGTCTGGACGCTGATGCGGCGTACGCCGTAGGGTGCGGCGAGCGCGGTCGGGCCGGACACCAGCGTGACTTCGGCTCCCGCCTCGTACGCGGCGCGGGCCACGGCGTAACCCATTTTCCCGGATGAGAGATTGGTGATGCCGCGCACCGGATCTATCGGTTCGAAAGTCGGGCCGGCGGTCAGCAGCAGGCGTTTGCCTTTCAGCAGCTTGGGCTGGAACGAGGCCACCACTTCCGTCAGCAGCTCATGGGCTTCCAGCATGCGGCCCATGCCGACTTCGCCGCAAGCCTGTTCGCCGGCGTCAGGACCGAGCAGCTGTATGCCATCGGCCAGCAGTTGCGCCAGGTTGCGCTGGGTTGCCGCGTTTTGCCACATTTCGACATTCATCGCCGGCGCCACCAGCAAGGGCAGTGTCGCCGGACGCGCTACGCATAACGTCGACAGCAGGTCGTCGCAGGCGCCGTGCGCCAGCTTGAAGATGAAATCGGCGGAGCAGGGCACGATCACGATGGCGTCGGCGTCGCGGGTGAGGTCGATGTGCGGCATGTTGTTGCCGATGCGCGCATCCCACTGGTCGGTAAACACCGGCTTGCCGGACAAGCCTTGCATGGTGACCGGAGTGATGAAGTGGGTTGCCGCCGTGGTCATCACCACCTGCACCGAAGCGCCGGCCTTGATCAGCGCGCGCGCGAATTCGGCCGCCTTGTAGCAGGCGATGCCGCCGGTCAGTCCCAGCACGATTTTTTTACCAGCGAGATCCATGCCTGCTCCTGGAAACGTTATGTATTGGCTACTTGCTTATTTGCTTATTCGGCTTATTTGTTTACGCGCCGCAGCTCATCAATGACAAACAATACCGCACCGACGCAGATCGCGCTATCGGCGATGTTGAAAGCCGGCCAGTGCCAGTTGCGCACGTAGATGTCGAGGAAATCGATCACGTGGCCGTAAGCGATGCGGTCGACCACGTTGCCGATGGCGCCGCCCAGGATCAAGGCCAATGCGGTACAGAACATGCGTTGCCCGGCATGGCGTTTCAGCAGGAAAGTGATGAACAGCGCGGCGGCGATGCCGAGCGCCGTGAAAAAGTAGCGTTGCCAGCCCGATTCGGTGGACAGGAAGCTGAACGCGGCGCCCTTGTTATACACCAGCACCAGGTTGAAGAAGGACGTCACCGGCTGCGATTCGCCGTAGCTGAACAGGCGCACGATGGTGATCTTGGTCAGCTGGTCGATCAGCAGCACCAGCGCGGCGATGGCCAGCCATGGCGCCAGGCCGTAGTTGGAAGAAGATGAGGCGGAAGAGCGTTTTTTTGTGGCCATGTCGATTCTTAACTATGTGGCAAAAAATGCGCAGCGTGCAAGCTTGTAGCCGATTGCAAGCCGCGCCTGGTTAATCTACTTCATCGCTTACGCAAAATGCCGGTCTTCGCCGCCGCCGAACAGGTTGGCGACGCAGCGTCCGCACAGGCCCGGATGTTCCGGGTGGCTGCCGACGTCGGCCCGGTAGTGCCAGCAGCGTTCGCATTTCTGCTGCGCCGACGGCGTGACCAGGATCGTTTCTTCGGCTTCCGTGGCTACTTCAGACACCGTTGCGCTGGAGGTGATCAGGACAAATTTCAGGTCGTCGCCGAGGCTGCCGAGCAGCGCGTACTTGGCCGGGGCTGCCTTGATTTCCACCTCCGCCTGCAGCGAAGAACCGATGCCGCCGGCCACCCGCACTTCTTCCAGCTGCTTGGTGACGTCGGCGCGCACCGCGCGGATGGCGTTGAATTTTTCGATCAGGGCCGCGGCGCCGCTGATTTCCGGCAGCGTGTAATAGGTTTGCGTGAAAATGGTTTCATCGCTGGCGGCAAACGCTTCCGGGCTGGCGAAGAACGACCAGGCTTCTTCCGCCGTGAACGACAGCGTCGGCGCCATCACCCGCAACAGGGCCTGGGTGATATGCCAGATCGCGGTTTGCGCGGAGCGGCGCGCCGGCGAACTGACGCCGCTGGTGTACAGGCGGTCTTTCAGGATGTCGAGATAGAAGCCGCCGAGGTCTTCCGAGCAGTACATCTGCAGCTTCGAGATGACCGGATGGAATTCGTAGGTCTCGTAGTGATTCAGGATGTCGGCCTGCAGCTGCGCCATGCTGGCGATCGCGTAGCGGTCGATTTCCAGCAGCTCGGCGATCGGCACCGCATCGGTTGCCGGATTGAAGTCCGAGGTGTTCGCCAGCAGGAAGCGCAGGGTATTGCGGATGCGGCGATACGATTCCGTCACGCGCTTGAGGATTTCTTCGGAGATGGTGATTTCACCCGAATAGTCACTGGAGGCAACCCACAGGCGCAGGATTTCCGCGCCCAGCGAGTCCGCCACCTTTTGCGGTTCGACGCCGTTCTTCAGCGACTTCGACATCTTGCGGCCTTCGCCGTCGACCACAAAACCGTGCGTCAGCAGCGCGTTGTACGGTGCGCGGCCATTCAGCATGGCCGAGGTCAGCAACGAGGAGTGGAACCAGCCGCGATGCTGGTCCGAGCCTTCCAGGTAGAGGTCGGCCGGGAACTGCAGCTGGCTGGCGTGCGAACCGCGCAATACCGTCTGGTGGGTAGAGCCGGAATCGAACCAGACATCCAGCGTGTCCTTGTTCTTGACGTAGTTGACGGCGTCGTCGCCCAGCAGTTCTTTCGGATCCAGCGCCTGCCAGGCTTCGATCCCGCCTTGCTCGACGCGTTGCGCGATCTGTTCCAGCAGTTCCGGCGTGCGCGGATGCAGCTGGCCGCTTTCCTTGTGCACGAAGAACGCCATCGGCACGCCCCACTGGCGCTGGCGCGACAAGGTCCAGTCGGGACGGTTGGCGATCATGCCGTGCAGGCGCGCCTTGCCCCAGGCGGGGAAGAAGGCTGTGTCTTCGATTGCTTGCAGGGCGGTTGCGCGCAGGCTCGGGTGGCCGTCCTTGGGCAGGTTGTCCATGCTGGCGAACCATTGCGAGGTGGCGCGGTAGATGATCGGCGTCTTATGGCGCCAGCAATGCATGTAGCTGTGGTCGAACATGACCAGCTTGAACAGCGCCCCGGCTTCTTCCAGCTTGGCGCAGATCGGCTTGGACGCTTCCCAGATGGTCATGCCGGCAAAGAACGGCAGCCAGGACGCGAACTTGCCATCGGCCATGACCGGGCTGATGATGTCGTCGTCCTTCATGCCATGCGCTTTGCAGGAGATGAAGTCTTCGATGCCGTAGGCTGGCGCCGAGTGCACGATGCCGGTGCCGCTGTCGGTAGTGACGTAGTCGCCCAGGTAGACCGGCGACAGGCGGTTGTAGCCTGGATCGCTGTCGGCCAGCGGATGTTTGAAATTGATCAGCGCCAGCGCTTCGCCTTTGCAGGTGGCGATGGTTTTGCCTTCGAGGCCGAAACGCTGCAGCGAGTCTTGCACCAGGTCCTGCGCCAGGATCAGCAGCAGCGCTTCGCCGTTGCGCGCGGTCTGCACCAGCGCGTAGTCGACTTCCGGATGGACGTTGAGCGCCTGGTTGGACGGGATGGTCCATGGCGTGGTGGTCCAGATCACTACGTAACCTTTATTGGTCGGCAGCGACGGCAGACCGAAGGCGGCAGCCAGTTTCTCGGGTTCGGCGAACGGGAAGCCGACATCGATCGACGGATCGCGCTTGTCCTGGTATTCCACTTCCGCTTCAGCCAGGGCCGAACCGCAGTCGAAGCACCAGTTGACCGGTTTCAGGCCGCGGTACACATAGCCATTTTCCAGGATGGCGCCGAGCGCGCGCAGCTCATCGGCTTCATTGCCGAAGGCCATGGTCAGGTACGGGTTGTTCCATTCGCCCAGCACGCCGAGGCGGATGAAGTCTTTTCTTTGCAGGTCGATCTGTTCATTGGCGTAAGCGCGTGCCTTCGACTGCACTTCGGCCACTGGCAGGTTCTTGCCGTATTTCTTTTCGATCTGGATCTCGATCGGCATGCCGTGGCAATCCCAGCCCGGCACGTAAGGCGCATCGAAGCCGGCCATGTTGCGGGCCTTGACGATCATGTCCTTGAGGATCTTGTTGACGGCGTGGCCCAGGTGGATCTCGCCGTTGGCGTAGGGCGGGCCGTCATGCAGGATGAATTTCGGGCGGCCCTTGGACGCTTTGCGGATCCGTTCGTAGACTTTCTTTTCTTGCCACTGCTTGACCCATTGCGGCTCGCGTTTGGCGAGGTCGCCGCGCATCGGGAAGGGCGTCTCGGTCATGTTGACCGGGTATTTGCTTTGCGGTTTGCCTTGCGGTTTCGCCGGTTTATTGTTTTCTGGTTTGCTGGTCTGGTCGGACATAATTTTCTTCAGTGGAATTCTGTGGAGCCGGCGTAAACGCAGGCAAGACGCGAGGAACTGCGGACAGCCTCAAATTCGGTCGGTAGCCGAAACCGCCGACATGTCGTGCTGTCCATGCTGGCGGAAATACGCGCGTGCATTGCTGACATCGCGCGTAATCGCGGCGGTCAGGGTCGGCAAGTCGACATATTTCTCTTCGTCGCGCAGTTTTTGCAAAAACTCGACCTGTATCAGCTTGCCGTAGCAATCGCCGGTAAAGTCGAGGATATAGCTTTCCAGCAGGACCCGGCCGCTGTCGTCCACGGTGGGGCGGATGCCGATGCTGGCGACCGCCGGCAAAGGCTGGTCGGCCAGGCCATGGACGTTGACCACGAAGATGCCGGACAGCGCAGGCAGCTTGTGGTTGACGCGCAGGTTCAGGGTCGGGAAGCCGATGGTGCGGCCGAGCTTCTTGCCATGCACCACGTGGCCTGAGATGGAGTACGGATGGCCCAGCAGCGCCCGTGCGTGGCTGAAATCGCCGGCCGCCAGCGCCGCGCGCACCGCCGATGACGATACCCGCGCACCGTCGTTCATGACGGTCGGCAGGGTCTCGACCCGGAAGCCGTATTTCTTGCCGGCCTCGATCAAGGTCGCGATATTGCCGGCGCGGCGGGCGCCGAAGCAGAAATCTTCGCCGACCATCAGCCATTTCACATGCAAGCCTTCGACCAGCACTTTCTCGATGAAATCCTGGGGCGACATGGCGGCAAAGCTGGCGTTGAAGTGTTCGACGATCACGCGGTCTATGCCAGCCTGGGACAGCGACTGCAGCTTGTCGCGCAGGTTGGCGACGCGGGTCGGCATATTGCCCGGCTGGCCGGCGCGCTGCGCAAAAAATTCGCGCGGGTGCGGCTCGAATGTCATTACCGCGGCGTCCAGCCCCAGTTCGGTGGCGGCCTTGCGGACGTGCGCGAGCAGCACCTGGTGGCCGCGATGCACGCCGTCAAAGTTGCCGATAGTGAGCGCGCAAGGGGCGCGCGATTCGGCGTTGGGAAGTCCGCGAAATACCTTCATTGAAGTGACCGGAATATTTATTGCCAAAACCCTGCATTATAAATGCTTTCGGCGTCTTCCCCCTGCACGGAAGTCGAACCGCGGCGGATTGCACGATTTTTAATTGATAAAACAGCCATTTTATTGAATTTTGGATACCGAATCGGGAAGCCAGGATCGCCATGGCCAAAAAAAATCGCCCCGCAGGGCGATTCTTTAATCAGGCTGGCTGGCCTGGTTTGGCTCAAGCCGGCTTGTTGCCGCCCAACAGGCCGCCCAGCAAGCCAGCCAGGTCGACGCCGCCTGGAGCAGGCGTAGCCTCGCCATGCGGTGTCAGTCCGTTTACCAGGCCGGGCAGGATTTCCGACAAGTGGCCGGCTGCTTCGCTCGGCGTAATGCCGGCCGCTTGCGCCAGTTCTTGCAGGTGGCCGCCGCCCAGTGCCTGTTGTACCTGATCCGGCGAAATCGCCTGGTTCTGTCCGTTGCCTACCCACGACTGGGCAACCTGGCCCAGGCCGGCGCCTTCAAACGCGCTGAGCAAGCCGCCCAGGCCGCCGGCCGCGCCGCCGGCTCCGCCTTGCTTGGTCAGCATGCCGATTGCAGCCTGGATCAGCAGGGCTTTAGGATCGTTCGCTTGCTGTTGGCCGCCACCGATTGCGCCAAGTACCGAATCCAGCAGTCCCATAATATTCTCCTGAGTAAATAATGCGATAAGCCATCAAGGCAAGTTGTTGCTTCGCGGGGAAGCAGTCGAGAAAGTCAATCTTACAACGCAGCAAGAGCTTTGAGTAGCCGAGCAACTGAAAACGATTGTGTCTTGACAGCGTTAACCATTCTAGCCAGGGTTTTTATTTTTGCTTAGAACAAATTGGAGGATCGATAGCAACTGGCTACATTTCGCCCCAGATCGCATTGATCGCCGCCAGCGCCGCCAGGCCGGCGGTTTCGGTGCGCAGGATCCGTGGTCCCATCGACAACATCAGCGCGCCCTGGCTGCAGGCCAGGTTTTCTTCCGCTTCCGTGAACCCGCCTTCCGGGCCGATCAGCAGCGCCAGCGCCTGCGGCGGCTGGTGGCGCGCCCAGTCGGACAGCGATTGTTCGCCGCGCGGCGACAGCAGGATGCGCTTGTGCAGGTCCTGCTGCTGCGCCCAGTCATTGAACGGGCTGAGGGTGGACAAGGTAGGCAGTCGGTTGCGGCCGCTCTGTTCGGCCGCGGCGACGATCACCGCTTGCCAGTGGTTCTGTTTTTTCTCGGCGCGCTCGTTGTTGAGGCGCACCACGCAACGCTGCGCCGCCAGCGGCTGGATTGCCGCGACCCCCAGTTCGACGGCTTTTTCGATGATCCAGTCGAGCTTCGACGATTCCGGCAGCGCCTGGGCCAGCGTGATCGCATACGGCAGCTCCGCCTCGCGCGGCGAAAAAGTCTTGATCTCGACGCCGACGCGTTTTTTTTCAATGCTGCTGATGGTGGCGGTGTATTCGCCGCCTTCGCCGTTGAACAGCGTGACGGGCGCGGCCGGTCCTAGCCGCAGCACCAGCAGGTGATGGGCGACGGCTTCCGGCAGCACCAGCTGCTGGCCGATTTCGAGCGGGGTAGGGACGTAAAAGCGAGGCACGGAAAATCCTTGATCAATAAGTCATGCAGGCGGCGTTCAACAAGCCCAGGCCAAGACTTACTGTACCAAGAAAGACGCCGGATGCGATCTTGTTTTCAGGAATATCGGCCAGCAGCGTCGGCAGCAGCAGCTTGACGATCAGGAAAGCCAGCAGCTGCACCACCAGGGCCACCACGCCCCACACCAGCATGTCGAGCAGGCTGACGCTGTTCGCGATGGCCGACGCCAGGGCGGCGATATATCCGAGCAGGGCGCCGGCCAGGCTGGCGGCTGCCGCGTGGTTGCCGGCACGGATCAGGCGCAGTTCGTGATAGGGCGTGATGAAAATATACACCACGAAAAATATCGCTGCCAGCAGCAGCGCGAGTCCGAAGTGAGACAGGAAGGCCGGCAGGCCGACGGGGAGAAAGTTCATGAGATCAGTGCTCCTGGTATCGAAGGGGAGGGAACGTGGTTCAAATTTGCGGGTTGATCGTCAGTCGACAAAATAGTGCGGCACAAAGCGGCTGGTGTCCTTGGTGATCAGCGACACGTCTTCGCGGATGCCGATGCCGGCCGGGGTGTCGCCTACCACCCAGGAGCCGACCGAGGTGTAGGCCGGCGTGATGCCGTCGTCGAATTTCGGCTGTGCCGCAAAAGCCTGGTAGATGTAACCCTCGGCGCCGTATTGGCCCGGCTGGTGGTGGACTTCGCCGCCGGCATAGATGGTGATGTTTTCGCCTTCGCGCGAATACAGCGGCTTCTTCACAAAATCGCCGCTGATGCGCCAGGCATCGAAAAACGCCGGCAGCAAGTTGGGGTGGCCGGGAAACAGTTCCCACAGCACCGGCAGGATGGCCTTGTTGGACAGCACCATCTTCCAGGCCGGTTCGATCAGGCGCAGCGGCCGCGCCAGCAGGTGTTCGGCAAACGCTTCGCGGCACAGCCATTCCCACGGATAAAGCTTGAAAAGATTGTCAATCTTCAGGTCGAAGTCGTCGACAAATTCCGCGTGCCGGTCGTCCCAGCCGATTTGTTCGATGGCCAGCTGCTTGGTGGCGAAACCGGCCTGGATCGCGGTGTCGCGCAGGTAAGCCAGGTTGCCTTCGTCTTCCTCATGGCCGCCGATGCAGGCGAAGTGCAGCAAGCCTTTGCTGTGATGGTCGCGGGCCAGGATTTGCCACTGGGCGATCAGTTTTTCATGGAGGGAGTTGAACTGGTCCGCTTGCGGGAATACGTCTTGCAGCCAATACCATTGGGCCACGCTAGATTCCACCAGGCCGGTCGGGGTATCGGCGTTGTACTCCAGCATTTTGGGCGGGTTGCGGCCGTCCCAGGACAGGTCGAAGCGTCCGTACAGGGAAAATTCCTTGTCGCGCCAGCTTTCTTCGACCAGCGCCCAGAACGGCTGCGGAATGGCGAACTGTTCCAGCCGTTCGTGCGCGATCACATGCTCGACCGCCTGCAGCGCCATCTGGTGCAATTCGCTGGTGGCGTCTTCGACCGCATCGATCTGCGCCGCGGTGAAGCGGTAGGCGTAGCGCTCGTCCCAGTACAGGTCGTCGATCGAGTGATAGGTGAAGCCGAGCGATTCGAATTGTTCTTGCCAGTTGCTGCGCGGCGTCAGGCTTTCGCGGATCATGTTCAGCCGCCGGCGGAGGAGATGTGGGCGCCGCCGAAGCCGCCGCGCGACACGCTGCGGCCGACCGAGTGGTTGCTCTCGCCGCCGCTGCCGGCCAGGCCAAAACTGTTGCCGCCGCTGCGCGCGCTGCGTTGCGCGCTCGCGCGTTCACCTTCGTCGTAGCTGGGACCGTAGTAGCGGCCGTAATAAGCGCCGCCGTGGCTGCCACCAGAGCTGCCGCCCGATGCCGGCTGGCACAGTTCGGGGCGCCCCCAGTCTTTCTTGCAATCGTCCTGGCTGGCGTATTCGTCGCGCGCCTGTCGTGGACTGCAGCCCGCGATCAGCGCCGAGGCCGCCAGCACCAGCGGCACGGCGCGGCTCTTGCGGGCCGACGGCGCTGCAGTTTCAGGGATTTGCTTCAAAAGACCGGTGGTTGGCAAGACGCTCTCCATATCAGGCAACGATGAATTTGCAGCAATAAACTAGGCGCCCAGATTCTGCACGAAATTGGGTAAGGCGAATAGTGCCGAATGGACATTTTCGTTGTAGTACTGGAGTTCGCCCAGTGCTCTTTCCCGCAAGCGGCTTGCTATTGCCCGGCTGTCCAGCTGCAGCGGATCGAGGCTGTCGCTGGCAATCGCCATGCCCCATAGCGCGCCGTACAGCGGCACGTGCACGGTATAGGGATGGACCTTGCTGAAGACGCTGTTGAGACGTTGGCGCAGCAGGGCGAATCGTTGCGGATGGTGGAACGGGCTGCCCAGGTGCATGACCAGTGCGCCGCCTGGGTTGAGCAAGGCGCGGCAGGCATGCAGGAATCCAGAGGTATAGCAATCGGCTGCCAGCGCGCCGCCGCCGGCGCCTTGCGGATCGGTCAGGTCAAGCAGGATCAGGTCGTAACGCTGGCCGGCTGCGGCGGCGCTCGCCGCTTGCTGTACGTAGGCAAAACCGTCCTCGGCGACATGGCGCAGCCGCGGGTCGTCCAGCGCACCCCGATGGACCGAGTGCAGGTGCTGGCGCGCAGCCTGGACCACCGCGGGGTCGATTTCGCACAAGGTGACCTGCTCTATCGACGGATGCTTGAGCAGTTCTTCGCTGCTGCCGCCGTCGCCGCCGCCGACGATCAGGGCGCGGCGCGGGCGCGGATGGCTGAGCGCGGCCGGATGGACCAGGCATTCGTGATAGAAAAATTCGTCGCGCTCGGAAGTCATGTAGGCGCCGTCCAGCCGCATCACTTTGCCGAACTCGGCGGAATCGGCGATTTCTATGCGCTGGAACGGCGACTGCACCTGCACCAGCGGCGGCGCCAGCTGCGTGCCGTAGGCGGTGTGCGGCGTGAGCTGCTCCAGCGCCAGGGTCTGGTCGTCGGCGCCGCTGCCGCGCTGCAGGCGGTGGATTTGCCAGCGCGCCGGCGCCAGGCCGGCGACCAGGGCGTCCAGCAAGCCGCTGGCCTTGGCGCTGTTGTCTTCCGTGAAATTGCAGACATACACATCCAGGGTCACCGCCTGGCGCTCGGGCCAGGTATGGATCGCCAGGTGCGATTCGGCCAGCAGCAGGGCGCAGGTGACGCCGGCGGCGCTGCCGTCGGCGGCCTGGAACGGATGGAATTTTTCGCCGACCACGGTCAGCCCCGAACGCAGGGTGTGTTCCATCACGAACTCGCGCAGCCGGATCGGGTCTAGCAATAAGCCCGGAGGGCAGCGGCAGTCGTAGCAGTCGGCCGTCAGATGTAAACCTTGCATGGTGCGATCAATGGAAAAATACTGGGGACAGGTGATTGGATATGGAAATCGCAACAAAATAATGCGATCGGGCTTCGCTAAGGCCGCGCGCTTCATGCGGTGCGGCAGCATTTTACCGTCACGGCGCAGCAGAGATGAGCCGATTTGAACCGGAATCGACTGCATTTTGGTAAAATATCGGCCTTTGCGGGCTGTTTCGCTGCTTTTCGCCCGCCAACTGCTTTCCAACCGATCTTCAACTGCTGCCTACCTGCTCACACCATGACTTCCACACTCCCGACTACCAAGATGGCCAATGCAATCCGCGCGCTGGCAATGGACGCTGTACAGAAAGCCAACTCCGGCCATCCCGGCATGCCGATGGGCATGGCGGAAATCGCAGTCGCCTTGTGGGCCAAGCACTACCGTCACAACCCGGCCAATCCGCACTGGTTCAACCGCGACCGGTTTGTGTTGTCGAACGGTCATGGTTCGATGCTGCAATACGCCTTGCTGCACCTGACCGGCTACGACCTGCCGATGGAAGAGCTGCGCAATTTCCGCCAGATGCATTCGAAGACGCCGGGACATCCTGAAGTCGACGTCACGCCAGGCATAGAAACCACCACCGGTCCGCTCGGCCAGGGCCTGACCAATGCGGTCGGCATGGCGCTGGCGGAGCGGCTGCTGTCGGCGGAATTCAACCGCGCCAATTTCCCGGTGGTCGACCATTACACCTACACGTTCGTCGGCGACGGCTGCCTGATGGAAGGCATTTCGCACGAAGCCTGTTCGCTGGCCGGCACGCTGCGCCTGTCGAAACTGATCGCGCTCTACGATGACAACGGCATCTCGATCGACGGCCACGTCGAAGGCTGGTTCAAGGACGACACCCCGATGCGTTTCGAAGCCTACGGCTGGAACGTGATCCGCGCCGTCGACGGCCACAATGTGGAAGCCGTCAGCGCCGCCATCCATCAAGCCAAGCTGTCCGACAAGCCGACCCTGATCTGCTGCAAGACCGTGATCGGCAAGGGTTCGCCGAACCTGGCCGGCACCGACAAGGTGCACGGCGCGGCATTGGGCGACAAGGAAATCGCCGCCGTGCGCGAAGCCCTGGGCTGGCCTTACGCGCCGTTTGAAATCCCGGAAGATGTCTACGCCGCCTGGGACGCCAAGTCGCAAGGCAAGCAGTTCGAAGGCGACTGGAACGCGCTGTTCGCCGCCTACGCTGCCGAGTACCCGCAGCAGGCCGCTGAATTCACGCGCCGCATGAAGGGTGAGCTGCCGGGCAATTTTGAACAGACCGTGAGCGACTATGTCGCCAGCTGCGTCGCCAAGAAAGAAACCATCGCGACCCGCAAAGCCAGCCAGAACGCGATCCAGGCGCTGGCGCCGGTGCTGCCGGAATTCCTCGGCGGTTCGGCCGACCTGACCGGCTCCAACCTGACCAACTGGAAGGAATCGGTGCCAGTCCGGGCCGACCAGCCGGGCAACCACATCAATTACGGCGTGCGCGAATTCGGCATGAGCGCCATGATCAACGGCATCGCCCTGCACGGCGGCTACATCCCGTTCGGCGCTACCTTCCTGACCTTCTCCGACTACAGCCGCAATGCATTGCGCATGGCGGCGCTGATGAAGATCCGTTCGATCTTCGTGTTCACCCATGATTCGATCGGCCTGGGCGAAGACGGCCCGACCCACCAGTCGGTCGAACACGTGTCGAGCCTGCGCCTGATTCCGCAGCTGGACAACTGGCGTCCATGCGACACGGTTGAATCGGCGGTAGCATGGGAGCAGGCGGTGAAACGCAAGAACGGTCCAAGCACGCTGATTTTCTCGCGCCAGAACCTGCAATACCAGGAACGCGATGCGGCGCAGATCGCCGCCATCAAGCGCGGCGCTTACATCCTGAAAGATGCGCCGGACGCCAAGGCGATCCTGATCGCCACCGGCTCCGAAGTGGAACTGGCGATGCAATCCGCGGCAGCGCTGGCGCAGGAAGGCATTGCAGTGCGCGTGGTGTCCATGCCTTGCGCCGATGTCTTCGACCGCCAGGAAGCGGCCTACAAGGCCAGCGTATTGCAGCGCGGCTTGCCGCGCGTGGCTATCGAAGCGGGCGTGACTGCGTTCTGGCACAAGTATGTCGGCCTGGAAGGCGCTGTGGTCGGCATCGACACCTTCGGCGAATCGGCTCCGGCTCCGGTGCTGTTCAAGCATTTCGGCTTCACCGTTGAAAACGTCGTCGCCAAGACCAAGTTGATACTGGCATGAATGTAAGAGAAGCCAAGAGAGCCAAGGGTCTCGACGTCACCAACATCGTTGGCGATGTCGTCATCCGCCGCGCCACGGTCGCCGATGCGCCCGTGATCGCGGCAGTGCGCATCGACAGCTGGCGCGCCACTTACCGCGGCATCATTCCGGACGCCTACCTGGACGGCATGAAGGTTGAAGACAGCACCGCCATCTGGAGCCGCATCCTGTCGGCGACGTCGAGTGCGGCCAATGTGTTCGTGGCCGAAGTCGATGGCGAGGTGCTCGGGTTTGCGGCTGGCATGACGCTCAAGGAAGCCAGGCTCGGCTACGACTCCGAGCTGACCGCGATCTACCTGGAGCCGTCGGTGCAGCGCGCCGGCATCGGCCGCCGCCTGGTGGCTCACGTGGCGGCAACGCTGGCCAGCGCCGGCGCCAACAACATGCTGGTGTGGGTGCTGGCGGAAAACCGCCCGGCGCGGCAGTTTTACGAAATGCTGGGCGCCGAGCTGCTGGTGGAGCAGCCGTTCAGCTGGGACGGCCTGGATTTGCAGGAAGCCGGCTATGGCTGGCGTACTATCAGGGTCAATTGAAACGTTAGTGATGTAATTGCAATAAATTTATTGTTAATACCTTAGGAGAGAACCATGACTATTCGCGTCGCCATCAATGGCTATGGCCGCATCGGCCGCAACATCCTTCGCGCCCATTACGAAGGCGGCAAAAAGCATGACATCGAGATCGTCGCCATCAACGACCTCGGCGACTCAAAAACCAATGCCCACCTGACCCAGTACGATACCGCCCACGGCAAGTTCCCTGGCACGGTCACGGTCGACGGCGATTTCATCGTGGTCAACGGCGACCGCATCAAGGTGCTGGCGCAGCGCAACCCGGCCGAACTGCCATGGGGCGAGCTGGGCGTCGACGTCGTGCTGGAATGCACCGGCTTCTTCACCACCAAGGAAAAGGCCAGCGCCCACATCAAGGGCGGCGCCAAGAAAGTCATCATCTCGGCGCCTGGCGGCAAGGATGTCGACGCCACCGTCGTGTTCGGCGTCAACCACGGCGTGCTGAAAGCCAGCGACACCGTGATCTCCAACGCTTCCTGCACCACCAACTGCCTGGCGCCGCTGGTCAAGCCGCTGAACGACAAGATCGGCGTGCTGAACGGCCTGATGACGACCGTCCACTCCTACACCAACGACCAGGTGCTGACCGACGTCTATCACGAAGACCTGCGCCGCGCCCGTTCCGCCACCATGAGCATGATCCCGGCCAAGACCGGCGCTGCCGCAGCGGTCGGCCTGGTGCTGCCTGAACTGAACGGCAAGCTGGACGGTTTCGCGATCCGCGTGCCGACCATCAACGTTTCGCTGGTCGACCTGTCGTTCGTCGCCGCGCGCGACACCACTGTCGACGAAGTCAACGCGATCATGAAGGATGCGTCGGAAAACGGCGCCTTGAAGGGCTTGCTGACTTACAACGTCGAACCGCTGGTGTCGGTCGATTTCAACCACAACCCGGCTTCGTCGAACTTCGACTCCACGCTGACCAAGGTTTCCGGCCGCCTGGTGAAGGTATCGAGCTGGTACGACAACGAGTGGGGTTTCTCGAACCGCATGCTGGACACCACGGTTGCGCTGGTGAACGCCAAGTAAGACCTTGGTTTTGTTTGCATGATGAAAACGCCCCGCTCATTAACTGAGCGGGGCGTTTTTGCTTAGGATGGGGCATTCTTCCTACCGCATCTTTATGTCCGGCTGCGCGGTTGCGGTATATTGGCTTATGTTGCAAATGATCTAACTTGATCCGAGAGCCCGCATGATATCCAGCACACGCAGCCAGGGAGATTTTGAAACGATTGCACGTTCAATGATTCCCTCCGACCTGGAAGTCCTGAGGGCTTTGCTGGAGTCGGAGAGGATACCGGCGTTTGTCGTCGATGGCGGCATCAACCAGGTGTATTCCCTGCTGGCGGTCGCTACCGGCGGGGCGCGCTTGCAGGTGGCGTCCGAACATGTAGAGGCGGCCAGGCAGATCCTGGCGGTTTTCGAGTCCGGGCAGCTGACGCTGGACGACAAGATCATCGGTGAAGAGCGCGCTGCGCCGCCGGACAAGCGCAGGGGCCGCGCCCTTGCCACCATGCTCATGAAATTGCTGGGTATCGTTTGAATCCCTGTTTTTCATGAACCGGCGGTCTTGAAAGTCTCGGCCCACAATTGTTTCACTACCGAGATCTCCGTGGCGATGCGGCTTGCCGCCACGCGCGCCCGTTCCTCTCCCTGCAAGCGGCCCTGGTGCTGCAGCTTGCGGAAAGTCCGGTAAGCGTCCGCTACCGCGTTAGCCAGGCCCCCATCAATCAGTCCGAGTTCGCCGCACAGTTTCAGCAAGGCGATATTGCCGATGTCGGCCGTCAGCTGCGGGTAGGCGGCGGCATGGCGCAGGATCAGGAATTGCACCAGGAATTCGATGTCGATCATGCCGCCGGCGTCGTGCTTGAGGTCGAAACGGTCGCTGCGGTTGGGATGGGCGTCGCGCATTTTCTGGCGCATTTCCAGTACTTCGCTTTGCAGCTTGGCGGCGTCGCGCTGCTGGCTTAGCACTTCCACCCGCAGGGTTTCGAAGCGTTCGCCGATCGCGGCGTCGCCGGCGCAGAAGCGGGCCCGGGTCAGAGCCTGGTGCTCCCACAGCCAGGCTGATTCGCGCTGGTATTTCTCGAATTTGCCGAACGACGATACCAGCAGGCCGCTGGCGCCGTCGGGGCGCAATGCGATGTCGATGTCGAACAGGATGCCGGCCGGCGTATGGCTGGTCATCCAGGTGATGAAGCGCTGCGCCAGCTTGGCGTACAGGGCAGGGCCATCCTGGTCCTCGTCCTCATACAGGAACACCACGTCGAGGTCGGAAACATAACCGAGCTCCTTGCCGCCCAGCTTGCCGTAGGCGATCACGGTGAACAGCGGCGTCTCGCGGTGGCGGCCGGGCATCATGTTCCAGATCGCCTGCACGGTGGCGGCGACCAGGATGTCAGCCAGGATGGAAAGGTGGTCGGCCAGCGCTTCGACGCTGAGCACGCCCTCCAGGTCTTGCGCCAGCAGGCGGAACTGCTGGGCGTGGTGCATTTCGCGCAGGATGTCCATCTGCCGTTCGGTGTCGCCCGGAGCGGTGTCGAGCTGGCGCTTGCATTCCTGGGCGAACACCGGCCAGTCCGGCGCCGCGTTCAGGCTGCGCGGGTCCAGCAGCTCGTCCAGCAGGATCGGGTGCTGGGTCAGGTATTTGGCGGCCCAGTCGCTGGCGCTGATCATGCGGATCACGCGATGCAGGGTGGCCGGATATTCGGTCAGCAGCGCCAGGTAGGCGGCGCGGCGCACGATCGCCTCCAGGAAATCCAGCAGGCGGTTGAGGGTGGGCAGGTGGCGCTCGGGTTCGGGGATGGCGGCCACTACCGGCAGCGCTGCGTTGACCAGCGCCAGCAGGCGAGCGCGGCTGGCGGCCGGCAGGTTTTGCACGCGGGTCGATTGCCAGGTGGTGACCAGCCGCTGCGCCGCCGCCGAGGCGTCCGAGAAGCCGCAATGGGTCAGCACCAGGGCAATCGTTTCGCGGCTGTCGGTTTCACTCAGCGTATGCAAGGGATTGTCGCAGTCATCCCAGTCTTGCTGGCTGGGGCGGCTGTGCTGCTTGTCCTTGAAGATGTCGTCGAACTGGGTGTCAACCAGGGTCCGGTGCTTGTCGAGTTCCCGCATCAACGAGGCGACGTCGGCGAAACCCATGGCCTGGGCGATGATCAGGCAGTCGGCGCCGTTGGTGGGGAAGGTATGGGTTTGCGCATCGTCCAGGTATTGCAGCCGGTGCTCCAGGTTGCGCAGGAAATCGTAGGCTGCCAGGAGCTTGTCCACCACCGCGGCGTCCAGCAGGTTCTTGGCCGCCAAGGTGCGCAGGGTGGCGCGGGTCGAGCGGTCGCGCAGATCGCAATCGCGGCCGCCGCGGATCAGCTGGAACACCTGCGCCAGGAATTCGATTTCACGGATGCCGCCGCGTCCCAGCTTGACGTTGTTGCTGCGCTCGGGATGCAGCGCTTCCAGGCGTTTTACTTCCGAACGGATTTGCGCGTGCATGGAGCGCATGGCGTCGATGGAGCCGTAGTCCAGGTAGCGCCGGAACACGAACGGGCGGCTGATGTCGGCCAGGGTAGCGATGTCTTCCGGCCGTCCGGTCAGGGCGCGCGCCTTGCACCAGGCATAACGTTCCCATTCCCGGCCCTGGGTCACCAGGTAAGTCTCGACCATGTTGAAGCTGGCCACCAGCGGCCCCGAAGCGCCGTTCGGCCGCAGCGCCATGTCGACCCGGAAGGTGAAGCCGTCTTCAGTGATCTCGGACAATGCGCCTATCAGTTTCTTGCCGAGGCGGGTGAAGAATTCATGGTTCGACAACGAACGCTGCTCAGCGCTTGTGGTTTGCGTGTCGCCGTCTTCCGCATAGGTGAAGATCAGGTCGATATCGGAAGAAACATTGAGTTCGCAGCCGCCCAGCTTGCCCATGCCCAGCACCAGCAATTCCTGCGGCTGGCCCGATTCTTCGCCCAGCGGCGTGCCGTGCAGCGCCACCAGGTCGGCGGTCAACGCCGCCAGGTGGGTTTGCACTGCAAATTCGGCAAAAGTGGTAATGGCGCTGACCACTTCATCCAGGTCGGCCAGCCCGCGCAAATCGCGTTCGATCAGGGTGCACACCAGCAGGTTGCGCAGGCGGCGCATGGCGCGCGGTAACGGCATGCCGGAATCTGTTTCTTTTTGTAATAAGTGCTTAAGCAGCGCCTGGTCGACGGTTAATCTTGTCAACGGCTTGGCCAGTTCTGCGACCTGCCCGGCGCGTCCTGCTTCGGCATTCACCCAGCGCGCAAAATAACGCGAGGCGGCGGTGCTGCTTATTAGAGATGGGGTCACGGGGATAGGATCAGGGATTGAAGGGTAAATGGCGCAAAATTCAAAGAAAATAGCAGGGGTTTCGACGGCCTTTTTGTTTTTTTAGCCATGCGCGGGCATGATCCATGCGAACATATGGCTTGGCGGCTTGTCGAACATCAACAGCTTGCCACTCTGGAAACACCCGGATGCAGCCGATTTATTTTACTTCCTATCCCTGCTCAGTTGGGGGACAGAGTAACAGGCCCTAGCCGCTGTCTCACAATGATTAATTTTACCCATTCTGATTGATGTTGGAAGAACAAGCAAAAATCCCGCCGCCGGCCAGCAAGCTTGAAATCTGCTGGCGCGCCGGGATCGCCACCTATAGACACGTTAACCTGGTCACCCACCATTTGCTGGGAGCCTTGCTGACGCTGGTGGTGGTGGCGTATTTCCTGTTTTGCGGACTGTTCCTGGGTTTGCGTTATGTAGTGCTGCCGAACGTCGGCTACTACAAGGCCGAGGTCGAGCATATCGTCAGCAAGACGGTCGGCAATCCGATTTCGATCGGCGCGATCCAGGCATCCTGGCATGGCTTGCAGCCGCGCCTGGTGCTGGACAACGTCGTGGTGCACGACAAGGGCGGCCAGCCGGCGCTGACCCTGCCGCAGGTGGCGGCCACCGTTTCCTGGCGTTCGGCGCTGGTGGGGGCGGTGCGGCTGGCTTCGCTGGAGATCAGCAAGCCCGATTTGCAAATCGAGCGCGATGTCCAGGGCAACTTGTTCATTGCCGGCATCCTGGTCAACTCCAAGCAGGAAAACGACGGCGCCGGCGCCGAATGGCTGCTGGCCCAGCGCAAGATAGTGATCCGCGGCGGCCAGGTGCGCTGGCGCGACGACCTGCGCAAGGCGCCGGAACTGGTCCTCTCCAATATCGACCTGGTGCTGCAAAACCGCTGGCGCCGCCACCAGTTGTCGGCGCGGGCGACGCCGCCCGCCTCATTTGCGGCGCCGCTGGATCTGCGGGCCGATTTTGTCCATCCTGTATTTACCCACAAGACCGCCGATTTCAAGCGCTGGACCGGCACCCTCTACGCTAACCTGCACGATGCCGACCTGACGGTGTGGAAGCCTTATTTCGATTATCCCTTCGAGATCAGCCAGGGCAAGGGCGAGGTGCAAGCCTGGCTTGACCTGGACCATGCCAAGGTCAGCAACTTTACCGCCGACCTGGAACTGAACGACCTGGCCATGCAGCTGCGGCCCGACCTGCAGCCGCTCAGCCTGGCGAACATCAGTGGACGCATTTCCGCGCATGAAGAACTGGGGTCGGCGCCGCAAGATGGCGCGCCGACCTTCGGCGCCAACGGCCATGCCGTAACGCTCACCGATTTTTCCCTGAAAACCGCAGACGGCCTGAGCCTGCCGCGCACCACCATCAGCGAATCCTATGCGCCGGCGCGCGGCAAACAAGCGGAAAAATACAGCTTGCAAGCCAAACAGCTGGATTTGCAGACAGTGGCGAGTTTCGCCCAGCGCTTGCCGCTGACGGCGGCGCAGATCAAGATGATTGACGATTTTGCGCCGCGCGGCCAGTTGCGCGATTTTTCCGCGCAGTGGCAGGGCGCCTATCCGGCAATTTCGTCGTACAGCGCCAAAGGCCGGTTCGAGGGCTTGACCATCAGCGCCCAGGCGCCGCGCGCGGCGCAGCCTAAGACCGCCAGCCAGCCGGCGCAGGCCGCGGTGCCTGGCATTCCCGGGATCGAGAACCTGAGCGGCAGCGTCGACGCTAACCAGGACGGCGGCAGCGTCATCCTGAAATCGGAAAAGACCCAGCTGGAATTGCCCGGCTTCTTCGATGCGCCGCTGCTGCCCTTCGACAAGCTCGACATGCAGGCGCGCTGGCATTTCCAGCAAAAGAACGTGCTGCTGCAGATCGACAGCATGGATTTTGTCCAGGACGGCCTGGTTGGATCGCTGTCGGGCACGCATCTGCTGCCGTTGCAAGACCGCCACGGCGTCGCGCTGGGGGTGATCGACATGACCGGCAGCATCAGCGAGTTCGACCTCAAGAAGATCGGCACCTACCTGCCGCTGCATACTCCCGAGCATTTGCGCAACTGGCTGGTCGGCGCACTCAAGGAGGGCAAGGCAAAAGACGTGACGATCAGGCTCAAGGGCGACCTGGCCGATTTCCCGTTCCACACCGACACCGCGAACGCTAAACCGAAAGGCGAATTCAGCGTCGCCGGCAAAATAGAAAACGGCACGCTGGAATACGATCCCTCCCACGTCGGCCAGGACGGCAAGCAGCCCCTGTGGCCGCTGCTGGAAAAGATCGAGGGCACGTTTGCGGTGGACCGCACGCGCTTGCAGATCAAAGCCGCCAGCGCGCAGACCTCGGCTGTGACGGTGAGCGACGTGACGGCGACGGTGCCGGACCTGTCGTCGCATGACGAGATGCTGCTGATCGACGGCACCGCCGCCGGCGCCTTGCAGAATTTCGTGCAGTTCACCAACAACAGTCCGGTGCTGCACTGGATCGACGGTTTCACCAGCGAATCGCAAGGCAAGGGCAACGCCAAGCTGCAGCTGAACCTGCAGCTGCCGCTGGCCCATGTGATCGACGCCAAGGTCACCGGCGTGCTGCAATTCCAGAACAACGATGTGGTCTTGCAAAAGATCATCCCGCCTATCGCTAACGCTACCGGCCAGCTTGAGTTCAATGAAAAAGGCTTCAACCTGAACGGCATCAAAGGCAGCCTGCTGGGCGGCCCGGTGCAGGCCAGCGGCGGCACCCAGCCTGATCGCCAGACACTGATCAAGATCGAGGGCAGCGCCGGCGCCGACGGCTTGCGCGCCATGTATCCGGCGGCGGCGATGCAAAAGCTGCTGTCGCACGCCAGCGGCAGCAGCCGCTATACCGCCACCGTGGCGGTCCGCGACCATCATCCTGAGCTGGTGGTCGAATCCAGCCTGCAAGGCATCGGGCTGGATTTTCCGGAACCCTTGCGCAAGAGCGCCGGTGAAGCGATGCCGCTCAAGTTCGAGTGGCTGGGCGTAGCCTCCGACGATGCGGCGATAGCGCGCGACGAACTCAAGCTGACACTGGGATCGGCCATCGTTGCGCGTTACCAGCGGCAGAAGCCGCTCGGCAAGAACGCCACCGAGAACGGCAAACCGGCCGACTGGAAAATCCTGCGCGGCGGCATCGGCATCAATGCGCCGGCGCCGGACCCGGACAGCGGACTGGCGATCAACATGAACGCCAAGACCTTGAATGTCGACGCCTGGAACAACCTGGCCGGCGCCTTGAACGAAGACGGCGCCGCCAAGACCGGCGAGGAAACGCCCCTGACCGGCCTGGCGCAGTATGCGGAACCGAACCTGGTGTCGGTCAAGGCCGGCCAGCTGGTCCTGCTGGGCAAGACGCTGGATAACGTGGTGCTGGGCGCCACCCATCAGAAAAACGCCTGGCAGGTCAACATCGATTCCAGGCAGGCTTCGGGCTACGTCACCTGGAACGCTTCGCCCTCCGGCCGCGGCCTGGGCAAGGTGACCGCGCGCTTGTCTTCGCTGATCATTCCGCAAGGCGGCGAGACGGATGTCGGCGACGTGCTGGAAGGCAAGAGCGGCTCTACCCAGATTCCGGGGCTGGACATCATCGCCGAGGATTTCCAGCTGCTCGGCAAGAAGCTCGGACGGCTTGAGCTGAACGCCAACAATGTGCGCGCCAATGTCGGCAACGAATGGCGCATCCATAAGCTGTCGATCAAGAATCCCGATGCGGAACTGAAGGCCGACGGCAAATGGACCACCGTCAACGGCGACAACACCACCAGCCTGACCTACGCCATGGATATCGCCGACGCCGGCAAGCTGCTGGACCGCTTCGGTTTTGTACATGTGCTGCGGGCCGCCAAGGGACGCATGGATGGCGAAGTCAGCTGGAAGGGTTTGCCGTTTACCATGGACATCCCGTCGCTGTCCGGCCAGATCAACCTGGACATGGCGGCCGGCCAGTTCCTGAAGGTCGACCCCGGCGCCGCCAAGTTGCTCGGCGTGCTCAGCCTGCAATCGCTGCCGCGCCGCCTGACCCTGGATTTCCGCGATATTTTCTCTGAAGGTTTCGCTTTCGACAGCGTGGTCGGCACCGCCTCGATCACCCAGGGCAAGGCGCATACCGACAATTTCAAGATGCGCGGCGTGAGCGCCACGGTGCTGATGGATGGCGTCGCCGACATCGCGCGCGAGACCCAGGACCTGCATGTTGCGGTGCTGCCGGAAATCAATGCCGGCACTGCTTCGGTGGTGGCGCTGGCGATCAATCCGGTGATCGGCATCGGCACTTTCCTGGCGCAGCTGTTCCTGCGCGATCCGCTGATGCGGGCCTTTACCTTTGAATATAATATTACCGGCGGCTGGACCGATCCGGTCGTGACCAAGCTGGACCACAAGGCCGATACGCCGGCGGCCGGCACCCCCGACCTGTCATCCGGCCGCTAAGCAGCCAGCCAGGAAGTTATCCAGGCAGCCGCCGCGGCAGCTGCCCCAGCACAGGAGCCCGCACGATGAACCAAGCACTCAGCCCAGCCAGTTTTAATGTCGCCGCCATCCAGATGGTGTCGACGCCGGTGCTAGAAGAAAATTTCAACACCGCGCGGCGCCTGGTGGCAGAAGCGGTTGCGCAAGGCGCGCAGTTGGTGCTGCTGCCGGAGTACTGGCCGATCATGGGCATGCTGGACACCGACAAGCTGACCTGCGCTGAAATCCTGGGCGAAGGGCCGATCCAGGCTTTCATGGCGCAGCTGGCGAAAGAACACGGTATCTGGCTGATCGGCGGGACCTTGCCGATGATTGCCGATGAAGCAGGCAAGGTGCTCAACACTACCTTGGTCTACGATCCCGACGGCCGGCAGGTCAGCCGCTACGACAAGATCCACCTGTTCAGCTTCAGCAAGGGCGAAGAATCTTACGATGAGGCGCGCACCATCGTCTACGGCAAGGACACTGGCAGTTTCCAGGCGCCGTTCGGCAAGGTCGGCTTGTCGGTCTGCTACGACCTGCGTTTCCCCGAGCTGTACCGAGCTCTCGGCGATTGCGCCCTGATCGTGGTGCCGGCAGCGTTTACCTACACCACCGGCAAGGCCCACTGGGAGATCCTGTTGCGCGCCCGCGCCGTCGAAAACCAGTGTTACGTGCTGGCGGCGGCGCAAGGCGGCAAGCATCCTAACGGCCGGCGCACCTGGGGCCATAGCATGCTGATCGACCCCTGGGGCGAAATTAAATCGGTGCTGGCGGAGGGCGAGGGCCTTGTCAGCGGCAGCATCGACCCCCATTTCCTCAAGGGAGTGCGGGATAGCCTGCCGGCGTTGCTGCATCGCAAATTATAGGAATAATTGGCAATACGATATGACTATTTTCGCCGCCGGAGCCAGCCCAGCCTCGGATGCTCTACAATCCGTACCAACGCCACAGTAAAACCGGAATACCAATGAAACCATTCGAACCAAACCTGGGCACTTTAGCCATTGCACGCGATATCCTGCTGACCCCGTTCGAGCTGGACGAATCGCGCTTGCTGAAAGCGCTGGGGACCATGTTCACGCACAAGGTCGACTACGCCGATCTGTATTTCCAGTTCACCAAGAGCGAAGGCTGGAGCCTGGAGGAAGGCATCGTCAAGACCGGCAGTTTCTCTATCGACCAGGGAGTAGGCGTGCGCGCGATCTCCGGCGACAAGACCGCGTTTTCCTATTCCGATGAGATTTCCGAGCGCGCCTTGCACGATGCGGCGGTAGCTACCCGCACCATCGCGCGCCAGGGCGCCGGCAAGGTCAAGATCGCTGCCGGCATGGCGCTGAGCGGCGGCCGTTCGCTGTACCTGCCGAACGATCCGCTGGTGTCGCTGGACGCCACCGAAAAGGTCAAGCTGCTGGAACGGGTGGAGCGCATGGCGCGCGCCAAGGACCCGCGCGTAGTGCAAGTGATGGCCGGCCTGGCGGCCGAATACGATGTGGTGCTGGTGGCGCGCAGCGACGGCGTGATCGCCGCCGATATCAGGCCGCTGGTGCGCTTGTCGGTGACCGTCATCGTCGAACAGAACGGCCGCCGCGAAACCGGCAGCAGCGGCGGCGGCGGACGCTACAGCTACAGCTATTTCAGCGATGCGCTGCTGGAGCAATACGCTGCCGATGCGGTCGCCTCGGCGCTGGTCAACCTGGACGCACGGCCGGCGCCGGCCGGTCCGATGACCGTGGTGCTCGGGCCTGGCTGGCCCGGCATCCTGCTGCATGAAGCAATCGGCCATGGCCTGGAAGGCGATTTCAACCGCAAGGGCTCCAGCACGTTCTCCGGCCGCATCGGCGAACGGGTGGCGGCCAAGGGCGTCACCGTGGTGGACGACGGCACCATCGCCGACCGCCGCGGTTCGTTGAATATCGACGACGAAGGCAATCCCAGCCAGTGCACTACATTGATTGAAGACGGTATCCTGAAAGGCTATATCCAGGACACCATGAACGCGCGCCTGATGAAGATGCCGGTGACCGGCAATGCGCGCCGCGAGTCGTTCGCCCACCTGCCGATGCCGCGCATGACCAACACATACATGCTGGCCGGCGACAAGGATCCGGCGGAAATCCTGGCCTCGGTGAAGAACGGCCTGTACGCAGTCAATTTCGGCGGCGGCCAGGTCGATATCACCAACGGCAAGTTCGTGTTTTCCGCGAGCGAAGCCTACATGATCGAGAACGGCAAGGTGACGTATCCGGTCAAGGGCGCCACGCTGATCGGCAACGGTCCGGATGTGCTCAACCGCGTCTCCATGATCGGCAACGACATGAAGCTCGATCCCGGCGTCGGCGTCTGCGGCAAGGAAGGCCAGAGCGTACCGGTCGGCGTCGGCCAGCCTACCCTGCGCATCGACGGCGTGACCGTCGGCGGCACCGCTTAAGGCGATGGTGCAAGCAACCATGATGGAATGGCGCTGGCTGCCGTTCCAGGAATTGAGCACTGTGCAATTGTATGCAGCGATGCAATTGCGCCAGCGTGTGTTCGTGCTGGAGCAGGCCTGCGTATTCCAGGATGCCGACGGCGTCGACCTGTATTCGTGGCACGGCCTGGGTTACCTGCCGAACGGCGAACTGGGCGCCTACGCGCGCATCGTGCCGCCGGGCAAGGCGTTCCACTTGCCGTCGATCGGACGGGTAGTGACCGCCCCCGAGCTGCGCGGCAAGAGCGCCGGCTACGAACTGATGCGGCAGGCAATGGCGCAAACCGCCAGGCTGTTTCCGGGGCATGAAGTCAAGATCGGCGCGCAAGCGCACTTGCAGCGTTTTTACGGCAGTTTTGGCTTCCAGCCGGTCGGCGAACTGTACGACGAAGACGGCATCTCGCACATCCACATGATTGCGCCGGCCGCGCGGTAACGCATTCTGGATCGTCGGCTCAAATCGGGTTATCCTCCTCAGGCAAATTGATAGCCGTCTTTAACCAGGGAGCTGAATGAGCCAGAGCTTGCAAGCGATTGCCGAACGATACGATGTGGACGACCGCGTCTTCAAGGAAGAGATCGCCACCCAATACCAGCCGGTGGTCCTGCGCGGCTACGTCAAACACTGGCCGGCGGTGCGGCTGGCCAAAACTTCCATCGAAGCGATCTGCGGCTACCTGGCGAAACTGGATAACGGCAGCGACGTCGATGCCATCATGACGCCGCCGCAAGCCAAGGGCCGCATCTTCTACGATGAAGCCATGAACGGTTTCAACTACCTGCGCAACCGGCTTCCGGTTTCCGCCATCATCGAGCAGCTGCTGCGTTACCGGCAGTTCTCCAACCCGCCCGCGGTTGCCGCGCAGAGCGCGCTGATCGCCAATTGCCTGCCTGGTTTCCTGGATGAAAATGCATTGTCGGTGCTCGGCCCAGAGGTCATCCCCAGGATATGGATCGGCAACGCCGTCACCACGCCCGCGCATTTTGACGATGCCCACAATATCGCCTGCGTGGTCAGCGGCCGCCGCCGGTTTACCCTGTTCCCGCCGGAACAGATCGGCAATCTTTACATCGGCCCCCTGGATTTCGCACCTACCGGCGCGCCGATCAGCATGGTGGCGCTGAACGAGCCGGACTTCGAGAAATATCCCAAGTTCAGGGAAGCCTTGAAGGCAGCCCTGACTGCCGAACTGGAGCCGGGCGATGCGCTCTATATACCGCCGCTGTGGTGGCATCATGTCGAATCGCTGCAGGCTTGCAATATCCTGGTCAACTACTGGTGGGGCGGCGCGGTCGGCACTGCCGACTCCATCCATTCCGGTTCCGACAGCCTGATGCTGGCGCTGGTCAACCTGAAAAAACGCGCCCCGGCTTATCGCCAGGCCTGGGCCAGCATCTTCAACCACTATGTGTTCGACTCCGATCAAGACCTGACCGCGCACATTCCGCCGCACCGGCATGGCATCCTGGGCAACATGTCGGCGGAGCAGGAGCAGCAGGTGCGGAGCTACCTGGCGAACAAATTGAAAGGCCCGCAATAGGCGGGCGGCATTCACAACCTTCATCCACTGGAAAAATCATGTCAGACGTCAGCTCGCCGCAGCAAATAGCCGCATCATTGACAGAACACTGGTCGCCGCGCGTAGTCGCCGAGGTCGACGATTCTTACGTCAAGGTCGCCAAGGTAAAAGGTTCCCTGGCCTGGCACAGCCACGACCAGGAAGACGAGTTGTTCCTGGTCCTGAAAGGCCGCCTGCGCATCGAAATGGAAGATCGCACGGTTGAACTGGGCGAAGGGGAGATGTTTGTCGTGCCCAAGGGCGTGCGGCATAACCCGGTGGCGGAGGAAGAGTGCCACCTGATGCTGATCGAACGCAAAACGACGCTGCATACCGGCGATGTCGTCAGCGACAAAACGCGTTCGCTGGCCGAGCAGCTGCGTCCGGTCTGACAGCCGGTTTACCGGTGCGTACCAGGCCGCAGTTTTTGCGCATTCCAGCGCGCATATTCTTGCGGCAGGCAGACCGCGCAAGGCCGATAACCGGCTGCCTCGGCATCGGCCTGGCTGAGAAAGAACACCCGGTTCTTCACATAACCGCCGCGGGCGATCGCCTGTAACGCGGCACGGCAATCCAGGCGGCCATAAATGCGGTTGCGGCGGTGGCCGCCCAGGCTGCCGGGACGGTCGCTGTCGTAGCCGCCGCCGTCGGCGCCGATGAGCCGCCAAGTTTTACCAGTTTTCATTTCCGTTGTTCACGTTCCAGCAGCGCATGCTTGCGTTCCACTCCCCAGCGGTAGCCGGAGGCACTGCCGTCGCTGCGGATCACGCGATGGCAGGGAATCGCTACCGCCAGGCTGTTGGCGGCGCAGGCTTGCGCCACGGCGCGTACTGCCTTGGGCGAGCCGATGCGGGCGGCGATCTCGGCGTAGCTGGTGGTGCTGCCGGCCGGGATGTCGCGCAGCGCCTGCCACACGCGTTGCTGGAAAGCGGTGCCGCGCACGTCCAGCGGCAGGTCCAGGCCGAGCGCAGGCGCTTCGATGAAACCCACCACTTGCGCCACCAGCTGTTCGAAATCATGGTCGGCGCCGATCAGGTGGGCGCGCGGAAATTTGTCCTGCAAGTCATGCGCCAGCGCGTTCGGATCGTCGCCCAGGAAGATGGCGCAGACGCCGCGTTCACTTTGCGCCACCAGGATCGCGCCCAGCGAACATTCGCCTATCGCAAAACGGATATCGTTGTTGGCGCCGCCGGCGCGGTAGTCGGTCGGCGTCATGCCCAGCACCTTGCCGGAGGCCTCGTAGAAGCGGCTGTTGGAATTGAAGCCGGCGTCGTAGATCGCCTCGGTGACGGAATGGCTGTGGCTGAGATGGTCGCGCACTTTTTTTGCCCGGTGGGCGTTAGCGTAAGCCTTGGGCGTCAACCCGGTGACGGCCTTGAACACGCGGTGGAAATGGAACAGGCTGAGGCCGGCATCGGCGGCCAGCATTTCCAGGCTCGGCAGTTCTTCCGCGCTCTCGATGCGGCGGCAGGCGGCCGCTACCAGTTCGGCGTGATGGGCCGCCACCGAGGTCTGGTCGGCGCCACGCTTGCTGGGCCTGTAGCCGGCTGCTTCGGCCGCTTCCGGGGTATCGAAAAACTCGACGTTTTCGGGGCGCGGCAGGCGTGTCGGGCTGCTCGGGCGGCAATACACGCCGGTGGTCTTGACGGCATACACAAACTGCGTGTCTGCAGCCGGATCGCGCGCCAGCACTGCGGCCCAGCGCGGATCGCGTTCGGCAGCCTGCCTGGCGGTGTGTTGGTATTGTGTCAGCGGTCGCATATCGGTTCCAGTTGGATGGTGTCACTGTACTTTAGCCATGCGTCGCTTGCCTGGCACTCCGAGTCTTGCTGTCAAATTCAGACAATATCATCAGTCGCCGGATTTTTCGGAAAACGCCACAAATACCAGGCGGCCACGGTGCGGTAGGGGCTCCAGGCCAGGCCGATGTCGCCGATCTGTTTTTTGGTCGGCGCCTGCGGCAGGTTCTTCAGGCGGCGGTAGCCCTCGCGCACGCCGAAGTCGTCGGCCGGCAGGATATCCATGCGCTCCAGCGTATAGATCAGGAACATCTCTACTGTCCAGCGGCCGACGCCGCGCAGGCTTGTCAGCCGTTCGACGAGGGCGGCGTCGCTCATGGCCGCGGCTTCGGCGCGCACAGGCACGACGCCGTCCAGCGCAGCCTGGGCGATGCCGTGGATGGTGGCGATCTTGCTGGCCGAAAAGCCGCAGCCGCGCAAGACATCGACCGGCGTATCCAGCAATTGCCGAGCGCTCGGAAAAGGCGTGTCGGCATACAGGGCCAGCATGCGGCCAAGGATGGCGTCGCCGGCGCGCGCATGCAGCTGCTGGTAAGCAATCGCCCGCACCAGGGCTTGGTAGGGATCGCGCGCCGGTTTGGCGGCGTGGCGGCACGGGCCGACTTGGGCTATGTGGCGTTCCCAGTCGGAATCCAGCGCTGAGAGGAACTGCTCTGCTTCAGCGTAGGCATTCTCGGATGTGTCTACAGCAATCTTGGTTGAACCGGGCATTTAAGCGGCCTTGCGAAAAGTGAGGTTGATCCGTTGTCCGCCGAGCAGGGGATGCTGCGCTTCCTTCAGCGGCAGCACACCGTGGTAGCGCAGCCGGTCGACGCCGCCCCAGACCACGACATCGCCATGGAACAGCGGCACACGGGCTGCCTTGTCGCTGCGCTCATGGCCGCCGAACAGGAACACCGCGGGGATGCCTAGCGAGACGGAAACGATGGGGGCGTCGTAGTCCTGTTCGTCCTTGTCCTGATGCAGCGATAACCTGGTTCCCGGCTGGTAGCGGTTGATCAGGCAAGCGTCCGGCAGGAAACCGTCGAATCCGGCCTGCGCGGCGGCGGCTTGCGCCAGCTGCAAAAAAACCTCGGGCATGGCAGGCCAGCGGCGGCCACTGTCGGGGTCGATAGCGCTGTAGCGATAGCCGCGGCGGTCGCTGGTCCAGCCCAGGGCGCCGCAGCAAGTCATGGCTACCGACATGCGGAAGCCGCCCGGCGTCACCAGGTGGCGGAACGGCGATGCTTGCTGGATGGCCTCCAGCTGCGGCAGCAATTGCGCTACGTATGGCGTGGCGAAAGCGCGCAATACGACGGCATCTTGCGCCAATTGCTGCTGGCGGTTATCGGACAATTCGTCGGCATCGAACAAATCTAAAGTCATGTGGTGCTCTTCATAAGGCGTCATGGAAAATCACGCCCAGCGTGTGCCGCGACCCGGAGCGGACGCGGCTGACGCCATGCCGTAAATTTACCCTATATGCGCCGCGCTGGCCCTGGACCGGGCGATTGTGGACGGCAAACACGACAGCGTCGCCCTGGACCAGCGGAATGACTTCGGGACGCGATTGCATGCGCGGCCTTTGCTCGGTCATCACGAATTCGCCGCCGCTGAAATCGCGGCCCGGTTCGGATAGCAGGATCGCCGCCTGCAGGGGAAACACGTGTTCGCCGTACAGGTCTTGGTGCAGGCAGTTGTAGTCGCCGGCGCCGTATTGCAGCATGAGCGGCGTCGGACGCAATTGTCCTGCCGCGTGGCAGCGAGCGATGAAGTCGGCATGCCGTTGCGGGAAACGGATGTCGATGCCCATGGTTTCGTGCCAGCGGTTGGCAAGCGGCGCCAGCCACGGATAGAGGCTGGTGCGCATGGCGCCGACCAGGTCGGGTAGCGGATAGCTGAAATATTTGTACTCGCCGCGTCCGAAGCCATGGCGTTCCATCAGCACACGGCTGCGGAAGATATCGTCGCGCGGATAGAGCGCGACGAGCGCCGCGCATTCTTCCGGCGTCAGCAGGCGAGGCAGCAGGGCGCTGCCGTAGTGGTCCAGGTCTTGGTAGACGTTTTCCCAGTCGATGCAGTTGAGCCGGCCGGCGATGGCGCTGGTGTCCGGCGCGGTGCTGTGGATGACGGCGTTCATGTCCGCGCCTCACGTTGCAGCAGCGCTTGCTTGCGCTGTACGCCCCAGCGATAGCCTGAGATGTCGCCGTTCTGCCTGATGACCCTGTGGCAAGGGATGGCCAGCGCCAGCAGGTTAGCGCCGCAAGCGCCCGCCACCGCACGCACGGCATCTGGCTTGCCAAGGCGGTTGGCGATATCCCGGTAGCTGGCGGTGGCGCCCGGAGGAATTTCCAGCAGCGCCCGCCACACCTGCTGCTGGAAGCTGGTGCCGCCGATGTCCAGCGGCTGGCTCAGCCTGTATTCCGGCCAGGCTATCGCGGTGTTGATTTCCGTGATCAGTTCCCGCAGCGCGCAGGAGCTCAGGACCAGCTGTGCAGTGGGGAAGCTGTGCCCCAGCTCGCTGGCCAGCACTTGTTCGTTGTCGCCGAACATGATGGCGCAGATACCGTGCGCGGTCCGGGCCGCCAGGAATTTCCCCAGCGGGCCGTCGCCGATGGCGTAGTCGATCCGATCTTCCACAACAGTATTGGGCCGCCTCAAATAGAGAGCCGTCGCGGCAGTGCCATGCAATGTGTCCATGATGTACTCCAAGGTAGTTGACGGTTCCCAGTCTAGACAAGCAGCCCGGCCGTCGCACTCCGGCTCTTGCGGTCGAATTCAGCAACATTAAATAGGGTCAGAGTTGAATTGTTGACCGGTCAACAATTCAACTCTGACCCTATTAATTCTATTAATTGCGAACAATTCGACTCTGACCCTATTTGCTCGGGTGCGGGCTGCATGTCTTGGTGTTGGAGGGGTTTTGTGCGGGATTTGCATTAAATTTCGTATATATTTGATTTTGGGTCACATATGTATTGTGGCAGCGGTGGTTTTTCTTTGTTGGGCTAGCCGTCAAACTGCATGGCGTCAAACTTCAAACAGGAAAAACATCATGCCACTCGCACTTTGGGCGTTGACGCTCAGCGCTTTTGCCATCGGTACGACGGAATTCGTTATCGTTGGCCTGATTCCAACTATTGCCGCCAGCCTTGGCGTTTCGGTTCCTTCGGCCGGCCTGCTGGTCAGCCTTTATGCACTGGGTGTCGCGGTAGGCGCGCCGGTGCTGACGGCCTTGACCGGACGCGTGCCGCGCAAGCATCTGCTGCTGGGCCTGATGGCCTTGTTCACCGTCGGCAACCTGGTGGCCTGGATGGCGCCGGGATATGAAGCGCTGATGGCGGCGCGTGTGCTGACGGGGCTGGCGCATGGCGTGTTCTTCTCGATCGGATCGACCATTGCCACCAGCCTGGTGCCGAAAGAAAAGGCCGCCAGCGCCATTGCCCTCATGTTTACCGGGCTGACGGTGGCCTTGGTCACCGGCGTGCCGCTCGGCACGTTCATCGGCCAGACTTTCGGCTGGCAGTCGACTTTCCTGGCAGTGTCGCTGCTGGGAGTGATCGCATTTGTCGGCAGCTGGATCCTCGTGCCTGACAATATCGCCAGCAGCAAGCCGGCATCGTTGCTGACCCAGGTTGCCGTCTTGAAGAAACCGCGGCTGTTGCTGGTGTATGCGATCACGGCTCTGGGTTACGGCGGTTCTTTCATCGCCTTTACTTACCTGGCGCCGATCCTGCAGGAAATCTCCGGCTTCTCGGCTTCTACCGTGAGCCTGGTGATGCTGGTGTACGGCGTTTCAGTGGCATTCGGCAATATCTGGGGCGGCAAGCTGGCCGACAAGAAGGGGCCGATACGCGCATTGCAGATCGTGTTTGCCTTGCTGGCGCTGGTCCTGTTCGTGCTGACCTTTACCGCGGCCAATCCTTGGCTGGCTGTGCTGACCGTGCTGGCTTGGGGCGCTTTTGCCTTCGGCAACGTGCCGGGTTTGCAAGTGTATGTGGTGCGGCAGGCGGAACGCCATGCACCGCGTGCGGTGGATGTGGCTTCCGGCCTGAACATTGCAGCGTTCAATGTCGGCATTGCGCTGGGCGCCTGGGGTGGCGGCCTGATCGTCAGCCATCTTGGCTTGATGGCGACTCCCTGGATCGGCGCCATCGTGGTGCTGGGTGCGCTGGGCCTGACTTCGCTGGCGGGGCGGCTGGACCGGCGGGACGGGATTGCGCCCATTGTCGGTGCAGGGCATGCGGTCGCCATGCATTGATCCGCTGCCGGGTGTGGTAATCCTGGCCTTGCCAAATTTCTGGAAATCCTGCACTATTGGCCTTGATTTTAATGATCCTTTACTGAAAAACATGTCTTTCGCACGCGCTTACTTCTTTTTTTACTTTAGCTATTCCAGCCCCACGGCGGTGAAAAGCGGTAAGCGTTCGTAAGTAAAGAGCAAACCGAAATTTCTAAAAAACCGCCAGCGATGGCGGTTTTTTTATACCCAGTCACTTTTGAGCCAGGAGAAAAACATGCTACGCACCGACGATCTGCGCATACGAGAAATGAAAGAATTAGTTCCGCCATCCCATTTGATCCGCGAATTCGGCTGCTCCGAGAAGGTGGCTGACACTGCCGCCAATTCGCGCATTGCCTTGCATCGCATCTTGCATGGCCAGGATGACCGCCTGATGGTGGTCATCGGCCCATGCTCGATCCACGATACCAAGGCAGCGATGGAATATGCCGGCCGCCTGGTCGGCGAGCGCGAGCGTTTCAAGGGCGAGCTGGAAATCGTCATGCGTGTGTACTTTGAGAAGCCGCGCACCACGGTGGGCTGGAAGGGGCTGATCAACGATCCGTACATGGACAACAGCTTCCGCATCAACGATGGCTTGCGCATGGCGCGCGAGCTGCTGCTGAACATCAACGAACTGGGCCTGCCGGCCGGCACGGAATTCCTGGACGTGATCAGCCCGCAATACATCGCCGACCTGATCAGCTGGGGTGCGATCGGCGCCCGCACCACCGAATCGCAGGTGCACCGCGAACTGGCTTCCGGCTTGTCATGCCCGGTCGGTTTCAAGAACGGCACCGACGGCAATATCAAGATTGCGGTGGACGCCATCAAGGCGGCGTCGCAGCCGCATCATTTCCTGTCGGTGACCAAGGGCGGACACTCGGCGATCGTGTCGACCAACGGCAATGAAGACTGCCATATCATCCTGCGCGGCGGCAAGGCGCCGAACTACGACGCAGCCAGCGTCGAGGCGGCTTGCAAGGATATCGCTAGCAGCGGCCTGGCATCGCGCCTGATGATCGACGCTTCGCACGCCAACAGCTCGAAGAAGCCGGAAAATCAGATCCCGGTATGCGCCGACATCGGCCGCCAGGTTGCCGCGGGCGACGGCCGCATTGTCGGCGTCATGGTGGAGTCGCACCTGATCGCCGGCCGCCAGGACCTGGTGCCGGGCAAGGAACTGGTGTACGGCCAGTCGGTGACCGACGGCTGCATCAATTGGGAAGAAAGCGTGGCGGTGCTGGAAGGTTTGGCGGCAGCGGTAAAACAACGCCGTTTGCTCAACAGCAGCCCGGCTTAAGCAATCAAGTGGAGCAGGGCGGATCGGTCGTCCGCCTGCCCGTCTGCAAGACCGGGCGCTGTCAGAAGCGCTTGGTCAGCACCATCATCTCGCCTTCGCGCCGCATCTCGGTGCGGTTCAGGAACGACATGCCGAGCAGCGCGAACGGCAGCCCGGCTTCCTGCACCAGGGCGTCGACCTGGTTCATTTCAATATCGCCGATCTTCACGGTGTTCAGCTTGACCATGTACGCCGGCGCCGCGCCGTTGGCGGTGTTGACCATGGTCATGCGGCCCTTCTTGTAGTCGACGCCAAGCCGCATTGCATCCGAAGCGGGCAGGGCGATCATGGTGGCGCCGGTGTCGACCAGCATGGTCATCGTCGCGCCGTTGATCTGGGCCTGCGCCACGAAGTGGCCCTGCGGATTGACTTTCAGGGTGACGCTGGAAGCAGCGCCCGGCGCGCTGCGGCTGACATATTCGCCGATGCCGATCACCTGGCGTTTGCCTTTGACCTCCAGCGTTGCGGTCGAACCGTTGGCTTCCACCAGCTTGACGTCGTCGGTGACCTTGCTGCCAACGGAAAAAGTCTTCGGCCCGGAGCCGTCGATCACCAGCACCGCCTTGCCCGGAAACAGGCCGACTACGCCGATATCGGAAGCTTGGGCGGTGATGGAGGCAAACAAGAACAGGCTGGAGATCAAGGCAAGCGGGCGCATGAGTATCCGACTTTCGTGGCAAGAGGTTGAGATGGCGCCGTATTGCCGATGTCATGATCGGCGGGCAACAGCAGAAGGATAATAACCTTATATGTTGCCTCGATACAATTTAACCATGGAATTTAGTCGCGGAAATTATTGAATTCCAGCGGCAGGTCGGCCACTTCCTTGCGCAGCATCGCCATCGCCGCCTGCAAGTCGTCGCGCTTGGCGCCGGTGATGCGCACGGCGTCGCCCTGGATGCTGGCCTGGACTTTCATCTTGCTGTCCTTGACGATGCGCACGATCTTCTTGGCCGCTTCGGATTCGATGCCATTCTTGATCTTGATGACTTGCTTGACCTTGTCGCCGCCGATCTTCTCGATCTTGCCGATGTCGAGGAAGCGGGTGTCGACATTGCGCTTGACCAGTTTTGCCGTCAGTACATCGCGCACCTGGCTCAGCTGGAATTCCGAGTCGGCATAGGCGGTTAGGTCGCGCTCTTTCAATTCGATGCGGGCGTCGCTGCCCTTGAAGTCGAAGCGGGTCGAGATTTCCTTGTTGGCCTGGTCGTTGGCGTTTTTCACTTCAACCAGGTTAGCTTCCGATACGGTGTCAAATGATGGCATGGTGATATTCCTTCTCTATGTTCAAACAAAGCCGGCCGCGGAACCGGTGGTCGGCGCGGCCGTCGAGCTATGCGCATTTTAGCGGACAAGAAACCCGAGGTGTCGGTCTGGCCGCGCTATTTTCTTGCCAGCCTGCCTATCCCTGGGCGCCTGGCTGTCCGCTGATGGTGGTTACTTACTTTATAATCCCGGTGCTATGACCATCTCCCAGCTCCCGCTCCAATTCGATTTTTCGCTGCGCCGGCACAATACCTTCGGTATCGACGCCAAGGCGCATGCCTACCTGCCGGTTACATCGCCGGAAACCCTGCAAACGCTCAGGTCCGATACCGTCGCATCGGGTTTGCCGCGGCTGGTGCTGGGCGGCGGCAGCAACCTGGTGCTGACCCAGGATTTCCCGGGGCTGGTGTTGCATATGTGTAATCGCGGCCGGGAAATTGCCGGCGAGGACAACGATGCCGTCTATGTCCGCGCCGCAGCCGGGGAGAGCTGGCATGAGCTGGTGCTGTGGACGCTGGAGCAGGGTTTGGCCGGACTGGAGAACCTGTCGCTGATTCCCGGCAGCGTCGGCGCCGCACCGATCCAGAACATCGGCGCCTACGGCATTGAGCTGCAAGAACGTTTCCACGCCTTGACCGCGATCGATATGGAAAGCGGCGAAATCCTGACGCTGGACCGGGACGCTTGTGCTTTTGCCTATCGCGACAGCGTGTTCAAGCATCGCCTGCGCGACCGGGCCATAGTGACGGACGTCACCTTCACCTTGCCCAAGCGCTGGCAGCCCGACCTGCGTTACGCCGACGTGGCGCAAGAGCTGGACGCACGCAAGCTGGCGCAGCCGAGCGCACGCGATATCAGCGATGCGGTGATCGCTATCCGCACCCGAAAATTGCCGGATCCTGCGGTAATCGGCAATGCCGGCAGTTTTTTCAAGAATCCTATTGTAACGGCGGCGCAGCGTGCCGCTCTGCTGGCGCAGCATCCGCAATTGGTGAATTATCAACAGTCGGACGGCGCTTACAAGCTGGCTGCCGGCTGGCTGATCGACCAGTGCGGCTGGAAGGGAAGGAGCATTGGCGCAGCCGGCGTCTATGAAAAACAGGCGCTGGTGCTGGTCAACCGCGGCGGCGCCAGCGGGCAGGATGTGATGCGCCTGGCGCAGGCGGTGCAAGCTGATGTGATGGGGAAGTTTGGTGTGGCGCTGGAGCCGGAACCGATTTTTGTATGAGGCGCAAGCGCTTTGTATCTTAATGTGTCATTATTAGGTCACATAACGGAATTAAACTCCGTTGTGCCTCATATCCAACACTCCCTAAGGTAATGGATTTAACCCGCAATGCAACCGCATCGCGGGTTTTTTTTGCCCTGGCGGATCAGGCGTAATGGCAGACGTAATTCACGGTTTCCAGCGTTTCGATGTCAAAACTCGAATTGGCAGGAATATGGAAACTCTGGCCGGCGCCGTAGGTGGTCCAGGCTTGCTGGTCTTTCTGGCGCACGCGGCAGCTGCCGCTGGTGATGTCCATGATTTCGGCGACGCCGGTGCTGAAAGTCAGCGACGACGGCAGGATCACGCCCAGCGTCTTCTTGCTGCCGTCGGCGAAAACCACGGTATGGGAAACGCATTTGCCGTCAAAGTAGACGCTGGCTTGCTTCAGTACGGATACATTGTCGAATTGAGTACTCATGACTTAAGGATGCTTTCTCATGGTTGGTTTCTATCATCCATTGTTTTAATGGTGCTTATCAGAACTGGCGGCCTGGATTGGAAGCGGCTGCATATTATACGGGCATGCCCGGCCAACTTGAAACCATCGATGCGACGGCATTCTTCATGATCCGGAGTCGCAGCTCAGTTGCGGCAGTGGGTCAAATCAAAATTCTCCACCCCTTCGTAAGAATTCATCATGCGCGCCAGTTCTGAAACGGATGAGCCCTTTTTGCTGTCGATGGCGAAGGCGATGAAATGCCATTTTGCGTGCCTGTCTTGCGAGCTGATGGACAAGGAATCTTTGGCAATCTCGTAGCCATGTTCCAAAGCCACCTTGCGCAGCGCGTCCTCGTGCGGGACAAAACCTTTTTCGAACTCAACCAGGATAGCCACGCCGGCGCGCGACGGCAGCCAGTATTCAAGTTTGGCTACCCACACCATGCAGATGGCGGAGAGCAGCGTGAGCGATATCGCCGCTATGTAAAATCCGACGCCCACCAGGACGCCGATCGCCGACGCTGCCCAGATCGACGCCGCCGTGGTGAGCCCCCTGATATTCAGGCCTTCTTTCATGATGACGCCGGCGCCGAGAAAACCGATGCCGGTGACGATTCCTTGCACCACCCGGGTCGGATCCGGATTGATCGGCAGGCCGGCGTGGCCGCCATACCAGAGCGTCGGATATCCGGCGAACACCGTCAGAGCGGCTGAAGCCATGCAGACCAGGCCATAAGTACGCATGCCGGCGGCACGGCCGTGATAAGCACGTTCGTAACCGACCAGCGCTCCCAGGAACAAGGCTCCCAGCAAGTTGAAAAATATGAGGACGTTAGCTCCGACCTCTGGGCCGGACCAATAGGCGGCCAGTGAATCAAGTGAAAGAATGTCCATGCCTTTTATCTGGGTTGTTTGTCGGCGCCGCGGCAATTCGCCCTAGGATAAACCCATTGTGCAATCGCGCCTGTATTTGACTCAGGCGACATTTTGCCTGCAATCATGCCTGCCGCGGTGTTCCCTGAAGGATCTTTGACAAAAAAAGAACCGGCGCAAAGCCGGTTCTGTGTCACGCCTGTGCTGGCAGCTTATTTGCCGCTGCCGTGGATTTACTCTGCGTCTTTGTCGAGCAGCGGCAGCGACACGGCGTTGCTGGATGCCAGCAGGCCGGTGCTTTGGTAGATCGCCAGTTTCTGGCGCGTATCGCTGATGTCGAGGTTGCGCATGGTCAGCTGGCCGATACGGTCTTGCGGCGTGAAGGCCCCCGCGCCCTTTTCCATGGTCAGGCGGTCCGGATGGTAGGTCAGGTTGGCCGACTCGGTGTTGAGGATCGAATAATCGTTGCCGCGGCGCAGTTCGATCGTGACCTCGCCGGTGATGGCGCGCGCTACCCAGCGTTGCGCCGTCTCGCGCAGCATGATCGCCTGCGAGTCGAACCAGCGGCCTTGGTACAGCAGGCGGCCCAGGCGGCGGCCGCTTTCGCGGTATTGCTCAATGGTGTCTTCGTTATGAATGCCGGTGACCAGGCGCTCGTAGGCGATGAACAGCAGGGCCAGGCCCGGCGCTTCATAGATGCCGCGGCTCTTGGCTTCGATGATGCGGTTTTCGATCTGGTCGCTCATGCCCAGGCCGTGGCGTCCGCCGATGCGGTTGGCTTCCATCATCAGCTCGACCTGGCTGGCAAACGTGACGCCGTTGAGGGCGACCGGACGGCCTTCTTCAAAGCGCACGGTGACTTCCTCGCGCTTGACTTCGACGTCGTCGCGCCAGAAGGCGACGCCCATGATCGGTTCGACGATCTTCATGCCGCTGTTCAGGAACTCAAGGTCTTTCGCTTCATGGGTGGCGCCGAGCATGTTGGAATCGGTCGAATAGGCTTTTTCCACCGACATCTTGTAATCGAAGCCCGAGGCGATCATGAACTCCGACATTTCCTTGCGGCCGCCCAGTTCCTGGATGAACTGGTCATCCAGCCACGGTTTGTAGATGCGCAGGTTGGGATTGACCAGCAGGCCGTAGCGGTAGAAACGCTCGATGTCGTTGCCCTTGAAGGTGCTGCCGTCGCCCCAGATATCGACCTTGTCTTCGCGCATGGCGGCCACCAGCATGGTGCCGGTGACGGCGCGTCCGAGCGGGGTAGTGTTGAAGTAGGTGACGCCCGCGGTGGAGATGTGGAAGGCGCCGCTCTGCAGCGCGGCGATGCCTTCGGCCACCAGCTGTTCGCGGCAATCGACCAGGCGCGCCAGTTCAGCGCCGTAGGCCTTGGCTTTCTTGGGAATGGCGTCGTAGTCCGGCTCGTCCGGCTGGCCCAGGTTGGCGGTATAGGCGTAGGGAATGGCGCCTTTCTGGCGCATCCAGTGCAGCGCGGCGCTGGTATCGAGGCCGCCTGAAAAGGCGATGCCGACTTTTTCGTTGACTGGAACGGATTGCAGGATATTGGACATGATATTTCTAGGTAGGTTGAAATGGTTACTGAGGATCGTGGCAAACGGCTTCGATGTTGTGGCCGTCGGGGTCCTTCACGAACGCACCATAATAATTTTGGTGATAGTGCGGCCGTGGACCGGGGGCGCCGTTGTCGGCGCCGCCCGCTTTGAGTCCTGCTTGATAAAAGGCGTCGACCAGGGCCCGGCTGGCGACCCTGAAAGCGAAATGGATGGTTTGCTGGTGGGCCGGTTTCTCCGCGGTCGCCTGGGCAATCCAGAAATCCGGCTTGGGCGCCTCGCCGAAACCGGCGACGTCGGTGCCGGCCACCGCCGCCGGAAACTCGAGCAGCAATTCATAGCCGATGGCGCCCAGGACGGCGCTGTAAAACGCCTTGCTCTTGCGGTAGTCGCTGACGGTAACGCCGGTATGGTCGATCATGGCTTACTCCGCAACCTTGCCCAGCACCAGGTATTCGAGCAGCGCCTTTTGCACATGCAGGCGGTTCTCGGCTTCATCCCAGACCACCGACTGCGGGCCGTCGATCACTTCGGCCGACACTTCTTCGCCGCGGTGCGCCGGCAGGCAGTGCATGAACAAGGCGTCCGGCTGGGCGCGCTGCATCTTGGCCTGGTCGACGATCCAGCCGTCGAAGGCCTTCAGGCGCGCTGCGTTTTCATCTTCGTAACCCATGCTGGTCCAGACATCGGTAGTCACCAGGTCGACGCCTTCGCAAGCGTCGGACGGGTTGGCGAAGAAGGTGTAGCGCTGGTTGTCTGCGGCCACCTGGCCGGGGTCGATGTCGTAGCCCTTGGGGGTCGAGACGTTGACGTGGAAACCGAATACCTGGGCCGCCTGCAGCCAGGAATACAACATGTTGTTGGCGTCGCCGATCCACGCCACTTTCTTGCCGGCGATGGAACCGCGGTGCTCGATGTAGGTGAAGACGTCGGCCAGCACCTGGCAGGGATGCTGCTCATTGGTCAGGCCGTTGATCACCGGCACCCGCGAGTGGGTGGCGAAACGCTCGATGATGTCTTGGCCGAAGGTACGGATCATGATCACGTCGCACATGCGCGACATTACCTGCGCTGCATCTTCCACCGGTTCGCCGCGGCCGAGCTGGCTGTCGCGCGTGTTGAGGTAGATGGCGGCGCCGCCCAGCTGGTGCATGCCGGCTTCGAACGAGAGGCGGGTGCGGGTCGAGTTTTTCTCGAACACCATCACCAGCGTGCGGTCGAGCAGCGTGTAGTGCGGTTCGTAATTCTTGAATTTGCGTTTGATGAGACGGCTACGTTCAATCACGTACTCGTATTCGTCCAGCGAAAAATCAGAAAACTGCAGGTAGTGTTTGATTGCCATAAATGAAAACGGCGGCCGCTGTGGCGACTGCCGCCGATAGTTGGAATTCCATTTTTAAAACAACTGCTCAATTGCCGCATTAGCTGCCGCACCGCCGTTTTCCCTGCTACCCGAGATTGGCTTAGAAATGAAATAAGTGCTTCAATTATAAGGGATTTCAGTAGAAAAGATACCTGTCAAAAGATGGTGTTTTTGGCAATCAATACAGCTTTTGCGACGATTCATGCAGCAATTGCACGTATAGCTGATGGCGCATCGCCGCGATCTTGTTTTCCTTGACAGCTTCCAGCACCGCGCAGCTCGGTTCGGTCAGGTGGTGGCAATTGTAAAACTTGCATTTGCCGAGGTAGGGCGAGAATTCGACGAAGGCGCGTTCCAGCATGCCTTCGCTCAGCTGGTACAGGCCGAATTCCTGGAAACCGGGCGAGTCGATGATGTTGGCGGGATGGCCGTCCAGGCTGGCGTCGGCCGCATCCATTTCGTACAGGCGGGTGAAGGTGGTGGTGTGCTTGCCGGTATCGAGGGCGGCGGAAATCTCGCGCACGGCGATGTCGGCGTCCGGCACGATCAGGTTGATCAGCGACGACTTGCCCATGCCGGACTGGCCGATCAGGATCGTCGACTGGCCCGCCAACAGGGGCGCCAGCGTGGCGCAGGCCTGTTCCGGCAAGGCGCGCGCCGACACTTCATGCACCGGGTAACCGAGGCTGGCGTACAGCTGCAGGCGCTGCCGGGTTTTTTCCAGCGTATCGACGATGTCGGTCTTGTTCAGCACGATGTGGGCGCTGACGCCGGCCGCTTCGGCGGCCACCAGCGCGCGTGAAATCAGGTCGTCGGCAAAACCCGGTTCGGTCGCCACCACGATGAACAGCTGGGTGACGTTGGCCGCCAGCAGCTTGGATTTGTACTGGTCGGAACGGTATAGCAGGCTGCGGCGCTCGTCGATGGCTTCGATCACGCCCTGGTTGGGCGAGGTCAGTTTCAACTGCACACGGTCGCCGACAGCGACATCGCTCTTCTTGCCGCGCGTGACGCATTGCAATTTCAGCGATTTCCCCTCTATCGTCCCTTGCACCAGGTAGTGCCGGCCGTGGGCGGCGATCACCAGGCCGCTGCCGGCCTGGTTGCCGTGTTGCTTGGCGTTCTGCTTGTTGTGTTCAGCCATGGGCGGCCGACAGCTTATTGGCTAACTTGCCGATGCGCACCGAGGCTGGCGGATGCGAGTCGTAAAACGCCGAGTGCAGCGGATCCGGCGTCAGGGTCGAAGCATTGTCTTCATACAGCTTGACCAGCGCGGTCACCAGGTCGTTGGCGTCGGTGTGCTGGGCGGCGAAGGCATCGGCTTCGAATTCATGCTTGCGCGAGCTGATCGACGACAGCGGCGACAGCAGGAAGGTAAAGATCGGCAGCGCCAGCATGAACAGGATCAGCGCCATCGCGTCGTTATTGCTGAGGTCGGGCAGCAGCAGCGGATTGACGCCGAGCCCGGTATAGAACCAGAGCTGCTGCTTCAGGTAGCCGAGCAAAGCCAGGAAAGCCAGAGACATCGCAAACATGACGACGATGCGCTTGACGATGTGCTTCAGCTTGAAGTGGCCCAGCTCGTGCGCCAGCACCGCTTCGATCTCGTGCGGCGCCAGGCGCGCCAGCAGGGTGTCGAAAAAGACGATGCGCTTGCCGGCGCCGAAGCCAGAGAAGTAGGCATTGCCATGGGCGCTGCGCTTGGAGCCGTCCATCACGAACAGGCCCTTGGAAGCGAAGCCGACCCGTTTCATCAAGCCCTCGATGCGGTCGCGCAGGCTGTCGTCGTTGAGCGGGGTGAACTTGTTGAACAGAGGCGCGATCACGGTCGGGTAGAGCACCAGCATCAGCAGCTGGAAAGCGCTGAACACCAGCCAGGCGTAAAACCACCAGAGATCGCCCGATTTCGCCATCAGCTGCAATACTACCCAGATCAGCGGCAGGCCGATGGCGGCGCCGATCAGGGTGTTTTTCAGCATGTCGGCGAAGAACAGCTTGAGCGTCATCTTGTTAAAACCGAAACGGGCTTCGAGCACGAATTGCTTGTAATAATCGAGAGGCAGGTCGATCAGGCCGGAAATCAGGGCAAACACCGTCAGCAGGCCCAATTGGTAGAGCATGCCAGGGCCGGCCCAGCTGAACATGACGCTGGAAAGCCATTGCAAGCCGCCCAGCAGGGTGAAGCCGATCAGCACGGCGGCGCTCACCAGCATCGAAAACAGGCCGAATTTGGTCTTGGCGACGGTGTAGTCGGCAGCGCGCTGATGGGCTGCCAGGGGGATCTTTTCGGCGAATTCAGCCGGCACCGCGCTGCGATGGGCCAGAACATGGCGGATCTGGCGCGAACTCAGCCAGAAGCGCACCACCAGGGTGATCGCCAGGAAAACCACAAACAAAACTGAAAATGCAAATGAAGACATGTAGTCCCTATGTGAGAAAATAGCTTCCAATCGCGCCTACAGGAACCTACTGCGCGGCTCAATCTCTGGTCTGCGATGCTCACTGTACTAAAGTACAGCTCCGCTTCTCTACCAGACCTTGAGCCGCTCGCTACGGTTCCTGAAGGCGTCTTACGGTAAGTTTTAAATCAAAAATGCCGCAATACTGCTTAAATAACTAAGAGAACAATTATGTCACAAGCCGCCGACGTATCCACGACCATCGCCGCCACTACCGCAGCCCCGGCAGCGCCGGTGCGGCCTAATGAATTCAACCTGATCTGGGTCGACATGGAAATGACCGGCCTCAATCCGGACAGCGACCGCATCATTGAAGTGGCAGTGGTGGTGACGGACCCGCAACTGAATATCCTGGCTGAAGGCCCGGTGTTTGCGATTCACCAGCCGGACGAGATCATGGACGGCATGGATGCCTGGAACAAGGGCACCCACGGCCGTTCGGGCCTGATCGAGAAAGTCAAAAACTCGACCGTGACCGAAAGCGAGGCTGAACTGGCCCTGATCGAGTTCTTGAAGAAATACGTGCCGAACGGCAAGTCGCCCATGTGCGGCAACACCATTTGCCAGGACCGCCGCTTCATGGCGCGCGGCATGCCCAAGCTGGAAGCGTTTTTCCACTACCGCAACCTGGATGTGTCGACCCTGAAGGAACTGTGCCGCCGCTGGAAGCCGGAACTGGCCAGCGGTTTCAAGAAGCATCAAAAGCACACCGCGCTGGCGGACATCATCGAATCGATTGAAGAACTGCGTTATTACCGCGAGCACTTCATCAAGGAATAACACTGCAGCGGGTGGCCGTGCCGTCCACCCGCTGTCTTGCCTGATGCCTCTTCGCTCAATCTTCCTTTGAATCGATACCGCAGCATTTCTTGAATTTCTTGCCGCTGCCGCAAGGGCACTCGTCATTGCGGCCGATCTTCGGCGCCTCGCGCTGGATGGTCTTGACCGCGGACCTGCGGTGCGGCAGCCAATAACGATAGATTTCCGGAATCGCGGCTTCCACTTCCACCGCCAGCTTGTGGCGTTGCACCGGATCTTCGCGCAGCGCCATTTCTTCTTCTTCCAGCTCTTCCGCGCCGAGCAGGTAGATTGGCCGCACCACTTCCGCCAGGTTGGAGTGCCAGATCGGTTCCCAGGCTTTGGCGCGCAGGTTGATGCCTTCCCAGAAGCCCCAGGTCCAGGCTTCGCCGTCAAGCAGCGATTTGCCTTCGTATTCGTGTTCGCAAAACAGCGGTTCGTATTCTTTTGGCGCGACTTCCAGCGTGACCGCGATTTCATTCATGTAGCGCGCGATCAGGCCGACGATCTTTTCATATTCCTTGTCGGACTTGAATTTCGGCGCGTCTTTCAGCGACGGCCCCCACACGTGCGGCAGCCACTCGCCCAGCAGTACCTGCTCCGGACCGATCACCAGCGCCGTCAGGTAGCCGTGCAGGGTATCCATGGTCATGCTGTCTTCAGCGCAGCGATCGGACAACAGGAAGTCGTCCAGTTCGTCAAATTCTTTGTCTGAGAGGGGTTCGTCGAGATTCATGGAAATGGCCGTTTAAATTTACGATGGAAATGGGATACGGATTTTACGATTGAAATGGCCGCGGGCTGGAAAATATTCGCGCTGTTCGCCTGCGCACAATCATTTATCCTCTGGCAAGTCTGTCCAGATCAGGCCATCTTATATGAAAATCAGGGCATAAACTGCGGCAGACCTGGCATCGACCGCCGCACCCTGTGCATAGGCGGGCAGTTTCATGACGAAGAACGCATGGCCCGGTATCTCGATGCGGCATGGCACCGCAGCTACGGCTCATAAACCCGCATGAAACTGGCGAAGCGCGGGATGCCGCTGTCATTCAGGCCGCGGAAGCGGTAGGTCACGATGCTGCCCAAGGCCGGCGGCCGGCGCCGCTGCAGGTCGCTTAAGCCGCTGCCGAGCTTGAAGCGCAGGCCGTCCGGCGTTTCCACCAGCAGGGCGCCGAGCATGCCCTGGTATTTTCCCTTGCCTGGCAGGTGGCCGATGACTGTGGCTTCGGCATCTTCATGGGTTTTGACCTTGAGCAGGTCGTCGCTGCGTTGTGTGCGGTAAAGCGCAGCGCCCAGGTGCAGCATCAAGCCTTCGCCGCCTTGCTTGACGGTCTGTTGCAGCAAACGCTGCAGGGCCGCGTGGTCGTCCAGCTTGAATTGTTCCACCGGCTGTACCCAAGGCACGGCAAGTTTGGCGAGCGTGTTTTGCAAGGCCGGCAGGCGCTGGTCAAACGTGCCGGGGTGGGCCGGCAGGTCGAACACCATGAAGCGCATGCGGCGCCAGGCGGCATCGTCCGGCGTTTCGCGGCGTACAGTGGAGACTGTGCGGCTGAACTGCCCACGGCCGGCCCACAGTTCGCCGTCCAGCGCAGTTTTCGGCCAGTTGGCGGTGAACCAGGGCGGGGCGTGAATCCGCTGGCCGCCGCGCGTCAGCAATTTCTCGCCGTCCCAGTAACCGCGCACGCCGTCGAGTTTTTCGCTGACCCAATAGTCGGACAGGGTTATGCCGGGATGGTAAATATTGGCCAGCATCAGTTGCGGCACTGCGGGAGGCGCCGCGGCTGTTGCGATGGATGGCCGGCCGAGAAAGATGCAAAGCAGCGCGGTGCTCAGCAATCTGGCGAAAATTGACGATAACGCATGCATGGGACGTGGACTGTCAGGCAAGGAAGCGATATCGTAAAACGATGTGGCCTGCAGACGCGCCCCGAAAGCGCGATTTGCGATTCAGCTTATGTGCAAGAAATTCAGTTCCACTCCGTTCCCGGCCGGGTCGCGCAAGAAAATCTGTTTTTGCTGCGCAGACGGTACAAACGCCACCTGGTAAGGCAGCGCATGCGCCTGCAGGCAAGCCTCCATTTCCTCGGGATCGACGCAACTGAAGGCAACATGATCGAAGGTGGTGGCTGTGCCGGTATGCCTGACGTCGCCGGCGCGCGCTTCGCTCAGGTGCAGCACAGCCTGGCCGCCGGCGTACAGCCAGAATCCGAAACTGTCGAAAGGCGGCCGCGCACCCGCTTCCAGGCCGATCACCTCGCAATAGAATTCCTTCAGCTGCAATAACAGCGCACGCGGCGCGCGCAGGTTGTAATGGTTGAGGGCGATGGCTGGCACAGGCTGCTCCCGGCAATGGTGAACGATGCAAGAGTATTAGTGTAATCGATGCGATGAACGGGCCGCTGGCGCTTACAATAGCCGGCATGACTATTCCAAGCCCCGCCTCATTCTCAACCCTGACTCCCGACACCGTGCTGGACGCGCTCGACAGCATCGGCCTGCATGGCGACGGCCGCCTGCTGGCGCTCAACAGCTATGAAAACCGCGTGTACCAGATCGGCATGGAGCAGGGGCCGCCGCTGGTGGCCAAGTTCTACCGGCCGCAGCGCTGGAGCGATGAAGCCATCCTGGAAGAACATGGTTTCGTGCAAGAGCTGGTGGAACGCGAAATCCCGGTGGTAGCCGCCTGGGCTGACGCGGATGGCCGTACCTTGCATCAGTTCGACGGCTTCCGTTTTGCGGTTTTTCCACGCCACGGCGGGCGCGCGCCGGAGCTGGAAGACAGCGCCACGCTGGAATGGCTGGGGCGCTTCCTAGGCCGCATCCATGCGGTCGGCGCAATCAGCGGCTACCGGCACCGGCCGACGCTGGATATCGTCAGTTTTGGCGAAGAACCCAGCGCTTTCCTGCTGGCCAACGGCTTCGTGCCGGAAGATCTGCTGGAAGCCTATCGCAGCACCGTGAGCCAGGCGCTGGAAGGCGTGCGCCGCTGTTTCGAACGCGCCGGCAGCGTCGGCGCCTTGCGCCTGCATGGCGATTGCCATGGCAGCAACGTGCTGTGGACCGACGCCGGGCCGCACTTCGTCGATTTCGACGACAGCCGCATGGGGCCGGCGGTGCAGGATCTGTGGATGCTGCTGTCGGGCGAACGGCGCGACATGGTGCAGCAGATGGGCAGCTTGCTGGCCGGCTACGAGGACTTCTGCGATTTCGATACGCGCGAGCTGTACCTGATCGAAGCCTTGCGCACCTTGCGCCTGATCCATTACGCGGCGTGGATAGCGCGGCGCTGGGACGACCCGGCCTTCGCCGTGGCCTTCCCCTGGTTTAATACCCAGCGCTACTGGCAGGACCGGGTGCTGGAGCTGCGCGAGCAGATCGCGCTGATGGACGAGCCGCCGCTATGGCAGGCATGAAGCCGGTTTGATGCGGCCTGGCGCGGTTTAGTGCGACACCGACTTCGAGAAAATATTCAGCACCAGCACGCCCGCGACAATCAGGCCGATGCCGGCCAAAGCCGCGGCATCCAGGCTCTGTTTCAGGAACAGCCAGCCGACCAGCGCAATCAGCGCAATGCCGATGCCTGACCACATTGCATACACGATCGCCACAGGCAAGGTGCGCAAGGTCAGCGACAGGAAGTAGAACGCCGTCAGGTAACCGGCCACCACCACGATCGACGGCACCAGCCGCGTGAACTCGGCGCTGGCTTTCAGGGCGCTGGTGGCAATCACTTCGGCAACGATGGCGATCAATAGATAGACCCAATGCATGACTTCTCTCCTGGCTAAAAAACAAAACGGTACGGAACTCTAATCGATAGCGGCAAACAGCTCTGTAACAAAATCGACAAAAACCCTCACCTTGGCCGACAACTGGTGGCTCTGGTGATACACCACCGACACCGGCGGCCCCGGCGTCGACCAATCCGCCAATACCGGCGCCAGCAGGCCGTCGCGGATCTGCGGATTGAGCGACAGCGTCAGCAGCTGGACGATGCCGGCGCCGCTGGCGGCCGCGTGGATCAAGGTTTCAGCGTGGTTGATCGCGATATTGCCGGGCGGCGCCCAGCTCAGTTCCTGCTTGCCTTTGCGGAAGGTCCAGGGCACGTTCTGGCCGCTGTTCGGATGAATGAACGCCAGGCAGCGGAAATCCTGCAGTTCCTGAGGGGTTTGCGGCGTGCCGTGCTGCGCCAGGAATGCGGGCGAGGCGCAGCACAGGTTGCGGGTCTGGTAGATGCGGCGCGCCACCATGCTGGAATCCTTCAGTTCGCCGATGCGTATCCAGACGTCGCCGCGACCCTCCACCATATCCACCATGCGGTCGCCGACGTTGAGCCGGATCGACAGCTCTGGATACATGGCGCTGAAGCGCGCCAGCGCCGGCGCCAGGTAGATGCGCGCAATCACGGTCGGCACATCGACCCGCAAGATGCCCTGCGGCGTCACGCGCCGGCCTTGCAGCCCGTCTTCCAGCTCGCTCATGTCGCCCAGCAGGCGCTGGGCGCGCTGGTAGCAGCTGTGGCCGTCGTCGGTCAGTGAAATCTTGCGGGTGGTGCGGTTTAGCAGGCGCACGCCGAAATGCCGCTCGAGGGCGGCGATATGATTGGTGATGGTGGCGTTCGACATCTCCAGCTGTTCAGCCGCGCGGCTGAAGCTGTTCAGTTCCACCACCTGGCAAAACACCCTTAACGATTCCAGCCTGTCCATGATGACGATTTTATATTATTTAAAGTTATTAAAAAATGATTTTAATTATTGCCTATTTTTCTGAATATTAAAAAGGATGATAATGCCAAAAACCAGATCGTATTGATACGACGCCAACTTCTCCGGAGACACACATGGCCGTCGCGACAAACAGCAGACCGATAGACATCCCCGCCTTGATCGACCGCAGCCGCATCGGCGGCTTCCAGATCGTCATGCTGAGCCTGTGCGCCATCTGCCTGATCATCGACGGCTTCGACGTCCAGGCCATGGGTTACGTGGCGCCCGCCATCATCCAGGAGTGGGGCATCGCCAAGGCCAACCTGGGGCCGGTGTTCGGCGCCGGCCTGTTCGGCATGCTGCTCGGTTCGCTTGCCTTCAGCATCCTGGCCGACCGCATCGGCCGCCGTCCGGTGCTGATTTTCGCCACCTTGTTCTTCGCCGCCTGCATGCTGCTCACGCCGCTGGCCGCCACGGTCGAGCAACTGATCGTCTTGCGTTTCATTACCGGCCTCGGGCTGGGCGCGATCATGCCGAACGCGATGGCGCTGGCCGGCGAATACAGTCCGCTGCGCAAGCGCGTCACCCTGATGATGCTGGTGTCCTGCGGCTTCACCTTGGGCGCGGTGCTGGGAGGTCTGCTGTCGGCGGCGCTGATCCCGCGTTTCGGCTGGCAATCGGTATTCCACGTCGGCGGCACTGTGCCGCTAGTCATCGGCGTGCTGATGATTTTCCTGCTGCCGGAGTCGATGCAGTTCCTGGTGTTGCGCGGGAAAAAACTCGAGCAGGTCGGCAAGTGGCTGCGCCGCATCGATCCCGATGTCGTCATCGGCCAGGATGTGCGTTATGTGGTCAACGAAAAAGCCGGCAAGGGCGCACCCATGCTGCAGCTGTTCCAGGAAGGCCGGGCCAGGGTCACGATCCTGCTGTGGATCATCAATTTCATGAACCTGGTCAACCTGTATTTCCTTTCCAACTGGCTGCCGACCATCGCCAAGGACGCCGGCCTGTCGACCGCTACCGCGGTGATGGCTGGCACCACCCTGCAGATAGGCGGCACGCTCGGCACCCTGGCCATGGGCCAGCTGATTGACCGTTCCGGCTTCCGCCGCGTGCTGATCCCGGTATTCCTGGTGGCTGGGTTGGCGGTGTTCCTGATCGGCCGCCCCGAGATTTCGCTATTGTTCCTGTTCGCCAGCATCTTCGTCGCCGGCTTCTGCATCGTCGGCGGCCAGCCGGCGGTCAATGCGCTGGCCGGCACCTATTACCCGACCACTTTGCGCTCCACCGGCATCGGCTGGAGCCTGGGCGTCGGCCGCATCGGCTCTATCGTCGGGCCGGTGCTGGGCGGCGAGCTGATCCGCCTGAACTGGCCTAACAGCACCATCTTTATCGTGCTGGCGGTGCCGGCGCTGGTGTCGGCCGCGATGCTGGCGCTGATGCAAGAAACTTCTCATCGCAGCAAAGCGCAAGCCGTCGTTGCGCATTAAGATCAGAACTTGAACCAAGGATGAAACCCATGGAAAACACGCTCCGCAGTCAGCTCCATTACCAGTCCGGATTTTGCAACGACTTCGCCAGCGAAGCCTTGCCCGGCGCCTTGCCCGCAGCCCAGAACTCGCCGCAGAAAGCGCCTTACGGCCTGTATGCAGAGCAACTGTCCGGCACCGCGTTCACCGCACCGCGCGCGCATAACCGGCGCTCCTGGCTGTACCGCATCCGCCCGGGCGCGATGCACCACGCCTTTGAAAAAATCTCGCAGCCTCTGCTGGCCAGCGGACCCTTTACCCAGGCCGATACACCGCCCAACCAGCTGCGCTGGAACCCGCTGCCGCTGCCGGCCGACGGCCAGGCCGTCGATTTCATCGACGGCATCGTCACCTTCGCCGGCAACGGCGATGCCGCCGCCCAGGCCGGGGTGGCGATCCACCTGTACGCGGCGAACCGCTCCATGCACGACCGTTTCTTTTACGATGCCGACGGCGAACTGCTGATCGTGCCGCAGCAAGGACGCCTGCTAGCCCGCACCGAACTCGGCGTGCTGGAGGTCAAGCCCGGCGAAATCCTGGTGATCCCGCGCGGCATGCGTTTCCGCATCGAACTGCCTGACGGCAGCGCGCGCGGTTATATCTGCGAAAACTATGGCGCCGCTTTCCAGTTGCCGGAACTGGGGCCGATAGGTTCCAACGGCCTGGCCAACGCGCGCGATTTCCAGGCGCCGGTAGCCGCCTATGAAGACCGCGAAGGCGAATTCCAGCTGCTGGCCAAATTCGGCGGGCGCCTGTGGGCTGCGCGCATCGGCCATTCGCCGCTGGACGTGGTGGCCTGGCATGGCAACTACGTGCCGTACAAATACGACCTGGGCCTGTTCAACACCATCAACACGGTCAGCTACGACCATCCCGATCCGTCGATCTTCACGGTGCTGACTTCACCCTCGGATACGCATGGCACCGCCAATGTCGATTTCGTGATTTTCCCGCCGCGCTGGATGGTGGCGGAGCACACGTTCCGTCCGCCATGGTTCCACCGCAACGTCATGAGCGAATACATGGGCCTGATCCACGGCGCCTACGACGCCAAGGCAGACGGCTTTACGCCCGGCGGCGGCAGCCTGCACAACTGCATGAGCGGCCACGGCCCGGACGCCGCCACTTTCGACAAGGCGTCCAGCGCGGCATTGGCGCCGCACCGCATCGACAATACAATGGCCTTCATGTTTGAAAGCCGCTACGTGATCCATCCCACGCCCTATGCGCTGGCGACGCCGCTGCTGCAGAAAGATTACCTGCAATGCTGGCACGGCCTGCAAAAGCATTTCACCGGTCAACCCTGAGAGAAAAGACATGATGCAAACCAACGATCCCGCACTGAAATCATTTATCCCGGTTGCGCCTGAATCGCATTTCCCGATCCAGAACCTGCCGTTCGGCATTTTCAGCAACGCCGCCAATCCGGCGCCGAGAGCCGGCGTGGCGATCGGCGACCAGGTTGTCGACCTGGCCGTGCTGGCCGAAGCGGGTTTGCTGGGCATCGGCGCCGAAGTGTTCCGCCAGGGCACCCTGAATCCATTCATCGCACTGGGCCGTGCAAGCTGGCGCGGCACCCGCGCCGCGGTCAGCAAACTGCTGCGCGAAGACAACCCGCAGCTGCGTGACAACCAGGCCCTGCGCGCCAAGGCGTTCGTTGCGCAAGGGCAGGCAATCATGCACCTGCCGCTGGAAATCCCCGGCTACACTGATTTCTATTCGTCCAAGGAACATGCGACCAATGTCGGCTCCATGTTCCGCGATCCGGCCAATGCGCTGCTGCCCAACTGGCTGCACATCCCGATCGGCTACAACGGCCGCGCCAGCTCGGTGGTGGTCAGCGGCACGCCGCTGCAGCGGCCGATGGGGCAGCTGAAATTGCCGGATGCCGACGCGCCCATCTTCGGCGCCTGCCGCAAGCTCGATTTCGAACTCGAAACCGGCTTCATCATCGGCCAGCCGAACGCGCTCGGGGAACCCATCGACATCGCTAATGCGGAACAGCATATCTTCGGCATGGTCTTGCTCAATGACTGGAGCGCGCGCGACCTGCAGCAATGGGAATATGTGCCGCTCGGCCCGTTCAACAGCAAGTCGTTCGCGACTTCGATTTCGCCCTGGGTGGTCACGATGGATGCGCTGGAGCCATTTCGCGTAGCCAGCCCGGCGCAGCAGCCGGAACCGCTGCCATACCTGCAGCAGAGCGGCAAGAACGGCTACGACATCACGCTGGAAGTGTCACTCAAGCCGGGCGAATCGGCGCCAGCGCAAACCATCTGCCGCACCAATTTCAAAGCGATGTACTGGACCATGGTGCAGCAACTGGCGCACCACACGGTTTCCGGCTGCAACACCCGCATCGGCGACCTGATGGGCTCGGGCACCATCAGCGGCAGCACGCCGGAATCTTTCGGCAGCCTGCTGGAACTGACCTGGAACGGCAAGAACCCGCTGGCGTTGGCCGACGGCAGCCAGCGCAGTTTTATCCAGGATGGCGATGAGGTAGGGATGACGGGCTGGTGCCAGGGTGATGGTTATCGCGTCGGATTCGGCACGGTCAGCGGCAAGATATTGCCGGCGCGCGGCTGACAGGAGCGCGGGAATTAAAAAAAAGAGCCGTGGTAACCACGGCTCTTTTTCCTTGTGCGGCGTCGTATTACGCGACTTTGTTGGTCGACAGATCCCAGCCGCCCGAAGTATTGCCGCCCGAACCGCCGGCGATTTTTTGCTGGGTGTATTTCCATTTGACCTTGGAATACTTGAGGCTGACGGTTTCGGTCAGCACGCTGCCTTCCGTAACCGATGGCGCGACGTCGGAAATGAGCAGGTTTTCCAGCTCGATCTCAAAATAGCGAATGCGTTCGCCCTTGCCGTCGGCGCGCAGGAATTCAAATTTGGCCTTCGGGATGGTCTTGCCCGACGAGCAGTTTTGCAGCAGCAGCGGCGAGGCCAGGTCGGCCAGTTTGGTGATCACGATATCCTTGTGTTCGCAGCGCTCGGCCGTATGGCCGCCGCCGGTGGATGCGGTGGCCGATTTCGGCTGCAGCACTTCCCACTGTACCGATTTGCACTCGATCCAGTCTTTGTGGATGTCGTCGGTGGATTCCCCTTTGATGCCGTCAATTTGCAGATATACGTCGATTGCCATGGTTTTGCCCCTTAGTTAAAAAAGTGAAGCCCGGTTGACGCTGCTGGCCCCGCTAGAGAGCGGAGTGAAACTGGAAGTCCATCAAGTGGAATGTGTGGCGTAAATGCGGGCTGCCGGATAGACCTCAGCCGTCCACGGCACATCGGGAATCGATGGAAAATAATTCCGAAAGGCAATTCTAAACCATATTTTTGACGATAACTTACGTCTTCAATACTAAATATATTGTTGTTTTGCCCATATATGCCGAGGGGACGCCGCCAGGGACGACAACTACGGGCAGAACTTATCGCGCCATTGCCTTCAGCGCGGCCTGGGCCAGGAATCCCGACCGGGTCAGTTGATGCGACTTGGCGAAAGCATCGATGTCACGCAAGAGGTTTTCCGGCAGCGAGATGTTGAGCCGTACGGGCTTGGTGTTGATTTTCGAACGGTCGATATTGACCAGCATCCAGAAACCGCCGGCGTAGTCCGCCGCATCTTTCCATTCCTCGATGGAGGACGCCTCGGGGATGTGCGCTTCACCCTCGTACATGGCGGCGGCGGCTTCCTGCGCCATTGCCGGAAGATCGTTCAGTTCGTCGGCGGCGGTAAATACGCCGGGCAGATCGGGGAAGCGGGCGCCATAAGCGCTATCGCTATCCTTCCATACGTAAAGTGGATATAACATTTTGTCCTCATTTCAGTCCGGCGTGTTTCAGGATGCTCTCGGCCGTGCCCAGCGCCAGGTCTTTCTTCGGATGCGGAACAACTACCGATCTGCCGGTGATGGGATGGCGGTATTTGTGGTGACTTCCGCGCGTGGAAACATGTATCCAGCCGGCCGCTTCCAGTTGCTTGATGATTTTTGCGCTGTTCATATTATTATACACAAAACTACACAATTCAATAATTATCTTGTGTATTCTTGTGTGTCCACGATTCATGATAAGTAGTTGAAATTCAGAAGACTTCGAATACTTGAATGTCATGAAAAGCCGGCTTTCGCGATAGAGGCAAAAGCCTGAAAAAAACAGCATCGGAATGGCGTGCGGGCCTGAGATCGGGAACAAAAAGGTCTCGCCGTAAAAAAAGCCGCCAAAAAGGCGGCCTGGAACCTGTGCAGAAACGCTTACCGACGCGGCACCCCGTCCCGCCACTCGCCCCAATGGGTCACGATATCCTGCACCAGCGGATTTCCCGCCCGGTACAGGTTTTCGGTGGCAGGCACGAAGCCTCCCTGGTCAGCATAGTTGAGCAGGTTGTCGGCGCTGGTCTGTCCCTGGTAAGGCCGGTCGAAATCCGAACCGGTGCGCAAGGCAGCCACGCGGCTCAGGTCTACCCGCTTGGTGCTCGATGCGCGCTTCAATGCTTCGAAGGTTGCGTTGTCTTCCTGCGCCGTCATGCAATACACGCCCTTGTTGTCTGTGAGGATCTTGGTCCATTCGCGCGCGCGTTCGCCCAGCAGCGTGCCTGACCACCAGGTGTTGCCGGAGGCGATGTCGCACTGGACTACCGTCGGCGGCTGGTTGGCCGGGGCGTAGCTGAACTTGGAGCGCGCTACCTGCGCCTGCGCGCTGTCGGCCAGCACGACATTGCGCGACAGCGCAAACGCGGCGTCGGCCAGTTTCGGATTTAGCTGGAATACTTCGTTGCGGTAGTCGAGCGGCGGTTTTTCGGCCGGACTCTTGGTGTTGATGCCGAGATAGCCGGTTTTCCAGCCGGCCGGGATTTCGCGCGCATCGAGTTCCCACTGGATGCCGAAATCGACCAGGTACTTGGCCCAGGCTGCCGAACCGACCGTACCGCGCGCCGGATCGACGCCGGCGATGCCGGAGATCAGGAAATAAGTGTGGCGCAAGTCGAAGCGCTGCGAAAACGTCAGCGCCATGATCGACGCCGAGGCATTGGCGTAGCCCATGCCTGTGGTGATCACGCAGACATCCTGCTTGTTGCAGTTGACGTTCGGATAGTCCGGCGACAGGCCCGGCACCGCGACGGTCTTCCACGGACCGAGGCGGTCCAGCCAGGCCTGGCCTTCGGGACCGAACATGGTGATGATCATCACCTTGACCGGGCGGTTTTGCGCATTCGATTCGGCCAGCCCGTCGCTGCCCCTGTCTTGCGCGATCGATGGACCGGTGGCGCAGGCGGCAAGCGACAGGGCTGCGGTGGCGATAAGCGAACGATTCATCATGGGTTTTCCTTGTGCAAAGTAGGACCTGTAGTCTACCTGTGAAAACCGAATATTGTTACCGCGACGCAATATTTTGGTCTGTATCCCAGGCGCAAAAAAGCCGCCCGGAGGCGGCTTGGTCAAATGCTGCCGGGCCGGCGGCTCAAAGATAAATGATGGCCAGTATCACGCCGATGATCAGGCCGAACTTGATGCACATGTACAGCGGCTTGCTGAATTTTTTCAGGGCGCGGCGGTATTGTCCCGCAGCCCAGACAAAACGGAACAGCTTGTTGATGCCGCCGGTCTCGTCGCCGGTTTCGTTGGGCGATGCGGCGGCGCTCATCATGTGGCGGCCGAGCCAGCGGTTGATTGCCTGCGCCCAGCGATAGCGCATCGGGCGTTCGATGTCGCAGAAGATGATGATGCGGTTGCTGTCGCAGCCGTTCTGCGCCCAGTGGATGAATGTTTCATCGAACACCACGCCTTGGCCGTCGCGCCAGCTATAGCGCTGCTGGTTGACTTCGATGAAACAGCGGTCGTCGTTGGGCGTGACCAGGCCCAGGTGGTAGCGCAGCGAACCGGCGAACGGATCGCGGTGCGGATTGAGCGTGCCGCCGGGAGCCAGTTCCGCAAACATCGCGGCCTTGACGCTAGGCGTGCTGCGCAGCAGGGCCACGGTCTTGGGGCAGAATTGTTCGGCCGACGGATGGCTGGCGTCGTACCATTTCAGGTAGAAGCGTTTCCAGCCGGCCTTGAAGAAGGAGTTGAAGCCGGCGTCGTCATTCTTTTCGGCGGCGCGGATCTTTTCCAGGCCGATCAGGCCTTTGGCTTCATCGCGTATGGTTTCCCAGTTGTCTTCCAGGATCTTCAGGTCGGCGAAGGTGCTGGTCGGCAGGTAGGGCGTGTTGGTCGGCACCTTGGAAAACATGTACATGAAGATGTTGAGCGGGGCCATGATCGAGGAATGGTCGAACAGCTGCCGGAAAAAGGGCAGGCGCGCCTTGCCGCGGAAATGCACGTACAACACCGATAAAAGAAAAATACTGACTACTGCCCATTTCATGAAAATGTGCTCCGTTTCAAAAAAAGCTGTCCGCTGGAGGCAGCCGGCCAAAGCCTGGCGTCCTGCGGGGAAAAAGTGGAATGTTGCTAACAAAAATCGAGTCAGCCGCCATTTTATCCCTTTTGCGGCTTGCCGCCGCGATGTTGCCACGATTCTTGCCGCGTTTGTTACCCGGGCGCTTGCGAGCGGGAACGTTGTTTCTGCAGCCTGCCGCCATTGCCGCCGGCAATATTTCGATGTTAAGATTGCGCCTCCTTAGGGGAGTAGCCGCCTTCGTCTGATTCGAAGAGCGCATGTCAACATACTTGGCGCTGTACCACATTTACGCCATGGCATGCGCGACCGCACGGTTTGGCAAGACCTATGGTGCTTCCCTTTACCCGGCCGGGCGAAGGCGTTGCGCCATTCGTCAGTGCCCGGCCCTCAGGATGTCCACATGCTTATTCTTCGCCAATGGCAGCGCCGGGATGCTGCCACAGCCAGTTCCGCCAAGCCGCTTCTTCCTTCATTTCTTCTTTCGACTGCATCCGTGGTTTGCCCGGCAGGAGCACGCTCATGATGCTCAGCTTCGCTCTGCTGCTCGGTTCGGCCGTGGTGATCTATCTTTCCTGTGAATATTTCGTCAACAGCATCGAATGGGTCGGACGCCGGCTCGGCATCGCGCAAAGCGCGGTAGGCACGGTGCTGGCGGCGTTCGGCACGGCCCTGCCGGAAAGCGTGGTGACGTTTGTCGCCGTGGTGTTCGGGCGCGATGCGGCGCACCGCGAGATCGGCGTCGGCGCCGCGCTGGGCGGGCCGCTGGTGCTGGCGACCATTGCCTATGCGGTGGTGGGCCTGATGTTCATCCTGAACCGCAAAAAAATCGGCGGCATCCTGCTGTCGGCCGACGCCGCGCAGCGGCTGAGCCGGGACCAGGCCTGGTTCATCGGCATCTTCGTGGTCAAGGTCGGCCTGGGGCTGGTGGCGTTCGCGATCAAGCCTTGGCTGGGCATATTTTTCCTGCTGGCCTACGGCGCGTACATCTGGGGCGAGATGCGCAAGGAAGAAGATGCGGATGCCGAGATACACGACCTGGAGCCCTTGAAATTCCGGCCGCACGATGCGCAGCCGGGCATCGGCTGGGCCTTGCTGCAGACCCTGGTGGCGCTGGTGGTGATTTTCCTCAGTTCGCAGCTGTTCGTGCACCAGCTGGGCGATATCGCGCCATGGCTGGGCATTTCGCCGCAACTGGCTGCGCTGCTGCTCAGCCCGATCGCCACCGAGCTGCCGGAAATCCTGAATGCGGTGATCTGGGTCCGGCAGGGCAAGCAGAACCTGGCCTTGAGCAACATCAGCGGCGCCATGATGATCCAGGCGACTATCCCGACCGCGCTGGTGCTGATCTTTACGCCATGGATGCTGAGCCCGGCGCTGGTGTGGGCGGCGGCGGTGACGATGATGTCGATGTTCGGCCTCTACGTGCTGCTGCGCAAGGGCATGCTGAGCGGCGGCCGGCTGGCGGTGTTCGGCTTGCTGTACCTGGTGTTTGCCGCCGGCCTGGGATGGATCGGCGTGCACTGAACGGCTGTGCTCAGGCGCGGGCGCCGAGAGCGATCACTGCCGCGCCTGCCAGCGCCAGGCCGGCGCCCAGCAGGTCGCTCCATCTTGGCGTGATGCCGTCGACGCCCCATAGCCAGAAAATGGCGGTAGCGATATAGACTGCGCCGTAGGCGGCGTACACGCGGCCGCTGGCGGCGGGATGCAGGGTCAGCAGCCAGACGAACGCCGCCAGGCTGATTGCCGCCGGCAGCAGCAGCCAGGCCGGGCCCTTGTTGTTGAGCCATAACATCGGCAGGTAGCAGCCGAGCAGTTCGGCGACGGCGGTCAGCAGGAACAGGCCGAAGGTTTTTGTCATTGCGCGTAGTAGAAGAAAGCCAGGAAGGACAGGGTAGCAGCAAGACACCCTATAATGTTGCTGTTTTCATCTCGGCGCCGGGACGACCCGGCGCCGTATCTTTATCCGGGGACGACCCCATCTTCTTTCTGGAGGTCGCATGGCCTGGATCATTCTCTTTCTTGCCGGCCTGGCCGAAATCGTCTGGGCTGTCGGCCTCAAATATTCCGAAGGGTTCAGCCGCCTGTGGCCGTCCGCGATCACGGTGGCCGGCATGGCTGTCAGCATCTGGCTGCTGGCGCTGGCGATGCGCACTTTGCCGCTCGGCACCGCTTATGCAGTATGGACCGGCATCGGCGCGGTCGGCTCTTTCATCGCCGGCATCGTGCTGCTGGGCGAAACGGCGAGCCTGGCGCGGGTCGCCAGCGTCAGCCTGATCGTGCTGGGCCTGATCGGGCTGAAACTGTCCACCGCAGGCTGATCCTTTTATGCGGCAGTGTTGATCCTGGTGGCGGCGCTGACCGCCTTCGATTCGAATCCGGCATGCGCTCTCAAGGCCTGGTAGCGCAGGCAGGTGACACGCAGGAAAGAGGCGAAATTGCTGGCCTCGCCCAGGTGCGTAGTGACTTCGCCGTGCAGTTTGGCGATCAGCTGGTTGGTGGTCAGGTCGTTATCCGCCGCCAGTTCCGCCAGGGTTTGCCAGAACAGGTTTTCCAGCTTGATGGTGGTGATGACGCCCATGATGCGCACCGAGCGGGCGCGCGATTCGTACAGGATGGGATCGGCCTGGGCATAAATCTGACACATCGGATACCTCGTTTCTTGGACAGTTGCGGTGAGCGGCCAGCCTTGCGGCCGGCCGCATCACGGCCATCATAACTCGATGCGGGTTCCCAGTGCCGCCAGGAACAGCGCCAGCCAGGCCGGATGGGCAGGCCATGCCGGCGCGGTCACCAGGTTGCCGTCGCGGTGGGCGGCGGTGACGTCGATTTCAGCATATTTGCCGCCGGCCAGCCTGACTTCCGGGGCGCAGGCCGGATAGGCGGAGCAGGTTTTTCCTTCCAGCACGCCGGCCGCCGCCAGCAGCTGCGGGCCGTGGCAGACTGCCGCGATCGGCTTGTCGGCGGCATGGAACTGCTGGACGATTTCGATCACGCGCGGATTCAGGCGCAGGTATTCCGGAGCGCGGCCGCCCGGGATCAGCAGCGCATCGTAGCGGCTGACGTCGACGTCGCTGAAGGCGGCGTTCAGGGTAAAGTTGTGGCCAGGTTTTTCGCTATAGGTCTGGTCGCCTTCGAAATCGTGGATGGCGGTGCGGACCTGGGCGCCGGCGGCTTTGTCCGGGCACACCACGTCGACCTGGTGGCCGACCATCTGCAGCGCCTGGAACGGCACCATCAATTCATAATCTTCGACATAATCGCCGGCCAGGATCAGGATTTTCTTTGCGCTCATGATAGGTCCTTCAGTGAAGTGGGTGAGACAGGAAGCCGAGTATGGAACAGCGGGGATGCGGTAGGTAATAGCCAGTTATTACCTGCGCAGGTTTCGATGCTGCGTTGCGCAATACGCCGGCCTTTGCGGAATGCGCTGCAGTAATGCGATAGCTGAATTACACTGTCGGCATCGCCGTGGCGCAGCGCCGCGCAACAGCAAATAAAATTTTTCAGAAAAAGGTAAACAGATGGCTTCAAAAGATCCAGTGCCGACGGCTAGCGCCTTGTCAGAACGTCCAAGCCGCGCCGAAGCGGAATCGGCGATCCGCACCTTGTTGCGCTGGGCCGGCGACGATCCTGACCGCGAAGGCTTGCTGGACACGCCGGCGCGCGTGGCGCGGGCATATGAAGAATTCTTTGCCGGCTACAGCAAGGATCCGGTGGAGATCCTGTCGACCACGTTTTCAGAAGTCGAAGGCTACGACGAGATGGTGGTGCTGACCAACATCCGTTTCGAGAGCCATTGCGAACACCACATGGCGCCCATCATCGGCAAGGCGCACGTGGCTTACCTGCCGGACCGGCGCGTGGTCGGCATCTCGAAGCTGGCGCGGCTGGTCGACATTTTCGCCAAGCGCCTGCAGATCCAGGAAAAAATGACGGTGCAGATCGCCGACACCTTGCAGCAAGTGCTGCTGCCGAAAGGCGTTGCGGTGGTGATCGAAGCATCGCATGAATGCATGACCACGCGCGGCATCCACAAACCGGGCACCAGCCTGGTGACCAGCCGCATGCTGGGCGCGTTCCGCGACGATCCGTCGACGCGGCGCGAATTCATGAGCATCATCAGCCAGAAACACGGCGAATAACAACTGCATTGCCGCTCCCGACCAGGCACTGGCCGGATCGGGAGCATGCATCAGATCAGCGGTCCATCCTCTTTCTCTTCATGCCCGGTTACCCGGGCCAGCATGGCGCGCGCCACCACGCTGCGCGACAAGTGCCAATACAGCGTTATCACGGCCAGCGAGAACAGCGCAAAACCCATCATGCCCGCGTGCTGGTAAAACACTTTGTACAGTTCGATGCCGACGCCATACAGGGTCATGTTGATCATGCCCATGGTGGCCGCCACGGTGGCCTTCGATACCGTGCTTTCAGTCAGCGTGAAGCGGATCATCACCGCTGCCGACAAGCCTTCGCCGAAAGCAATCACGCTGATCGCCGCCACCAGGAAATAAGGCTTGTCGAGGAAGGCCGCGCCGAACAGCATGATCAGCACGCCGAGGGCGATCGGATACAGCGCGATCCTGACCGAGCTGCCCAGGCGCCAGCGGTCGACCTGGCGCGCCAGCACCAGGTTGCCGGCGATCAGGCAGCCGAATACAGGGATCTGCCAGTAACCGTATTCGATCACGCTCAGGTGGCCGTCGGCTACCAGGATCTCCGGCGACATGGCGATCCAGCCGATCAGCGGAATCGCCAGCAAAGGCATGCACATCGCGGCCTTCAGGAAATGGCGGTTGCCCACCACCGCGCGGTAGTCGTGCCAGATCTGCACCAGCGGCAGTTTATCCTTGCGCTGCTTGACGGTTTCAGGCATGTGCCGCACCAGGCCGACCAGGGAAACGGTGGCGATGGCAGCGATTAATACGAACACCATGCGCCAAGGCAGGATTTCAATCATGAAGGCGCCGGCCACCGGGCCGATCAGCGGCGCAATCAACGCGACGTTGGCCATCAGCGCCGTCACGCGTATCGCGGCTTTTTCTTCAAACGCTTCCTGCACCACGGCATAACCGACCGAAGAAATGAAGCACAAGCCTATGCCCTGCAGCACGCGCAGGACGATGAAGCTCTCGATGCTTTGCGAGAACAGCGTCGCCAGACAGGACAGGATGAAGAACACGGTGCCGCCCAGCATCACGGGGCGGCGTCCGATGCGGTCGGAGAGCGGCCCGAACAGCCATTGGAACACCGCGCCGCCGACCAGGAACGCGGTCATGGCGGACGCCATCCAGGCCGCGCTGGCGCCGAATTCGCGGGTCACCGTCAGCATGCCCGGCTGGATCATGTCGTTGGCGATGTAGACCGAAAACTCGAACAGCACCAGAGCCAGCGGGAACATCAGGGTATTACGGGTAAGGGTGGAGATTTTTTGCATTTTTTAACCAGGTGAAGCTGTGACGGCTGGAAGCATTGGCTAACCCGCGGGCAGCGGCTGCCTCACGGGTGTCACGGACGGATTTGCTTGATTCTTTGCTTGATTTAAATGACCGGTGTTGCCCAGTCTGGGTCTGCGCTGAATTCCTCGACCAGGAAATCGAGCATGGCGCGCAGGATGGCAGGCATTTGGCGGCGCGAAGCGTAGACGCCGTAAATGCTCATTTCGCGCGGTTGGTATTCTCCGAGCAGCGCGCGTAGTTTACCACTACGCAGCAATCCTGTGGCCGCATACACCGGCTGCATGCTGATGCCGGCGCCGGCGACTGTTGCTTCCAGCAATACCGACGATTCGTTGGCGCTCATGTTGCCGCCCACCGGCACCGCCACCGGCGCACCGTCTTTCTCGAATTCCCAAAGGCTCTTGCCGAAGTAGGAGTAGGTCAGGCAATTGTGCAGGGCCAGGTCCTCCGCGCTGCCCGGGGTGCCGTGCTCTTGCAGGTAGGCCGGCGAGGCGCACACCACCGAGCGGCACACCGCCAGCTTGCGCGCGATCAGGTTGGGATCGAGCGCGTTGGTGATGCGGATCGCCAGGTCCACCCGCTCTTCGACCAGGTTGACCGCGCGGTCGACCAGCAGCATGTCGACCGCGGTGCCCGGATAACGTTTCAGGAAACGCGCCAGCAGCGGCGCCAGGTATGCCTGTCCCAGCGACATGCTGCACGTCAGGCGCAGCGTGCCGCGCGGAGTATTCTCGGGAGTGGCGGCGGAAGCCTGGATGGCGCCGGCCATGTCCAGCAGCTGGCGGCAGCGCGGCAGGGTGTCGCTGCCGGCCGAGGTCAGGCTCAGCTTGCGCGTGGTGCGATGGAGCAGGCGGGCGCCTACCCAGGTTTCGAGTTCGGCCAGGTAACGCGACACCATGGCGCGCGACATGTCGAGTTTTTCGGCGGCAGCGGTCAGGCTGCCCCGGTCGGCGACTTCGACGAATACCTGCATTGCGACCAGTCTATCCATGGCGGGTTATTTGTTGGGCCGATTCATTTGATCGATTCATGCAACTAACTAGGCACTATTATGGGGTTTTTTGACTCATTTTAGTCAACTATGATGATGGTTCTTTCTCATCACCCTGGAGATTCCATGTTGAAACGCAAATTTTTCCGCTCGCTGCTGGCTGCCTCTGCCGGCCTGATGATCGCCGGCTCGGCCGCGGCGGCGCCGCAACCGCTGCAGCTGGAGGTCTACAATCCCGGCGCCAACGGCATGTTCCCGGTGTCTTCCGAACTGGTTACCGGCAGCACCGAGGCGATCGTGATCGATGCCCAGTTTGACCGCGCCAATGCCGGCCAGCTGCTGAAAAAGATCCAGGACAGCGGCAAGAAACTGACCACGATCTACATCAGCCACGGCGACCCTGACTACTACTTCGGCCTGGAAGTGCTGAAGGAAGCTTATCCGGACGCCAAGGTGCTGGCGCCGGCGCCGGTGATCGCCCACATCAAGGCCACCATGCAGGACAAGCTGGCATTCTGGGGTCCCAAGCTTGGCGCCAACGCGCCCAAGCAGCTGATCGTGCCGGAGCCGCTGGAAGGCAACACGCTGACCCTGGAAGGCCGCAAGCTGGAAGTGATCGGCCTGGACGGCGCCAGCCCGGACCGCAGCTTCGTCTGGATTCCTTCGCTGAAAGCGGTGGTTGGCGGCGTGCTGGTGGCCGGCAACGAACATGTCTGGACCGCGGACACCCAGACCCTGGCGTCGCGCCAGCAATGGATCAAGATGCTGGACAAGATTGCAGCTTTGCATCCGAAGGTAGTGGTGCCGGGACATTTCAGCGCCGGCGCGCCGCAAAATATCGAATCGGTGCGCTTCACCAAGAACTACCTGAAAACCTATGAAGCGGAAACCGTCAAAGCCAAGGATTCCGCCGCACTGGTCGAGGCGATGAAGAAACATTACCCGAACCTGGATGGCGTATCGTCGCTGGAACTGGGCGCCAAGGTCAGCAAAGGTGAAATGAAATGGTAACCGGCCACGATTGCGGCGACAGCAGCTGCGCGCTGCCTGGCGCCGCGGAAGGCAAGGACGCAGCGGCGCCGGCGACGGCGCAGGGCACGGTGCTGCACTACATTTACGATCCGCTGTGCGGCTGGTGCTACGGCGCGGCGCCTTTGCTGCAGGCTGCCCGCGAGATTGAAGGCCTGCGCATCGTGCTGCACGGCGGCGGCATGATGACCGGCAGCAACCGCAGGCAGGTCAGCCCGCAATTACGCAATTACGTGATGCAGCACGACCGGCGGATCGCGGCGATGACCGGCCAGCCGTTCGGCGACGGCTACTTCGACGGCCTGCTGCTGGACACCACGGCGATCTTTGATTCCGCGCCGCCGATCACCGCGATCCTGGCCGCCGAAGCGGTTGCCGGGCAGGGACTGGCGATGCTGGCGCGGATACAGGCGGCGCACTATGTGCACGGCTTGCGGGTTGCCGACGCCGCGGTGCTGCATGCGCTGGCAATGGAGATGGGCCTTGATCAGGCGCAGTTCGACAGCAAGTTTGCCGAGCTCGGCGGCGCCGCCACGCAAGCCCATATTGACGCCAGCCGCAGCTTGCTGGCGCGCGTCGGCGGCCAGGGGTTTCCTACCTTCGCACTGCAGCGCGGAACGCAAATCGAAGTGCTGGACGCCGGCCGTTTCTTTGGCCAGGCGCCAGCCTGGAAAGCCGCATTGAGCGCTTAACATGTCAACCGGCCGTTGCCGGCCGCGTACCTGGAAAACAAGCTAAGCGCTGCTTCTTGCGTAAGAACGCACCGGCCGCAAAACAAAAAGCCTGCTTTTGAGCAGGCTTTTTGTTTTGCGAAATCTTCCTGGCAAACCTTGGTTATAAAAGCATTGCCTGAAAGCATTTAGTTGTTCATCTGCCGTTATTTGTTGACAACTACTTGCTATAAGTTGCTAATTTCATCAAATATCTGCTAATTTTTTAGCGTTTAATGACAGCTTTGTATTGTATCGGCTAGCCGCGGGAGGTAATGTGCAGACATTTTTTGACCAAGCAATTTGACGCAAGAGCGACTACGGCCACCCTCGCCAGGCGTTTGCTGCAAGTTTAGACCCCGAGTAAATCCATGAATCGAGAACCTGTAAGTCGCCTTCCTTTTTTTCCTTTGTCTGTCATTTCTGCGGCTGTAATCACGATGCTTTCTGCGTGCGGGGGCGGGGGCGGCGGCTCCAGCGGAGCAGGCGGCGCACAGCAGCCGGTACCGACCGCACCCTCAATCAGCGCCGCGCCGACGCTTAACAACAGCGATCCAAGCAATGCCAACGCGGCCCATGCGCGCGGCATCAGCGGCGCCGGCGTAACGGTGGCGGTGGTCGATACGGATTTCAATGTCAACGATCCCGAATTTGGCGGGCGCCTTAGCAAGACCGTGTATTCCAGCGGCGGCGCCGGCGACAGCCACGGCAGCGAAGTGGCGGAAGCGCTGGGCGGCAGCAGCTACGGCGTGGCGCCGGCAGTCAGCATGCTGGGCGCCGCAGTCGGCACCGGCGGCGAAAACGTCACCTTTAATGCTCCGGTTTACCAAGACCTGTTCAACAAGGGCGCGCGCATCTTCAACCAGTCGAACGCCTTTGGTTCGATCGCCACGTCCGGCAGCAGCGGCCCGACCTTCTACAATATCTACCAGCCTTTCGTGAGCAAGGGCAGCTTGTTCATCTGGGCCGCCGGCAACGACGGCAGCGTCCATCCCAGTTTGACGGCAGGATTGCCGGCCTTGTATCCCGACCTGCAAAAAGGCTGGCTGGCGGTGGTGGCGGTGAATGCCGCCGGCGGCGCCCAGGGATACAGCAGCAGCGATACCACGCCGGGTGTGATTTCCAGTTACTCCAACCGCTGCGGCGAGGCCGCCAACTGGTGCCTGGCGGCGCCCGGGGATTTTATTTCCGCCACGGCCGGCCGCCGGGTCTACGGCACCTCGTTCGCCGCACCGGCGGTAACCGGCGCGGCTGCACTGGTGCAGCAGGCTTATCCCTGGATGAATGCCGACCAGATCCGGCAAACCATCTTGTCGACCGCGACCAGCATGGGCGACACCGCCACTTACGGCTGGGGGTTGCTGAACGCCAGCAAAGCCGCCGGCGGTCCGGCCTTGTTCGATACCCGGCTGACCCTGGGCGGCAATTTCGTCGCCAGTTTCGATGCCGCCAGTTCAACCTTCGCCAATGACATCGGCGGCAACGCCGGCCTGCTGAAAGACGGCAGCGGCACGCTGACCCTGGCTGGCAATAACACTTACAGCGGCGCCAGTGAAATCGCGAAGGGCGCGCTGAACGTCACCGGATCGGTTGCTTCCGCAGTCGTCATCGACAGCGCCGGCGTGTTGTCCGGCGACGGCGGCCGCATCGGCGGCAGCGTTTCCAACAACGGCCGTCTCAGCAATACCGGCAGCGGCATGACGATTGCCGGCAACTACACGGCCTCGGCCAGCGCGGTGCTGGCCAACCAGTTCAATTCGACCCTGACCGTAGGCGGCAGCGCCACGCTCGGCAATTCGCACCTGGTGGCGACCACGCCCGCCGGCAGCAGCGATCCGTCCGGCTACGTGGCGCAGCAAGTCGGCGTCAAAGGCAAGGTGCTGACCGCCGCCAACGGCGTATCCGGCGTGTTCCAGGATGTGTCGTTCGAACACGACGGTACGGTTTTCAACCCGGGCACCTTCTTGAACGCGACGCTGGCATATACCGCCAATGAAGTCGACCTGAGCATAGCGCGCAACGATGTCAAGGTGGTGGCAGCGCAAGCGTTTGCCGCCGATCCTACGCGCACCAACAGCGCCGCCAACCTCGAGACCGGACTCAAAGCGGCCGACGCCATGGCCGCCAGCGGCAACACCGGCGGCAGCAACAGCGCCTTCCTGAACAGCGCCGCCGCGCTGCAGCGCACGGCGGATATTGCCGCCGCCGCCCAGGTGCTGGACAGCTTGTCGGGGCAGATCTACGCCTCATCGCAGGCGCTGACTTTCCAGCAGTCGCAAGCAATCAACCGCGATCTGTCGAACCGCATGTCGCTGCTGGCCAATCCGGTTGCGGGCGGCGCCAAGGCCGGCTTGTGGGCTAGCGTGATCGGCGCCACCGGCAAGCTGAGCGAATCGGGTTATGCGTCTGCCGACACGTCCACCTGGGGCGGCCAGTTCGGTTTCGATACGCACCTGGACGATAAGGCGATTGTCGGCGCAGCGCTGTCCTACTCGGAGAGCAAGGCCAGTTTCGACCGTTTCGGCGGCGCCGCGAACAGCCAGGATACCGGCCTGTCGCTGTATGGCCGCTATGCGCTCAGCCATGACGGCATCTACGTTTCCGGCCGCGCCGGCGTCGCCCGCGTGACCAGCAAGATCAATCGCAGCGTGATCCTCGGCAGCGAGGTCGACAGCCTGTCCGCCAACCATACCGACAGCATGATTTCGGCCTATGCCGAAACCGGCTACGTGCGCAAGCTGTCGTCGACTTCGACGCTGACGCCGTTTGCCGGCATCAGCTACGACCGCCTCAAGCGCGGCGCATTTACGGAAACCGGCAGCCCCTTCGGCCTCACCGCCGGCAGCAGCGCCTACCATCAGACTGCGAGCGTACTTGGCTTGCGCGGCGACACCGGCTTCGACTGGCTGGGCGGCTATACCAATGTACAGGCTTACGCCGCCTGGCAGCATGGCTTCAACGACGGCAAGCTGGATTTCAACGCGGCTTTCGTCGGTGCCCCGGCCGCCGGTTTTTCGGTGCAAGGCATAGGGCTGGGGCGCAACAGCGGCTGGGCCGGCATCGGCGTCTCCAGCGTGCTGGCCAACAACTGGAGCTGGTATGGCAACTACGATGCGCAGTTCGGCAAGGGCGGCCTGGTCAACAATGTATTTTCGATTGGCGTGCGCAAATCGTTTTGACGCTCCTGGCGTCGGCGTGATCCGGCAGCGATAAAAAAAACGGCCTGCATGACTCGCGCGAGTCATGCAGGCCGTTTTGCCGGTACTTTGCGCCGTGCGCTTAGGCAACCGCTTTCAGTTTGTTGAAATCAGTGTTGCTGGCCGGTGCGAAGCCGCCGTGGGCAGGTGCGTGGCCGGCGTAGAACTGGCCGAAACGGTTGGCCAGGAAGTCCGCCAGCGTGACTTGCTCTTGCCGCACAAAACCGCTTTGCGGCAGCACGCCGGTGACAACCAGGTCGACCATGGCGCAGATGCCGGCCGCGGTAGTCAGCTGGATCGCCGACAGCAGCTGGCCGTTGACCTGCTGGCTATAAGTCTTTTGCGCGTAGGTTTCCTGTTCCAGGCGGCCGTCGCGCATGCCGCTGACGCTGACGAAGGTCAGCACCACGTCTTGCTTGGTGATCGGGATCGAGGTTTCCAGCACTTCCTTCAGGATCGGACGGCGTTCCAGCTTGCCCAGCTGCAGGTCGCGCACCAGGATCTTGATGATGTCGCGATGGCCGGGATAACGCACGGTCTTGTAATCCAGGTTCTGCACCCGGTCGCGCAGGCTTTCGCACAAGGTGCCGAGGCCGCCGGAGGTGTTGAACGCTTCGTAGTCGACGCCGTCGAGCGAGAAGTGCTCCAGCTCTTCCAGCGGCGAGGTTTCGCGCAGCACGCCGTCGACGATCGCTTCGCAAGGATTGCAGTACTCGTTGATCAGGCCGTCGGTGCTCCAGGTCAGGTTGTACTTGAGCGCGTTGCTCGGGAAGGTCGGCAGCGCGCCGACGCGCATCTTGACGTCATGCAGCTGTTCGAAGCGGCTGGCGACGTCGTTCGCCACGATCGAAATGAAACCTGGCGCCAGGCCGCATTGCGGCACGAAGGCGGTGCTGGAATCGAGCGCCAGCGATTTGACGAAGCGGGTGCTTTCGACATCTTCGGTCAAGTCGAAGTAGTGCGAGTGCGCTGCCTTGGCGGCGGCGGCGATCACCGGCGTCAGGAAATAAGGACAGGCCGACAGCGTCACGTCGTGGCCGCTGATCAGCTTGGTCACGGTGGGCGCGTGCGAGATGTCCGCCAGGATCGTGGTGACGTTGGGAAACCCCGCCTGCTTCACGTATTCCAGCCGTTGCGGATCGCGGTCGGCCACGGTGAGCACGTAGTCGCCGGTATGGGACAGCAGGTTGAGGATGGCGTCGCCGATTTTGCCGGCGCCCAGAAGGATCAGTTTGGTAGTCATGTCTTCGCTCGCTTGTCGTTTTAGTCAATGTTGCTGCTGCAACTATTGTAAATTCGAGTGAAGTCAGATAATAGAGTGTAAATAGTCGTCAAAATGTATAATAACGATGCATATTGACGAAAATTGAAGATGGATTGTAGCGATGAGAGATAAACTCGACGAAGTCGACCACAAAATCCTGGCCCTGCTGATGGACGATGCGCGCCTGTCCATGGCTACCGTCGCCAAGCGCGTCGGGATTGCCAGGACCACTGCCATAGCGCGTCTGGCGGCGATGGAGAAGAAGGGGGTGATCGCAGGCTACGGCGTGCGGCTCGACCTCGGGCTTTACCAGCCCGCAGTGCGTGCTTACGTCGGCATCTCGATTGACTCCCGCAATGCACCATTACTGGTCCAGCAGCTGCAGCAGATGTCGCAGGTGGAAACCCTGTGCGCGGTGAGCGGCGTGATCGACTACATGCTGACCCTGCGCTGCCAGTCCACCGATGAACTGGACCGCCTGCTGGACCAGATCGGTGCAATGGAGGGGGTGCGCCATACGTCGACTTCGATCATCCTCAGCAAGCGCATCGACCGTGGCCCGATTTAGGGCGGAGGAGCACTATTGCAGTGCAGCAGATATGTGTTTTATCTATAACAGTTATACGAATAATAAAGCAGACACCGATGCTGCGCCGCCATATAGTTACACCTGTCTCCTCCAACACCTCCTAAGGTTTGGATTCAACCCGCTACCGCAAGGTCTGGCGGGTTTTTTTTTGCCTGGGAAAAACTTGCTATCCGTTGGCTGCCGGCAAATCCTTTAAAACCGCCTTGAACGTCACCACGCCTTTTCGTGCCGGTCCTGCGAACCGTATCCAGTCCTGATTGAAGCCATCGAGCATCGACATGCGCGACCCACGGTTGCTTTGCCCCTGGGCGGCAAAGACGGCCGGCCATTCGTCCCGCGCCACCAAGGTGACGGCTTTCCTGGAATTCGTGACGGGCTTGTGCACGGCGGGAACCGGTGTCGGACCGGCTAAAAAATGAGCGAACTTTATGGCTGCATTTTCCCGGCTTGGACTAATATGCAGCCAGGAGGTGACAAATGACTATAAATAATTCTACGGACCGGATTGAAAGAGAGATTGTGCTGAAGGCCGCGCGTTCGCGGGTCTGGCGTGCGTTATCGGACGCTGAGGAATTCGGCGGCTGGTTCGGCGTGGCGCTGCAGGGAAAGAAATTCGCCGCCGGCCAGGCCGTGCAGGGACAGATCACTTATCCCGGTTACGAACACCTGTCTTGGAACGTGGTGATCGAACGCGTGGAGCCGGAAGGTCTGCTGTCTTTCAGCTGGCATCCCTATGCGATTGACGCTGCCGTCGACTATTCGCAGGAGCCGACCACGCTGGTGGTGTTCGAACTGATCGCTGTCGAGGAGGGCACTTTGCTGCGCGTGGCCGAATCCGGGTTTGACAATATCCCGGCCGCGCGGCGCCAGGAAGCGTTTCGCATGAACAGCGGCGGCTGGGACGCGCAGATGAAGAATATCGAAAAGCATGTTGCGGCATCCTAGCCTGGATGGCGGCAAGCAGACGGGCGGGGGCCTGTCTGCTTTACAGGGGTAAAAAATCCTTGATTTGTTCAACATTTCAACTATCATTGAAATATGAAAACGAAATCAGTTGTCACCGCCCTTGCGGCGCTCGCCCAAGATTCCCGCCTGGCGATCTTCCGCGCCCTGGTGCAGGCTGGGCCGGAAGGGCTGCCTGCCGGAAAAATCGGGGAAATCACTGGCATCTCGCCGTCCTCCGTATCGTTCCACATGAAGGAACTGTTCCATGCCGACATGGTGGCGTCGCGCAACGAAGGGCGGTTCGTGATCTATTCCGCCAACTTCGCCACCATGAATCAATTGCTGGCATTCCTCACTGAAAATTGCTGCGGAGGGAATCCTTGCACGACCGTTTGCAGTCCCGCATGCAGCGTTGCCGAGGATGCTTCGTCATGACGGTTTTTATCTGAGAGGCGCCGATGTCCGTCCAATGCGAAGTTGCCGGCCAGCCTGCCTCGGCCGTATCCATGAATTTTTTTGAGCGTTACCTGACTGTCTGGGTGGCCTTATGCATCGTGGCCGGCGTTTTGCTCGGGCAGATTTTCCCCGCCGGGGTGCAAACGATAGGCGCGCTGGAAATCGCCAAGGTGAACCTGCCGGTCGGCCTCCTGATCTGGGTGATGATCATCCCGATGCTGCTGAAGATCGATTTCTCCGCCTGGAACCAGGTCAAGGGGCATGTACGCGGTTTCGGCGTGACCTTGTTCATCAACTGGGCGGTCAAGCCGTTCTCGATGGCGTTGCTTGCCTGGGTGTTTATCCGCCACTGGTTTGCGCCGTACCTGCCTGCCGGACAGCTGGATTCATATGTGGCCGGGCTGATCCTGCTGGCGGCGGCGCCGTGCACGGCCATGGTGTTTGTGTGGAGCCGGCTCACCGGCGGCGATCCGTACTTCACGCTGTCGCAGGTGGCGCTGAACGACCTGATCATGGTGTTTGCATTTGCGCCGCTGGTCGCTCTCCTGCTGGGCGTGTCGAGCATCGCCGTGCCGTGGGCGACGCTGCTGGCTTCAGTGGTTTTATATATCGTCGTTCCCGTGGCCATTGCGCAAATCTGGCGCAAATCCCTGCTGCGCCGCGGCCAGGCCAGCTTCGACAAGCTGATGCAGAGGATCCAGCCATGGTCGGTCTCGGCGCTGTTGCTGACCCTGGTGCTGCTATTTGCGTTCCAGGGCAATGCGATCGTCGAGCAGCCGCTGGTCATCGCCTTGCTGGCGATTCCAATCCTGATACAGGTTTTTTTCAATTCCGCGCTGGCTTATTGGCTTAACAAGGTCGTCGGTGAGAAGCATGCCATCGCTTGCCCGTCCGCGCTGATCGGCGCGTCGAATTTTTTCGAGCTGGCCGTGGCCGCGGCGATCAGCCTGTTTGGCTTCAAATCCGGCGCCGCGCTTGCCACCGTGGTCGGGGTGCTGATCGAAGTACCTGTCATGCTGCTGATCGTCGGCATCGTGAACCGCACCCAAGGCTGGTACGAAGGACGCTGATCCACGACCGGCAGACCGGCTGCCGGCTTTCAAGAAAGTCGAACCATGCACATCACGATTTACCACAACCCTGAATGCGGCACCTCTCGCAACACGCTGGCGCTGATACGCAATACCGGTGTCGAGCCTGAAGTGATCGAATACCTGAAGCAGCCGCCGTCGCTGGAAACGCTGGCCAAGCTGATTGCAGACGCCGGCTTGACGGTGCGCGAGGCGATCCGGCAAAAGGGGACGCCTTATGCAGAATTGGGCCTGGACGCGCCAGGCCTTACAGAGACCCAATTGCTGGACGCCATGCTGGCGCATCCGATCCTGATCAACCGGCCTTTTGTGGTCACGCCAAACGGCACTCGCCTGTGCCGCCCATCCGAGCTGGTGCTCGACATCTTGCCGTTGCCGCAAAAGGGGCCGTTCACCAAGGAAGACGGCGAAGTCGTCATCAATGCGGAGGGGCGCCGTGTCACAACATCTGATTAAGCTGCCGAACGTCGACGCAGAACTGTTTCGCACGCCGCTTGCATCGGATTTTGAGCAGGTCGGACGCTCTTCGCACGCACCGCGTTTCCTGCTGTTATACGGTTCGCTGCGCGAGAAATCCTATAGCCGTCTTCTCACGCGGGAGGCTGCACGCCTGCTGGAAGCGATGGGCGGCGACGTTGAAATATTCGATCCGCAGGGACTGCCGTTGCCCGATGGCGAACCCGACAGCCATCCTAAAGTCCAGGAACTGCGCGCGCTGGCGCACTGGGCCGAGGGCATGGTCTGGACCTCGCCCGAGCGCCATGGCGCCATGACCGGCATCATGAAGGCGCAGATCGACTGGATTCCCTTGTCCATCGGCGCGCTGCGGCCGACGCAGGGAAAAACGCTGGCGCTGATGGAAGTATCCGGCGGCTCGCAGTCTTTCAACGCGGTCAACCAGATGCGCATACTGGGCCGCTGGATGCGGATGATCACGATCCCTAACCAGTCCTCGGTCGCCAAGGCGTTCCTGGAGTTCGACGACGAAGGCCGCATGAAACCCTCGCCTTACTATGAACGCGTGGTCGACGTGATGGAAGAGCTGCTCAAGTTCACCTTGCTTACCCGCGATGTCTCTTCATTCCTGGTCGACCGCTACAGCGAGCGCAGGGAAAGCGCCGAAGAACTCGGCAAGCGGGTGAACCAGAAGAAGATTTGAAACGCGGCCGGCCTTACTTGAAGACAGGGCGGAAGAAACTGCGTTCGTAGCTGAGGATGCAACGGGTTTCCTCGGCATACCTGAACGCAGCCTGGCATTCCGCATCCTGCATCGACTTTGTCCTGTAGTCCTCATACGACGCGAGCGAGGGAAACGTGAACATCGCCAGCGCCACGTTGCTGCTTCCCTCGGAGGGGAGGAAGTAGCCATGGTGTATCCCGCCGAATTTTTCCACCAGCGGGATCCAGATTTTTCCGTAGTGCTCGAATTCTTTCAGCTTGTACGGATCGATGATGTAACGCAGGTAGCAGGTAACCATGAGAGTCCTTGTCGGCAAAGCGCAACTATAGCTGCTGTGCCGCCGGTCAACAACGGTTGCCTATATCAACTCCCACAGCCAGTTCCAGAATCCGGGCAGGGGCACGGCTTGGGCGCCGTCCTGTACGCTTCTTGCCAGCGCGGCACGCTCCAGCGCACCCTTGTCGTCGTAAAACGGCTTGGCCGCGGTCGGCAGCTGGACCGCACGCGCGCAATCCATCAGTATTTGCAGGTATTCCGCCATGTGGCCGGCGGTGTAGCTGTTGATATCGTGGAAAGTCACCACCACCGGGATGCTGCCATCGACCGCCGGCAGCTCGCCTGCGGCGATCCGTTCGCGCACGCCGGTCAACAGGCGCAGCATGTTGGAGCGCCTGGTCGGGCTGCCCTTGAAGCCGTATATCTTGCCGTCGTTGGCGCTCAGGTCCGTCAGCAGGATATGCAGGCCATGCTGCCGGTAGGCGGCAAAAGTACGCTTGTCGTAGTTCCAGAACGGCGGGCGGACCAGCGCCGGCGCGCTGCCCTGGATGGAGGCAATGTCGGCGACGCCATCGTTCAGCGACTGCTCGAATACGGCGGGGTCCAGGAAGCGATGGTTTGCATGGTGCGGCGTGGCGGTATGGAAGCCAAGCAAATGGCCCTCGTCGATTTCGCGCCGCAGTATGCCGCGCCCGAAGTCCGTCTCGCCGGCGCCGGACGAACGGGTTTGCACAAAAAAGAGAGCTTTGATGCCGGGTTGCAGCGGATTTTGCGCGAGCGTGTCCAGTATGGACAGCGTCGGATTATCGGTCCTTGGCCGGGCCGGGCCATCGTCGAACGTCAACAGGAAGCGGATCGGCGGCTGGGATTTCAGCCGCTCGGCAGTCTGGGGCGACATGGGAACCGGTTCAATGGCGCAGCCTGCGGCGCCGACCGTCACGCAAGCCACGACCAGGCAGGAAATGAACTTTTTGACATGCCGCGAGGAGCTGGAAATTGCGCTGAGCAATGGCATTGATGAAACGGAAAGCGAAGGCACGGGCGGCGGATAGTAAGGTAACAGTTGGCGATGGGGTGAGATACGGCGCCAATGATACGCCCTCGGCCCGCGCTGCCAGCCAGCTGTTACAAACATCTACAGTTAAGGCGGCCGTATCGAACCTTGCCTCCTGATTCTTTCGCCTATGGGCAGGCAACGGCCAAGGACAATTTTTCAGACATTTGCCGGCGCGCCTGATCCACAGCCTGCTCCACGGCTTCCGAGCCGAACACCAGCCCTTGCAGCGGGAAAAAATGCACGTCGCTGATGCCGATCGACGCCAGCGCATAACGCAGGTAAGGCGTGAGGAAGTCAGCCTGTTTCGCCCGTTCTCCCACATGGAAACCGCCAGAGCTGACCAGCACGAAGGTTGCGCGGTCTTTCATCAGCCCGACCTTGCCTTGCGGCGTCGCGTGGAAAGTGCGGTTGATGCGGATCACGTGGTCGATCCACAGCTTGAGCGCGGCGGGCACGGTGAAATTGTGCATCGGCGTGACGATGAACAGCATGTCGTGCTGCTCCAGTTCGACGATCAGGCGTTCCGAGCAATCGAATTCCTTGGCATCCGGCGCTGCTTGCGACGTGACGGCAAGGGCGTAATCGCGGCCGATTGGCGGAAGGGGCGACTTTACCAGGTCGCGTTCGGTGATCTGCACGTTGCCGATGCCCGATGCCGCAATCGCCTCCCTTGCAAGGCGATAGCCGTGGCTCGCGTCGCTGTGCGGGCCGCTGTTCAATAGCAGGATGCGTGTCATGCAGTTGTTCCTTGTGTAAGTGCTTCGACAAAATGCATGCCCTTTGCAAGCAGCCCTTGCCGGAAGTAAAAACGTTGGGCCAGCGCCATGTGCAGGCCGGTATCCAATACAAAATGTCGGCAGTGCAATGCGATAGCTTGTTGCCGTGCCGCCTGCAGCAGGCGTTCGCCGAATCCGGAACGGTGCAGGGAAGCCGTCACCACCAGGTCGTCGACGTAAATGAAGCGGCCGTACAGCAAATTGTCTTGCAGCCGATAACCGGCAAGCCCGACGATGGCGCCGTCGCGCCATGCCGCAAGCAAGCGGTACCCTTGCGCCCGTTGCCGCGCTACCTGGGCGCTGTATGTTGCGCGATCGTTCAGGTGTGGCCGCAATTCTTTCATCACCGAAAACGATGCATCCAGATCGGCGTCGCTTTCAATGTGTCTTATTTCTACTTGGGACGGCATGCATTTCTCCAAAAATTGGCGTGGCCTATCGTTGCCCCGGCGGGATGAGGGCGAACGGCTGCTCGCGTTCCTGTTTATCTAGCCGCTTGCGATTTGCTGAACCAGGCGGCAAATCCCGTGTCGCCCAGGCGCGCATCGCCGATTGGCGTCAGCGACTGGTCGTTGATCTGGGCGCCGTAATATGCAGCGCCGGCATCCGGGACGACGATGCGTTTGTCGCCCAGGGCGTCCAGGTAGCGCGTCATCAGCTCGGCAAGTCCGACCTTCTCCGGGCCGGCCGCATCGAAGGTACCGTTGATCGGCTGCACCAGCGCCGTGTCCGATACGATGGCCGCGATGTCGTCCGACGAAATCGGCTGTACCTGCGCCGTCGACAGGCGGATCTGGTTGCCGACCGTGCCGGATTGCGCGATGCCGCCGAGGAATTCGAAGAACTGCGTGGAGCGCACGATGGTGTACGGCACCTTCGACGCCTTGACCAGGTTCTCCTGCGCCATCTTGGCGCGGAAATAGCCGCTGTCGAGCATGCGTTCGGTGCCGACGACCGACAGCGCGATATGGTGTTTGACGCCGGCCGCCTGCTCCGCGGCGAGCAGGTTGCGGCCGGATGTTTCAAAGAATGCGAGCACCGCCTGGTCTTCGAACGACGGAGAGTTGCTCAAATCGATGACGACCTGCGCGCCCTTGACCGCATCCGCCAGCCCCTTGCCGGTCAATGTGTCGAGGCCGGTGCTGGGCGAGCCGGCGACGATGTCGTAACCGAGCTGGCGCAGGTTGGCGGCGACTTTCGATCCGATCAGGCCGCTGCCGCCGATGATGAGGATTTTCATACGATGCCTTTCAAGGTGCGCCCATCAGCGGGCGACAGGTTTGCGGATTAAATTGCCAATGCCGCCGGCGATTACTCCGGCATCTTGCGGAAGGCGATGGCGAAACGGTTCCAGCTGTTGATCGAGGTCACGAGCAATGTCAGTTCGACCAGTTCGGCATCGGTGAAGTGCGGGCGGACTGCTTCCCATACCGCATCCGGCACGTGGTTTTGCGAGACCAGCGTCAGCGATTCGGTCCATTCCAGCGCCGCGCGCTCGCGTTCGCTGAAGAACGGGGTCTCGCGCCATGCCGCGACGGTGGCCATGCGGCGTTCGGACTCGCCGGCTTTGCGGGCGTCGGTCACATGCATGTCGAGGCAGAATGCGCAGCCGTTGATTTGCGATGCGCGCAGGCGGACAAGTTCCTTCAGCAGGATGTCCAGCGAGCCTTTGTTGATCTGGTTTTCAACACCTATCAGCGCTTTGATGGCGTCTTTGCCGGCAATGTAGAAGTCGAGGCGGTTTTGCATTTGGAGCTCCTTGGTAAGGTGAATCGAAGTGGATGAACCGGTGTTTGCTTGAGGTGTAGTATGCGAGAATCATGGCCATGTCAGAAGGGCCAAGAAATTGAAAAAGGACTAGTCCATGAAAACCGCCAAGCCTGACCTGGACCTGCATGTCGACCGCACGCTGGAATTGCCGATGTACATGCAGATATGCCAGCGTTTCAAGACCGCGATCGAGCAGGGAAACCTGCATGCGGGCGATCGTGTGCCGGCGGTGCGGGCGCTGGCGACCGAACTGAACCTGGCGCGCGGTACGGTGGAAATGGCTTACCGCATCCTCACCGACGAGGGATATCTGCAGGTCAGGGGCGCGGCCGGCACCGTGGTATCGCCATCATTGCCGCCGCCGGCTGTGCTCAAGCCACAGGCAGCCGTGGCCGGACAGGCGCATGCGCTCATCGTCGATCACGACGGCAAGGCGCCGAAGCCGCTGCAGATGGGCTTGCCTGCGCTCGATGCCTTCCCGCGCAAGGTGTGGAACCGGCTGGTCGGACATCGCCTGCGCGGCAGCGAACCGGCGCGGCTGGCTTATCCCGACCCTGCCGGTTACGACCGCTTGCGGGAAAGGATCGCCACTTACCTGGGCGTCTCGCGCGGCGTGACCTGCCTGCCGGAGCAAGTGTTCATCACCACTGGCTTGCGCAACACGCTGGATCTGACGTTCAGCAGTCTTTCCACCGCCGGCGATGCGTTATGGCTCGAAGATCCGGGTTATATCTTTGCGCGCCTGTTCCTGCAAAATACCGCGCTCAAGGTGGTGCCGGTGCCGGTTGACGAACATGGATTGGTGGTCGAGGCCGGCAAGGACCTCAGCCCGTATGCAAAATTCGCCATGGTCACGCCGTCGCACCAAAGCCCGCTTGGCGTGACGCTGTCGCTGGAACGCCGGATGGCGCTGCTGGAATGGGCCAGCAAGGCCGGCAGCTGGGTTATCGAAGACGACTACGATAGCGAGTTCCGTTACCAGGGGCGGCCGCTGCCGGCGCTGAAAAGCCTGGACCGCAACGATCGTGTCATCTACAGCGGCACCTTCAGCAAAGCGATGTTTCCCGGATTAAGGCTGGCTTATGTGGTGGCGCCGGCCAGTGCGGTTGCACGCTTCCAGGCAGTGTCCTGCAACCTGAACGCAGGCTGTCCATACCTGTTCCAGGCAGGCGTCGCCGACTTTATCGCCGAAGGCCATTTCTCAAGGCACCTGAAAAAAATGCGCCAGTTGTACGCAGGACGCCGCGCGATGACAGCGCGCGTTTTCCAGGAAATCGTGGGCGACCGGATACGGATCGATCTGCAGCCGGGCGGTTTGCACATACTGGCGCAGCTGGCGGATCACGAAGACGACGTCGCGCTGGCGGATCGTGCGCGTACTGCCGGTTTGGCCGTGCATCCCGTGTCGCGCTGGTACATCGATGCAAAGCCGCGGCAGGGATTGCTGCTGGGCTTTGCCAATGTCGTCGACGAGAAGGATGCGAGACGCCTGGCGCTGAAACTCAAACAGGCGATGGCATAACCTCGCACTCACGCCTGAAGCCGGTCTTTTCGATGTCGACAAGCGGGCCTCGTTACTGCGGGCAGGGCACGCCGGCGGGCGCTGCCTGCACGGGTTTTGGAAAAAACTGCAGGGCGGTCAGCGCGCATGCGCTGCCCAGCAGCCACACCGCCGGCCAGCTGCCGAATGTGAGGATGTGCGGGATCGCCAGCGGCGTCAGGAAACACATCACGAACACGCTGGTGTTGGCCATGCCTAGCGCGGTGCCGGCGCTGCGGGCGCCGGCGATAGTGGCCAGCTCGGTGTAAGCGACGCCATGCCAGGCCGAGACGCTGACGCCGGTCAGCACCAGCATGGCGACCAGCAGCGTCGCCATCACGGGGCCGATGTTTGGCAACTGGCCGGCCAGCGTCACCAGCGCCGCCAGCGCAGCGAAGGCGATGGCGCTGGCGATGGTGCAAAAGCGCAGGAATTCGCGCCGGTTGTGCTTGCGGTCGGTCCAGCGGCCGCTCCATACGCGCATGACCATGGCGCCGCATTGCAGCGTCGCCATGGCGACGGTGATGGCGGCGATGCCGGCGTGGCCGAAATCGTGCAGGAACACAGTGCCAAAGGACAGGATCGCAAACTGCGGCGCGCACAGGATGCCGATCGCGGCGACGATGCGCCACAGCTGGCGATCCTTCAATGGCGCCGGCGCCGGTGCCGATGGATGCTGGGCGGCATGCGTTTTGTCTGCGCCGGTTGCGGCCGGTTCATACAGCCAGAGCCAGGTGAAAAACAGCGTCACCGCGCAGAACAAGGCGAGCACGCCGTACACGGCGGTAAAACCGGCATGCGCCGCCAGCATCGGCAGGATCAGGGCGCCGGTGGCGCCGCCCAGCGGCACCGCGGTCTGGCGAATGCTCATCGCCATGCCGCGTTCGCCTTCGCCGAACCAGGTCATCACGGCGCGGCCGCTGGAGCCGTTGACGCTGCCGCCAAGCAGGCCGACCAGCAGCAGGCCGGCGCCAAGCAGCGGCAGGCCGGGCACATTGCCTGGGACTGGCGCAACAAACAAAGCCATCAGGGCGAGCGCCGCCGCGGTAGTGGCCAGGCCGGACAACAGCACCGGACGGTCGCCCCAGCGGTCGGTCAGCAAGCCCCAGGGCAGCTCGCTTAAAGCGATGCCGAGACCCATCAGGCCCAGCACCAGTCCCAGTTCTGCATTGCCCAGGTGGTAACCCGAGCGTATCAGGACGGCAGTTGTCGGAATGCCGCTGAAGGCGGCCGAAAAGCTGGCGTTGGCGGCGACGCCGACGCCCAGCACTTTCCAGCGATGGCGACGGTTATTGAGTGTTGCATTGGCAGCAATAGCGGATGAGGCCATCTTGATTCTCCTGTAACGATATGCGCTGGCTTGTGTGCCGGTTTAAGCGCTTGCAGCCAGTATCGCTTTGCGCGATACTTTTGAATATCAGATAGTTTCGAACAGACAGTTTTGAAAAACGGGATGGTTGTCATGCGACAAATCAGTTTTGACCTCGACGTGCTGCGCACTTTCACCACCGGCATCGACCTCGGCAGTTACGCCAAGGCTGCCGATCGCCTGGGCCGCTCCACCTCGGCCGTGAGCGCCCAGCTGAAGAAGCTGGAGGAGCAGGCCGGCGCGCCGATTTTCCGCAAGGCAGGGCGCGGCCTGGCGCTGACCGAGGCCGGCCAGACCTTGCTGGGTTATGCGCGCCGCTTGCTTGAGCTCAACGACGAAACCGCCAGCGCGGTGCGCGGCGTCGAGCTGGAAGGAGAGGTGAGGCTGGGCCTGCAGGAAGATTTCGGCGAAGCAGTGCTGTCGGATGTGCTGGGGCGCTTCATGCGCGCCCATCCGAAAGTGCGGGTCGAAGTCTGCGTCGCGCGCAGCACGAAATTGCGCGAACGCGTGACCTTGGGACGGATTGACCTGGCGTTGCTGTGGGAGGGCGGCGCGCCGGCGCCGAATGCGCAACGGGTGGCTGACCTGCCTCTATGCTGGATCGGGCCGGTGCAGGATGGCTTGGCCTGGAACGGACGGGCAGGCGACCGGCATGACGCCGGTTCGCCGTTGTCGCTGGTATTGCTGGATGCGCCTTGCATGCTGCGCGATATCGCCTCCAATACGCTGGACGCCGCCGGCATCGCCTGGCGCCACGCCTTCACCAGCGCCAGCCTGTCCGCGCTGTGGGCGGCGTCGGCAGCGGGGCTGGGCCTGACCGTGCGCACGCCGGTCGGCCTGCCCGCCAGCCTGCGCATCATCGAGCCGCAAGCGGCGGGCCTGCCGGCGCTGCCGCGGATCGGCTTGTCCCTGTACCGGGCGCAAACGATGGCGGGGCCGGCGGTGAACCGGCTAGAGGAACTGCTGCTGCAGGCGGTGCAGGAAACCATCCGCAGGATCGCGGCGGCGGCCTGAGCGGTTTTATGTTTGCGGAGTGCTCAGCGCTGCCGAATCGCGGTCGATGCCGAGTTGCGCTTTCAGGCCGGCCCATCCCTTGGGCGTGACCTGCACCGCGCGCGACGATGGCGAACGCCGCAGCCATCCCGCTGCGCACAAGGCGTGCATCAGCTGCACGCCGAGCGGACCGGCCAGGTGATGGCTGCGTTCGGTCCAGTCCAGGCATTGCCGCGCAAGTCCATGGCGGGTCGGCCTGAGCGCGCCGACATCGACGCCGATGGCGGCGAACCAGGCATTGCCGGCGGCCGATAATTCAAACCGTTTGTCCACGCCCGGCACAATCAACCGGCGCTGCTGCAATGCCTGCGTCACCGCCACGCCCAACTGGCCGGCCAGGTGGTCGTAGCAGCAGCGGGCGAAGCGCAGTTCCTGGGCTGCGCGATTCAAGGGCCGGCGCCTGACCGTCGCCGCCGAACTGATGGCTGCCAGCTGCTCGATCGCATCGGCGACATGGGAATCGGCCAGCCGGTAGTAGCGATGCCGACCTTGCTGCTCGCAAACCAGCAGGCCGCCATCGAGCAGCTTCGCCAGGTGGGCGCTGGCGGTTTGCGCGGTGACGCCGCCGGCATGGGCCAGCTCGCCGGCCGGCAGCGCGCGGCCGTCGAACAAAGCCATCAGCATGGCGGCGCGCGCCGGATCGGCAATCAGGAAGGCGACGGAAGAAATATTCGGTTGCGGATGCATGGCAGTCCTCCAGCAATTTTTCCCCAGTATAGAACCGAAATCCGACCGCATGCTTCGACGCGTGACGAAGCATCAGGCCGGGAGCCGGGGCTACACTCGCACCCTGATCAACGGCAGGTGGAGACCGACATGGAAAAGAGCGCAACGGCCGGCATGCATTGGACCAGCTCGCGCAAGCAGGACCGCCGGGTGCTGGCGGCAGCCAGCCTCAGCTACGTGGTGGTGATCCTCGATACCTCGATCGTGAATGTCGCCCTGGAACGTATCGCCGGCGCCCTGGCGACCGACATCGCCGGCCTGCAGTGGGTGGTGAACGCTTACATCCTGAGCCTGGCCAGCCTGTTGTTGACCGGCGGCGCCCTGGCCGACCGCTTCGGCGCCCGCAATATCTACCTGGCCGGCCTGGCCGTGTTTACGCTGGCCTCGGCCTGGTGCGGCCTGGCTGGCAACCTGGGCACGCTCATCGCGGCCCGCGTGCTGCAAGGCGGCGGTGCGGCGCTGTTGCTGCCGGCTTCCCTGGCCTTGATCAAGCAGGCTTTTCCCGAGGCCCGCGCACGCGCCGCGGCGATCGGCATATGGGCCGGCTGCGGCGGTGCGGCGATGGCTGCCGGTCCGCTGGCCGGCGGCATCCTGATACACCTGTTTGACTGGCGCAGCATCTTCCTGGCGAACCTGCCGGCCGGCTTGCTTGGCCTATGGCTGACCTGGCGCATCGGCGGCAGCCGCAATCCGCGGCAAGCCAGGCCGCTGGATCCTGGCGGGCAGTGCGCGGCGATCCTGGCGCTGGCCGCATTGATCGCGGCGCTGATTGAAGGGCCGGTGCGGGGCTGGTCCAGTTTGCCGGTGCTGTCGGGGATGGCGCTGAGCATCGCGGCCGGTGCCGTTTTCCTGCAACTGCAGAGCGGCGGGGCGCAGGCCATGCTGCCGCTGGCCTTGTTCCGCAACGGCGCTTTTTCCGGCGCGGTCCTGGTTTCCATGGTGTCGGCGCTGACCTTCTACGGCCTGGTGTTTGTGATGAGCCTGTATTTCCAGCAAGTGCTGGCATATTCGCCGTTGCGCACCGGGCTTGCCTTCCTGCCGCTGACCGCGCTGGTGGCTGCCGGCAGCATGCTGTCGCACCGGCTGGCCGTTGTTTTCGGCGCGCGCCGGCTGGTCATTGCCGCGCTCGCCTGTTACGCCATCGGCTTTCTTGGTTTGCTGCTGTCGCTGTCGGCGGCGAGTTATTGGCTGCTGGCCTTGCCGATGCCGGCGATCGGCTTTGCCGCCGGCCTCATCACGCCGGCAGCGACGGCGGCCTTGATGGCGGCTATCGAGCCGGAGCGCGCGGGAGTGGCGGCCGGCGTGCTCAATTCAGCGCGGCAGACCGGGGCGGCCTTGGGTGTCGCCTTATTCGGCGGACTGGTCGCCGCAGTCCATCCGTTCCAGGCCGGCCTGCACCTCGTGCTGTGGTTCTCGGCAGCGCTGGCGCTGGCCGCTGCACTGGCCTGGCGCCGGCTATTGCAGCCGGCTTAAAGCGGCGTCACCGGGATGCAGAGATCGCACTCGAATATGCCGGTCTTGCCGTCGCAGCTGGCGTCGACCGGGTAGTACTCGAAGAACGGACGGGTGTCGAGCTGCATGCCGCTGGCCGGCAGCCAGTCGCGCAGCAAGCGGGTCCAGGTTGCGCCGATGTCGCGGCCGGTGCCGCTGTAGCGGGTCACGGCATAACTGCCGCCGGGAACGGTGGTGATGAACGATTTGCCGCTGGCGACAAAGTCCTCCGGCACTTCGACGCCGGCGTCGTAGCGGCACTTGTCAGAGCTGGCGATGCCGGGATCGTCGTGGCTGATGCCGTAGCGCGGGCGGCCGAACAGATTGTTGGTTTCCATCCATGGGCTGACAGTGTCCACCCAGAATTCCGCGATCTGATGGCCATAGGGGCCGATGTAGCGCATGTAAGCGATTTTGGCGGCTTGGCGCTGGACGATTTTGACTTTCATGGGAATCTCCGTGATGTCTGTTTGGGAGTTTCCATGATGGTCCGCGCTGCGTTTGTTTTCCTGATCCTGCTTGCCATGCGGCTGACCAGGATTGCTGTTGCGGCTGGCCGCGAGCTGCGCGGCCCAGCGGTCCGCCTGTCCCTGGCGCCACTCGCTGGCGGTGCAGCCGAACCTGGTCTTGAACGCGCGCGCAAAGGCTTCCGCGGAACCGAAACCTACCGAGAGCGCGATTTCCAGCACCGGCACGGCGGGCTGGCCGACCAGCCGCAGCGCCGCCATTTCCAGCCGGCGCCGGCGCAGGTAATCGCCCAGGGTTTCGCCCATCCACGCCGAGAACAGGCGGTGAAAATGAAATGCGGAAAAATGGGCGACTTCGGCCAGCGTGCCCAGTTCGAGCGTCTGGTCGATGTGGCGGTCGATATGCTCGATGACCTTGTGCATGCGCCTGGCGTAGGCTGCCTGGTTTTCCTGGGATGTCATGGCTGGCTCGGCCTGCGGCAGGTCAGCGGCTTGCCAGCATGACGCCGACGCCGATCATCATGGCGCCGGAGGCGCGCTCGACGTTGGCCTTGGCGCGAGAAGAGCGGAACATCTTGCACGCCAGTTCGCCGAGCAGGCCATAACCGAGAACCACCGCGCACATCACGCCAGCGATGATGGCGCACAAGATCAGGTAGCTGGACAGGGTGAGTCCGGAGACATTGATCACGCCTGGCAGCAGAGCCATGTAAAACGCGATGGCAAGCGGATTGGTGACGGTCATTGCGAGTCCCAGTCCGATTTCGACGCCGATGCCGGGAGCCGGAACCGCCGTTTCGGCGGCTGGCGCGGCGCCGGCCTTGCGCCATTTCCTGACGCCGAGCCAGAGCAGGTAAGCCGCGCCTACGTATTTCAGGGCAACAAAAGCCGGGCCGAGGATGGCCAGCAGGGCGCTTAGCCCGACCACAGCCGCTGTCAGCATCAGCAGCTTGCCGGCGATGATCCCCAGCGCCAGCGGCAGGCTGGAGGAAAGCCCGCCGGAAATCGAACGCGCCAGCAGGGCCGCGATTTCCGGGCCGGGCAAAGCCGCCGAGGCGGCGAAAGCGAGCAGGAAGATGAGGTACTGTGTCATGGCTGATCCGGTATCCGTTGCTTGTCTTAGCCGCAATCTTAGTCCGAGCCTTGGCCATGCGCCACTGCTTTCTGGCGCGGCATGTGGCCCAGGCTCAGGGCCCAGAACAGCAGGGCCAGCAGGCTGACGGCGGCGCCGAGCAGGCACACGCCATGCCATCCGGCGGCGGCATAGGCGCTGGTCGAGGCGATGGCGCCCAGGCCGCTGCCCACCGCATAGAACATCATGTAGCAGGCGACCAGCCGGCTGTGCGCTTCAGGCTGGGTCTGGAAAATCATGCTCTGGTTGGTGACGTGTATCGCTTGTCCGCCCAGGTCCAGCAGGACGATGCCGAGCCCCAGCGCCCACAGGCTCCAGCTCATCTGCGCCAGCGCCAGCCACGACAGCAGCAACAGCATCAGCGCCAGGCCGGTGGTGCGCTGGCCGTGGCCGCGGTCGGCCCAGTGGCCGGCGCGGGCCGCCGCCAGCGCGCCCAGTACGCCGACCAGTCCGAACGCGCCGACGGCGGTGTGCGAGAGCGCGTAGGGCGGCGCGCTCAGAGGCAGGACCAGCGCGCTCCAGAAAATGCTGAAGGCGGCAAACATCAGCAGCGCCAGCATGCCGCGGATCTGCAGCACGCGGTCGTTTGCCAGCATGTTGAACATCGAGCACAGCAGCTGCAGGTAAGAGAGGCGCCTGGGGGGCGGCGCCTGCATCGGCAGTACGCGCGACAAGACAACCAGCATCAGCAGCGCCATGGCGGCCGACACGTAGTAGACGGCGCGCCAGCCGGACAGGTCGGCGATCCATCCGGCCAGGGTGCGCGCCAGCAGCAGGCCGATCACCACGCCGCCTTGCGCCACGCCGACCACCCGGCCGCGTTCGGCCGGCGCCGCCGAACTGGCGGCATAGGCGATCAATCCTTGCGTCATGGCTGTGCCCAGCAGGCCAAGGCCCAGCATGCCCGCCAGCAGGGCCGCAGGCGACGACGCCAGGCTGACGCCTGCCAGCACCAGGCACAGCAGGAATGCCTGCAGCAAGGTCAGGCGCCGCCGGTCCGTCAGGTCTCCCAGCGGCACCACAAACAGCAGCGCCAGCGCACAGCCGGCCTGGGTGGCGGTGATGACGATGCCGACCGCGGCCTGGCTGAAGCCGAAGCCTGCCGCAAATGCGTCCAGCAAGGGCTGCGCATAGTAGACGTTGGCTACGCTGAGGGCGCAGGCCACTGCAAACAGCAGCACCAGTCCTTGGTGCAGGGATGCCGGCGCCTGGCCGGGAGCGGCGCTTTCCGCCATGCTCGATCCCAGGCCGCGGGGCGGGCTGGAAATCAGGCAGTTTTCATGATTGGCCACGATAGAATCCTTTTTCATTTGGTTTTAAATTAAAACCAATTGGAGTCTAAAGTTTCTGGTTTTAAAATGCAACCAAAAATAATGCCCAAATCAAGGAAGAGCCAGGGTCAGCGGATGAGGCAGTGGGCAAGGCCGGCGGCAAGCAGGGCAGCCGGCTGCATTTGTCAAAGCACGGCTTTCGGCAAATGCCAGCCGTATGAGACAGCGACCAGGCGCAGGGTGAAGCAGGCGGCTCCGCCCAGCAAGGCGGCGGGACCTGGCGCCATGCCAAGGCGGCGTGCGGCCAGCACGGAAAAAGCGCCGACGAAAGCCGCGGTAGCGTAGATATCCGTTTGCAGCACGGCCGGCACGCGCGCCAGCAAGATGTCGCGCACCACGCCGCCGCCCACGCCGGTGACCGTCCCCATCAGCATGGCGACGAATGGCCGGATGCCGAACAGGATGGCTTTTTCCACACCCGCCACGGCGAACAGGGCCAGGCCGGCGGCGTCCAGCACCAGGATCAGCGTCGCCGGGAAACTTTGCACGGTTGAATGGAAAACAAAGGTCAGCAGGCCGGCCAGGAAGGTCAACACCGGATAACGCCAGTCGCGGATGGCGTTCGGCGGCGTGGCGCCTATCAGCAGGTCGCGTATCACGCCGCCGCCCAGCGCCGCGACGAAGGCGATCACCATCACTCCGAGCAGGTCGAGGCCGCCGCGCATCGCGCTCAGGGCGCCTTCGATTGCAAACACCAGGGTGCCGGCCAAGTCGGCTGCCAGCACGATGGTTTCGGTCTTCAGCTTTATCCTGTTCATTGACGGCGATGCCTGTTTTTGTGAGCGGTGCAGGCAAGCTATATCGAAATATCCGGGACGTCAATCCGCGGCGTAAACGAGAACGGGGCACAGCTCACGCTGTACCCCGTTGTGGAAACGCAGGCTGCGGCTTGCCGCAGCTGCCCGTCCGTCAGTTTTGCAAACCGCGCGGGATCGCGCTCAGCAACTGGCGAGTGTAAGGATGGGTCGGGTTGTGGTACAGCTCATCCGAATTGGCCAGCTCCACCACTTTGCCCTGATGCATCACCATCACCTGGTCGGCCAGGTATTTGACTACCGACAGGTCGTGCGAGATGAAGATGTAGCTCATGCCGAACTCTTCCTGCAAGTCCTGCAGCAGGTTCAATACCTGGGCTTGCACAGAAACGTCCAGCGCCGAGACCGATTCGTCGCACACCAGGATTTCCGGACGCATTGTCAGGCAGCGTGCAATCGCAATCCGTTGCCGCTGGCCGCCCGAGAATTCGTGCGGATAACGATGGTAGGCGACGGGCGGCAGGCCGACCTTTTGCAGCAGCTGCATGGCCATCTCGGTGCGCTCGCTGTCGTCGCTGCCGATCTGGTGGATGCGCATCGGCTCCATCAGGATCTGGCCGATGGTGAAGCGCGGGTTGAGCGAGGCGTAGGGGTTCTGGAAAATGATCTGGATGCGCCGCTTGTAAGCCATGAACTCGCTGTTGGACATGCCGATGATGTCCTTGCCTTCGAACAGCGCCTGTCCGGATGTCGCCTGGTGCAGGCGCATCAGGGTCAGGCCGACGGTGGTCTTGCCGGAGCCCGATTCGCCCACCACGCCCAGCGTCTTGCCGCGCGCCAGCTTGAACGACACGTCTTGCACCGCCTTGAATTCCTTGCGGCCGAACAGGCCTTCGCGGAAATAAAAGCTCTTGCCCAGGTTGCGCACTTCCAGCAGGGTGTCTTCCTGGCCGCTGCAGCCGCGGCTGCGTTCGCGCAGGTCGAGGTCGGCGCCGTTGTTGCCGTTCATGTAATCGTTGATCACCGGCAGGCGCCATGGGCGGGTGTCGAGCGAAGGGCGGCACATCAGCAAGGCTTTGGTGTACGGATCTTGCGGCGCTTCGAAGATTTGCCGCACGTCGCCTTTTTCGCGCACTTCGCCGTGGCGCATGACGATCACTTCGTCGGCGATTTCGCCCACCAGCGCCAGGTCATGGGTGATGAACAGCACCGACATCTTGTGCCGTTTGCGCAGGGCCTCGATGAGGTCGATGATCTGCTTCTGGATCGTGACGTCGAGCGCGGTGGTCGGTTCATCGGCAATCAGCAGCTTGGGTTCGCAGGCGATCGCCATGGCGATCATCACGCGCTGCTGCTGGCCGCCCGACATCTGGCTTGGATAAGCGTCGATCTTGGTCGCCGGCGAAGGAATCCCGACTTCCTCCAGCAGGGCGATGGCGCGTGCCCGCGCCTGCTTGGCGTTCATGCCCATATGCAGCCGCAGCACTTCAGAGATCTGGAAACCGACGGTGAACACCGGGTTGAGCGAGGTCATCGGCTCCTGGAAAATCATCGAGATTTCCTTGCCGCACATGTCGCGCCTTTCATCGGGCGACATGGCCAGCAGGTTGCGGCCTTCGAATTCGATGACGCTGGTGGCGGCGATGCTGGAATTGTCCTTCGGCAGCAGGCCCATCACGGCCAGCGAGCTGACTGACTTGCCGCTGCCCGATTCGCCCACCAGGGCGACGGTGGTGTTGTGCGGAATGTCGAAGGAAATGCCCTTGACGGTTTCCACCATGGTCTTTTTGTCGGTGCGGAAACTGACGCGCAGGTCGCGCACGCGAAGCAGGGGCGCGCCGCCTTGACCGGCTGTCTGTTGGTTCTGGTTGGTCGATTGCATGATGTCTCCTATTTCAGCTTCGGATCAAGGGCGTCGCGCAGCGCATCGGTAAACAGCGAGAACGCCGTCACCAGGATCGCCATGGCGATACTCGCAGCCGCCAGCTGCCACCATTTACCGAGGATTAATTCGTTTTGCGCTTCGTTCAGCATGCTGCCCCACGATACGACGCCGACCGGCACGCCGAAGCCGAGGAAGCTCAGGATCACTTCCGACTTGATGAAGCCGACCACCGAGATCGACAGCTGCACCAGCGATACGTGGCTGACGTTCGGGAATATGTGGCCGAACATCTTGCTCCAGTGGCTGGCGCCGATGGCGTCCGCCGCCATCACGTATTCGCGCGACTTGTGCTTCATGTACTCGGCGCGGATCAGGCGGTAGGTGCCGGTCCAGCCGGTCAGGCCGAGGATCAGCACGATCGCCATCACGCCTTTTTGCTGCAGCACCGCGGCGACCGCCAGGATCAGCAGCAGGTAAGGGATGGAAGTGAAGATGCTGTAGAACCAGTTGAAGGCGTCATCGATCCAGCCGCCGAAGTAGCCGGACACCGCGCCGAAGATGGTGCCGAGGGCAACCGCCAGCAGCGCCGCGACCAGGCCGACGATGATCGAGGTTTCCGCGCCCTTGATGGTTTTCTTGATGATGTCGTGGCCCCATTTGTCGGCGCCGAACGGCAGGGTAGGCAGGCGGGCCAGTGCCACGCTGCCGCCTTTCTTGGCCAGCTCGGCACGGATTTCAGCCATCTCGCCGGCCAGCGGATCGGCGATGCCGTAGTCGTTGGCGATCACCGGCGGTGCGACGGCTACCGTGCCGCTCTTGCGCAGGTCGCGCAGGATGTCGCGCAGCGGGTCGACCGGGTTTTCCGGCGGCGGCGCTACGGTGATGGCGTCATTGTCGCTGAAGCCGCGTTCGGCGTCGGTCTGGGCGCCCATGAAGGTAGGCGGCGCATAGTTGACGCCGATTTCCTTGGCCCAGTCCTTGGCCAGCAGGCCGCTGGCCGACAGCACCAGCATGATCAGGTACAGGCCGACCACGGCCATCGCCGCCATCGCGACGTGGTCGGCGCGCAAGCGCCGCCAGGCCAGGGCCCACAGGCCTGGCGAATGGGCGGCGCCGGGAGCGTTGCCGAGGGCTACGGTTGCTGCTGCTGTTGTTTCTGGCGCCGCTTGGGCAGGGGCCGAATTTATACTTTGAGTCATGGCGGCTCCTTACTTCAGTTGAACGCGTGGATCGACAGCTTGGTACAGCAGGTCGGTCAGCAGGTTGAATATCATGGTGGCGGCGGCGACATAGATCGTGATCGCCTTGATCACCGGGAAGTCGCTGCGTTCGACCGCCAGGATCACTTCGCGGCCAATGCCCGGGATCGAGAAGAAGCGCTCGATCAGGAAAGCGCCGATCAGCAGCGCCGGCAGGTTCGACATGACGTTGGTGATGATGGGAATCGCGGCGTTGCGCAAGACGTGCACCCACAGGATGCGGCGTTCCTTGACGCCCTTGGCGCGCGCGGTGCGGACATAGTCCTGGTTGACTTCATCCAGCACGAAAGTGCGGTACAGGCGCAGGCTGGGCGCGATGCTGACCGCCAGCATGATCAGGATCGGCAGCGCCGAGTAGTGGAACAGGTTTTCCCCGAAGCTGTTGCCCCAGCCCTGCACCGGGAACAGGCTCAGCTTGTAGGCGAACCAGTACTGGAACAGGATGATGTAGACCAGGATGCTGATCGACATGCCGACGGTGCAAGCCACCATCACCATGCGGTCGACCTTGGAGCCGCGGATGAAGGCCACGGCCAGCGCCAGCGCGACGGCAATCAGGGTTTCCAGGATGGTCAGCGGGATCAGCACGGTCATGGACGGCCCGAGGCGGGTCATGATGACGTTGGCGACCGATTCGCCGGTGCTCCAGCTGTTGCCGAAATTGAAAGTAACGATCTGCTTGATGAAGATCCACAGCTGGATGTAATACGGCTGGTCAATCCCCAGCTGGGTGCGGATGTTGGCGATCTGTTGCGGGTTCGACATCTTCCCGGCCAGGATGTAGGCCGGGTCGCCGCCGACCCAGTTGAACAGGAAAAACACCAGGACGATAACGCCGAGCATGGTCGGCAGCATTTGCCAGAGGCGGCGCAGGATATAAGCGGTCATGGATATTCTCCTCAGTGCAGGCGCTGGCCTGAAATTTCGGCAAAGAATGCCTTGCTGTTAGGTTCGCGGCCGAGGAAGCTGCTGACCATTTCGCCAGCCGGTTTTTCGGCGCCGCGCGACAGGATGTCCTGGCGGTACAGGTGGCCCACTTCCGGGTTCATCAGTTTGTCGTTATAGCGCGACAGCATGTCCAGCGCCAGCACTTCCGACCACATGTAGCCGTAGTAGCCGGCTGCATAGCCGCCCATCAGGTGGCCGAACTGGCCTGGGAATTCGGTGCCGGCCACATAACCGAGCGGGGTCGCGCCTTCCATCTTTTGCCAGACGGCGAGCGGCTGTTCCTGGTCGGCCTTGTCGTTGTGGATGGCCATGTCATAACCCGCGTACAGCAGCTGGCGGGCATAGCGTATGCCGCGGCCGTAGTTGTGGGCTGCGGTCAGGCGCTGCAGCAGGGCGTCATCGATGGCTGGGCAGGGGCTCTTGCAGAAGCCGGCCAGCAGCGTCAGCGATTCCTTGCGGCGCGCCCACTCTTCGTACATCTGCGATGGCGCTTCGACAAAATCCAGCTCGACGTTGGTGCCGGCCTGGGTCACATACTTGGTGTTCGACAGCACGCCGTGCAGGACATGGCCGAATTCGTGCACCAGGGTTTCCAGCTCGTCGCTGTTGAGGCCGTTGCGGTCGAAATTGGTGACCAGCGTGGAAACCGGCGTGCGGTGGGCCAGGGTGCTGACGCCGCGCGTGGCCCAGGCTGCCGCATGGCCGTACTTGCCTTCGCGCGGGAACAGGTCGAGATAGATGCCGGCGATGCGTTTTTTGCTGCTGCTGTCGATGACGTCGTAGTACTGCACGTCAGGATGCCATACCGGCACTTCGACGCGCTTGAATTCGACCCCGTACAGGGTGCTGGAAACGTGCAGGATCCAGGGTACGGCGGCGTCGGTCGGGAAATATTTGCGCAAGGCTTCCTGGTCGACCTTGTAGCGCGACTGCTTGATTTTCTGCTGCCAGTAGTCGGAATCCCAGCGTTCCAGCTTGGTCTCCGCCAGCGGCGTCTTCAGCGTCTCGGACTTGAATACGCGCAGTTCTTCGATTTCCTTGATTTCCAGCTGGGTGACGGCGGTTTGCACTTCGGCCAGGAATTTGTCCACGGTCTGCGGATTCTTGACCATGCGGCGGCGGGTCACCAGGTCGGCGTAGCTGGACAGGCCGAACAGGGTCGCCATTTCATGGCGCAGGTCCATCGCCTCTTTCAGGATTGGCAGGTTTTTCGGCGTGCCGTGGTTGGCGAATGCGATCTGGTAGCGGCGGCGGGCGTCGCTGTTGTCGGCCGATTCCATGAAGGGTTTGTAGTCGGGGTAATCGAAACCGAGCAGGTAGTTGCCTTTGTCGTCGCGCTTGGCGCGCGCCAGGTAGGCTTCCGGCATGCCTTGCACTTCAGCCGGGGTGAATGTCAGTTTCTGGTTGTTGTCGCGGATGTTGCGCGCGAATTCCTGGCTCAGCTCGTTCAGCCGGTCGAGGATGGCTTTCATGCGCGCCCGTTTTTCCGGCGCCAGCGAGACGCCGGTATCGTCGAAGCTGTAGAGGATATCCTGGCGCAGCTTTTTTTCCACCGGATCGGCCGGCTGGATGGCGTTGAAGCGGGCGTACAGCTTTTCGTTCTGGAACAGTTCGGTCGACAGTTTGTTGAGGTCGATCAGGCAGGCTTCGGTGGTGCTGCGGACCTTGGCGTCAGGCGAGACATTGTTGAGGATGTCGACCGGGCCTTGCAAGTCTTCGAAGGCGATCTGCAGGTCGTTCCATTCGGTGAGTACTTTCTTGCTGTCCTTGGCGCGCGCCGGCGGCAGTTTTTCCAGCGTGGACACGCGCTTGCGCAGGGTAGCCAGCGTGCTGTCGCACAGGGCGGGGATGTCGTCCGCCTTCAGCAACGGGATCAACGGGCGTTGCGTGCCTTGGGCGGCTGCCTGGTTCAGCGTCAACGCGATCAGTATTGCAACTGAGGTCGAAGCGACCGGCAAGAAAAATGATGATGGTTTCATGCATTTCCTCAAATAAGGGCTGAGTGAAGTTATAGGGAAAAAGCGCGGACGACGTGCCGCCGTCCGCTGGTCTTGTTATCTTTTTTCGATGTCGTAGTACATCCATTCGGTAGGCATCACCGGATGCTTCTTGTAGCCGATCACCCTTGGCTGCGCAATCATGTTGCGGTAGCGCGCGTAACCGATGCGCGATGGCGAATAGACTTCCAGGATACGCGCCATCTTGTGGTACAGCAGATCGCGTTCGGGGCCGTCCGGCAGCTTTTGCGAGGCGGCGTAGAGGGTGTCGAATTCAGGAATCTTGGTACAGCCATTGTTGTTCTGGCCGATATTCGGTCCATAAAACAGCTGCATGAAATTGTCGCCGTCCGGATAGTCGGCGATCCATGGCGCAGTGCGGGTTTGCAGCTGGCATTCTTTTTCTGCCTTGAGCAGGTCGGGGAAGGTTTTCAGGTCGCCGACCATGCGGATGTGGATGGTGTCATAAGTCTTTTTCCACATTTCCGACTGCTGCTGGCCGTTCGAGTCGGCGCGGGCGGAATAGCGCACCGTCAGCGGTTTGCCGTCTGGCAGGGTGCGGTAGCCGTCGCTGCCGATCTTGTAGCCGAACTTGTCGAGCAGGGCGTTGGCGACTTCCGGTTCGTACTGGATGCTGCTCTTGTACTCAGGGTCGTGGCCGACCACGCCTGGCGGGATCGGATATTCGAGCGGAATTGCTTCGTCGTTCCAGACCACCTTGATTTCTTCGCGCACGTTGTGCGCCATGGCGATGGCGCGCCGGAGCGCGATCTTTTCCTTGCTCAGGCCGCCCAGCACGGGATCCTTCATGTTCCAGTAGAAGTAGCTGATTTCAGGATCGACGATACGCGACAGCTGAACGCCGCGCTTGACGAATTCCGGTTTCAGCTTGCCGCCGGCCATGACTTGCGGCGCCAGCGGGCCTTGCAATTCGGTGATGTCGACTTCGTCGCCTTCGAACGCCAGCAGGCGGGACTGGTCTTCCACCATCACGCTGATTTCAACGCGGCCGATCTGCGGCATGCGCTTGCCTTTCATCTTGGCCACGATGGCGGCGTCGCCAGGATCTGTGCTCGGCTGGAAATCCCATGTGTAGCCGCGGAAGTCCGGGTTGGCTGTCAATACCATGCGTGAACCGCGTATCCATTGGCTCAGGATGTAAGGACCGGTGCCAACCGGATGCCCCATCACGGTGCCTTGGGCGTCACGGTACTTTTCAATCACTTCACGCGCCACGGCGCTGGTCGGCTGGTGCGCCAGGATCATGCCGAGGTTGAAATCGGGTTGTTTCAGGTGGATGCGCAGGGTATAGCGATCCAGCAGCTCGAAGCCGGGAACATTGGCGTCGTAGTCGAAATGGCCGGTTTTCTTGGCTGTCGCGGCAACTTCGTCGAGGCCGACTACCTTGCCTTCCAGCAGCCAGGTTTGCGGCGAAGCCAGTTGCGGATCGAACAGGCGTTTCCACGAGTAGACGAAATCGGCCATGGTCAGTTCGCGCTTCTTGCCGTTGAACACCGGATCATCGGCGAAGTAGATGCCTTTTTTCAGGCGGATCGTATAAGTCATGCCGTCGGTGCTGACTTCCGGCAGGGCCGCCGCCGCCGAAGGCATCAGCTTGGCCGGGCGGGCCAGGTATTCGTAGGCGAACAGCGTTTCAAATACCGACTGGTTCACCAGTTGCGAATACAGGTCGCGCGTCACGGCCGGATCGAAGCCGGTTTCCGGCGCCACGAAGACGAAGCGCAATACCTTGTCGGGATCAGCCGGTGAGGTTGGCGCGGCTGCCGATGCCTTCATCGGCAGGGCGCACGCCAAACACGCAACCAATATCCCGCGTAACCAAAGCGAGTTCATACCATGGGTCTCCTTCTAAATATCTCTAGCTAAATAAATTGGAGCTGCGGCGGGCGATGTTTGCCGCAGCTGGATCGTCTGTTACTGAATAGGTGGTGAATTAGTGTTTTTCAACATCGATGTATGGCCATTCGGCGTGCAGGATAGGGTGCTTCTTGAAACCCTTGACCCATGGCCGCACCAGCCAGCTGCGGATTCTGGTGGTGTTCAGGACCCAGGCGGTGTCCGCCTCGAACTGCCGGTTCATCTGCAGGTATATCTGGTTGCGCTCGGGGCCGAGCGGCAGCGCCATGGCCTTGGCGTAGAGCGAGTCGAAAGTGGGGGACTGGTAGCAGCCATGGTTGCCGTGGCCGGAGTTCGGCCCGTACAGCAGTTGCAGGAAATTTTCCGCTTCCGGATAGTCAGCCATCCAGGCCGCGCCCCACATCATCAGTTCGCAGGAGGTGGCGGCCTTCAGGTTGTCGGCGAAATTGCTGACGATGAATTTGGTCTTGATGCCGATCAGGTCCAGTCCGCGTTTCCACAGTTCGGACATTTCCTGGCCGATCCCGCCCTGGTTGGAGGTGTACTTGAGCAGCAGCGGGGAGCCGTCGGGCATGGTCCGGTAGCCGTCGGCGCCGCGCTTGTAGCCGAAATGATCGAGCAATTTGTTGGCCAGCGAGGGATCGTAGTCGATGCTGGTCCGGTACGCCGGATCGTAGCCGCCGACTCCGGGCGCAATGATCATTTCGAGTTTCATGGCTTGGCCATTGCGCAACAGGGACGCTTCTTCCTTGTTGTTATATGCCATCGCTATGGCGCGCCGCAATGCGATTTTTTCGTTGCTGTAGCCGCCTATGACGGGGTCCTTCATGTTCAAGACGGTGTATGTAATCCCTGTATCGACCACACGTTGCAGCTGGATGCCTTGCTCAGCGTAGGCCGGCTTGAGTTTGTCGCCGTCCAGCACGCTTAGCGCCGCGGTATCGGGCATTTTGTCGAAATCGATCTGCTTGCCCTGGAACGCCAGCCAGCGCGACTGGTTCTCTTCAATGATGCTGATCTCGACGCGTCCGATCTGCGGCATTTTCTTGCCTTGCATGTCCTTGATCACCTGTTTGTCGACGGCGTCGGCGGAAGGCTGGAAGTCCCAGGTATAGCCGCGGTACTCGGGGTTGGCGACCAGGACGATTTTACTGCGCGGGACATACTGTTCCAGCATATAGGGGCCGGTTCCGACCGGATGCTGGCCGGTTTGCTGGCCATAAGCATCGATCGCCTCGCGCGCCATGGCGCCAAAGGCGCTGTATGCGACCACGTTGAGGAAGTTGTAGTCCTTGGCGTTGAGGACGACCTTGAGGGTGTAGCGGTCAGGCGCCTGCAAGCCGGTTATCGGCGTTTCGTAGTTGAAGTGGCCGGTTTTCTGCGCTTGCGCCGCCAGCTCGTCAAGGCCAGCGATCTTGCCCGCCAGGAAATTGGCGGACGGCGAGCGGTTTTTCGGGTCAAGGACGCGCTTGAAAGTGTAAATGTAGTCTTCGGCGGTCAATTCCCGCCGTACTCCTTTGAAAGCCGGATCGGGAGCGAAATAAATGCCCTTCTTGATATGGAAGGTGTAGGTCTTGCCATCCTCGCTGATTTCCGGCATCGCTTCCACCGTCTTGGTCACCAGCTTGGCCGGCCGCGCCAGGTAATCGTAGGTGACCAGGGGTTCAAAGATGACTTCGCTGACCCAGCCCGAATAGAAATTCTGGGTGCGGGCCATGTCGAAGCCATCGTCTGCGGCTTCGAATGCGGTGCGTATCACTTTCGCGGGGTCCGCCGGATTGGCTGCGGCGCTGCCGGCGAAGGCGGCCAGCGCCAGCGCGGGCGCCAGGAATAGATGCTTGAACTTGACGAAATTCGACGTTTTACGGATCATTTTTTTATGCCTTTTGAGCAAGTGGTTATTTTCTATCTGCGATCAAGATTGCTTATCCTGATCACAAAACAGCGTCATCTCCGATGACATCGCATTCTCCGCCGGTAAGCGGACAGGCGATCAATAGTTTCTGTTTCCCACTAAAAATCCATTAAAGCCGGACTGCGTCGCCTGTGGCGCTGGGGTGGAATTCATTCATTTCACTGGTCTCCTTCGTTGTCGTTGATTTTTATGCCTGACGGTCTGCGCGCGTTCATGGTCAAGGCGGCATAGTACAGAATCCGGCGTAAAAAGATAGATAATCAAATCGATGTTATTGCAAAAAATACAGCTTCCCTAGTGTTTTTCAACATCTAGGTACTGCCAGTCCGCCTGCAGGATGGGGTGGCGCTTGAAGCCCTTGATCCAAGGCCTGATCAGCCAGTTGCGCGAGCGCGACACACTAATTACCCAGGCAGTGTCGGCCTCCATCTGGCGGTTCATGGCTATATAGAGCTGGTTGCGTTCCGGGCCGGGCGGCAAAGCCTTGGCTTTGACGTACAGCGCGTCAAAGGCAGGCGAGTTATAGCAGCCGTTGTTGCCTTGGCCCGAATTGGGGCCGTACAGCAACTGCATGAAATTGTCGCCTTCCGGGTAATCCGCGGACCAGGAGGCGTTCCACATCATCAGCTTGCACTCGGTCGCCGCTCTCAGGTTGTCAGCGTAGTTGCTGACCTTGAAATCGATCCGGATGCCGATCTTGTCCAGCCCGCGTTTCCAGATTTCCGAGAAAACCACGCTTTTCGCATTGGCCTCGGTCGCCATCTTGATAACCAGCGGAGCGCCGTCGGGCAGGGTGCGATAACCGTCTGCGCCACGCTTGTAGCCGAAGTGGTCAAGCAATTTGTTTGCCAGCGCCGGATCGTAGGCGATGCTGCTGCGGTAGTTCGGATCGTGGCCCACCACGCCTTCCGGTATCGCCATTTCGGCCTTCACCGCAAGCCCCATGCGCACCTGGGAAATCTCATCCTGGACGTTGTAAGACATGGCGATCGCGCGTCGCAGGGCCTGCTTTTCCAGGCTATCGCCGCCGAGCAAGGGGTCCTTGAAATTGATGATGACGTAGGCCAGCCCCGGCTCGATCACGGTATTCATGCGAATGCCTTCAGCCTTGAACGACGGTTTCAGTTCCGTGCCGTCCAGTGCCGTCGGCGCTGCGGCCTGGGGCAGGAAGTCGAAATCTATCTGCTTGCCCTGGAACGCCAGCCAGCGCGACTGCTCTTCCTCGATGATGCTGACTTCGACCCGGCCAACCTGCGGCATTTTTTTGCCCTTCATGTCGTGCACCAGCTGTTCGTCCCAGGCGCTGCCGGTCGATTTGAAATCCCAGGTATAGCCGCGGTATTCAGGATTGGCGACCAGCACGATCTTGCTGCGCGGTACGTACTGTTCCAGCATATAGGCGCCGGTGCCCACCGGATGGGCGCCGCTCTGCTCGCCGTAAGCGTCGATCACTTCGCGTGCCTGGGCGCCCAAGGCGTTGAATCCCATGATGTAAAGGAAGTTGTAATCGGGTGCGTTGAGCGTGATCTTCAGGGTGTAGCGGTCAGGCGTCTGGAGGCCGGCTACCGGCGCATCGTAATCGAAACGGCCGGATTTCTTGGCTTTCGCCACCGCTTCGTCCATGCCGGCGATTTTGCCTTCCAGTACGTTGGCCGATGGCGACCGGTTCTTGGGATCGAGAAAGCGCTTGAAGGAATATGCGTAGTCTTGGGCGGTCAGTTCGCGGCGCACTCCCTTGAAGGCTGGATCGGGAGCGAAATAAATGCCTTTCCTGATATGGAAAACATAGGTTTTCCCACCGTCGCTCACTTCCGGCATGGCTTCCGCGGCTTGCGGCACCAGCTTGGCGGGGCGCGCCAGATAGTCATAAGTCAGCAAGCGTTCAAAAATCGCCTCGGCTACCCAGTTTGAATAGGCATTGTAGGTGCGGACCAGGTCGAAGCCGTCGTCGGGCGCCTCCAAAGCTACGCGCACCATTTTGGACGGATCCGCTGGATTATTGCCCGCCTGCACTGGAGCCGCCGTCCCCGCAACGCCAAAAACGAGCAATATTGGTGCAATGCACGATCGATTGAATTGTTTAAAGTTCCACATGGTTTCAGTTTATTTTTTTATCTTTTTAGCAGCGGATTGTTTCCCGCTGTTTCGTATTTTTGCTTCAGAAATGGCTTACTTACGCCGTTAAACAGGCCTATACATTTTTTCTTATACTGCTATGCGTATTTGTTATTTGGCGTATATAAGCAACAGTATCGCAGGCGTTACCAAATTAAATGCAGCTTTTATTTTTTTTAGGATACACTATTTTAGCTGCATTACATCATGTGGCATGTTTTTTGCTTGTAGGTGTCGGCGGAAATGTTTCTGGCAAACAATCACAAATTGGGCCCAGAAAAGTAACTGCCAGTACTGTTTTACACGCGAAAGAAAATCTGCTTTTTGGTCGTTGTTGTGAAAAGATTTTTGACGCATCGCTCAGAAGGCGATTAACAAATCGTGTTTGATTAATTACAAAACTTAAATTTCAACTCTAACTTTTACCCATAGGGAGTTTGGTTATGATGAAGGAACGGGGATTGCCACGTTCGCTGCGGCTGATGTTTTCAGGCGGCGTTGCTGTGGGGCTAGGTCTGTTGGCCCACTCAGTGCAGGCGCAGGAGACGAAGACGGACGATGCTCCACAACAAATGCAACGGGTCGAAATTACCGGCTCGTCGATTAAACGGCTTGCGGCTGAAGGCGTATCGCCGATCACCGTAATCAAGGCCGACGATTTCACCAAAATGGGATCGACGACAGCGGCCGAAGTCTTGTCCAATATCTCGGGCAACCAGACACAATTCAATACATCATCCAACGTCGGCGCCGGTAAAACCGTTGGCGCCGCCGCTGACTTGCGCGGCCTCGGCTCGAACAAGACACTGGTGCTGCTGAACGGCCGCCGCCTGGCCAACAGCGCGTTCGACGGCTCGGCTGTCGACCTGAACGTGATTCCAATTGCTGCGCTGGACCGCGTTGAAGTGCTGCGCGACGGCGCTTCCGCGATCTACGGTACCGACGCCATCGGCGGCGTTATCAACTTCATCACCAAACGTTCTTATACCGGCCTGAACCTGAGCGCTGAAGGCATCCTGCCGCAGCAAGCAGGCGGCGCTGAAAAGCGCGTCAACCTGTCGGGCGGTATCGGCGACCTGGACAAGGATCGCTACAATTTCTTTGGCGTGATCGACTACCACACCCAGAACGGCGTGAAAGCCAGCGACCGCAGCTTTTCGAAACTGGGCGGCCAGAATCCGAATGTCGGCCTGAACGCCAGCAGCGGCAATTCCTATCCAGCCAACTTCACCGATATCAACTCCGGCAACAGCGGCAATCCATATGCAGGCAACTGCAGCAGCGTGAGCCCGTTCGCGTTTAACCGGAACAGCATTTGCCGTTACAACAGCCAGGCAAATATCGGCATCATTCCGAAAACCGAAGAAATTGCCTTGATCGGCAAGGGCAGCTTCAAACTGGATGCAGACAATACCGCATCGATTGAATACCTGCACTCGCAAAGCAAGGTCAAGACCTATGTTGCGGGCGACGTGTTTGCCGGCGATGTCAGCGGCACCAGCAGCGACTATTACATCACCAGCAGCAGCCCGTTCTACCCAGGCAATGGCATTACGCCAGCCAACGCTACCGCCAGCGGCGGCCCGTTGTCGCTCAACTGGCGCTCGCAAGCGGCCGGCCAACGCGTGACTGAGTCCAAGAACAGCACCGATCGTCTGCTGTTGAGCCTGGAAGGCACGAAGTTCGGCTGGGATTACAAGACAGGCGTGTCCTACTCGGTCAGCAAGGCGGAAGACAACCTGGCCGGCGGCTACCTGAACAACGACATGATCAAGGCTGGCTTGCTGAACGGCATCATCAATCCGTTCGGCCCGCAAAATGCAGCCGGCACCGCGTTCATGAACAGCGCCCAGCTGTACGGTACGTATGAAGATGCGCGTACGCAAACAACGTCGGTCGACTTCACTGCCAGCCGCGAGCTGTTCCAATTGCCGGCTGGTCCAGTCGGCTTCGCGATCGGCGGCGAATTCCGCAAGGAAAAGGCGAACTTCAACGTCGACCACGCACTGGCCGACCTGGATTCGAGCACTGGTTCGCAGGATGCCCAGTCGTCTTCCGGCACACGTAACGTGAAGGCGTTGTTCACCGAACTGAGCGTGCCTATCTTCAAGAGCCTGGAAGCGCAATTGGCAGCACGCTACGACCGCTACAGCGACGTCGGCGGCACGCTCAATCCTAAGGTCGGCCTGCGTTTCCAACCGGCTAAAGAGATCATGTTCCGTACTTCGTACAGCACTGGTTTCCGCGCACCTAGCCTGTACGAGCTGAACGATCCAAACTCGAAGACATTCACCAACAGCGCATATAACGATCCAGTCTTGTGCCCAGGCGGTACTGTTGCAGCGGGCGGTGTCGAAGCACGCGATTGCGGCCAGCAATTCTTCAAGCTGCAAGGCGGCAACAAGAACCTGCAACCGGAAAAATCGAACTCCTTCACGCTGGGTATGGTGGTCGAGCCGATTCCTTCGGTGACAGCTTCTGTCGACTACTTCAACATCAAGATCAAGAACCAGATTTCGACGGTTTCCGAAGCTGATATTTTCAACGATCCAGTCAAGTACGCAGCTGACTACGTGCGTAATGCCGACGGTTCGCTGAACTATATCCTCAACACCAACGTCAACCTGGGCAACGTCCATACGCAAGGTTTCGACCTTGGCTTTGCATGGCGCATGCCTAAGACTCCATGGGGTAACTTCGGCCTGTCGCTGGATGGCACTTACATCACCCAGTACGACTATCAAACCGCAGTCGGCGGCGAATACCTGAACAACCTGGCGGTCTACGGCGGCGGCGTCGGTACTTCCGGCGGCGTGATTTTCCGCTGGCGCCACACTGCTACACTCAACTGGAGCCAAGGTCCATGGAGTGCAGCGTTGCAACAGGTCTATACAACAGGCTACCAAGACCAGAACGGTCCTAACGTTGTAGATGCTTACAAGAACCATCATGTCGGCTCTTACACACGTTATAACCTGTCGGGCAGCTATACCGGCATCAAGAACCTGACCTTGACCGCCGGCATCAAGAACCTGTTCAATACAGACCCGCCGGGTTCCAACGTAACCGACAACTTCCAGTATGGTTACGATGCCCGTTACGGCGACGCCATTGGCCGTGCGTTCTTCGTTCGCGCCAACTATCAATTCTTTTAATCGCAGGAATCGATTGGCTTAAGTTCTTTTCGCAAGCAGACCACCTGGGAAGTTTTCCAGGTGGTTTTAGCTTTTCCGAACGGAGTAAGCTGCAAGATCTTTCTGCTGTTTTATAAGTCATTGATGTAGTATTTACAGACGCGCACTATTTAGGGGAGAATGACCAGTCATCCTTTTGTTTGATTAGCAATAAAGGGAAGTCTGATTGTTCATCCGGGTGCCAAATCATTTTGCAAAGCAGGCGCTGATTGATTGGTACATTTTTTGCGTTAGGTAAATAGGCTAGTAGTTCACTCATCAAATTGCATGTTTTTTCGGCAATTGAATAATGTAGTATCGGAGGAAAGAGGCATGGATTTCACGCAGGATGGGAGAAACCCTTCCAAGAATATCGTTGGCATCAGCGTGGTTGTTCTTCTGCATGTAGCTCTAGTTTATGCGTTGATTACAGGGCTAGCCCGTAAGGTTGTCGAGGTCATCCAGCAACCGGTCGAAACCAAGATCATCGAGGAGATCAAGCCGCCGCCACCGCCACCACCACCGGACAAGCCGGTACCGCCGCCGCCAAAATCGGTTGCGCCACCGCCACCGTTCGTACCTCCACCAGAGGTAAAAGTAACGCCGCCGCCACAAGAGAACGTGATTGCAGCTGTAACCAACGTCAAACCACCGACCAACGACTTGCCTACATCCGTAGCGCAGCCGTCGACCACCGGCGAAGCGGGTCCATCGCATACCAGTGCAAAAATTGCTGGGAACTGCGAAAAGCCTGAGTATCCAAGAACTTCTTTGCGCAATGAAGAAGAGGGTACTGTTACTGTCAGGCTGACAATTGGAGCCGATGGCAATGTGATCGATTCCACTGTTGAAAAAGGCAGCGGATTCAAGGATCTGGACAGAGCCACGGTAAAAGCGTGGAGCTTGTGCCATTTCACCCCTGCCATGGCCGATGGCAAAGCTGTGCAATCTACGACAAAAATGCAGTATGTCTGGAAGCTGGAATAATCAAAGTGTAGAACCACTACCTTGTCCGTTATCCTAGCAATCTAATTTATAAAATTTGGAGTATTAGTATGTCTATCACTCGTAATCGCTTATCCGCCCTTGTCACCGCCCTGATGATCTCCGCCGCGACGATCTCAGCGCCACTGACAGCAATCGCCCAAACACCAGCCGCAGCGTCGGCTCCAGCAGCCGCAG